>ERZ1292629.3680-Hain-H43-01um-R1-3680-length-11692-cov-7_pt1 | contig 11692 bp, 11 predicted proteins | sample MGYA00564399_ERZ1292629 | MGnify/ENA primary metagenome ERZ1292629 (study PRJEB36523, sample SAMEA6512636) | groundwater metagenome | collected 2019-01-08 | study: AquaDiva: Metagenomics assemblies of 32 groundwater samples | reverse complement strand
ATACAAAAATGCCGTATCTCCGTTGTACGGAGCCAGAACCACGGCATCTTTGGGAATTAATCTATCTACGGCTCTCCCGGCATTGACTATGGAATAATGATTGATTTGATACCTCCCTCGCACCTCATACCAGGAAAAGGCAAACATAAATAGGACACAGACCAGCATCAAAAGTTTTTTAATAAAAGTATTTGCCCGGCTGACTCCTAAAGCCAATATAATTGATATTATGGGAATGATAGTAATTTGATAATAATCATGGTGGACATTCCCCGTGGCAAACACCGTCAGATAAGCCAAGGCTCCGATTACCCAAGCCAGCCAATAACTATTTATAGCTACTAAGCCTTCCAAAAGAGGATATATTCCCCAAGACCCCAAGATTAGATGGCCGATCCGCTCGCCGAATATCCATTGGAAAAAAGCCCCTTTAAATCTAATGCCATTACCATTTAGAAGCCAGATATTAGCCGGGACTCCCATGGGATATCTGGCCTCCCATATCCTCCACATTAAAAACGGAGTAAACAAAATTAAGTTCCAAATCCAGAATAATTTGGATTTAAATAGTTGAAGTTTACATTCCCGCCACCACTGCCAAAATATGGGCATTAATAAAAATAGAGCCACCGGCTTGACTAAGACTGCCAAAGCCCCAAAAATAGCGCTCAAGTATATTTTTTTGTAATCAAACAACACTAAGGCTACCAGGCTCAAGGTAACCATGAGAGATTCAGGAAGAATTATTCTGGTAAAAAAGATATTGTAAGGCAGAAATAAGAAAAAGCCCATACCAAGCAGACCGACCGATTTATCAGCTTTGCGACAAAGTATAAAATAAATTAACACGGAACTTATTAGTGTTGCTAGTACAGATGTTATTCTGCCCCAAGTCTCAAGTGTCAATAAACCAAAAGTAGAAAATAATGTGTAATGAATCAGATTAAATATGGGAAATTCGACAAAACGGTAACCGTTGGGATTAAACAAACCTTTACCCGAAACATCCGAAAAATCATCATATCTGGGATAGAGCATGTCCACTCCATATTTCACAAAGTTTCTGGTGACTGAGGAAGTATCCGCCTGCCGCCAAGAGTGCCAATCGGCAACGGGACTGGTAATCTTGTATAACCGCACAGCAAAGCCTAAAGTCAAAATTATTAAAAATATTATTTTATATTTCATGCCAGCTCTTTAAATTTTTGGGTAACACCCGTAATCAGCCAAAATACAGTGGCGATCTTTGAAGCTTCAAAGATATCGATAAATACCGCATTCAACAATAACCCGGTAGTAATACAAACAATTGCCCAGACAAAATGACTTTTCGAAGGTAACCAACTTTTGAATAATCTTATAAAAACTAAAGCAAAAGCTGCAAAGCCCAAGATTCCGGTTTCAGCCAGGACTCTTAGGTAATCATTGTCCACAGCCAAGCCCACGGACGAATACCCCGTTCCCAAAATTGGATTTTTAGAAAAAGCGCGGATAGCCTTAGGCCACGAAACTTTGAGTCTAATATTAAGTGACCTGTCTTCGGCTACCTGTGTCGGTTTCAAGGCGTCAGGGACGGTATTTACATCCCTGATTATTTTTTCTTCTGCCCGTGCGACTGTAATCAAATTGAAATATCTTCCTGCCAATTGGGGTGATAAAAATATACTAACTATCGAGATGATCCCTAACAATACCAATCCCCACCATTTTTTATATCTTAATAAGAATATTCCGGAAACAATTACCAATGATGCAAAAGTAATTCTCGAAGCGGACAATAACATGACCCAATAAATCAGTCCGCCACCAATAATCATTACCCATCGGTGAGCATTTTTTGAAATTATCAGCGACAACAAAATTAATAATGGAAATAAACTAAAAGCAGCCAGATCATAGTGCCCGGCAAAGGTAGAATTAATCCGGGCTCCCTCTCCCAGAGACAAAGCCAGACCCTTGGCAAACTCGGAATTGGTGGTAGAAATTATCGGCCAATTTAAAAACTGCTGGCCTAAGCCATAAATTGCCACAATTAATCCCACCAGAAGTATCATTTTTACTAAGTTGTTTAGCTGTTTTATATTACTTACCGCCCAATAACCTACAAAGTACATAGACATATATTCAATTCTCCTTAAAAAATGTAATACGCCCAGACTGGGAACAGCTGTTTTTGTCAAAAATACTCCGGCGAATATACTCACAAAACCCACTGCCCAATAGATCAAAATTGCCTGGCCAACCGGAGTTTTCAGATCAGAAAATTTATTTTTTATATTTGCGATTATCCACAATCCAAAAATACCTGCCAAAACAAAATCTTCAAGTCTTACCGACACGAATGTCCCCCCCACTCCCAAAAGAGGAAACTTGGGATACAAGGGGACTACAAACAACACCAGTAATAACAGCCACCATTTATATTTTTCCATAAGCTTTTACCAGTGACAAAGTAACAAGTGACAAAAGTAAAAGAGTGGTCAGACGGATGATATATTCAGACGGAACATACCGGACAGTAACTTTGGTGGTGTAATGGACACCATTTATATTTATCTGTTCCGTGGGTTTGATGGGAACAAAGCCATTAATAAACAGAGACTGCTTGCCAAAATGGACGATTTCTTCCAAAAAACTGCTTTGGGTTTGATCACGAATCAAAGATTGAGCCTCTTCCGGAGGATAATTTAGTCTGTAACTCAAGATACCTACAAAATTGCGTTTATAAAAATCCATGATTTGCTCACGGGTCATATTGGTAAAATATGCCTTCCGGTTGAGTGATTCGGTATCTGCCGGCTCAAAAGACTTTAGTGAATTTGGTAAATCATGGGGAAAGCTACTATCAGGATAGAGAAGGTAAGCGGCGCAAAAGAACCAGATAATGGCCAGAAATATTTTCATTGAAACAGGCGGGCCCGGCCCAAATGATATTTAGGATTTTTGTTTTTCCGCTCCCCTATTACTTTAGCTGGTATCCCACCCACTACTATAAACTCATCCACATCCTTAGTTACTACCGCTCCACCCGCAATCACTGCTCCCTTACCTATCTTTACTCCGGGCATAATAATGGCTCTAGGACCGATAAAGACATAGTCACCTATAACAACGGCTTCCTCCCGGGCGGTAAATTCCTCTGAATCCAAATCATGTTCCGAATTGTATATCATCACTTCCGAGGCAATATCCACATGATTTCCGATTTTGATTTCTTTTCTACCATCCAAAAATGTCCCAAAGCCCACAATTGTATCTTCGCCAATATTTATACCCTTGGGATCAAAAAACCTAACCCCCATATGTAGAGTCGATCCTTGTCCCATTTTTAAGCCGGATAAGGTAAATAAAGCGTAACGAACCGGTCCAATCGGGCAATGCTCTGAAACGAAATGTAATATCATTAGCTCAAAATCCCAGTACCAATTCAAGACTCTCCTGCACGCTTTTCCCAAAGCACTAGCTACATTCAACGGCTTCCCATCCTTAGTGGTAAATCCTATTCCTTTTGAGTTTATTTTGATGTTTTGTTCGTATAGCATAATTCAAGTACAGCCAAGGTTTCCTGGGCGCATTTGGCCCAACTGAATGATTTTACTCTTTCTAGACCTAACTTTACAAATTTTTCGCGGTCGGTGACTGCTTTTTGCATTCCGGCGGTAATACTATCTATGTCATCTGGCTGTACATAGATACCGGCAGTACTTGCTACTTCGGGCAGACTGGCCACGGCTGAGACCACCACAGGTGTCTGACAAACCATGGCCTCTAAAATGGGAATTCCAAAGCCTTCTACAAAAGACGGTAGGACAAAAGCCATACTTTCAGACAATAAGACTTGTTTTTCCCATTCTTCTACAAAACCGGTAAATACAACTCTTTCGTCTAACTTCAAACTTCTAACCAGGCCAAATATTCCGGCGTAGAGCCAGGCTTTTTTGCCAACAATTACTAAATTATAATTTTCATCCAGTTTGGCAAAGGCTTTGACTAGCCCCTCTACATTTTTACTGGGTTTTAAGCTTCCTACAAAAATAAAATAGGGTTTGGAGATACCATATTTTTTCAAGACTGATTTATTGTGAACTGGTCCGTCTATCGCCGGATTACACGCCAAATGAGCAGTAATTACATCAGTTGGGTTTTTATTATAAATTTTGATTATTGCATCACGGGTGTAATCTGATATGGCCATGACTTTGCTGGCATTTTTTATAGAGTAAGTGGTCCAACTCTTCAATTGATTAAAATCCTTTGCAGTAAATTGATCAGGAGTGGACAAAAAGCCCAGGTCCATTATCGAGACAACTGTCGGCATGGGAGCAAATCTCGGGGCATAGTGGGTCATGCTGAAAAATACGTCTGGTCTAGGATTATGGATATAAAGATCTAAGGGGAGACGTGTCTGAGTCCACAATTTAAAAAAGGGAATTACTCTGTAATTCAAATCCGGCAAGTCTTTCTGGGGTGGATTTTTAAGATAAATTACAAACTGGTGCTTAGTTTTTAATTGAGAGAGGGCCCAGAGCAAATTGTAGGCATACTCATTTATCCCCACTCTATTCTGGGTCAGATTGGCTTCATTGGCATCAATTCCGATAATCATACTAATTTTTTATAATTATTTTTACTAACAATCGACCGCTTGAGACGCTTTTCCAACTTTTTCCTAGCTCCCCCTGCAATATCACCACCAACTTTAGCATCTCTTGCGAGTTTATTCATGCCCTGGGAATTTTCTGTGCGATGAATTTCTGTTGTTGATCTTTCTCCAAGCATTGTAAAGATCAATTCAAAATCATCCATATGATCTCGTAAGTTTTGTCTCTTGAGTCCCTTTAATTTCTTGTATTCACTGGGCGTTACTCCAAATGTGGCTTTGGAAATCTCTGCTGTTAATATCTCATACTCTCTCTGTTGCTTTACTCCTCTATTCTTCCACTCGTCAGTTAGTTCTCCGCGAATTGCTATGCCTCGCATTCTTTTTTCTATCCAATCACCACGGTATCCCTTTAATTTATACAATACTCGTGTACGCTTTGTGGCCAATTCAGGATCCTCTATTTCTTGAATTCTCTCATATCCAACTTTTGCCAACCATCTTTTTAATGGTTCTGCTTTTGATGAGGGGATTGATTGAATGATACGAAATATTCCTTCAGTATTAGCACAATTCATTTGTTGATTTCCACCGGCAGTTTTTATAGAAAGGGTATGTACAATTTGTACCCACCCTTTTGCCAATTCCATATCGCGTAATTTCATTCGTTGGATATATTGTTTGGAATCAGTAGAATCAATAAGTGCCAAAACTACATCTTCTATAACAAACCACCACTCATTTTTATAGATCAGTTTTCTAATCTCTTTTCCTTTAAATAATGCAATCTTTGTAGCATCAGACAACATATTACTTTTTTCCAAATACTACTATAACATCATCATCGATTACAGGGTGTTTAAAAGCTTTTTCAAGTTTATTTCTCGCATATCTTACATATGGGACATCGTCCGGATCATGAATCAAAACATCTTCACCTTCAATACCAGAAATTACCACAAAATGTCCTTGATATGGCCCCGTTTTATCTACTAGTGTATTCCAGTCAATACACACCTGAACAAGAAATCCTTTTTCGGTGTATTCCAATAGTTGTTGAACCGTATGATCTTTTTTTTCAAAAAGTCCCAATTCAATCATTTTTGATCTGAACTTTTCATGATTTTCCAAATCAATATATCTCTTTTGTTCTTCCCAATTCTTCTCTCCCCAATTCACCCTAAATTCTTCTTCATTAATAAAATAGTCTTTTTTGGAGAAACATATTGCCTTCAATCCAAAATGGTCAAGCAAAACTACCTCTTGTGATAAAAATGTATACATTCCTTTTTGGTGACCAACAATTTTATTAAATTCATCGAAATCCGACTCGAAATCTGGATAATAATATTTAATCATCATGGCAACACAAGTCTGTCCGCACTCAAACCCCCGGTTTTGGATAAATGGAATATTTAATTTCATATTAATGATTTATAAACTTCAAGTGTTTCTTTTGCGCATTTGTCCCAGCTGAATTTGGCTAATTGCTTAGTCCCCAACTCAACTAGTTTTTGTCTGTTTTTAATAGCCTCTGTGATGGCTTTGGCCATTTGCTCAATATTATACGGATCAAAATATATTGCAGCGTCCCCGGCAACCTCAGGCAACGAAGAAGTATTTGAACAAGCAACAGGAGTCTTATGATAAAAAGCCTCTAATATAGGCAGACCAAAACCTTCATAAAGAGAAGGATAAACAAAAGCTGAGGCGCCAGCCAAATAATTGACATAATCTTGGTCTGAGATATAACCCAGATCACTTCCTTCACCAACAACTATCAATTTAAGTCCTGCGATTTCACAGGCTTTCTTCAGGTGTTCAATCTTTTTGCGAGGTTGGCGTGCTCCTACCGCCATTATGTAATTTGAATATTTGGTTATTTGTTTACTTAATTTGTGTCTAGTGGACATGGCTTCATAAATCACATGAATCTTATCGGGATGTATATTAAATAGTCTTCTCAAATCAGATGCAGTATTCTGAGAGACACATATAAATGCGTCGCACTCTTTGACTGCCCACTTCATCTTGGCAGTATGCACCTCCACAATTTTTGGATCCAGCTCAGCTGGATATATAAAAGGAGTCAGATCATGAATGGTCGTCACTTTTTTAGCATTACTTGGCCCCTGAATCCAATCTGACGAATGATAGATATCGATTGGACCCGTAAAAGTCTCTACGTCCACAATGTGTAGCCAGTTCCACAAAAATTCCATGGCCATGAGTGGATATCTGGAAAATTTAAATGTTTTTAGATCAACCAATGGTTGCAGATTATTAATCAACTCCTGGGTATAATTAGACACTCCAGTGCCATAAATTATTGATGATATATCAATTCCGACTTTCATATTTATATATTAACCCAACTCCCTCAAAGTTTTTAGTATCTGTTATTTTCCAACCTCCAGCTTCCAACTTCTTCTGCGTCAATTTGGCAGGGTCAGTAAGACCAGTAAGATATTCCATATACCAAAACTTCTTCATGTCGCTTGTTACTTTGTCACTTGTCACTACTTTTAAATTGGGATCATACCAGTAAAATGGGGCAAATTTATCAAAAAACTTGACTACGACTGTAACATTTTGCATACGCATAAAATCAATCGCCTGTCTCCACTGCTCACGCTGTAACCTAGGTCTTGTGAAATACAATACATTACCTACAACGCTGATATATACCATCAGCGTGATAAAAGTTTTGGGAAATTTGGTGGCTGCACCTGCCATTATCATAATCAGAGCCGGCAAACAATACAGTAATCTAAATGGCTGGGTTTGAGGAATCCAAAAAGATAAAATAAAACTAACCAATATAGGTATTCCTAACCACACCCACAAAAACTTTCTTTCCAATCTATTCAGGAATATTCCAGCGGACGTTACCCCCAATACAAAAATTATATATATGGCATATATCCATTTAGGCATCAAGTTAATCCGTCCGGCCATAAATTTGAATATTATTTCCGGAATAGCTTTGGCGGGAGAGAGAGTCAGGACATTTCTCCAGCCAGGTAAATAGCTATCTATATTTACTCCGCTCCGGAGTTGCTCCGCAAACTTGAGAATCCAAGGTGAATATAAGGCAATAGGCACTAGTAAATAGGGAATAGTAATAGGGCGAATAAGTATTTGAGCTAAAATCAGAAACATACCTGAATAATGAGTGTACAAAATCAAGGTATTGGTGACCGCCATAAATATATATTTTTTCTGTTTCAGAAAAAGCATGGAAAGCAAACCAAGCATCGCGAGCATAGAGTAACTCCTAAATTCTTGTGAATAATAAATGTGATAGGGATTGATGGCCAGAAAAAATGCAGAGAGTAGTCCAAACTTATTTCTTCCGGCTAATAAATATATTAATCCGATCGAAATTACCCCAAACATTACTGGTAATAATCGTAACCATATTTCCAAACGATTGACCTGTATCCAATAATGAGCCAGGATATAAAATAAGGGTGGGTGAAAATCAGCTTGACGTGCAGACCATATTTCATCTACACTCTTTTCAGACATTACAGCTTGTGCCGCTTCATCTAGCCACAAACTCTGGTTTAAGTTTACGAGTCTTAACCCTAGTCCCAATATTAAAATTAAGACGATGAGGACTTTTTCTTTACCCATACCACAATATGATAGATCATCATCAAATAACTCAAAAACAATCCATGCCAACCATCCAGAAATCCTCTGTGCCAAATATACCGGCGAATAAAATCAAAAGCAGGATTGACGGCTGTTGTCTCGCGTGATGTGTAGTCATTTAATTTATTCATAAACTGTTCAACTGTTGTATAGTTTTGGTGAATCTTGAAACCCTTGAGTCGACCAATCTTCCTTTTTGTTTTAATTTCTTCATGCACACTACCCACCCACTCACAACTTTTTCTGTCGTATAACCAGACATGTCTATCCACATCGGGTCCCCAATTGGTATGATAAATGGCTTTGCCAAAAATATAATTAAGTCTTGGGATTTTATAGGCAGTATATTGTTCATCGTTTATAGTTTGTAGTTCATCGATAAGTTCGGGAGACAGCCACTCATCATCATCCAGAGATAGTATCCAATCATGTTTACAAAGAGCAGCTGCATAATTTTTTTGATCCGAATAATTTACAAATTTATGATCTGTATTATCAACGATAACCACATCATCAGACACTTGTCCGGCCGTCGCAAAACATTGTGGCAATATTTTATTTTTATCTCTAGATATTATTGTTACAGATATCTTCATAAAGCTTTGCTATTTTATCCCATGAGAACTTTTCGGCTTGTAACCGGGGTTTGTCACCCCATTTAATTAACAAGGCTCTATCTAAGGCTTGTGTATATTTTGCCGTATCAGTAGGATCTACAAACAGTCCTGCATCCCCTACTATCTCACGTCGGATTGGATCGTTTGTAGTTACGACCGGCAGTCCCGAAGCCATGGCTTCCAGCATGGCAATACCGAATGATTCTCTTTCTGACGTAGGATACGAAAACAAATCACACGCAGTATAGACACTTGGCATCTCGTCATGTTTATATTCCACATCTCCACCAATTCCTACCAATAACACAGAAGCTGTGATAGTCTTTGTAGCACTTATTAATAATTTCTGTCTTTTGGAAATTTCTCCGATTTTTGAAGTCTTAACCGCCCCAACGCATAAAATAACTGGTTTAGGTTTATCAATTTTTAGAGGTTTATTTTTTGGATTAAATTTATCCAGATCCACACCATTTGGAATTTTTACCACCTTTACATAGGGATTTATTTTGTGAGCCCAATCACATTGATATTGAGTTAAGCCTACAAAGACATCAGGAAACACCCAGAGATTTAGTTTGTCATCCCAGCCAAAACCGGACTGGCCGGGAATAATAAGTTTCTTACCGTGGAACATGCACCAGAACCTAGCTAATATTGCATCGAGGCGGCCATTGGTTGAAATCAGAACGTTAGTGTTTTTATTTATTCCACCAAATATATTCTTGTATATCGTGACTTCGTGACCTAGGGAAATTAGTTTTTTGGATAGTTCACCCACGAAAGTCTCCGCTCCTCTGGATATTTTGTTATAATTCTCGCACAAAAATGAAATATTCACTAACCGTTATTATACCAGCCTACAACGAGGAAAGGACTGTCCGGCAGGCAATCCAACGGGTATTACAAGCAAAGACAGGCATTTCAGGCAAAGAAATAATCGTTGTAAATGATGGCTCCTCCGATAAGACATTAATAAAAATCAAATCCGTTAAATCTGATCGTATCCGTGTCATCAATAAGACAATAAATGAGGGGAAGGGAGCAGCGATCAGAGACGGACTGAAAATAGCTAAGGGGAACATTTTTGTCATTCAGGACGCAGATTTGGAATATGACCCAACAGAATATGTTAGATTAATCAAGCCAATCCTAGATAATAAAGCAGATGTAGTATATGGTTCAAGATTTATGGGCAACGGTGCTCATCGGGTCCTTTATTTCTGGCATATGTTAGGAAACCAGTTTTTGACACTTATTGCCAATATTCTCACTAATCTAAATCTGACAGATATGGAAACTTGCTACAAGGTTTTTACTAAAGAAGTAGCCAAGAAACTGTATTTGAAAGAATCTAGATTTGGTTTTGAACCGGAATTTAGTATCAAGGTAGCCAAAATGGGCTCTCGGATTTATGAAGTGGGAATAGGCTATTCTGGCCGGAGCTACGCTGAAGGTAAAAAAATTACTTGGAAAGACGGCCTGATTACTCTCTGGTGCTTATTTAAATATTCGATAAACTAATCATTCACAGGAACTCACTTTTAAGTATATAATAATCAATAAATATGTGTGGAATTGCTGGTAAAGTTTATCTTAAATCTGGAGAAATTGATCAAAGAGATTTGGCTTTAATGTCAGATAAAATCACCCACCGCGGCCCAGATGACCGGGGAATATACATTTCCCCGGACAAAAAAGTGGGATTGGTTCACCGCCGCTTGGCAATTATTGACTTATCAGCGGCAGGGCATCAGCCCATGAATTATCTAAACAAATGCTGGATCACCTTTAATGGTGAGATCTATAACTTTGGAGAAGAACGGAAAAAATTGGAAAAATACGGTTATAAATTTAGATCTGAGTCCGATACAGAGGTAATTCTGGCTTTATATGATAAATGGGGAGTCAAATGTGTAGAACATTTGCGGGGCATGTTTGCCTTTGCGATCTACGATATGCAAAAACAAACAGTTTTCCTGGCCCGCGACCGGGTGGGTAAAAAACCGCTCAAGTACTTTTTCAGCCCGGAAATTTTTGCTTTCGCGTCAGAACTTAAAGCCTTGCTGGCCTTGCCGGAAATAAAAGCGGAGCCGGATACCGCTGTCCTGGAAACCTATTTGGCCTATGGTTATGTCCCTGCTCCGCAAACGGGTTTTAAAAATATCTACAAATTGGAACCCGGACACTATTTGACCTTAGACCTAAAACACAAAACTTTAAATAAACATTGTTACTGGGAAATCGATTTTACTAAAAAACTTGAGCTATCAGAACAAGAGTGGAAAACAAAAATATTACAAACTTTGGAAGAATCCACCAAATTGCGGATGATTTCAGACGTGCCCGTCGGCGCGTTTTTATCGGGTGGAGTCGACTCCAGTAGTATCGTGGCCACGATGGCAAAACTGTCTGCCAAACCGGTTAAGACTTTTACCATCGGTTTTTCTGAAAGCCAATATGACGAATCCGAATATGCCCAAATAGTTGCAAATATCTTTCATACCCAACACACGATTTTACAGGTAAAACCCGGGTCGGTGGATATTTTGCCCCAGCTGGCCGAACAATTTGAAGAGCCGTATGGCGACAGCAGTGCCTTAGTTACTTACCTAGTCAGCAGGCTGGCCAGACAGTATGTAACGGTTATTTTAAATGGAGATGGCGGAGACGAAAACTTTACTGGCTATTCGCATCATCTCAAGCTTCAGCGAGACTATTTATTATCTCCGTTGGCAAAATATTTCCCTATGGGCAAATATTTAAAAAGTCTTCACCCTGGCGTATTGGAAAAATATTTTGAATATAAAACTCATTT
>ERZ1292629.3678-Hain-H43-01um-R1-3678-length-11695-cov-12_pt1 | contig 11695 bp, 9 predicted proteins | sample MGYA00564399_ERZ1292629 | MGnify/ENA primary metagenome ERZ1292629 (study PRJEB36523, sample SAMEA6512636) | groundwater metagenome | collected 2019-01-08 | study: AquaDiva: Metagenomics assemblies of 32 groundwater samples | reverse complement strand
ATGGGAAAGAAAAAGTTAAAGTTAGAGCGACCATAGAAAATATTACTGGTTATTCTTCACATAAAGATTCAGAACACCTTTTAGAGTTTGTTGACAGAGTTAATGAATCCAAAAAATTAACAAAAGTATTTGTAATAATGGGCGAACCAAAATCTTCCCTTTTCCTTACCCAACGTATTCGCGACTATTTGGATATTGATGCTATTTATCCGGAAGAGGGGATGGCGTATGAGTTATAAGATTTATGAGCCTTTCTCATCTACCTCGGCAATTTCTTCAGACTCAACAGTGTATCTGGAATCTTTGAAGAATTCTTTAGCCTCTTGTGAATCAAGCCCAAAATAAAAAGGTATAACCAACCCGTTTTTAATAGGAACGTTTGTAAATTGCCTTCGTAAATCTTCTTCGTCTTTGTAACGAATTACAAGTACTGAAGGCAGACCACCCCTAGCTTCTTCGTCAATCCACTGCAAATATGTAGGATCAACTATGGTACGATCTTCTTCCCGATCAATGGTCAAATAAACGTGTCCGAAAACATTAATATCATCACTATTTGAGGTTTTTATTTTATATGCCCTATGTATTTTTTTAGCCTGTATACCCCGAGTTTCTAGATAAACAATGAACCTTTTTGTAACTTCACCACAGAGATTGTGTCCCTTATAAGGGTTATAACCGCCCTCCTCATCATATACTGTTATTGTATTATAAATATACTTAGCGACCAGGTTGAGTTTTTCTTTTAAGTCTTCTAAATTATCCAGATCAAATTCCAATTTAGGCTCTTGTTCCCTTTTTTGTTTATTGTGTTCCCACCAAGCACGTATGTACTCCTCGGAGCTTTTTGCTTGTTCAAGAATACTCTTCCGCAAGCCTTTCGGGGATAAATTGATTTCTGATGCTAGTTTATTCCTATACAACTGCGATTCGAATTCATCCATAGGGCTATTATCTTACGAATTCTATGTTACTACAAGACAATTACCTCGCAAACTCGATAGTACGAGATTCTCGAATGACCACTACTTTGATTTCACCTGGATATTTAAGTTCATTTTCGATACGAACAGCAATGTTACGGGCCACTTCTTTAGCTTCTAAATCATTTATTTCTGATGGGGTGACGAATATTCTGATCTCTCTACCGGCTTGCAAGGCATATGCTTTTTCCACCCCAGTAAATGAAGTGGCGATAGCCTCAAGTTCACCAAGCCTCTTAAGATAATTTTCAACGCTATCTCTTCTGGCTCCTGGTCTGGCTCCCGATATGGCGTCAGCAGCTTGAACGATATAAGATTCCAGAGTGGAGTAGGGGTATTCTCCATGGTGGGATTCCATGGCCCTAATTATTTTTTCATCAGCTCCAAATTTCTGTAAAATTCTTCGGCCAATTTCTACATGGGTACCGGCTATTTCATGATCTACCGCTTTACCAATGTCATGAAGTAAAGCTCCAGCCTTAGCGGTGGCCACATTAGCTCCGATTTCGGTCGCGAGCATTCCGGCGATATGGGACATTTCAATTGAATGCTGCAAAACATTTTGGCCATAGGAAGTGCGAAAATGAAGTCTCCCCAAAATGGAAACGATTCTTGGGTCAAGATTAAAAACTCCACATTCATAGGCGGCAGCTTCACCTTTTTCTTTAATAATTTTATTTATTTCCTGTTTAGCCTTTTCTACCATTTCTTCAATTTTGGCTGGCTGGATTCTACCATCCTGTATAAGGTTTTCTAGGGCTACTTTAGCTACTTGCCTGCGGACGGAATCATAGGAAGATATAGTAATAAGTCCCGGGGTGTCATCAACAATAACCTCTACACCAGAAACTCTCTCAAAAGCTTTTATGTTCCTACCTTCCTTACCTATAATTTTTCCTTTTATTTCATCAGAAGGAATGACAACGGTGGTAGAAAAGACTTCTGAGGAAACGGAGTTTGCTAATCTTTGAATTGAAGAAGTGAGAATCTCTTTAGCCTTTGTTTCAATTTTTTCAGCACCACCATTTTCTAATTTTTGAAGCCTGACTATTATATCTTCCTCAAATTTTCTTTCTATTTCTCTGATTAAAGAATCTTTAGCCTCATCTTCTGATAGGTTTGAAACTTTCTGCAATTGTTCGTACCTTTCTTTTTCTAAAGCTTCCGCTTTTTCTCGAATTGTTTTTATTTCAGCAACTTTTTCCTTCACCTGTTCAATTTCTTTGTCTATATCAACTTGTCTTTTATCCAAAAATTCCTCTTTTTTTATAAGGCGATCCTCGGTTTTTTTAATTTTTTCTTCTTTTTCCTTAAATTCTATCCTCGTTTCCTTCAAGGTCTCTTCGGCTTTGTTCTGGGCTTCCTCAGTAATTTTTTTGGCCTCTTCGCGGGCATGAAGCTCCATCTGCTTTATGCGAAGTTCAACGGAACCGCGCTGACCCAAAGATATAATCCATCGTAAAAAGTAACCAAAACCAACACCAACAAAAGCGGCCAGACCCGCGAAGAGCATTGCTATTTTTAATGACATGTATTTTGCTGTAATTCCGTCTTAATTTAGACGAGTGGCGAGGCCTTTTTCTTTGTTTTTTAGGAAAATTGAACTCATTTTGTTTAAAAATAGGGCGTTCTTCACTGTTTATCTAACGAAATTACTTGATTTAATAGTAATACAAACAATAGTACACCTATTTTTAAAAAATGCAACTCATAATACCTTTTATCCTGACCTAGAGAATTTTATCTACAATACCGTATTTTTTGGCTTCGTCGGCGGTCATAAAGAAATCACGCTCAACATCATTTTCTATTTTGGAAAGCGGTTGACCGGTATTTTCGGCCAGCATTTTGTTCAAATTTTCTTTGGTTTTCAATATGTGTTTAGCGGTAATAGCGATGTCGGTAGCTTGTCCCTCGGCCCCACCGATTGGCTGATGGATCATTACCTCGGCATTTTTTAGAATGAACCTTTTACCTTTAGTTCCGGAAGAAAGAACTAAAGCAGCACCGGAAGCGGCAATGCCAACACAAAAAGTAGAGACATCCGGTTTTATGAATTTCATTGTGTCAACAATGGCAAGAGTGGAGGTAACAGAACCACCGGGGGAGTTAATGTAAAGAGAGATTTCTTTCTTGGAATCTTCTGATTGTAGAAAAAGAAGCTGGGCAATAATGAGATTGGCCATAGTATCCTCAATTTGGCCGCCTAAAAATATAATCCTATCCTTCAAAAGACGCGAATAAATGTCATAGGCCCTCTCGCCATTGTGTGATTTTTCTATAACAGTTGGAACTAAAATTGAATTTTTTATCATATTGATTTTTTATTTGTAAGACTCGTAGAGTAGCACATTTTTTAAATTTAAGCTAGCATTATCTTAATGAGATTACATAGGTTCTATGTAAACGAAGAAATTGAGCGCACAAAAACTGTTATCAAAGACGAACAGCTTATTCATCAATGGCGAGATGTTTTTAGATACAATGTTGGCTCGGAAGTCATACTTTTTGATGGTGGTGGTATGGAATATGACGCGGTTATTGAAAAAATGAATAATAGGGAAGCCGAACTCCGACTTGTTTCAGAAAGAAAAGGAATAACGTCTGGGAAAAGAATTACACTATACCAATCGCTTATAAAAAAAGACAAAATGGAATGGGTGGTGGAAAAGGCGACCGAACTTGGTGTTTCAAAAATTGTTCCCATAGTTTCAGAAAGAAGTGAAAAGAAAAGTCTCAATTTAGAGCGAGTGCGAAAAATTGCCATTGAAGCAAGCGAACAATGTGGCCGGGCAAATGTGCCAGAGATGTGGAAAGTTGTAAGTTTAGAAGAAGCACTCAAAAATTGTAATAATGTAGTAGTTTTTGACCCATCGGGTGCGACCCCACCTTCAGCTCCTTTTTTTACCAAAGATAGGGGAGAGACACAGATATTTATTGGTCCCGAAGGTGGGTGGACAGAAAAAGAATTGGAATTATTTAAACAAGAAGGGGCCCAAGTGCTTTCACTGGGTCCCCTGACTCTTCGCGCGGAAACCGCGGTTGTGGTGGCTTGTTCCGGTGCTACGAGGGTCTGGTAGACAGCGTCTTGTCTAACAGCTCCAGGTAGCGAAGGATTGGATTCCAGTACCACCATCCAATCATACAAACGATGTAGATTCCCAGCCACCGAAGAAGAATCTTCCATTCGCTGGCTTGTCTGTCAAACTGGGATTGCCACCAAACTGATACACTAAAACACGCCAAACACACAAGTGTTATGATAAGCGGTATAGGCATAGATTTCCTCTCTGTCTAGGAGGTTATCACAAAAGTATATTTTGTAAATAACTTTTATATTTTAAGAGTTTTCCAAAAGTTTTAGGACTTCAGAGTTCGAAAGAATAGTAGAAACATAAATACGAGCGTTGGTTTCGGAAGCGTCGGGATAATGCTTCATAACTTCTCCAACTTCATTTTCCAAAATTTCTTTATTGGGTTCCAGTTTTTCCGCCTCGGCAATTTTATTAAATATAAGCTGGATTTTAGCTTTCTTTTCTGAACTTTCTCTTAAATCTTTTTTCATATCTTCCTCCGTCTTTTTGGTCTGTGTTAAATAATCTTCGAATTTAACTCCAGCTCTTTCAACATCGCTTTTCATTTGAGCTAAAGATTTTTCAGTTTCACTTTCCACCAAGATTTCAGGCAATTCCACTTTAGTATTTTTAACAAGCTCTTCCATTATTAAAGCTCTTTTCTTTTCTATATTTCTAATTTTCTTTTCTTCCATGATATTTTGCTTCACCTTTTCTTTGAGCTCGTTCAAATTTTTGAAATTACCTGCGGTTTTAGCAAACTCATCATTAAGTTCCGGCAAATCCTCATCTTTAATATCGGGATGGCTGTGTCCCTTCTCTTCTTTGTGGGCTTCGTGCCAGTCAAAGTGAGCCTTATTCTTTCTTATTTGAAGCAAAACATCTTCTACTTCTTTTTCGCCTGCTGTAGCTACAGCGGAGGCGGGTTTCGCAGTTATCTCGGTTGCTATTTTTTTATAATCCGGCAATTCAAATACGGGCATTATTGCAAAAATTGCTTTAAATTCAACTGGATTTCCTAAAGCTAACTTGGTTATAGAAATTTTTGGTCGGCCGATGATGTCTGTTTTTTCTTGCTCTATAATTTTAGGGAAGTGTTCTTTCAAAAGAATATCTGTCGCTTCTTCAATAATTTTCCCTTCTCCCACTTTTTCTACAACAATATTCTCTGGAATGTGTCCTGTTCTGAATCCTGCTATTTCTAAAGAATTACAGAACATCCCCACTGCTTTTTTTCTGGCAGATGCCAAAAAATCGGCGGGGAGCGATACCTCCATCTCCACCTCTGATTTAGGCAGTTTCTTTACTTTAACTTCGTACGCCACTTCGCCAGTTTATCAGAAAATTAAATCATTGCAATTCAGCCTCTACAGCGGCGGCGCCTTGGTCGAGATTGTTGAGGTCAATGGCGTTTAGGTCTGCTTCTATTGAATTTAATTCATCGGAGGTACTTTGAGTATTCAAAGACTCGGTTATACCGTCGCCGGCCGGAGTTGGCGTATAAATTGGTTGGGAAGACCTCTCTTTCAAAAAGTACAAGCCACCTATTATAATAAGGGCAAGAATAACAATAACTGCAATAAGCGGTCCCACTGATTTTTTCTCCATTTGGCTGGGCATCGGAGGCATTTGGTTTAGGTTAAATGTATCCATATGTTTAAAATTTTTAATTTATAATTTTTAATTTTCAGTTGTTGATGAAGCCTCGTTTTCTTTCTCCATTTTTTCTAGTTTATTTTGACCAGATTTGAGACTGTTAACCACATCTACTAAAGCCGTATGAGCTGCTTTTATATCCTCTTTTGCATTTTCCATCTCTATTTTTATAACTTCAAAATCTTTTTTTACAGCGGTAGTGGTTGTTGATAGGGAGGTGTCTATTGTAGCACCGGCAACACTTGTAACACTTATCTTAGCGTCATCAATCTTTTCTTGAGCTTCAGTTAAAAGTTCTTTAGCTTTAGTAACATCTACATTTTTGGCTTCCATTTTGGCTATTCTCGACTCTATTCTGTTTGTTAAGGTTTCTAATCTACTTATAGCAGCATCATATCTGATAGTTACAGTATCGACAAACTTATTTACCCTCTCTATGATTTTGCTTACGGCATTTTGCCTCCTTTCTTCAACAGAATTTTTTAAGGCATTTGTTTTTGATGTTGCTTCTTGTTTTAGAGCTTCTTTCTTAGCCTCAATCTCGTCTCTGATGGTTCCTTTCTTTTCTGTGTCGGTGGTACTAGCACCTGTTTCTGCTAAAGAAAGAACTGGTAAAACACACAAAGCAACTACAACCATAAACAGTAATAATTTATTTTTCATATATTTAATTTTAATTATAATCAGCCGAAACCAGATATCCTTGATTATACTACTTTTTAAAGGAATTTAACCATCAACAGAGCAACAATATTTATTATTTTAATCATCGGATTTATAGCTGGGCCGGCAGTGTCTTTGTATGGATCGCCGACTGTGTCGCCGGTTACTGCGGCCTTGTGAGCTTCTGAACCCTTACCACCAAAACTACCTTCCTCAATGTATTTTTTAGCATTGTCCCAAGCGGCGCCTCCAGTGGTCATACTAATTCCTACAAATAAGCCAGTCACGATAGTTCCTACCAAAAGCCCACCCAGAGCGGCTGCGCCCAAAGTGAGGCCGACAATAATTGGAACAACAACTGGAATCAATGCGGGAACTACCATTTCTTTTATGGCAGATTTAGTGACAATATCTACAGCTCGAGAATAATCTGGTTTACCACTACCATCCATAATGCCTTTAATTTCTCTGAATTGTCTGCGTACTTCTTCCACTACAGCTTTAGCTGCATTTCCTACAGCTGACATTGCTATTGATGCAAACAGGTAGGGTAAGAGGCCGCCTATCAAAAGTCCAACTAAAACTTTACTGTTGCTCAAATCAAATATAGTAGAAATACCACTAGCGCTTAATTCCTGAGTGTAAGCAGCAAATAAAACCATAGCAGCTAATCCAGCCGAAGCGATAGCATAACCTTTAGTTACAGCTTTAGTAGTATTGCCAACAGCATCTAGCGGGTCTGTAATGTCGCGGACGGATTTATCTAGACCGGCCATTTCTGCAATACCACCGGCGTTGTCGGTAATTGGTCCAAAAGCGTCAATGGCCACAATAATTCCAGTAAGCGATAGCATGCTCATTACAGCCAAAGCAATTCCATAAAGGCCAGCGAGCTGGTAGGTTGTAAGTATGGCGATTACGATTACGATTACCGGTGCGGCAGTGGATTGCATACCTACTGCTAAACCTTTAATAATATTTGTACCGTGACCGGTGGTGGAAGCAGCAGCGATACTTTTTACAGGATTGAATTTTTTGGCAGTGTAATATTCTGTAATCAAAACTGTGGCTGCAGTAACGATAAGACCAATCAAAGCGCAGTAAAAAAGACTGGCTACAGAATATAAACCATTGCCAGCCATCATTTTTTGAGTGATCGGATAGAACCCAATAGCCGAAAGAATTCCGGAAACAGCTAAGCCTTTATAAAGGGCATTCATAATATTTTGAGACTTGCCTACTTTAACAAACCAGGTACCAATGATGGTTGTAATAATAGAAACCCCACCAATTAATAGGGGATAGATGAGGGCGTTGCTACTCAAACCTTTGAAAGTAAAAGCTCCAAGTAAAATTACAGCAATAGTAGATACTACATAAGTTTCAAACAAGTCTGCGGCCATACCAGCACAGTCGCCAACATTGTCTCCAGTTAAGTCAGCAATTACTCCAGGGTTGCGAGGATCGTCTTCCGGAATGCCGGTTTCGATTTTACCAACCATATCAGTACCAACATCAGCGCCTTTGGTAAAAATACCGCCACCAAGTCTAGCGAAAATAGAAATAAGTGATGCTCCAAAAGCCAGACCAACTAAAGCAGAAAGATCTTTGGTGGCCATATAAAATCCGGTTACACTTAAGAGTCCTAGGCCAGCGACAAACAAACCGGTAACACTTCCTCCTTGGAAAGCCAAAGATAGCGCTGCTCCCAATCCTTTCTTGGCAGCTTCGGCGGTACGCACGTTGGCGCGCACGGAAATATTCATACCCACAAAACCGGCTATAGCAGAAAGAATTGCCCCTATAGCAAAAGCCACTAAGGTATTGGTTGAAAAATTAGCCAACCACATTAAGATTAGAATTACCAACGCTACCAACCCCACTGTTTTATATTGTCGGGATAAATAAGCTTTAGCTCCTTCTTGAATAGCCTTGGCAATTTCCACCATTTTTCCACTTCCTTGAGGTTGTCTTAGAATCTTAAAAATTAAAAATACTCCATAAACCAGCGCGAGAACCGATGCTCCGAGAGCGTATAACAGGTATTTTGTTTCCATACATAATTAAAATAATGATTAATATCACTACATTATCATAGTATAAAATAAAAACAAAAAGGCCCCGCAACAGCAAGCGGGGCCTGTCGTCGCGGAGCGAACGGACTTAGTACTAGATGGCGCCGTCACCTTCTGGTAACTGGATTGGACCGACCGGGTCTTGCTTGACGATTGCCTGCATGATCTCAAACAGCGTTTCGCCATCGCAAAACAGGATCTCACCGTCAACGAGGTTGTGACGCCCGGCGACCTGGTGCGTCACATTCTCAACGCCTCTGTACACGGCGAGTGAAGAACGGGTCAAACACCTCGATCCACTGAGGCAACGATCGTCCATGGCAATCGAAATCTCGAAACCACGGAAGTTGATCTTGGTACAGGTGTGGTTCGTGTCGGAACTTCGCGGTGCGTATATCATCGTTATCTCCCAAAGAACTTCGATTTATTGATTTTGAAACCATCTTAAGTATAGCAAATTATACATCATTTGTCAATGATTTTTTGGGTTTGTAAATAGGAGCGGTAAAATAGCCCTTAAAATAAGGATGATTTAAAGATGGGCAAGGTGAATTATTCTGCGATTTCTAAATCTTCACCTTTTGTTGATTTGATGTCAATTCTCCAACCAGTGAGTTTGGCTGCTAGGCGGACATTTTGGCCACCTTTGCCTATAGCCAACGATTGTTGATCTTCGGAAACTATTATATTTGCTTGGTGATTTTCCTCATCTATTTCAACGGATGCGATTTTTGCTGGAGAAAGAGCGTCTTCTATAAATTCTGCCGGATTTTCTGACCATTCAATAATATCTATTTTTTCACCGCCGAGTTCGGAGGTAACTGTAGCTACTCGAACTCCTCGTTGGCCAACCAATGATCCTACTGGGTCAATATAGTTGTCGTTTGAGGCGACGGCTACTTTGGAACGGGAGCCGGCTTCTCTGGCCACTCCCTTTATTTCAATAGTGCCATTAGCCAGCTCTGGCGCTTCATTTTCAAAAAGTTTTATAAGAAATCGCGGATGAGAACGGGAAAGACGAAGAGCCACACCTTTTGGTCCGTCTTCTACTCGATATAAATAAGCTCGAACTCTTTCGCCCTGACTAAATCTTTCGCCGGGAATTTGTTCTTCATAGGAAAGAATGCCGACGGCTCGGCCGACATCTACGAAAATATTACCCCTCTCGATTCTTTGTACCGTACCGAAAATTATTTCTCCTTCTCTTTCACCGAATTCTTTCAAAACTGAAGATCTCTCAGCTTCTCTGATTTTTTGCATAATTACTTGCTTGGCAGTTTGGGAGGCAATGCGTCCATAATCTCCTTTTGATTCAAGAGGGAAGATAATCTCATCTCCAACTTGTACTCCCTTTTTTATTTTTTGAGCGTCGGGTAAAAGAATATGATGTTCTGGATTGAAAAGTACTCGGTCGTCGTCCTTTTCCTCGGCATCTTCAAGAGCTTCTTCCAAAGATTCCTTATCCATAAAAACTTTTGTATCGTCTACCGCGATTTTAACTTGATTCATTTCCACTCCGCCACTTTTCAAATCAAATTTGGCGCGCACTATTTGTCCGCGTTTTCCATATTCTTTTTTATAAGCGGTAGCCAAAGCCATCTCAATGGCCTCAATAACTTTCTCTTTTGGTATGCCCCGCTCTTCTTCTAGCTGGTCTAAAACCGAATTTATAACCTTTAAGTCGAACATAAAATGTGAATTAACGAATAAAATTTACTAAAAAATCCGCTTTCAGGCGGAATGTCTATCTTTCAGTATTGCGATCATTATATACCCAAAGTAATGAACAAGTCAAGCGTTGTTTTTAAATGCCCTTGCCGTATAATTTTGTTTATGGAACCAGATTTAAATGCTCTCTCCCCCAAAAGTGTACCCGAACCACTCGAAGACTTACAAACTTTTGCAGTGGAAAAAACTGGAAGTCGAATTGTTACTCCGGATGGGTTTGAGAATTGGGAAAAAGACAAACAACAAGAATTTATTAGAGAAAAAAGAAAAGAATTAGAAAATCCTCAACCTTCTTCTGAGTCAGTTCAAGCAGAAGAAAAGCCAAATAATGGTGACACTGCCATAGCCGTTTCTTTTATAAGAAGTGTTGCTCCATATGTAGAGGGTAGAGAAAATCAATTCAGGACGAAAACTTTCAATGCTCTAAATCGTGAGCAAAAAACGTCTATATATAAAGAAGTTATTTCCGTTATTTACTCTTTAGCTAGAGATAAAGATGCCCAAGATTGGCTAAAAAAGAAAGTGTTCCTTGTTGGTGAACCAGGAGTATCTTATGAAAATGGTGAGCTAAGGATTGGCCTCGGAGCAACAAAAATAGAAATACTAAAATTTATACAAGAGGAAACAGTAAAAGATAAAAAAACTACCGAACAGAATTCTACTGTACCAGCTGTTAGTATAACTGAAAATTCTCAAGGGCCTGTAGAAACACCTACCCCTATATTATCAGCAGACGATATAATCAAACCTTACGATCACGTTCCGGAAGATATGCCAGCACTTATAAATAGAAAATATAAAAATATAGGAGAAAACGTTAAAGAAATTCATCCTAAAAGTACCAAAAAAGCAATGGTAAGAGGTGAAGAATTTGAAAAACAAAAAATCGAATCTGCTAAAGACCAAAACGGAAAGGAAATAAAAATTAATGACGGAGTAAAATGGACTTCTCTGGATTCTCAAGGCAAAGGTAAAATTGTTGCCTTTAGTGAACACACTTTTGGCGATGTTTTTGCTGAGATACACCCTTTTGATGGCAGGGAACCAGTGGAAGTTTCAATTAAAGATATTATTCTCGAACCTGCGGAATCTGCTTCAGAAACAGTAAAAATACCTGTTCCTGAATCAGCAGACGATATAATCAAACCTTACGATCACGTTCCGGAAGATATGCCAGCACTTATAAATGAAAAACCTGCTGAGGTAAAAGTAGAGGGGATAAAACCTAAGTTTAAAGATGGGGATAGAGTAAAAATGACAGGACTTAAAAGCCCCTGGATAATAAGCAGTGTCGCTATAAAAGATGATGGCAGTGTGGCTTACTCATTAGAGGGAGAAAACGGAGAAATTGGTTTTGAATCAGATGGATCAAAATTGGAAATCTTTCCGCAAGACGCAGAAATTATAACACCAGAGAGAAAGCAAGAAGAGCCTAGATCGGATATAGACATTTCCGATCTGGAAGTGGCAGAAAAATCAGAAGAAGAAAGCGCTAAAAGTACCAAAAAAGCAATGG
>ERZ1292629.3677-Hain-H43-01um-R1-3677-length-11699-cov-6_pt1 | contig 11699 bp, 9 predicted proteins | sample MGYA00564399_ERZ1292629 | MGnify/ENA primary metagenome ERZ1292629 (study PRJEB36523, sample SAMEA6512636) | groundwater metagenome | collected 2019-01-08 | study: AquaDiva: Metagenomics assemblies of 32 groundwater samples | reverse complement strand
CTTTTCTGTTCGACTTTTCTTTTTCATACTGGCTTGCCCTGGAGAACCAAGTCAAGAGCCGGCGCTTAATCTCGAATGTGCGCTCGAGCTCCCATCTTTGCTGGCTTCCTGACTTATTTGGTTCAGTCCAGTAAGATATAAATTTCGGTATTTGCCCGGCTATAAAGTCTTTAGGAACCCCTCTTTCGTCTGTAAAATAGGCAATAACCTTATTTCTAAAGGGTTCTTCTTCAAAAAACATCCTACTTTCTTCGCTTGGTGAGAGTTCTCTCTCTCCTCTTCTCTTCTCTACTCTCCTCTTCTCTCCTCTTCTCTTCTCTAACGCCTCCCTAGGACTTCCCAAGGACTCCCCAAGGAACTCCCAAGGACTTCCCTCTGTTAGGTTGTGCTTTCTAGCCCACTCCTGAAAATAGTAGTAATTTCGGTGCTTTTTGAGCTTTGGGAAGTTCGTCTGAATTTGAGAGAGGCAATTCTCCACTTCCTTCTCGCTTAATTCAGTCCTCAAACAAGACTTCAAAATTGAGGCTTTTTCGGGTATCTTGTTGCTAGTTTCAGCGGCCAACATGAGTAATTTTAGATAGATAAGCTGTGCAGATTCAGTCAAAAGATAAAACCGGTGGTCGTTCAACAACCTTTTTTCCAACCTCACCCATAGGACGTTTTTATATGGCATGTTACAGATTCCCGTGAATTAAAGTTTTTATGGCCTTTGTCGCGTTCCAAAGCCCTTGCGGATCAACCAGTAGTTCGCGGTTAATATATTTAAGGCGGAGTTCGTCTATCGTTCCGTCGTCTACAAACACAAAAACCCGCCGGTTCGGTGGGCCTTCAAGATTTTTTAGCTTCTTCTTTTCGTAGTAAAGAAGGGTCGAAAAATCAAAGTCAGTTGTTCTGTATAATTTTTCCATTTTATCGCAATATAAAAATCATACACCTTTCCCCCTGCCTGTCAAACGAACTAGAAAAGCCAACAAAATAAGGATTTCCGGTGAAAGTTATACACAGAAATAATATATTTTCGGGTTATGGTAGGATTATCTTAGAAGAAAGCGCGGCCGACTTCGCCTGAAACTTTCACACAAAAATGTTTTGGCCCTTGTGGCCGGTTAGACATTCATCCAGTGTGTAGGCCTACAAATAATTTTCACTGAAAATCGACTTTTCACACGGATCACGCTAAGCAAAAGCCCGCAGAAATGCGGGCACTTGCTTTCCTCACTGGCTTATAATATCGCAATTATTCTTTCCGGGGAAGCATTCTATAAATCCTGCATTTAATAATTTCCTACGAGTGTTAAGGTCTGCGCTCCAGTGTCTTATATTTTTCGAATCTTCGGAAAGAAGCCGGTGGGCACAGCGCACATTATCTTCTACGTCAAAAACATCAAAATTATTTCCACATAATTTTTGGCTTCCGTCAAGGAACTGATAAATGCCTTTCGCGCTCGAGCTGGGATTGCGGGCCAAATAGTCGAATCTTGACTCAATCCAAGCCAGCTCTAGGGCTAAATACCCAGATATTCCATAGAATTTCGCGCTCCTCGCAATAAACGAGCGTATTTCGCCCTGCGAGGGCGTTCCCTGCCCGGACGATACATTCCCCACCTCTGCCTTAAAACTTCGTTCTGGGGGCACTACAGGGGCAGGAATCACATATTCTGCCGGCGGAATAGCAGCAACCGCCAAAGATAGAAGATTCAGCATTACAGCTATCTGCGCCAGCTTTGTGCCGATAAGCGCGTACAAAATTCCAGCTTATCCCCATTGGCTTGCGCCGAGAATTCGCTGGGTGCTGGTGACGGGTTTCGTATTCTCTTGCCCATTAAAGGGCTGTCTTATCTGGTCAGGATAAATACGGATACGAGGACTTGCACCTATGTATCTTGGCGCAGCGACCAACCCCGCGTTGCAGTGGCACTTTTTACGCCACGATCACCATCGCCAGCACCCAAGGAACTAATGGGCCATCCTCTAGCTTGCTTTTTAGGGCATGCAGTGGCTTCTGGGAAGCTTCTGCTCTAGAGGATGGCTTTATGAATATAGCACATTTTATGGGCGGGCTACGGCGCGACCATACACAGCAACAACCAGGCCAACCAACTCAAGAACCAAGTCAACTGCATGCGATGCCTCTGCTTCGGAAATTAAGTTCCCGAAACCCAAGACACCCAGAAGGGCGACCGCCAATCCCAAATACGTCTTTTTACCGGCTAAGAAATGACTCATGTTATCTAAATAAACCACCTAAACCTTTCCCGACCTTTCGAAGATTCTCTTGCAGGATGAAGATAAATTTATGAAGAAGCTGGATTAAACTTAATTGGCTCTCTTTTATTCTCGCCTCGAGCTCTGCGCGTAACAGGGCCGCTTCTTCTTTCTGACGGGCTTCTTCCGCCAACCTGATTTCAGCTTCTTGCCTCTCTTTGATTATATCGAACACAAACCTGTTTTCAAACCAAGGAGTAAAATCCATTGCTCCATAATATCCATTCCATCTATCAAGCGGTTCTCCGCTTTGATCGCATTTCTTGAAAGACCAATGCAGATGATTTCCGGACGACAGGCCGGTTGAATTGCCATATCCCAAAAGTTGGCCCGCTTTGATTTCCTGTTTGTCGCTCACCGCGACTTTCTGCATGTGCCAGAATTTGAATTTAAGATATGTTGACGGCTCGCCGTCGAGAGAAACGGGTTCTGCGGAAATTACATTTATTCCGATTCCTCCTGCAGAATCAACTTCTGTCTTCGCCCACCAACGAATATCGTCTATCACAGGGAAATAAATCGGCTCACCGTGCCAAAGCGCCCAATCTTCACCATTATGTCCTTTCATCCCCAGAATCTCGGTATAGAGGTTTTGCTGTCCCGCGGGGCATATCCCATTTGATGGCATAGCAGATACCAAAATCCGCCCATCTGAAAGTTGTGTAGCGCAGGCTTTGGCTTCTCCAAAACCTTGAAATTTGTAATTACTTTTTATTGGGCGCAGAACTTTCATACTTTCATTATATCACTTGACTTTGTTTTAGGGATGGTGTATGGTGGATTACGATGACTACCGATTCTGATAGATATATCGCTTTTTGCATAATTATTGCCTTAGGAGTTTTTGGTTACACATTGGCCAAGTGGTTAGGCCTCTAAAAACCACGTAGTGCTGGTAGTGTGGGCAGCTTGGGCAAGGGTGGGAGTGTGGGCAATTTAGGCAATTCAGGAAACAATCCCGTCCCCCCCTTTTGTTTTTCTTCAGACACGACTCCCCTGCCAAATTGAGCGACCTGCGTGCTTCCGGGAACTCCCAAAACTGCTCCCGCAGTCTCCGAAAGATTTATAAGCCCCCTCATTTTTGTTTGGGCAGTCTTTCCGGTAACCAACTGGGGTATCCCTGCTATGCCCTCAAACGCTCCAAGTGCCGGTATGGGATCGGAGTCGTAGACTGCGATGCTAACTGCTTGCGAAACAAAGGGTACGGTAGTAAGGACACTTCGTGCGACAGCCTCGGTGTATCCATCGTCTTTTGAATCGTCTCGTCCTGTCGCAAGATCAATCAACTCTTTAGAACCCCTCCTTAAACCTTCTTCTGTAAGCGTGGAGATCATAATCCAAAAGAATATATTGAACGCTTTTCTGAAATTTTTGTGTTTGATCCCCGCGCGATAAAGATCGTGCCTTATTAAACTCCATCTATTCAACATAAATGTTTGAAACTGGAATAGAGCGCGATCAAAGGATCGGTTTCCGGTAAGTTTGCCTCTTGACACCGCAAGCGGAGCGTCTTTGAATAAAGCGCTTGCCTGTGTCCTTCTGACAATTTTTTGGGCGTAATCCAGCGCCTCCGCATTCGGTTTCGCCAAATCAAGTTCTACTCCTAATTCTTTCAACTTTTGGAGGTAGGCACCCCACCCTACGGCCGAGGCGGTGATCTCGTCCAACATTTTGAGCGGAGCATACCCGGCCTCTTGAATCTTGGCCATAAATGCGTTTTCGGATAATTCTGTAAACGCGCGGTCATCTCCAACCCTGTCTCTAATCTCCGGCATATTATCCATTATGAATTTTCTTATGTCTCCCCGCGAAAGAACATCTCTTGCTCCCTTAAAAGCCCAACCATCTATAAGAGATGCGCCGTCCATAAGTGCCGTTGGCTGAATAATAGCCGAGGATAATTTGAATCCTAATCTGGCAATACCTACATTTCTGCGAAGCGCGTCAAGAAATGCTATCTGTTGATCTCCGGTTCTTCCCCCTTTCCGAGAGATTACATCAACCCACTCAAGAGTAGTGTTTTGACCAACTTCTCCAGCTATTTCACCAAACTCCTTGCTATTCGCTATTTCAAAAAGCATTCTGTTGTCTCTCGCCATATTGAGAAGATAAGAAACGTTGTCTATATGCTTCAGGTAAACTTCCATAGCGTCTATCTTGATCTTCTGTTTTCCCACGCCAGTTCTCTCTATCGTAAATCCCTTTTCAACCTCTTTAGTCGGCCGACCGAACTCTTGAACACCCTCTCCAATTCTCTGGAATACCTCTGTGTCGGTCATCGCTTTCCAATCGGTTACAAAAGAAAAATAATTCTCAACCTGTCCCAGCTCTTTGTTATAAACCGTCCTCATAACCTCGGCTACGGGAGACCTTAATTCATCGAGATTTTTTCTCATAAAGTTATAGAAATCCATTTCCTTATCGGTCAGTGTAACCGCGTTTATTTCTTCTGTTGTAAGTCCCGTATTGACAAGTTTCTCTATACCATCTTTCTGAACCCTGGCGGCGTGAATCCCAATCTTCTCAAAGTTAGCCGTGTCTAAGCCCAGCTCATCTGCCTTATTCCATATCGCATCCGTTAGTTTGTCTTTCTGGTCTAAGTATCTTTGATAATTAAGGTCTGTGGTTTTCTTGAAGATTCTGTATGGCGCGCCGGCATAAGAACCGTCTGCTCCTCCCAGAAGATCGAAAAACACGTCCATCGGGGTAATAGACAAATCAATATGCTGTGCTCCATTTAGAAGTTTCGGCAAGATATTCCTGAACTTCTCTTTGGTAGAAAGTTTTTCTCCAACACCGGCTTCGATAAGCGGATGTTTTTCTATTGGCACAATTTCGGCTTTCAGTTCCGCCAGTTTCCTCGCTTTCTCTATCTCGTAGAGATTTTCCATCGTTCTTAATTTCGTCTCGCCCAATTTCTGTAAATCTTGTATCTTGCCCAAAAGTTCTCGGATTTCAGCGACAGAAAGTTCCGAAATCGGCTTTTTGGATAAAATCTTTAATTGTTTAACAAGCTGTTCGGGAATCAGAACATCTTTGCCAGCTTCTTTCTGCTTGGCGAAGAACTCCTCGCTTGCCTTTAATTTTTCAAGTGTTGCCTCTCTGCGATTAACTAAGTCAAACCCTTCGGTTAATTCTTTGATTTTTGCTTTGTAATCTACGGCAATACTTGGCGAGTCGCTTGTCTTTTTAAGTTCTTTTTTGATGGCGGAGATAAGGCCTTTCTTCTCTACTTCCTGCGCGATTCTGTCGATTCTTGTAAATGCTTTGATAACATCTCTTTGTGTTTTTGCGTCTTTTACCATAGACAACAACTTCCCTCGTTCGGATAATGGGAGAACCGGCTTGACGATTTCAAATCCTTCTCCTCCTAGCGTACCTTTGGCATATTGGATAATAGCTTCTTTTAACTTCTGTATATTTTCCTGTTTCGTACGGAGCTGATCTAAAACTTCATTTCTGGTTTTCTGTCGGACATTTGAAGCAACCTCTTTGGCTATTCTCGCCTCCTTCTTGATGCTTTGTCGAAGCAATAAATCTTCTCTCTTTACGATAGTCGTTGGTTTCTTTCCGAACTTGGCTTCCTTCAAACCCTTTTCAATACTTTTTTCAAAGGCCTCTCTTGTGGCAATTTCAGCCTCTTTAATCGGTCTAAATCCTTCTTCAATACCTTTTTTGATTTCCTTTTGTATGCTTCGTAACTCCTCCGCTTTTGTGGGTGGTTTCAACGGAATCTTTGCTTTCACGGCTTGATTATAGAAGTCGGTGAGTTGGGATTTGGTTTTGAGAATGTCGGGATTTACTACTCTTATTTCTCCTTCGGTGGGTAGTTTAACAGCATCATAGCCATTGTCTTTTGCCCATTTCGCCGCAATCTGATATTTACTTTCTGCTGACATAAAACCCTTATCGCCAAGTGGTGGATTTGCTTTATTGTAATCAAATACGGCTTTATCTTTTGATAGTGTAGGTATGTCGTATATGTCTACAATTTTGGCATTTGGCGAAATGTATAATTCGCCCACTGTTCCTTTTCTCGCTAAGGCAAATGTTTTTGCCACATTCTCGTTGGTAGAAACGGACAGACCTTTTTCAGTAATCTCATTAGAACTTCCGCCTCTAAATACTTTTTGTTGCCCCTTCACAAACTCCTCCGCACTCTTATACTTACGGGCTTCGGCGGCGAGGGGTTGGAGTTCTTTAGGAATTTCTGCTTCTCCACCAACCCTCTTTACTCTCTCGATTTTAAGCCCGGGGGCAAACCTAAACCCCCTTTCTTCTACGCTGACATAACCGGGAAGTTGAGCCGCAGGTCTGATTTCTGTCGGTGCTTTTCCTGATTTAAGTCCCACAAACTCTCCTAGTTTGGTTGGGATTCTTTCAGTTACTTCAACCGGTTGGCCTCCGGCTTCTTTATAAGCATTGGCTACATCTCGCAGTGCTTTTCTCTCTACATTAGAAAGTCCTTGTATAAATTTTGTTGCTTCGGGAGGGCTTCTTCGATAGAGAAGAGTGTCAATAATATCATCCACTGGAATTTTCTCTGTCTTAATTTTGAAAAGTAATTCCTGTGGAAGTTGGCGAACGGAAGCCCTAACTGCCGGCAATGACTTCTCGGCTATACCAAATCCTATCAAGACATCAAATCCAAAAGTGATCCCGGTGCGGAGTGCCGCCACAGTAGGAGAATCTCCCTCATCAATATGGAACTTATAAACCGCAGGCATTGATCCAATCACAGAGGGAGGGAATGTTTTGGCATCTTTGAATCAAACCCCGGCACCAACACAGATCTCCTCGCAAGTAAGAAGTTCATGTAACGTGAGAACTCGTCGGGCTAGAGGATTTATGGTAAATTCCAAACCAAGGTTCGCCACGTCTTTCCCAACGTCTGCGAATGTATAGTTCGCGTATTTCTCTTTAATAAGCGATTCCTGGTCTGGGGTTAAAGACAGTCTTTCGCCTACTCCAAATGGCAGATTGCGGATCATTGGCTCTGCGACCTTCTCTTTAAGTTCTTGAGATAAAGCTCGCCCACGCTGAACAAGCGGAGTTTCTTCTGTAACAAACTTTGGGATTCGTTCTTCTACTGTGCGAGAGATTTCTTCCGGTGGAGGGATAAAAGTTGTGAACCTTTCCGGCTTCTCTTTGTGTTTCTCTTCGAGAAGCGAAGCAACTCGGCGAGATTCCACCTCTGCCCTTCCAGCGCGAGCCGTTGCTCCAGGGAGTTTGAGCAATGCGGAAAACCAAGATTCTTTTTTGGGTTCGGCTATTCTCTCGGAGACCGGAGTGTATCCGCCAATCTGGTTAGAGCGCTGTGAAACTGAAACATAGGCCATTTTATTGAAATTTGTTCAAAATCTCTTTATCGGTAAATCCTGCTGTTCGGTAAGTCTCAATCAAGCCCTCAAGATAAGAAACAATTTTGTCTTTCTGCTCCTTAATATCTGTTTTGTCCGTCTTCCAGTAGGAGAAATTAACACCAGCGCTCTTTGCAAAAGCAATCAGCGATTCTTTTGATTTGGAATCCGCAAATGATGCATCTATCTTCTCATCGCTAAAAAAGTTATTTTTCAAATAATCTGCTGTGAGAAATTGGTTTACAGATTCTACTCCATAAACTTTCTTTATAGCATCTTGTTGAATAACGGGAAGTCCCTCGATAGTTTTCTCAATCCCGTATGTTTCGACATCGGATTGTATTCCTGGGATGTCTTCTGGTTTGAATCCGGCCCCAATTAAAGTCCTTTCATCTTCTGGCGTGATTTTAACAGTCCCTCCACTTATCCCTCCTGTCGCTTTCTTATAGTATTGCTTCGTGACTCCCCGTGAATCCCTAGTTGTAACCACTTCCGTTCCGGCCGGAGCCTGTTTTCCGGGAGCAAGGTAGGTCTGTCCATCTTTTGCCATTTCATTGCTCAAGTCCGCGACCTCTTTCGTGTAGGCGTAATCGCCTAGTTTCTTGGCTATCTGTTCGGGTGTCATATCAAGCGTAATTCCGGCATCCGCGTATGCTTGCGCGGTGTCAGGATCGATCATCGCTTTTTTGATAAAGTCAGCTCTCTCTTGTGCGCTGTCAACCTCGCTTTGCAAACTCTTTACCTCCGACTCCGCAAAATCGGTTTCCGCTTTTTCAAGTTTAAGGAATTTATCTTCTTTTAATTTTAGGAGGGTATTGAAGTAGTTGATTTGGTCATTTCTGTCTGCGGTGATAGCGGCGACACTTCTGTCTATCATCCTCTCCGCCACGTTGATCTGGCCGTTTCTCGCGGCCATGACGGCTTGAATAACTCCGGCCCTCCCCGCGACTTGTTCCATTGTTTTCGCCACCATCCTATTTCCGATGACGGAAGCCACCGGCCTCTGCCTCTGCTGTTCGATTAAGGCATTGCCCTCGGTAAGAAGCGAGTCGAGCTCGTTCGTCAGTTTTTGGTTGGCCTCGAAATTCTCCGTAATATACAAGCGTTCTCGTTCGGCATCCTCGAGCTTTTGCCTGAAAGGAGAAGTCAATGGTTCTACGTTCTGCTTGACATATTCCTCTTGCTGTGCGGCGAACTGATCTATCCTTGACTTAGCATCGTCCAGTTTTTTCTGCTCCGATTCTTTAAGATCGGTTTTCGTCTTTTCGAGTTCTTCCTGCAACGACTTAATATAATTCTCCTGCACATCCGGCGCAGCTGGTTGTGGCAATGGAGGTGGCGGCGCGGCTTCCGGGCTTGAAACTTCGATAACGTCGCCGATCGGTGATGGAGGCGGAGGAGAAGGGGCGGCAACCATCTGTTGATTAAAAGCGGCTAAAGTCGGTGAAACTACTGGTTGAGGTAGGGCAGCCCTCGCGGCGGCTACGGTTTGCTCGCTAATGGCTTTTTGCGTCGAAGCAAGCTCTGCGGGCGTATCGCCGCGAAGCGCAGCTATACGCGCATTATAGGCACTTATACTTTCGCCTGGTTTTAAGAAATAATCTTGTTGTGAAATGGCCATGTTTTAATTATAAGTTATTTCTAACGAGAGGGCTCCCAAAAGATTAAGATTTCCCGGATACTGACTTGACCTGTATTGCGTATGTTCATGTAAAAAGATGAGAGCTGGATGTTTCCAAGAGCCGAACCGGTGATCTCATATTCGTCTATCGCCCCGTGGACAGCGTTTGAAATCGTCTCGTCAAGCAAATCGGCCGCACCTCCTATCGAGGAGTCGTCGTATCCTTCAAAAAGAGACAATCTTGCCGATCCTCCCGAAGCAAGTTGCGAAAAGAACACCTGTATTTTCGTGATGTTGGAGTTGTAAGGAAGCTGGTAAAGTTTCGTTCGCAAGTCGTGGTTTGCCGTGGAGTAAGAGCCAGTCGTATAACGCAGGGTAACGGCTTGATAGGTCGCGGAAAAAAGACCGCTAGCACGAAGATCGGTGGCGTAAGTGTTTTTAAGAAAACCGACGCCAGAAGCTCCCGAAGTTACGGTAGATGAGACATCGTTCGTTCCATCGTTCAATACCGCGACATGATGAACCGCCTCTCTTTTCGGATCGAAGGCGAGGATATTCGTGCCGGAAACAAAATAGATCAGCCCTTTATAAACATCAATACTTCTCGGATCAACCTTATTGTTATATACCGAACTTTCCCAGATGACCTCAAACCTTTCCCCCACGAGTTTCGATATCTTTCCAGTGCTTCCTTTTCCATTGCTGAAAGCGTAGAGATTATTGAAATAAGGAAAAATCGCCGTAACTCCGTTGTCATTTACGGGACGAACTAACCCCAATCCGCTCTCCGTCATATTCCAGAGAGTAACCATTGTCCCCGCAGAAAACGCAAAGTCTTGACCTATCGGAATAATCGTTCCCACCATATTCACGGAAGCGATTGCAAGGAGATTGCCGAATTTCTTTACATCGGTGGCGATCCAACCGGGGCCAAGGTTGTAGGCATCCACGTCAAAAGTGCCGTTCGCACCCGTGTCTCCGTCGAAACTGGAAACATAATTTCTGTTCGTGACATAAAGTTTTCTGTCAGCGCCTTCGGCGAATATATGGGGAACTCCCAGATAAAGCGCGGCATATCCAGCCGGCCCCCCCGATGCTTGACTCATAAAATCATCATCTGGCGACGCTCCGGCCACAGTTGCTCTTCCAACGTCCCCATCCACATTGTCGTTCCACGTATAGAATAAATAGTTTGTCGGGCCGACGCGGTAGATTATCACGTCTTCGCCCCAATAACCGGTGGATGTGGAAGGAATCGTCGTAAAGTCGTGTCCCGCATGAGCGGATATGTCGGTAACTATGGCCTGATATGTGGCAGCTGATAGCTCCACTTCTACTACTCTTGGAGCCGTTCCAGACGATCCAGAAAGCATAAAATAAACCTCCGGAGTTGCCGCACTTCCGCCGACATTTACGATAATAGATCGCGGCAGCGTGTTTATTCCTGCGTGGCTTATCGGGCTTAAATCAAAAATCTGCGGAGTCGTAATGTGTCCCTCGAATCCCACGCGGAAAAAATCAATACCGTTGACCTCGCGGACATACTCACCAGGGTTGGCCTCTTTTGAATTGGAAAGGGTGACTCTCTCGCTCGCAAGCCCTCCCAAAAACGAATTTTTGTTGATTCGTATTACGGGCAAGTTTTTTCTTCTAAAGAAGACACTAATTCCTGAAAACGAGGAATTGATGCCTCCTCTTTCGCCCTACCTCTTGGGTGATGGACGTGGCATAGAGTAATGCCATTATTTACTTCGTAACGAAGCTCGACATGCTTCGTCCAGCCAAGAATGTGATGAGCTTCTATTCGCCCAGCACAATCGTTATTTGCAATATGACACTTAAAATTATCTCTCATCCAAACTTCCGTTCTCCATCTCTTATACAGGGGATCGTTTCTCCTATCGTGCTTTTTAAGAAGGGTTCTATCTTTCTTTAACGGAGCCCATCTTTTTCTTTGAGATTCACTCATTTTTCTTTTAGTTTCTTCTGATAACTTTTTACCAAGACGGTCAAGGTGCTTGCCTTCTTGAGAAGCTCGAATCTGGGCTTCGCTCATTCTTCTTTTTGTTTCCTCGGACAACTTTTTGCCACGCCTTGCTTCGGCTTGGCGCATACGATGTTCTTGAGTTGGTATATAACCTTTTTGGGGCATGGATTTGGTTGTGTTAAATAGTTACCAAAGCTGCGGTTCTTCTCCAAGCTCCGTTCGCGTAGATATAAAGAAAATAATCCGCGCCATCGAAGTAAATATATTCCCGTCTGTCCTGCGGAACTCCGCTCGGAGCGGTTGTCGTATATGGTATGTTGATCTTTTTCTTGAAAAGAGTGTCGCTTGTAGGATCGTAATTCAAAGGCACTTCCGGGATTTCTTCCCTGAAATCCTCACTCTCCGGGTCTTCCTGATCTTTTTCGAGGTCTTTGTCTTTCTGCAGGTCGCGGTAACGTGCCAGACC
>ERZ1292629.3673-Hain-H43-01um-R1-3673-length-11707-cov-5_pt1 | contig 11707 bp, 28 predicted proteins | sample MGYA00564399_ERZ1292629 | MGnify/ENA primary metagenome ERZ1292629 (study PRJEB36523, sample SAMEA6512636) | groundwater metagenome | collected 2019-01-08 | study: AquaDiva: Metagenomics assemblies of 32 groundwater samples | reverse complement strand
ATATAGATAGAACTAAAGATATATCTGTAAAAAAAGAAATATATAAAGAAACATACAGCGAATGTGTGAAATTGTCAAAAGATGAATATTCGAAATTGACTGAACAGTTCGGGATCGAAGGCACAAACGAGAGAATTAAAAATCTCAACGACTATGTGATGTCAAAAGGCGCAAAGTATAAATCGCATTATCATACAATCCTGAACTGGGAGAGAAAGAACGGGACTAATCGTCCTGTTTTTGTAAACAAGGCTCAAGCTTTGATGGATTATAACATTCAATCCGGGAAAGAAGCTATGGCTTTTTTGGAGGAAAAATACAATGACGATGGACAAGTCAGAGATGCTGAATTTAAGTAACCTGTTGGTGGCAACATCCGGACTATACAGCACTAATTTATCGCCGGGCGCTATTTTGTTGTATCTTGAATCTCTCAAAGACCTCGATTACGATAATGTTAGCAAGGCGATGTCAGATCATGTCCGAGAGAGCAAGTTTTTTCCAAAACCGGCTGAAATCATAGAGAGAATCAAGCCGGCATTGAATAAAACAGACAAAGCTAACACCGCATGGCTACAACTACTTAAAGCAAAACGTGATTATGGATATTACAATTCTGTTGTTTTTGACGATGTTGTTATCCCGCAGTGTATACGCGCCCTGGGAGGCTGGCTTAAGGTGTCAGATCGTGAAGCTGATACCTGGATGCACAAAGAGTTTGTCGGTCTGTACGAGTCATACTCTAAGCAATGCAATTCCGCGCTTGAATCCGGCTACGTGGCTGGGTTTTTAGAGGCAAACGGTGGGAGATATACTACTGCACATATAGGTGGTAAAAACGATAACAAGGGAATGGAAAAGATAGAAAAAAGCAATTCGTTGCCTGCTTCGGTTGGAATAAATCATTTTAAAGAAATATAAAATATACTTGAAAAAAACAATAGTTGAATTCACACTAAGTTATAAAAAGAAATTTGTCAAAATATAGGAGGGAATACTGATGGTTTGTAATGTGTGCAAAGGAACTGGGTTTAAAAATTTATGGCAGATACCAGATGGGGAACTCAAATCTGATGATTTGATAGAATCAGTCCCGAAATGGATTGCTTTGCAGACTGTACCACATGACGTTTGCGTTTGCGATTGTTGCGGAGATGGGGATACATGGTACGGTATACCTGGGCAACATTACGGTCGTGACGACCCACCTGGAAATGATGGCTGTTATGCGTATAATGGCGGACTGTGCGAATGTCATTAATTTTGTTAAAGGAGGTTGTGTAGTGTTTAGTAAGAGCGAAAAGGCGAGAATAGCGGCAGCGATTGAAAAGGTCCTGCTTGAAATTAGACACCCCGAAATGCCAGCCGATAGGCCACAATTTAAACTTCACGTCGATGGCAAGGAGTCATGGAGTTGGGCAGACATTGAACCTAATTGGAAGTATGAAAAAGACAGCGCGAAAACCACGGCGTGGAATGAAAACGCGCGGGAAATTATGAGCGGAAAGGTGGATGGTTAAATGGGACAAGCTAATATCAGAGGCACGTTTGAGGAAAGAAAGCGGTTGTCGATTAAAAAGTATGGGCGCAAAGAAGAAAGAAAGTCTGCCATTATACAGAATCGCAAAGTAGTTCGGAGTAGGCTTCGCAAGCGCAGGGAATTACAGGATCGGCTTGTTGATATGCTGGAAGGTGTAACATGCCCCACATGATGCAAAAGCAATGACGATTGATAATAAAAACCATTGCAATGTATGCAGGAAGCCCGCCACGAGGTTTTGTTACGATGGGACGTACACAAAGCTGGCGAAAAGAAATGCAAGTGGTTCTGTGAGGTTTGTAGTGCGTTTGTTAATATGGGGAATCTAATGATACAACAAATAGCAGACTTGTGTGAATTTATTTTGAAATATTCTTTTTCTGAAAAACTTATCCCCGGAGACGACTATGTTTACGTCTGCAAGTTTTGCGGAAAAGAAGGGTATGAAAAATCATCTACACAACACAAAATATTGTGCGAAGTGGGGAGGCTTTTAAATAAAGCCTCAAAAACACAAAGGAATCACCTGGCGCAATCTGAAGAAGGAGAAAATGTTATGATTGGATATTGCATAAAAAGTATCGTAAAGTGGTTAAGAGTAAGAGAAAAGGGTTGTTTTAATTGTTTACATGTAACGAGATGTAATTCCAGACTTGTTTGCGATTTGTGCAGAGAATCAAAAAAACGCATGTACTGGCACCTGTATTCCGATGAAATGTAAAGAAAGCGATAGGCGAAAATCGAAGAACGCGCACAAAAGAAAGGGGAACGACGGATGAAGAGGGGCGACAAAGTTAAATATAACGGCTGCTCGGAGGAGCAACAAAAATGAAGTGTTTTCATGGCACACAAACCTCCACCTCAAGGGTATATGTGGTAGATTCAACTCTGTATGTTTTACCGAAATGCATGAAACGAAACAGCAGTGATGACCCCCCGGGTAGAAATGGTCATTACGCATATAATGGAGGACTCTGTAAATGCCACTAACAAGAAAGGTGGGCGTGATGGGTAAGTTAGAAAACAAAACAGAAAAACAACTGATGGTACTACGTTATTTTTTTAGATCGAAACCCATAGGCGGGGATTGTTATGCGGATTACTGTTTGTTGTGCGGAGAAGAGGCTCTTGAAAAATTATTAATAAAACACAAAAAGCAATGCGAAGTGGGGAAGCTTTTAAAAAAACACACTTAAAACGGCATCTGGAAATCGACAACAAAAACCCCTGCCACCGCTGCGGGAAACCCGCCACGAGGTTTTATTGAGACAGAACGTATAAAGCAGGCGAAAGGAAATGAAATGGTTCTGTGAGGCTTATAGCCCGTTTAATCTTGGAAAATGGAAAAAGAAGTTTTTAATACTATGCAAAGAGCAATTACTATCAAGCTTCGCGTTCTCGTCGCTTGTGAGTTTTCCGGGATCGTTAGAGATGCTTTCGCGTCAAAAGGACACACGGCGTGGTCGTGCGACATTCTTCCGACTGAAAGACCGGGAAATCACTATCAAGGCGATATAAGGGATATATTGTGTGGTGATTGGGATTTGATTGTTGCGCATCCGCCTTGTACCCATCTGGCAGTTAGTGGAGCAAGATATTTTAAGGCAAAACGAGAAGATGGTCGGCAACAAACAGCGATTGATTTTTTCATGCATTTCGCTAAAGCGAAATGCATGAAAATAGCCATTGAAAATTCTGTCGGGATAATGTCCACCGCATATCGGAAACCTGATCAAATAATTCAGCCGTGGCAATTTGGACACCCTGAAAGCAAAAGGACGTGTTTATGGCTGAAGGGCTTACCTAAGTTGGTGTTTAAAAATATATTGAAATTACCACCAAGCGGAAGGTGGGATAACCAAACGCCTTCCGGGCAAAACAAACTCGCGCCATCGGTTGACAGGGCAAAATTAAGGTCTAGGACTTACGAAAATATTGCGAAAGCAATGGCGGCTCAATGGGGTTAACTTTTATGGATTTCAAAGAAATTGTCAAGAATTTAGGGAGGAAAATTATAACACCGACCGGTGTTAAATTGCTGGCTGGGATGCAATTATCGGTTTTAGATGTTTCCGGGAAGCAAACTGTTTTCCCTGATTCGATTTTGCTAACATGTTGGTCAAGCGATGGCGGGCAGTATCAGTACGCCAATATAGATTGTAAGTCAATTTTAGAAGAAGGAATAAATTTATGATAGAGAAGATACAACAAAAAATAGATAAATTCGAAGTATTAGAAAGGGAAGCCAGTAATAGGGCAGAATTTAACCTAATCGGGGAATTTCTTGGTGATTTAAACCAACTATTGAAATCGGCAACCGAGAAAAAGAAAGAATGTTGCGCAAAGAAAGTGCAGCATTGCAACACTTGCCGCTACCGACTTCTAAACAATTTTGTTGAGCCTATATGTGGACACGCGAAACTTATTCTACCAAAAACCATTACCGACATTGATACAACGCCGGAATGGTGTCCTTTGTGTATAAATTTTTAGGAGAAACAAATGTCTATACATCATGTATACACATGCGATACCTGTCATAATGATGTGGCAGCTATCAGGGGAAACGTGGAAGATGAAATGCCGAAAGATATAGTAGGAATATGTTTTGCAACTAGCACCGAGTTCCATTTTAACAGTTCTCATTCAAGCGATAATTTACATATTTGCAAAGAATGTATCAAACAGTTTAAAAGGGAAATCGGGAAATACGAAACTAGAGAAACGAAATGAACATTAACACTGTAACACTAAGCGGATTCTTAGCCACCGACATCGAACTGAAACAAGTTTTTTTGACTTTATATGTTTCGGACGGTGGGCAGAAATTAGTGCAGACTCAAGCAAAAAGGGGGATAAGGTAATCATAACTGGGGAGTTAAAACAAGAGAGATGGGAAACGAAGGATGGGCAGAAGCGTAGTAGGGTAATTGTTGTCGCTAACCAAATCTATACCCATAAGTGGGAAAAGCATGATGCTTCTAAACCCCCAAGCGCACCACTAGTAAATCCGATAAATCCACAACAACCAATAAGTGTCGATATTGTCGATGAAGAAGTCCCATTTTAATTTATGTCTCGCGCCACGTGGCGCAAACCGTCTGATGGGTCAGGCTTCCCGCCGCCCACCAGACGGTTAATTAATAGCTCAAACCTAATACTTACCGGCAAAAACAACGATTTTACCAGTAACACTGTCATGAGCGCTTGTAAAACAATATCCTCTATCCTTATAATCCTTTTTGTACGAACATAACAGTGTCTTTGCGTAATCATTTCCGCGACTAGTATACCTATCAGGTTTGTAATAGCGACTAAGAAAATCCTCTACGGAATCAGCTTTTACAATACTATCGCATAAATAAATCGGAATACGTTCCATTTTAATATCCTTTCCTATTTCATATTGTTTCTATCAAATTATATGTCACTGTAAACAAACCCATTATTTCTATCCCATTTTTTGTCATTTTTGCACCCATTTTCTGCCCATTATTTTTGAGAATAAAAAGCCTACTCCAATACCGGCGATACCACACACAAACATTACCGCGAAAAATATTGTAAAAAACTCTAAGTACATTTTCCTGACTCCTTACCGGAACACTCCCGGTATTGTACTACCCATTCTCCTTCTTCATAATAATCAAAACCTTTGCCATATTTTTTTAAATCTTCTTTATCGGCCTCGACTGCCAGCGGGCAGTCGAATGCATAACAACAACCGTGGTATCCTTTGTCTTGAGATTTCGACTTACAACCATACCCCCCGTTTTCGTCGCCAGAAAAAAACAATCCACAGTCTTTGGATAACTCGTGAATACCAACTAATACTCGCTTTACGTTACGATATCCCATTTCCCACTCCCATTAATTTTTATTCGTTTCCATCAGCGCATTTTCGCGCCGTCTTTCAAATTCAATCGAAACCTCATTGAGATTTTCAACTGCTTGTAAAAATAATCCAAGCGTTTCTGTTACAATGTTTTGAGCATCTACAAGCTGCTTTTGTACAAACAATAATCTAGTCAATTCCATTTCTTATGTCCTTTCTTTAGATTTTTTATTATAAAACTCAACGTATTCTACATAATCCGGGTAACAATCCTGTTTATGCCGCTTTAAAAAATATTCGTAGTCTTCTTTTGAGTAAAAAAAAGTCGTGCAAGCAAAGTTGGGTTGATAATACAAACACAATCGCCACCGATCAAAACTAGTATCCTTCCCTTTCTCTTCAATGTAATAAATCCTTCTTTTTTCTTGTGTGTCTGTATCAAAATATTCAAAGCCTTCGTAGTTCATTTTGCCTTCCCTTTCTTATCCTATCGCGCAAATATTCTCAACAAGCAGCGCACTCCTAAATAATATTTCTCCAGCCCTGTTGTCTCCAGCACATTTTATTAAATATTTATTACCGGTTTTCCTCACTGTAATCACCAAATCCGGCGTACTGTATCTTCGCGCCAGCTTCCTTACAAGTAATTCTTGCAATACTGATAATTGATATAAGCCTTCGTAGTTTTTATTTGTCATTTTTGTCGTCCCCGTTCAGCACAAAATCATTTACGCTGATTAAACTTTAGAGCTATACCCGCCAAGTCCCGGACATCCACAAAAAACTCCTTCTCATTGTGGTAATGTCTCGTATATCTCTCAGACGATAGATATATACTGTCATCTTCGAGTCTCATAAGATGATAATTCGCGTCTTTAACCCCCTCGACCACAAGCATATCCTTATTACCGCACCAGCACACACAGACATTACACATCATTTTTCTATCTTCCTTTCCTTAAAATTCTATCCTGAGTTTTTTACGCCCAAACTTGAGAGCGTCCGATTTACCACTTCCCGCCCCAATCACCCACGTGCGGATGACTTGTCAATTATCACTATTGCAGTTCTAACATTTGTTCCCTGTTCCAAAAAGCTGCCATCGGGCAAGTCTTCCCAGTGGGTGGCGATACCCCTGAATGCCTCTTGTTGCCTTATACCGTTCGCACATATTGCTACAAGCCGTCCACCTGTCTTAAGCATGGTTAAGGCATGATTGATATGTTTTATGTCCGATCCGCGCTCAAAGGGTGGATTCATTATAATCCTGTCAAATTCCGGCCCCCGCCATGTCAGGAAATCTACATTGACTATTTCGTCTGCTTCTTCTTCTAAGTTTTTTACCAGTAGGCTATTTATCTCCACTGCAACCACATAACCACCTGGCCGGATATTTGGCATAACTTTCAGCAAGTTACCAGTTCCCGCCGACGGTTCCAGAACGCTCATTCCTGGCTGGATATCAGCGAATGCAATTACCATTTCCGCTAATTCTTTCGGTGTCGGGAATAACTGAGGCGTAACAACCACCTTTACCCCTGCTTTTAGTGCATCCCTCATAGAGTCCACCGCATCCCCGCCTAAACGCTCAGAATAAGGGACTAATTCGTCATGTGATTCCTGTTTGGCTGGAACCGGATTTGGTATAAGCTCAACCGCGTCCGGCTTCTTATGTTCCTTGCTATCTGTGAGATATATGCAATACGTTGCCATCTTCCCATCACCGCGGATTATCGCAATCCGGACACGGTGAGAATTTTCTATTTCTCGTGTTCCTTTATAATCAGGGAATATCTTCGCATATTCAGCCTTCGTCATCTCTTTCTGGCTGTATATGCTATATACCCCCTTATGGTACTGATTCTCAGTCCGAATGCCTTCAGGCGCACGATAATTGCATAATGGCAGTTGTTTCGGGATTGGCTTTTTATCAAGCAGAGATAACTTGCCTTGTTCACCCAACATCTCTTTTTCGTATACCAGCCGGTTTTCGATGTGTCTAATCCATCTGTTCCGGCTGGCAATCGACTCAGTAAGATTCGATATCGCCAGTTCAACCGCTAGTTCTTTTGTAATCTCGCCCTTTTCATACCGGATTTGCTCCTCTCGTGTTAGTCCTGTCCCCCAGGATTTTAGTAAGCAGTCTTGTAAGTGTGCGTGTTGTGTGGTTTGATAGGCTTTGAGTAGTTTTTCACTATCTGCTTTTTCCCGCTCTATCTTCCTCTTTTCTGCCTCAAGTCCTTTTATCCGACGCGCTCTTACGCCTGGCAACTCTTTATACTTTGCATTTCTCAACGCCCCCGCCGCCCTATCCTGCCAATAATTCGCCGTATCCCACATATTAACAGCCTTCTCCATGCCCCGCGTAATCCGTTCAGCATCCTTGCGCGCATGTCGCTCGCCATGGTGTCCCACGAGGATTGGCTGTCCCAGTGGGATATTATCAGCTATACCCGATACGCCTTTTTCCGCCGCTTCTGCATCGGTGATACGGTTTTCTTTGTATCCCTCGAACCGTTCCGCTCTTTCTTCTGCTCTGCCTGCAAGACTGGTATCCTCATCTCCAATTTCTTCACATAGAGATATCAAGAAATCCTCCCGCGCCGGAGACCAGGCAGGGGCGACGAACAATCCCTGCTTAGCCGCCCAAATAAATCCCAGCTCCCGCGCTTCTGCGTATGTCTCCGCATCCAGTCTTTCGGTGGTACGTAACCTTAGCTTATTATCCGCCGGGTCGTATGTTGCTTTCATTTCCCTATTCATATTTCTATTCCTTTCTACCGAAATAAACTGCCGAACTCTCACGGAAACTGTAATGCGTGTCACGGCCTAGTACAATATGGTCAAGTACCCTAATCCCCAGAATGTCTCCACATTCCAACAATCTTTTTGTTGCTCTTACATCTTCAGAGCTGGGCAAAGCATCGCCCGCCGGGTGGTTGTGGCAAAGGATGATACTTGCCACTGCCTTGCTTATCGCAAATCGGAACACCTCACGCGGGGAAACAATCGAACTCGTGAGATTTCCCAGTGATACCAATTCTATAAACTGGATAACATTTTTATTGCTCAAACCGATTGTCCAAAAATGCTCTTTCATTATATCCATCTCGTGTTCGGACTTCAAAATCATCTGCATGATATTCACAACATCATCTTGATTTTTTATCCGCTTTTCTTTTTCTGTGATTATCATTCTTCCACCCTTTCATCTTGAAACCTATATTTGAAACCTATTGTAATAACCTTTTCACGGTATCTATCGCATCAGAATATTTATGCACATAATATCCTGCCAGCTCATCTATAAAGGCCAGCAAATTGTTTTTGCTAGTTTTCTTCAACCATTTTTTTACTATTGTGATATTGCCATTCCTGTAACTCTCTGCCATCTCTTCCACGATATCTATTCTTTCTTTACCGACTTTTGTCTCATCCCCGTATTTTATCAACTTCCTCTTCATATCCTCCCCTTTCCATTTCTCACGATTTTTTAAAGATTACCAAGCATCCGCTCTACAGCGTAATTATTGCTCTTGCTCATCCCCATCCCCAAGCATTCTTTTTGCGCCTCTCTCAATCTCCGCATAAGTCTCTTTACCCGCTCTTTGCCGTCCAGATATATTTTCTCACGATGATATCCACCTGTATTGCCAATCCATTTTACTATGTCTCTCTCTACCCTCATACGCTCACCGTCACCGCGTACATACACAGCCGCGTCACATCTATCATAGATGCCTGTCGTGTAGTCATCCGTCACCAGTATTTTTTTGTATTTCATCTTCCGCCCCTTTCCCTTTCCAAAATACTATCTAGATAGTATAAACCATATATTTACTGTAGTTCTCAAGATTTAATTCGTGTATCCATACTTCGCTATGCGGGCAGTCGGTACTACGATACACAGATACTTCACCATCTTTGCTAACCCAGGCGCTAGTGTCTACTCCCAACATGTTTTGTTGATTAATCATTGTCAACCACTTACGCCCGTCTCTTGTATCTCTGATTTTGTGTCTATTTTCCATGTTTCACCCCCCCCCTTTCCCCTTACGGGATTAATTCTCTATTCAATTTCCGAATCCCAAGCGTACGCCCAGCCTTAACCCACTTCTCACGCCCACACCCTATCCAACTATTAATTCAAATTCGTTTACTTTTCCGTGGTAAATATCAAATGTGCCTACGATCTTTTCATCCAGCTTGATTACGATATCCGTCCCTTGCTGCTTGATCACCGTTGCAGGTATGCCCGCCTTCAACATCCGGCCAAATCCGGTTTTCGTCAGCCCTGTTTTCCCCACCAAATTTATGACTTGTTCCATTTTCATGTTTAGTTTTCTCCCGTCCCTTTTTTCAGCAATTTCCATTTCCCTTTCAAAATTAATCCACCGGTTCGTAATCACAAAAACTTAATGTATACCCTATTTGCTGCCACAGTTTCACCGCCTCATGATACCTCAAACCCGTCCTCAATACCCTTTTTTGCCCGTCATTGTCCCACCAGATTACCCGCCAGTTACTCATATCACGTCCCCCTTAAGCTGGTCTGCGATGTAGTCCAGCATATCGGCCAGTCCTGCTTTTTCCCCTTCCCAATCCATCAGCCGCGCTAAACGCTGAACCTCTGATGTATCGCCTTCTATCTTACTCAAATTCGCCCCCAGCGGGGTATCGTACCCCGCGAATTTCCTTAGTCTCAAGTCTGCCCAGAAACGGGCGTTTTCGCGTCTCTGGTTGCCACTGCCGATGTACAGTGTATCTTCGATTATATCATTTAATTCTTCCAGTTTTATGCTTCCCATGCTACACCCCACCTTTCCTTTTATAAATCCTCAACCGGAACCCCCAGCACATGCCGGGGGGATAACACCTAATGGCAGCAAGTATAATCTATACGCTTGCTACTGCGGATTCGGCCACCTCTAGAATATATGCCGCCCGCATTTCGATGCTACCCATATTTTCCGTGACACCTTCCGCTCTCAATCTTTGTACAACTGCCAGCAGCTTCGATAAGATAACTACAACCTTGTAACTTTCGCTAGCCGTTTCGTCGTCAATTATCCTTTTTATCTCTTCTCCGATTGTGCTTACCTTCATAAAAATAATTTCCTCATATCGCCCCTTATCGCCACACAAAACCCACTCCCGCCCGTGTACGCCCCATCCGCTTCAAAAAGACCGTCGCTACCCCCTGCCATGCGTACTATCTCGCCCCAGTCCCCTGCCTCTACATGCTCCGGGCGATACTCTACGATATCCCCATCCCATACACCATCTACCCCTTTTTCTCCTATCATGCTGATAGATATCAATGCCCTTAGTCTATCCATATCAAGCCTATCCCCCACCTTTAACCCAAGATACTCCATCTCTACGCTTGTCATGTTCCACCCTTTCCCTTCCTAATCCACACAAAGCTCATTGAGTGTCCTCATCCACGCCGGCGCATCATACGGACACTCATACGCACTGCACTTGCCATCTGTAAGCCTGTGCCTACAGGCTTTTGCCTTCGCATTTCTTGTGTGATAGCAGGATGCTAGTGCTTCATAAGCTTTTTCCTGTTGTGTCTTCATACCCCACCCCTTCCTTTTCCTTTTTTAAATTCCAACTTCAAAATAAAAAGTAATTTACGATTATCTATAGCAGCAAGCATCAGTCCAAAACCGTAAAAATGTATAAATTTATTTGAAATAACCTTGCAACCCGCGCGGAATAAGGGCGACAAGGCGATTTGCTTTTTCGGGTGAAGCAAGAAGGCCGGAACGGGGAAAAGTTATCCACAATTCCCTGGCTGAGAGCAACCAAAGTGGCTGACGATATGGTTGAGGTTAGCCGGTTGCTTGTAACCAAAAATCCAAAAATGGTGGGCATGACAGTAAAAACCCGGCGTGATTTATAAAGCCATCGACCAAAGATACCACAGCGAAATCCGTTGCAGTCCTGGGGCTTCCTACGCAGTTCCGCCTTGCAACGCCCGTAGAATAAGGCTTACGGGACGTCTGATAATATTTTCACGCTTCGTGGACGCGCGCGAAAATAAAAAAAAGATTTACCCTTGACGGATATCGACGGGGTGGTTACTATTAACAGTATGAATATTATAGTGACCTTGGTTCACGTTTTGTACATCACTTGAGCAGTACAGACGAAATGCACATATTACCCATCATCAAGCCTTTTATGGCTGCACTTTAAAGCGATGTGCGGATAAGGTTCCGGGCAAAAACAAAAACAGGTTTTTAAGAGGATGAGGAAATGAGAGACGAAATTAGCATCGACCAACAAAGATACTTAAAAGACATGCAGGCATATAATGATGA
>ERZ1292629.3672-Hain-H43-01um-R1-3672-length-11709-cov-16_pt1 | contig 11709 bp, 4 predicted proteins | sample MGYA00564399_ERZ1292629 | MGnify/ENA primary metagenome ERZ1292629 (study PRJEB36523, sample SAMEA6512636) | groundwater metagenome | collected 2019-01-08 | study: AquaDiva: Metagenomics assemblies of 32 groundwater samples | reverse complement strand
CGCAAGCGCAGGCAAAACAGCACATGCAGAATATGCGCCGCGAACTTGAAGGGAACATGCTCCTTCGAAACGACTTAGGACCCTTCAAAGAGGAAAATAATGAATGGGGTTCATCCTCGCTTGTGTTCTCCCGCCTGAACGCGCGGATCACCGCAATCTCCTCAGAGCAGAGCATGCGCGGATTACGGCATAACCAGCACCGGCCGGATCTTATAATCGGAGACGACGTGGAGGATTTGGCGTCCACCAAAACGAGAGAAGGGAGGAATAAGACGTACCAGTGGCTTACTGGAGAAGTGATTCCGGCCGGCGACCGCGAAACTCGGCTTGTTATCGTCGGGAACCTCCTCCATGAAGATTCGCTCATGATGCGACTCAAAGAGGACGTCGAGAAAGACAGAATCAGCGGCATCTTCAAGCAGTATCCGCTTCTTCAAGGAGAAACAATCCTCTGGCCTGGAAAGTATCCGACGATGAGCGAAGTTGATGAAGAAAAACGGAAAGCGGCCAACGAATTCGCCTGGCAGAGAGAATACCTCTTGAATATCGTGCCGGACGAAGAACAGGCGATACATCGGGAATGGATCCAGTATTACGACGAGCTTCCGGGTTACCACTTCTTCTTCGTTGATCCGACTCAGAGCGTCAGATCGCACCAGGAAGTGCGCATCGGCGTTGACCCTGCCATCTCCAAGGAAGATGCCGGCTGCTATACCGCCATGGTGCCGGGGCTTTTCTACGAAACCAAGAGAGACGATATTCATGCCGAAAGCGAGTACGTTCTCTACATCCTCCCCAATATCGTGAATGTAAAGATAGATTTTCCCGAAACGGTTGAAACTTGCAAGGCGCTCAACGAAAACTTCAAGACCGTCAACGAATTCTGTCCGCCGGTCTTTATCGTTGAGGACGTAGGATACCAGAAGGCGCTGCCTCAGCAGCTCGAAGTGAACGGACTCGTTGTGAAATGCGTGCGGCCGGGCAGCCAGGACAAGCGCAGCCGCATCGTACTTACGGCGCACCACATCAAGACCGGCAAAGTGCTTTTCCCACGGAAAGGCGCGGAACAGCTTATCCAGCAGTTGGTGCATTTCGGCGTTGAAAAGTACGATGACTTGGCGGACGCTTTCGCCCATCTCGTGCTTCACTCCTTCATAGAAAAACCGAAGCCGACGCGCTGGTGGATTAGCAGATAGGATAAAGGAAGGCTCGTTGCGAGCAAAAACTCCCGAAAGGGAGTTTTTGCTGTATAAAATCGCAGAAAATCAATTACTTGCCTGGACTATCAACGTCAGGTTCTTGAGGCTCTTTGTCTATGCACTTGCCGCAATAGCGCAAATTCTTTTCTTTTTGGTCGTTTGGTTCTCCGCAACCAAGACATAACCCTTGCCGCCACATTTCATCGGCACGGTCTTGCCCTTGCTCTGATAAATCTTTTTCGTCTTGCATATGTTAAAAGTTTAAAATATTAGTATTTGATTGTCAAAAACTCCCTCATTAAAGGAGGTCGTGGAGTGCCAGCCAAATCGAATACATCGCATAGGTATCGAGCCCACAGTATACCTTCAAATCGTTTATAGCTTTTTCTTTTTCTGTATCGCCATATTTACCACTTACAATTTTATTCCATGTATCTGCGGCGCTTCCACCGTCGCGTATCTCAAGTTCTTTATAGGACAATTCGGGGACTAAAACTGGCAGAATCCTTTTTATCGAAGTGCCACCCCTGAAATCTCGATGTATGTGGTATTGTTTTCTAAAAATATCTTCCAGATCATAAATACGCCCCTTCAAAGAATCCGTAAATGTCCTCATCTCCGGAATTCTTACTGCTATTTTGTCGTTAATACCACACTCAAAATCCTTATGCCAAACGATAATACTTCCGCTTGTACCCAAATGTCTCTGTAATGATTCGGCAAATGATTTGCTTGGGTCACCGGTACCAACGTACAAAAACTCGTAATGATCCGGTTTGTCATCGGCTGACCTTAAAACATCAACGGAATATTGGAACGGTATTTGATGATAGGGAGAAAATCCATCAAACCTTGGTATAGCCGCTGGGAAAGTTTCGTAATCTAAAAAATAAAGAGGGAGCGCTAAAGAATCAAACTCTGTTTTGATTTTTTCTTTATCAACGAAGGCCTTGTTTAGAACATAAGTATCAACTTGGCTCTGCTGAATATCGGTTAGCTTAATATGATCAGGAATTCTGTCGAGGTGAAAAACATTGCTATCAATCAACTCCTTTAGTTTCGCCTTACTGTTCCCTATACGCGCTATGTCATGAACACCATACTCAGGAACGTCTGGATTTGCATGTTTAAATGTTGAGCAGTGCCTCGACCTGCCTTTATAGATACAACAACAATAACCATTTGGCTCGGTATCCTGTGAAAGATATTTAAGAGCTTCCTTGGCTTCATTTGCTACGGCCTCAGCAACACTTTCTACTTCTTTGCTTACATCAACGATTTTAAATAGCTTGCCAATGTCTAGCTCTCCCAAGCGAATATATTCGGAATTAAGATGTACAATATATGCCTTATCAACATTTAAACCGCATTCTCTCAATAGATTTATCTGAAAAGCTAGGTCATGATAATGGGTTTTATCGTCAACCTTGTTTGTTGATTTAACTTCATATACTGAATAGCGTTCTGCCTCTGGTTCAAATTTCAATATATCTATTGCCGCTAAAAAATCATTCTTAACAAAAATTGGTTGAAATAATATTTCTTGGCGTTTCGCAATATAATCTTGTGTGATTTTTTGCCCTTTCTCGTCGCGGCGTTCAATCAAAATGCCACCCGGAAATAGTTTTCTGGCAACTAATTCAACTTCGTTACCGGTTTCCATGATTGATTTCTCAAACTCGGACAATTCGGATTTAGAATAAATGTCCGGTCTATGCATTTCGTACCAGACATTTTGGGGGCACTCTCTATAAAGAATGTAGTCGGTTTTAGAAAGATTAATAACCATTTTTTAGATGAGAACTTTAAGCCAAATTTATGTGATTCCCGCTCACGACCAATATGTTTTTTTCTATCAGTTCGTCGACTATTTCTCTAACCCAATCTGCCTCATCTGGATCCATTCTGGAATCCTCAAATAATTTTGCTACCGACTGTGGAATTTGCTCTCTCATCATTCCGAACTGGTCTTCTACTAAATAGAGAATTGCGATCTCAATTTCTTGTGGGGAAATATGACGCAATGTTCTCCTTACATCATCACCGGGAGTTCTAAAGGTTTTCAACTCTTTCCCTCGCTTCCAGATAAACGATTTTTTCTTTTCTATCTTCTTGTCGTAACGAGCCGATTCCAGGGCCTCTTTAACATTGGAACTTATATTCGCCCCTATTTTGGCGACGCCAAAAGCATCTTTCAGTCGTTCCCGCAAAACGTCTTCATGAATAGGTCCTTCTAAATCAATCATATTCACCAAAATTTCTTCAAGGCGATATGTATTAGAGGTACGCATTAAAGTTTCGCGCCTGTGTCGCCTGCTGTATTTTCTATATGGCAGCCCTGCTTGGTATTTCTTTTTTATCTGTGGCGCGGGCATAAGTTTAAAGTCAAAATCCGTCTCCGTTACCGATGCGGCCGGAACAGACTCTTTTTTATCTCGTGATATAGCCCTTTCAACATTATCAAGCATTAACTTGATAGCCATGTCCTTATTTTGGAACCATTCCGTTGACCAGATTCTATGAAGTTTCCAGCCCATGCCCCGCAAGATTTCTTCTCTCAATAGATCCCTGTCCCTTGCGACACGAGAGCTATGATAAGTCGCCCCGTCACACTCTATCCCAAGTAAGTATCTTGATTTATCCCTCGGGTCTCTAATCGCTAAATCTATCCTGAAAATTCCAGCACCCACTTGGGCGTCAACGACATAACCCCGCTCTGTCAGAACCGCTCTTACTGAATCTTCAAAGTCATTTGTCTCTCCGTCTGTGCTCTGCGCTGGCTCTGGTGGCAAAATCCCTTCTCGCTCTGCATACTCTATATAATTTCTTAGTGAGACAGCTCCACGATTTTGGGGATTGACGCGATGGAGTTCGGCAGAACGCAAACTCGTCACTAAAATAACTTGCCACTTGGCACGAGTAACTAAAACATTTAACCGCCGCCAACCGCCCTCCATATTTAACGGACCAAAGTTTAGGGTTAGCGCACCGTCACGATCTTTCCCATATCCAACACTAATAATCATTACGTCTCGTTCGTCTCCCTGCACATTTTCAAGAGATTTTACGAAAAATGGTTCCTCCCGCAAAGAACTAAAAAATGGTTCCAGTTCAAGATGTTGCGCCCGTTCTTCATCGAGCGCCTCCTCTATCGCCTCACGTTGTGTAGTGTTTAGAGCAACAACACCTAAGCTCTTATCGGGAAATTTCTTAAAGTGTTCAATGGCTAACTGGGCAACTCTTCTTGCTTCTTTCCGATTTGTCCTACTCTTACCGCGGTCCCAAATCCCATCATGTATATATTCAAGTACCACTCCGCGACCACTGTTATCTATATGAGGAGAAGGAAATGTAATCAGTCTGTTTTCGTAAAAATAATGGTTTGAAAAGTTGATCAATCGCTCATCACGGCTTCTATAATGCCATTTAAGAGGCTCTCTTTGAAATACTGGTTCTGCAGCTACACAATCATCCAAAAGAGATTCAAGCGATGCTGAATATAACTCTTCCTCGTAATCTCCATTTTCCTCGATCAGAGAAGCCTCAAAGAATGAAGTCGGCGGCAACTGATTAGAATCACCAGCGACTATTACTTGCTCGGCCCTTAGGATAGCCGGTATGGCTTCTGGTGTAGGCAACTGCGATGCTTCGTCAAATATCACCAAATCAAAATGGAAGGTGTCTGGTTTTAGAAAAGTGGAGACCGAAACCGGGCTCATAAGGAAACAAGGCTTCAGGGCTTGCAGTAGATGAGGAATTTCACTGAAAAGTTTACGCAATGGCTTCACTCTTTTCTTTTTTTGCATTTCGTATCTTAAAATTCCTATCTCACCACCATTACCTAAATCGGAGCGGGCATTCTTAGCATTTCTCGAGTGCGCTGCTGCGGTGGCCTTTACATGTAAATTAGCAAGCCGTCTAATTTTCGCATCCAAAATTTTGAATTTGCTTATTAGCTCGTGCTGTTTAAGGCCGGAAAATTCAGCAAGGCATGGTGTCCGACTAATCACCGCATCTATCCATATTCTTAGAAATCTTTTTTCGAAGGCATCTGGTAAATAATCTGCTTTTACACCTTCTGCATCAATAAAACTACCCAATTCGAGATCTTCACATCGTCTCAGGGCTCTTTGAAGCAACGTCCAATCTCTCAATTTGTCTAGATTATTTAGTATTTCATTAGCTCGCGTTTGAAACTGCGTGAGCGGTGTTTGCAAGACGAGAACCTTGCTAGCAAAACCATTCGGCCATAGTTTGTCTATTTTGCTTGTAATTTCTCGAATGGTTTTATCTTGATCGTCCAACAAAGAAACAAGGGCGGCTGCGGCGTTGCTTGTTTCTTCATCTACGGCGGTAACTTTGTATTTTTCCCAATTGTAATTTTTAAGAACCCCCCTTAATAAAAGAGCGACCTGACAGCTTGATGAAACTCTTTCCAGCGCATTTGGATCTCGAAAATCACTTTCCGATGCTTCCTCCAAAAGAAACGTGGCGTTTTTCTTAAACCAATCCTCGATTTCAAGCAACCGCTTAGAAACTTCGTAATAGCTCTGATAATTCTTTAACCCGCGTCCTATGCTGGGATTTAACCTCTGCTTTACTTCTCTAAGCCACTGTAAATAAGAAAGCGAAATACGTTTATTCCATTGCTGAAAAGTGTGAACGGCCTTCGAGAGAAGTTTTGTTGTTTCCTCGGGTGATAGGGAGGAAAACTGTTTATATGACGCTTCTTTTTCTTTGCGCTCCCTGGCAAGTGAAGCAGCCTCGCTGAATACTTCTCTCCTTTTTTCTATCCTAGATATGTCGTCGCTCCACCAATTTTCGGAAAGTTTCGTCACTATAGAAATAGCGTTAAAAGCTGGAATAAGAGAGAATAAATCTTCATAAGCAACTTGAATCGGAACAAGTTTTTTAAGTTTTTTGATTAATACTTCTATATCTCCGAAACCTTTCATTAAAAATTTAAAGTCAGCTTCAATTTGTTCTTGAAGTTGAATGTTGTAATCAAGATGAGTAAACCCACGCCACGGATGAGTGTTTTTTGAATTAAACAATTCCGCCATTTGAGCAACTCCCCCAAACGCCTCTAGACAAGCGGTGACTTCTTCTTTTGATACTTCTAGAATATTATTCCATGGAAGATTTCCTCTGATGTCCGGGGTCTTTTGCAACTTTGCAAATTTGCCAATAGAACGAAATGTAGAAATTCCGAGAGGATTAACAACCGCATGCAAGGCTGCTACATATTCATTAAGCTGTTCTCTTGTCCGGCATAACGCCTCCAACTCTTCTTTCAGCGGTCCGGTATTATTGTAGTCATCTGATTCGAGAGTGCTTTTGAGTTCTTCGATAATTTTCATCTTGCCTGCTTTTGTACCGTGCGCTTCAAGACAGAATTGTCCAAGCCCCTCTTTCTTTAGTCTGTCAAAAACTACGCTCAAGGCAGCCATTTTTGCACTCACAAATAGCACTTTTTTATTTTTACCTAAAGCATCAGCAATAATATTACTGATAGTCTGACTTTTGCCTGTTCCGGGCGGTCCGTGTACAACTAAGTGTTTTCCTATTGAAACATAGGTAAGAGCTTTCAGTTGGCTTGAATCCACCGGCAAGGTTGGTACAGGAACTACCCCCGGCGTTTCTAAAGAATCAATATCTTCTCCTAACGCCTCGCTAGACTCTTCTGCGCCCTTTATCGCATGAGCAAAGGCGGCAATTATTTTATTTGAACAAGCCTCTTCCGACAAAACTTTCAAATCTTGATACAATACTAACGATTCAAAACTAAATGTTCCCAACCATACTTCCTCGGCGACTTGCCATTTTTGTTCATTGACGGCCTTCTTAATGTCTTTGAACAATGTTTTCAGAGAATCCTGATCGAACTCTTTTTGATCAAATCCTTCTTGGATTGGCGAGAGGTCAATTTTATGTTTTTCACGAAAGTAATAAAGAACGGCGGGATTTATTTGAATTTCTTCATCTGCCATCCTAAGTCGCAAAGCAACGTTTGGGCCTTTATAAACAAACTCGCAAGGCACTAACAAAATCGGACTTACAGAATCTCCCAGCGCATCGTCGTTCCAATGAATAGCCCCGAATGTGGTATAAAGAGTCACCACACCTCGTTCTTCAACGGTGGTACGGCTATTATCGTAAATTCTGCGTAGTTTTCGTTTTAAATCGGCAGGAGTGTTTACTTCCACCCCAACATCGCCTTCTTCTATTTTATAAACCTCCTTTTCTTCTTCAATTTCAGCTTCGTCTTGATTAAATAAATCATTCGCCGCTTTCTTTTTAATTTTCTTGACCAACGGCATTCGTAGTTCATTTGAATCTATGGCTAGTTGCTGAAATAAAGTAAAAACGTCGGGGTTCTTCACCTTAAATTTAGCCGCCCTGGCTCTATTTAATCCCAAAAGCGGGTTGGACTTACTCATATCAAGAAGCTTCTCCTGCCACCGCTTCAGTTGAGATCGAATTTTTTCTGTGTCAAATTTTATCATAGATTAATTCTGAAAATTTCATTTTTTATTGCTCATTAGCTGCTATAATTATTTTCGCTTTGCTATTTCTTGCCCCAAGGGACCATCAATCAATTTAACAGTTTCTTCAATGAATTGCTCCCAAGTATAAGCGCCTTTGTACCACAAAAGCACCGCATCGGTTCGGTGCTTCAGTAATCTCAAAAATTTTTGCCACGTAAAGCCGCGTGGCTTGAGAGCATCCTTCCATTCGTTCCACAAATACTTTGGCAATTGATTGCCGTACCAAACATTAAGATTCTCCCATTTTACGCCGGGAGTCTTATTGCTCATTTTTTCAATTGAGCTGATCCACTCTCTTACGTGCTGTGGCTCTTTTGGGATATTAAGTTGCATATCCCAAGTATATGGGATATGCGGGAAAAAGTAAAGTGAATTCAAGGACTATGAGTGCTTTGCAACGTGAGATCGGGAGATTTAAAGCAATTTTAAGGCATCCGAGTTATCAACTCGGGGCGCTCTGGACTCCTTCGGGGATCGGCGTCATCCCTTGTAGTATGAAGAACCAAACCATACAGGTGGGCCCGGGGCGGGTCAGGCAGGACCCGGTAGCACCTAAAGTCAAATACTGCCTGTACGCGAGAAAGTCGACGGAAAGCGAGGAGCGGCAAATCCTCTCTATCGATTCGCAGGTCAAGGAGATGCTCCAGCTTGCGGAACGCGAGGGACTTGATGTGGTCGAAATCAAGAGAGAATCGCACTCAGCAAAAGACACCGGGCAACGGCCAATCTTCAACGAGATCGTCGAGGAGATCCGCCAAGGTAAATTCAACGCCATTCTTACATGGGCACCGGATCGTATTTCAAGAAACGCCGGGGATCTGGGCAGGATCGTGGATTTAATGGACCAGAAGCTCTTGATCGAGATCCGCACCTTCGGCCAACACTTCAGTAATAATCCCAACGAGAAATTCCTGCTCATGATTCTCGGATCGCAAGCAAAGCTCGAGAACGATAACCGTGGCATTAACGTAAAGCGCGGACTGCGTACGAGAGTCGAGATGGGATTATGGCCGGGAGTGGCGCCGCTTGGGTACCTCAATCAGAAGCTCATGGATAAGAAGTGCCAAATCGTGGTTGATCAAGCGCGAGCGCCGATAGTGAAGAAAATGTTCGAGAAAGTGGCCTACGAACATTATTCCGGTAGAAAGATTTATAACTGGCTGAAGTTTGAACTGAACTTCCATACGCGAGGGAATAAGCCGCTGACTCTGAGCGGCGTCTATCGCATACTCGATAATCCATTCTATTACGGGCCGTTCGAATATCCCCGCGAGAGCGGTAATTGGTATCAAGGCAAACATCAACCACTGATCACTCAAGAGCTATTCGAAAAGGCGCAAGCACAGCTGAAACGCGATCAGATAGTCAGAGAGAATAAGGAGTTCGCCTTCACGAAGTTATTCACATGCGGCTATTGCCAATCCGGCATATCAGCCGAAGAAAAATGGAAGCCGCTCAAAGACGGCACGTCAGCGCACTACATATACTATGGGTGCAGCCGAGCTAGAGATCGGAATTGCAAAAACAAATATATCCGCGAGGAGGAATTGATTGATGAACTACTCAAGATCATAGACAAGGTGAACATCAACGAGCTCGGCATGCGGCAGAAGCTTGAAGATGAAATCAGACGCTTCAATAAACTCCAGAAGATCGTGAACGGCAGATCGGGCAAGGAGTTGGTTGAAGAAAATGATGTGAATATCCGTCAGTACGCGAAATACCTTCTCAAAGAAGGGAGCGTATCCGACAAGCGTGAACTGCTCGCGAACCTCCGAAGCCGACTGAACTACAAAGACAAAAAGATAACTCTGATACAGGACCAACAATCCTAATCCGCCGAGCGATTGACATATACGAGCCGGGGGAATATAATGATATAATGTAAGAGGGAAACAGGCCGAGGATTTTACAACCGAGGATTTTCTTGACAGCGTGGCTGGTATTAATATAATAAAATAAAAGCAAATTCTCCCATAGAACCCAATTTTTCTTAATCTATAAAATATAAAATAAGGCCTATGTTACATACAATTTCACAAAAAAATATAGCGTTTTTTAGCGGCTTCTTTATGATCGCGGCATTTGTTTTAACGCTTGCCGGAGCCGCCCTGCCAGCAACTTACGCAACCGGGAATTCGGACAGTTCCGGCATTTTAGTTCTTTTTGACCGAGCGCCGGGATCAGAAGAGTACAATTTGGTTAAAAATCTTGGGGGCGAAGTTAAATATAGCTTCCATATAATCCCGGGGTTGGCTGTGGCGGATGTTCCAAGCGATGCCTGCACGGGACTTGCACGAAATCCTCACGTTCTTGCTTGCACCGCGGACGGCAAGGTTTACGCGATTGACGCGGAACTAGATAATACCTGGGGGGTTAAGCGAATCGGCGCGGGAACCGCGCATACTAACGGGAATAAAGGAACCGGAATTAAAGTCGCCGTGATTGACTCGGGCGTGGATTATACGCACCCGGATTTGGCCGGACGCGTGGTTGGCGGATATGATTTTGTAAATAACGACACCGACCCTATGGATGATAACGGACACGGAACTCACGTCGCCGGAACCGTGGCGGCATTGGATAATGATAGCGGCGTGGTAGGGGTTGGACCGGAAGTCTCCATTTATGCCCTTAAGGTTTTGAGCTCAAGCGGAAGCGGAAGTTGGAGCGACGTTATTGCCGCGCTGGATTGGGCCGTAACAAACGGCATTCAGGTAACCAACAATAGCTACGGCAGCGGGCAGAACCCCGGAGGTGTGGTTGAAGCCGCGTTTAACGCCGCGGACTCCGCGGGAATAGTAAATGTCGCCGCTGCAGGCAATTCCGGAAACTGCGCCGGCAAAGGCAACAGTATTGGTTGGCCCGCGCGATATGCCTCGGTAATTGCTGTGGGCGCAACCGACCAATCAGATACGCGGCCGTGCTTTTCCAGCACCGGAGCCGAGCTTGAACTTGCCGCGCCAGGAGTCAAAATAAATTCCACGAAACTCGGCGGAGGATATATTGAATTCAACGGGACCTCTATGGCCTCTCCTCACGTTGCGGGAACCGCGGCATTGGTTTTGAAAGCTGGAGTTGCTGATACCAATGCGAACGGACGAGTGAATGATGAAGCCCGTCAGATTATGAGAAATACGGTTCAGGACCTTGGGAGTGCGGGATGGGATTCATGGTATGGATATGGATTAGTTGATGCCGCGGCCGCGGTTGCGGCAGTTGTCCCGTCACCACCACCGGCACCTGCGGTGAATGTTTCTTTAACCACCGACAAAGCTAATTACGTGACCGGAACTGATACCACGGCGGTTCTTACAGCAGTAGTTACAGATGAAAATGGGTCGGCAATCAGCGGGCTTTCGTCTTCGGCCTTTGCCACAACGCTCAATGCCACTTCGGTGTCAGTAACTTTCGCCGAAACTGCCACGCCAGGAACATATACGGGAAATCTTGATATTTCAGCACTTGCCGATGGTTCATATACGGCTGAAGTTACGGTGACTGACACGCGGTCCGTTTCCGGAACCAGCTCGGCGAGCTTCACGAAAGGACCCGCGCCAGAGAAACCCACGTCCGTGAGTGTTAATGCTATAACTTATGCTCTAACCGGCGGAAAAAATAATGACAAACACCTAAACGATACGGTTGCGCTGACAGATAATCTTGGAAACCCAGTTTCGGGTGTTTCGGTTTCTATCACTTTGACGAATACCAGTACGGCACAATCCTGGAGTGGAACAGGCACCACAGGAACTGACGGCACGGTAACCTTTACTCTCAAGAACGCACCTCCTGGTTGCTACGCCACAACAGTTACAAACGTGAGCGCGACAGGACTCACTTGGGATGGCGCAACCCCAACAAACTCCTTCTGTAAATGATAAATAAGGGAAAATCTCGAAATTCATTTTCTCACTTTATATCAAAACACCGATGCAATTGCACCGGTGTTTTGATCAACT
>ERZ1292629.3669-Hain-H43-01um-R1-3669-length-11716-cov-10_pt1 | contig 11716 bp, 11 predicted proteins | sample MGYA00564399_ERZ1292629 | MGnify/ENA primary metagenome ERZ1292629 (study PRJEB36523, sample SAMEA6512636) | groundwater metagenome | collected 2019-01-08 | study: AquaDiva: Metagenomics assemblies of 32 groundwater samples | reverse complement strand
TCTTGCTAGTCCACCTTCTGCAAAAATATCGCAATCTTGAACTCCTGTTTGGAATGTTTCGTATTCTGCAAAGCCAAAATCATTTTGCCCAAGATAAATATGTCCTTTTCCTACTGGAACTTTTTTCGAATTCTTTTGTATTGCTTCTAAATCTCCTTGGTTTAAGACTAGCTTTCCATTTTTATCCCTTAAAGGATTTACAATTACTCCATTTGAAGTTCTTACTATTCTTCCTGCTTGAAGCCATCTTGGGTCAAAAATATCTCTTTTAGCGTCGAATTCTCCATCTTCTCCAAATCCATAAAATGCTGTTGAAATTGATTGAGAAGTTGTTGGTTCTCTAAATGTTATTTGCGGTAAATTTAACCCTTCTGAATTGTGAGAATATGTTCCGCCCATTTCTGCTACATTTGTACTGTAAAGATTTGGACCAAAGGCTGGATGGCTTACAGCTAAAGATACTCCTCTATGTGGAACTACAAGCAAGTCTCTTGTTGGTAAAACTACTTGTGCTTTTCTAATACCATATTTAGAGTCTGTTTCCATGATTTGGCTACTAATTAAGGGTTTTTAAATGTTTTGCTTGTTTTAATTTAGAAGTAGTTACTTACCCATTTCTCTCAGCTTACGCATTGTTTCTTCCATTTCATTGTCTCTGCTTGGAACTGGACGTCTTTGAGGTTGAGGTACGCCTTGTTGAGGATTAATTATTCTTGGTTGTGCTCTTGGGTATGGGACAGGACCTCGGAATGGAGGGAATGGTGGTCTTCCTGGGCCTGGAGGACTTGTACCTAAAGGTTGACTACCTGGCTTATTTCTTGATTTGAACAACATCATTTTCAAACGGTCACGCATTAATATTCCTACGACTACAAGAGAGATTAATATTATTAGCAAAGTTATCCATAAACCCCAGTTTGTGTCGCTTTCTGTAACTTCCGTGGATTTGCAACATATTTTGCCTGCGTCATCGCCACCGCATGTATCTGGAAGTGTTTCTTCATTTTCATTACATGAGTCATAACATTCTCCGCCTGCTTGAGTACATTCGTCTGCTTGAGTTATTGGAGAACATGTTCCTAGGCAACAAGAACCATCTGACGATGAAACTTCTGTTCCAGAACATTGTTCTGCTGATGTACAGATATTTCCATTTTGCTCTGAGCAAGATTGTTCTACTGGAGATTCTGAACAACAGATGCCTGCACTAGGACAGGTATAATCTTGTAATCTGTTTCCTCCTAATCCATTACAGACAGTTAATGATATGCAACTATAACCTGCAGAGGCACAACTTTGCGATGGACTAGGACCTCCGCCGACAGTCGAGATTAATCTTGGCCAGCCAGCATACAAAAGGAATGCTGTGTCTCGAATATTATTATTGTTCCAACAACCTTCTGCAGTTGTTATGCCTTCGAAATAGGTTTTTGAACCGGCTTCTTCGGTTGAACTCGAATCCTTTAATGATAATAATGCTAATGCAGAATCATAATATCTATTATAAGGTGTATTTGGTGCCTCCCAATATTTACTTTCTTTTTGAGATTGAACGAGTTGAGAATATTGGTCTTGACCGTCAGTTAAGATATGTAAGAAACTACTTGGTAAAAATCTTAGATTTGATTCTGAAAGAGCTAGAAGATAGGGAAGATAATCACTTATGTCGTTGTCTGATTTGTCTAATGCAATTGCTGCCCATAATGTGCCTTCATAATCGCAACCTGTCGTTGCTGTAGAAAAACATTTAGAATTTACGCTTTCAGATGTTGTTCCTAATGCTGAAGTTGAATGAGATATTGGAGAAACAAAAACTGTTGATGAGCCAGTTCTTTGATATAAAGTAGAAGTTGTGAAATCTTTATCACAAGATACTGTGAAATTGTTATCTATACAAGTGTTGCTTATTCTTAACCAGAATCCTCCAGAAGCTACAGACAGGCATGAACCTGTGTTTCCTGATAAGGTCATGTCTGCGTTAACTCTTATTGTTTTTTCGTCGTTGTTGGATTTTACAGTACATGAAGCAGGCTCGTGATTGTTTATGTCTATTTCTAAATACCATGTTAAATCTGTTGCTGTTCTTTTATTGCTTAACAGCCATGTTTCAATTGCATCTGTGTTTTTGTTGATGCGATTGTATGCTAATAGTGCTTGTGATGTTTCTTTTATTTGATTCGTAGATTCTTCCCAATGATTTTCGTTTTTTATTTTACCGTCAATAACTGCGTTCAATTTAGTATTTGAACCTAAAGCTAGAATTCCGAATATTGCTTCCTGAAGAGAAACTATAGTTGATTCTTTTTCTACTTGATTCTTTAAACATGAATATGCTTTGTCTATGACGTTTGCATTTGAGCTAGGAGTCGGATTTGAAACTGAACTGTTTGTATTATTGCTCTGTGCAACTACTAAACCGCTTAGTAATAGGACTAAGACAACTAAGACACCCTTTTTTAACATGGTCGGTTGAAGAGTTATAACTTTATAAAGATTTAGCAGACAAGCAAAGAGCAATGTTTAAAATTAGAAGATACCTGAATTGTTTATGTTTTTGAGAAAGAGAGGCGTTTTATTTGTAAGTATGCTATTGCTCTTGGCGTTTGCTAGTGCTATTTTAATACAAGAAGATTTTTCTCAAGGTACTTTTTATGGAACTTTTCATAATTCTTCGGGATTTGTTCAGTTGAATATATCTCAAGGATTTTTATTTGGAAATTTTTCAAGTAGAGTTTTTGATGCCACTTTTAATTCTACATGGCAAAATATTTCATGGAGAACCGAGTTATGTTATGGGTGTGAACTGCCTTCTAACGGTTCGCTTGAAACGGGAGATTTTGTAAGCCCTGTTAATATGACTGGAAATGTTTTACTTACTCACTTAAATGAGCAGAGTGGAAATATTACAGATTATTCAGGATATGATAATACTGGGATTGCAACTTTATTTGAAGGTCCTGAATACAATGCTCAAGGAAAATTCAATACAAGTTTAGATTTTGAAACTGGATCTGGTTCAAGCGGAGAATATATTAGTTTTGGAACCCCTTCTCAATTTAATTTTACAAATCAGCTTACTTTAGAAGCATGGGTAAATCCAGAAAGTTTTTCTACAGCATCTCCATCTTTCAACTTCCCTACAATTATCGATAAAGATCCTGCCGTATTTTCATTATATTTTATTTCTGCAAGCAGTAGATTAACTGCAGATCTTGGTGCCTCTAGCATTACTGGAAGTCGTATCTTTTCAATAAATAATTGGTATCATGTTGTTCTGACTTATAATGGTTCTCAGATGCGTCTTTATTCTAATGGTATTCTTGATGGCAGTCCTGTGTCTAAAACAGGCAACTTAGCGAGAAATAATAAAATCTTGATTGTTGGATCCGGATGGAACGGACCAACCCCAAATGCTTTTCCATTTGACGGAGAGATTGATGAAGTTGCTATATACAACAGATCTTTGAGTGCTCAAGAGATTAGTGAACATTACATGCGAGGAGCTTTGAGACTAAACTTGAGCGTTCGCAGTTGTGATGATGGCTCTTGTTCTGGAGAGAATTATAATCAGACCGGGCTTGCTTCTCCTCAAAATCTTAGTCTTATCTCAAATAGATACTTTCAATATAAAGCTGATTTTACTACGGAAAATTTAACATATTCTCCAAAATTATATAATGTGTCTGTTGGATATTTGGCAACTAACATAGCTCCTTTAATAAATATAACTTTTCCTTTAAACAACTCAAATTACAGAGCTATACAGGCTGCAATTAATTACACGGTTTTTGACACGGACTTAGATAGTTGTTGGTATTCTCTAGATAGCGGACTGACAAACAATTCAGTTACTTGTGGAAATAATATAACTGGACTTACAAGTTCTCAAGGAAATAATTCTTGGAGAGTTTATGCTAATGATACCTCTGGAACTGAAAGATTTGGAGCAACTTCTTTTTTTGTTGATAGCTTAGCTCCTACAATTAATATTATAAGTCCTGTAAATAATACTCTTCTTACAAATAATACTGTTTTTGTTAACTATACTGTTTTTGATGGTGGCGTTGGTTTGAGCTCATGTTGGTGGACAAATTCTTCAGGAGCTATAAATACGAGTGTGACTTGTGGAACAAACTTTTCATTTATTGGACAAGAAGGAGTAAATTTAGCGAGTGTCTATGCTAACGATAGTTTGGGAAATATTAATGGGGCTTTTGTTACAATTAATATTAACACACAAGCACCTTCTGTTACCATATTGTCGCCTGTAGAAGGATCTGTTTTCGGAAATCTTACAAATATTCCTCTAAATTTTAGCGCTTTAGATCCAGGACTACAGGCATGCTGGTATACTCTGACTGAAGGTTTTTTGAATTCTAGTTTGCTAGGGTGTCTGAACAGCACGTTTAATGTTAGTAGCAATGGATTATATGAAATAAAGGTTTATGCGAATGATACTAATGGAAATGTTGGTTTTGATACTAATACTTTTACAGTAAGTGTTGATGCTCCTTCTATAACGCCCATATCTCCTATTAATGGTTACTTTGGCTCATTGGCTTCACAAAACATTTCTTTTGTTTATCTTCCCACGGACTTGGATTTACAGTCGTGTAGTTTATGGACAAATTCCAACGGGAGCTTCTCGTTAAATCAGACAAATTATACTATGGCTTCTGGACAACAACATTTCTTTAGTCTTAACTTGAGTAATGTTTCTGAATCTTCTTATCTGTGGGCAGTTGGATGTAATGATACTGTGGGACATAATTCTATAACTGGCAATCAGACTTTCTATATAGATAGAACGAGACCTGTAGTTAATTTGAATGAACCAACTGGAACATACAGCAGTCTTTCCAATATTCCGATAAGTTTGACTTATGTAGATGCTAGTCCAGTACAATGCATATATAATATTACATTTGCTGCAACTGGAAATGTTGTTGTGAGTAACTCTGAATTGTTGAATTGTGCATCAACTACATTCACTTTAGATACAGAATCAAGTTATTTCTTTAATTTGGCAGTTAATGACTCTGCTGGAAATATAAATATTACTAGAAAGAGTTTTACTGTGTCAATTCCGACTGGAGGAGGTCCTGGTTCGAGTGGTGGTGGAAGTTCTGGTGGAGGTGGAGGAGGAAGTGGAATAGTGACTGGAGTTAATTCTTTCAGTTTAAGTTTGGGAAGTCTTGATACTTTGAAGATTAATAGAGGAGAGTCTGAATCTATTGAGTTACCTGTGACTAATAAAGGTCTTAGATTTTTGAATAATTGTCACTTTTTTGCAAAGGGTGGAGTTTACAATTGGATTTCTGGAGAAGATATTCAGTCATTGAGTCCTGGACAGACTACAAAATATATATTTAATGTAAATGTACCAATTGATGCAGAAGTAGGAAATTATTTTGTAACTCTCGGAGCTAATTGTGTTGAAACTAATGCTACATTTACTTATGGTATTGAAGTGACTGGTGGGGAATTTGAAGTTACTATTTTAAATTCAGAACGCGTTGGAACTAAATTAAGAGTAAGTTATGTAATTGAGAATTTCGGAGATAAACCTAAAAATATTACCGTTAATTATAAGCTACTCGGAAAAGAAGATAATTTAATTATTGATGGAATTATCGAACCTATTGAAGTTTTAGCTGGACAAAGATTTGAAGGAACTACTGAGTTTGAGCTTCCTAAGAATTCAGTTGGAGATTACTCTTTAGTAATTGAAGCTACTGACGGTTTGGATATGGCTCAAAAAGAACAAGACGTCAGACTTAGTAGGGGAGGAATTGCTGGTTTTGCAATTTCTGAAGGAAACTTAAAAACTATAGGGTGGTTCGGATTAGTGACTTTGCTGTCTTTTGGAGTATATTTTGTTCTTAAGACAATAAGGCACCAAATTGCGTTGAGGAAAGCTAATGAAGATTTGAGTAGAAAATTTATTACTATTGATTTGAATCATTGAATTTTCTTAGTTTTCTCATTACTTCTACTAAAGGATTTTTATCTGCTGGTGTTTTATCTATCAACTTTAAGTCTTTGTAAAAACTTTCGTTAGCGTAATTTGGAGGCAGGATTTTCTTTTTTTGTTTGAAGTGCCAGTCTAACTGACTTTTTACATAGCCATCTTTTAGAGGAGGGTCGTTCTTTTTATTCCAATCATTTATTTTTTGAGAAATGTAATCATTTGGATAATTTAATGATTTCAAGAAAGTTAGTAAAATAAATAATCCTCTTTTTCTGCCTTCTTGGAGGCCTTTGAGTAATAATTTTATTGGCTGTGGAAACATTTCTTCAGTAACACCTGTGAAATCTGCTACAAATTCTTCTGAAATTCTTTTCTTTATTTCATGAGGTTCATTCTGTGATTTCCATTTAAGCGCTTCTGCTAACAAACCTGTTGCCTCTGCTTCATTGGGCTCAATATAAAATGGCTTTATATTAACTTTAAGAGGGTCTGCATCCTTCGGAGTAAATGAATTTAATTCTTCTTTATTCAAAACTATGCTGGCTAGAGAAGTTTTTTCATGCAAAGAGTAAGGCATACGAAATAAGTGTCTTGATGCCACTAAAACTAAATCTAATGATGCGATTTTCTCACCTGCTAGTTCTCTTGTAAATTCCTGAACGGTAATATCTCTTTTGGATTCCCTGCTTTCTACAGTTTTATGGCGTTTTGAAGATAACTCTATTTCATCTGAATTCATATTTAATTTTGTTTTACAGTTGTTGCAGAAATAATAATCTTCTTCTTTAACTACCGACATGAAACCAGAACAGCTGTCATCGGTACATCTGATTTTTTTCTTTGTTATTTTGTAATTTGGTCTTTGATAGGGAGTTTCACATTTCTCGCAGATAAAAGACACAAAGTTTGTTTTGTTTACTGGATTGTTGCAGTTAGGACATTGAATTGAGACTAAATCTTTTTCTGATAGATTCATTCTTTCCTTTACTGCTTCAAAATTTATTCCTAATTCTGTGATTTTTTTATTATATTCTGGTTTTATTTTAATCATTAAGTATTGAACTATTGCTCTTGGCCATTCAGGAAACATTTTTTTTGTTTCAATGCCGTTGAAAGTTTCTGGGAATGCTTTAGCTGGGACAATGATGTGCAGACCCTTTGAACCAGAAAATTTTATTCCATAACTATTGATTCCATTATCTTCTAACTCTTTAACTAAAAGTTTTGCTGCTTCTATTGAATAATCTAAAAATGGCGAGTCTATATCTATCAGTAAATCCCAAGATTTTCTCATATTTTCAAGTTCTTTTGAATTCATATCTGAATTTATTTCTAAAGGATTGTGCCAAATTTCTTCTGAAGCGTGAAAAGAAGTTGCTCCTTTGTTTACTAGACCAATTATATCTGAATTATATTGTAGAGTGTCCGGACGTTTGCCGAATGATTCAAAATATCTAGGAACTACTTCGCGATTTTTTGAAAAATTTAAGAGGACTTCCTGAACTTTTGGGTTTGAGTAGTATAATCTTGTGATTGCTCTGACTCGTTTTTCTTTTTCAGATATTTCTTGCTTTTCCGTATTTTCAGGTTTTTTGGGAATTTCTTTTTCTGACATGACTATTCTGCAACTAACATGTTTATATGAATTGTTATAGTGTTTTTAAGTAACTATAGTGAAAGATATAAATCTATAAATAGGGTTAAAAATAAGCTTTTTTATGAAAAAATTAGCATTTGTTGCTTTACTTGTTTTATTTGTTGCTGGTCTGTTTGTATTTTTTACGGGAGAGGTTGTTGGATTGGCTCCTAAACCGGTTTCAAACTGTAATAGGGTTGCTCCAACAGTTACTGCTTATACTAGTGCTAATCAAAGTGCTCCGGGTACGCAGTTGGTATATCCTATTATGGTAACGAATAATAATGTTGGTCCTGGATGTGGAACTACTCAGTTTAATCTTTTGGATATTAATATTCATGGTTGGACTACTAGTATTTCAACACCTACATTTGATCTTTGTAGTGGAAGCGGTTATTGTAATACAACATGGGTTTATTATAGAGTAACTAGTCCTGTTACTGCAACGTCAGGAACTTACGACTTTTATTTGGTTGGTTTTGAAACTGGTCAGATGCAAGCTAATGTAATTAGAGTTGATTATATTATTTAGCGAGATTTATTTTGTTATTTTTTGTGTTTTTTAAAAAAGAAAGATATATATACCTCTAAATCTTGTTTGTGTTATGAGTAAGTTAGTGATTGGGATTGTGGTTGTTGCTGTTATCGTTGGTATTTTTATGTTTTCTTCTCGTGATGAGCCGGCTTTGGCTCCTCGTATTATTAAGCCAACTAATTCTACAAATACTACTTTTCTTCCTGATTTGATTATTTCTAATTTAACATACACGTATGTTGCGAATGGGACAGTTACTTATAATAGTACAAACTTTACATCTTATAGAGTGTTTGTGAGTGCTACGATTAGAAACAGTGGTAATGCTGTTGCTGGAGCCTCATCTACTCGTATGATGTTCAGTGGAGTTAATTGGCCAAATGCGATATCTACTCAGAGCTTTAGTACTTCTGCCTTAAGTGCTGGACAAAGCACGGTTGTTTCTGGAACGCTTACTGGTTTGAGTGGGCTCAATCGCCTTCAAGCGGATGCTGACTCTGGAAGCGTTATTGTTGAATCGAATGAGGCTAACAACATGAGAGTTGTAAATGCGACTCTGCCTTAAACAGAGACCTTTTTTCTTTTTATTTTTTAGATTCTCGTTGAAGTAAAGTATATAAACAATTAAGATTTATCAGTCATATGAAAAGCTGGTTGATGATTGTAGTTTTAGTTTTGGTCGTTGCTTCTGCGTTTCTTTTTTTTAATGATAGTTCTGTAAATTTGGCTCCATCTAAACCTTATCGTGCTGGTTTGCCTGACTTGACAGTTAATATCTCAATAAATAATGTTTTGAATAATAGCTTTAATGGTTCAGTACAGTTTTTAGTTAATTATACTATTGTTTATAAAAATATAGGAAATGTTGCATCTACTAATGTAACTGCGATGTCTGGAAATTCTATGAACTGCATTGGTGGGTGGGGTAGTGGTGGTGCAGGAACTTTCCCAATTCCTGCTTTAAGTCCAAATCAAGCGATTGTATCTCAGTCCTCGAGTATGGTTAATTGTCACGGTAATTGGTCCGCATCTGCGACAGTAGATTATACAAATGTGCTAACTGAATTGAGCGAGACAAATAATAATGCGAATGTAGCTATTTCAATATGATTTGAAATAGGTTTGTTTATTTCTTATTCTTCTTAACACCATAATGCTTAAAAGTAAAGTATCGTCTTAATAGTCATGAGATTAAAACTTGAAGATCCGCGAATTTTAGCACATCTTATAGGAATAATATCTGAATTAGTTACTGAAGTTCGTCTGAAGATAACTAAAGAAGGGATGAATTTGACTGCCCTTGACCCTGCTAATGTGGCAATGGCTTATTTTAGTTTACCAAGCGATTTGTTTTCGGAGTTTGTTGTTGATAAGGATGAGATTCTTGGAGTAAACTTAGAGAATCTTAATTCAATAATGAGAAGATGTAAGATGGGCAGTTCATTAGTTCTTGAGAAAGAAGAGAGTCATCTTAAATTAATTATAAATGATAAAATTAAGAGAGAGTTTTCACTTGCTTTGATTGATGTTGAAGGGGACGACAAACAGATGCCTGCGTGGGAGTTTAAGAGCGTAATTAAGATGGATGCTCAATCATTTGTGGATGCAATTGAGGACTGTGCGGTTGTGGCTGAAGCCTGCACATTTATAGCACAACCAGATAAATTTATTATTGAATCTAGTAATTTGCATTCTGCTAAGACTGAATTTTCTAGTGATGAGGCACAGATATTCTCTGATGCTAGTTCTGCGCGATTCTCACTAGAATATTTGATGAAATTCATAAAGGGTGCCAAGATTGCAAATAAAGTCGAAATTAATTTTTCTGATAATCATCCAATGAGACTAAATTTTCCTTCGGGAAAAGTGATGTTATCTTTTGTTTTGGCTCCGAGAGTTGAGAAAGATGACTGAAACCTTGTTGTTAGCCTATTTCATTTAGGATTTTACCATATAATTCAGTAGATATTCTAAAACCATGCAATACTAATTTATACAAACAACTTTTGATTTCATTTTTATTAATTAATTTTTTTTCATATGCCGTTAACAAAACATATATTGCTCCTTTTACATTTAAACCTAATCCTTGAGCAAGGGTATGAGCTGAAGCATCGTCTATCAATAATAGTTTAGCATTTAATTGTTTAGCCAATTTTATTGCTTCTATTTCTCCTAGATGTATTTTATTATAAATTTCATCATATTCAAAATTATAGTTTGTTTTTTTTACTTCGATCCAACCATCTTTTATAGCTCTTTCAATTGACAGAGCATCTGAAAAATTTCTTTGTTTTCCATTTATTACAACCTCTGTGTATACCTCTTCTGGAATAAATATTTTATTAAAAAGTAATTTTAATAGATTAAGTCTGTTTATTTTTGCTAGATATATTAAAGGGCTTGAATTAGAAACAATCATAATCCTTTTAATCCTTTTAAATCCTCTTCCAATTGATTTATTCCGTAAGGGACAGTTATCTTTCTTTCAGATATTATGTCCATCATCTCCCATAATGATAATCCGCATAATGTTGCTGCTTTCCACATGCTGATTTTACCTTTAGTAAATAAAAATAATGCTTCCTGTAGTTTTTTTTCTTTAATTCCCAAAGCCATTATTTCTCTAATTACTTTAGACTTATCAGTATCTTCAAACTTTGCGATAGTTTCAATATCTCTATCCACTTCTGAAGATAATCTTATAGTCGTTAGTTTTTGTTTCATGATACAAATGATGTATTTTGTATTATTTAAGCTTTTCTATAGAATAAATTTGTTAAATCTAACAAACATATCATTATAAAATAAATAATCTGTTTACCAACATGAAAATATATTATTATAATAAAAAAGATAAAGAAGAAGTTAAAAAATTTGTTTCAGAAAATCTTGAGGAGATATTTCATTCTCCTGCTAAAGGATTAGAAGATTTAGATAATATTAATAAAAATTTTGAATTGTTTTTAATAGCTCGCGAGAATAATAAAATTATTGGAACTATCGGAGTTAAAAATGAACAGGGTTGTGCTAGAATATCCAGAATGTATGTTTCTGCTGGCGAGAGAGGTAAGGGATTAGGAACAATTTTAATGAAAAGGGCTCTGGAATATTGCAATGGTAAGTTTAAAAGAGTTTTTTTAACAACTTATGAACGGATGAACTCTGTTGGGTTTTATGAAAAGATAGGTTTTAAAGTTTTTAAGAAAGAAAACGATGTTATCTGGATGGAAAGGTTTTTAGATAAGTTTTAAATAGTAATACTTCATATTAATATCCGCTATAATATTAGTTGATATATTATTGCTATTATTCATATGAATATCCATAATATAAAAATAGTTGAATTATTAAAAAAACGGAGAGTTGTTACTAGTTCAGAAGTTGCTAAATTTCTTGGAATGTCATGGAACACCGCAGATAAATTGTTATTAGAATTAGTAATTGATGGAAAAATTGAAAGAATAAAAAAAGAAGGAGTAAATTTATGGATTCTAAAATAATAAATAAAATCATAACGACTGAAAAAGAATTTCATAAATGGTTTATTTCAAATTATAGGTTGTTAGGTTAT
>ERZ1292629.3668-Hain-H43-01um-R1-3668-length-11717-cov-8_pt1 | contig 11717 bp, 17 predicted proteins | sample MGYA00564399_ERZ1292629 | MGnify/ENA primary metagenome ERZ1292629 (study PRJEB36523, sample SAMEA6512636) | groundwater metagenome | collected 2019-01-08 | study: AquaDiva: Metagenomics assemblies of 32 groundwater samples | reverse complement strand
AATGATTGTTAAAGAAGAATTTTTAAGCCGTCTCCGAAAGATTTTTGATTTGAACCTATATGAAGTTAAAGTGTGGACTGCTTGCTTGTCTCGGGGCGTTTCGACTGCAGGAGAGTTGAGTAACATTTCGGATGTTCCTCGAAGCAGGACTTATGATATTCTAGAGTCTCTCGAGAAGAAGGGGTTCTTGATTATGAAGTTAGGGAAGCCCATAAAATTCATTGCCCTTAAGCCTGAAGAGGTTGTTGAACGCGTGAAGAAGAACCTTGTTGTGGAGGCTCAGGAAAAATCTAAACGGCTTGAAGAGCTTAAAGGAGATGATGTCCTTTCCGAACTGTCAACGTTGTTTACTAATGGAATTAAGTTTGTTGAGCCCTCCGATCTTTCAGGAAGCATTAAGGGACGTCAGAATATGTATAACCATCTTGATATGATTATTAAAAACGCTGAAAAGAATGCTATTCTCGTGACGACTGCTGAAGGTCTCAATCGTAAAATGGAATCTTTGTTGCCTGCGATTGAACGTGCGAAGAAGCGCGGGGTTAATGTTCGTGTGGCTGCGCCGATTACACCTGAAAACTATAAAATTGCAAAAGAGCTCGCACGAGTTGCAGAGGTACGTTCCATGCCCAAGGCACACGGACGATTTGCGGTTATTGATGAAAGGCAACTGATGTTTATGTTGCTTGATGACAAGACGGTACACCCGAACTATGATATAGCTGCATGGCTTGTGAGTGATTATCTTGCCAAGTCATTGGGGCAAATGTTTGAACTTGCGTGGGGACAGTTTACCCCTTTGAACAAGGTTAAGTTTTGATTGAGAAGTTTGGTGGTTATACAACTCTGGCTGAAGGTTTGCTTCTTTCTACTTCCTGAATTACAGAAGGTTACCCAGACCAATGAGTGCTGCGATACCGAGGAAGTGAAGCACGAACGAGACGAGTATTAGTTCTAGATGGGAGATGTGGCGCGCGAGAGCAAATAAGGACATGGCTGCTTCATCGGGAAGAGGGGAAGCCATGATGAACCCTGCGAGCACGGGCACAATAAAATGTTTAAGTCTGCGGGGGACTGCTCGTTCGAACTGGCGCACCGATTTCGTTCGCTCGAGTCTCTTAAGTTCATCATCGACCGAATATCGAATGACATTAAACACAAGCAGGTTCCCACATACCGAACCAAGTGCGCCGATAATGGATGCGATCCACCATGTTTGCTGATGTCCAAGCACGAGAAAAAGGGCGGTTGCGGGGGCTGCGGTAAACCCGTATGAAAACAAAATGCCTGCAATAAACGTACCGATGTAGCCCCATGAGGAAATTAACGTGGTGAAACGAGCTGCATTGAGAAAAATAAACAATTCGTACGCGAGAACAAACGTCAGAAGAAGAACCAGTAATTTGGGGTACTTTAGTTTGTGCATATTCCGTATACTAATTGTTAGTATAAAAAACTAGTCAAAGATGTGACCATATAAATGAAGGTCTATTTTGTTATCGTTAATTTCTATGCCTTCTTCTACAAGCAAACGTTTCTTTTTTTCTATGCCTGACGCAAAGCCCCCCAACGAACCGTTTGTATTAATTACTCGGTGGCAGGGAACTTCAGGGGCGTAGGGATTTTTATTCATGGCATTGCCAACGGCACGATATGCCTTGGTGTGCAACGCGTGTGCAAGCGCCTTATAGGTCGTCACTTTGCCCTTAGGCACTTTTTTTAACAGAGTATAACAACGTTCGTTGAATGACTTCATCGACGACAAAAAAACGCGTAGCTTTTTAAACTCTCTTTTCTTTTGGGAAGTATGGCTACATTTAATCCGTGGCACGATGTTGACGTGGGCGATAACGCCCCCGATGTAGTCCATGCAATCATTGAAATCCCTAAAGACTCGCACATTAAGTACGAACTGGATAAGGATACGGGTATGTTACGACTTGACCGATTTCTCTATTCTGCGGCGCATTATCCGGGAGATTATGGATTCGTGCCGCGTACGTTATGGTATGATGGGGACCCGCTTGATATAATAGTCATTACGCATAGGCCCGTGTACCCTCTTACTTTGGTAAATGCACGCATCATCGGCGTTATACGTATGATTGATGGAAATGAGAAAGATGACAAAGTTATAGCGGTATACGACAAAGACCCGCGTTATACCGAATTTAAGGATATCAAAGACATTCCCCAGCACATTCTGAAAGAGCTTGTAAACTTTTTCGAGCGTTATAAAGAATTACAAGGCAAACACGTCAAGGTGCTTGAAATTATGAATCGCGCCGCTGCCCTTAAAGATGTTGCAATCGGTCAGAAGATGTACAACGATGCGTATAAGAGAAAGAAGTAACTATTTAAGTCGTGTTTTTCTCGAAAGGTCATGTTCATAGACGTTCATTGCCACTTGAATCTATTGCATGATGTAGCTGAAACTGTGGCTCGCGCCGAAGATGTAGGCGTCACTTGTATTGTCACGCAGGGAGTTAACACGACGTCCAATCGGCTTGCACTTGATTATGCAACCGAATTTGTTTCAGTGAAGGCCGCTTTGGGGCTTTACCCTGAGGACCTTGAAAAGATGACCGAAAAAGCCATCGAAAAAGAAATTGATTTTATACGAAAGCAGAAGAGTAAGATTGTTGCCATAGGAGAAGTAGGGCTTGATTTGAAAGAGGCACATGATTTCACAAAACAACAGTGGGCGTTTGGCGAACTTATCTCCCTTGCGATTGAGCTCGATAAGCCCCTTATTGTGCATTCACGCAAGGCTGAATTGCAAGCAATTACGCAACTTGAACGCGCACGAGCAAAAAAAGTACTTATGCACTGTTTCTCGGGGAAACTTGCGCTTGCAGAGGCCATTGTCAAGAACGGATGGTATCTTTCTATACCGACCTCGGTTAAAAATAGCGAACACTTTCAAAATCTTATACGGCAAACCCCGATTGAACAACTCTTATGCGAAACCGACTCGCCCTACTTACATCCTCGAAAAGAGTTTCCCAATGAGCCTGCAAACGTGCTTGCGAGTTATGAAATGATTGCGAAAATCAAAGACTTGCCTCTTGAGGACGTTGAAGCACAGATTGAGAAGAACTACATAAAATTATTCGGGCCTATTGAGTAAGTTCAAAAAAAAGTCGGTTTCTTTTTTCTTGCCACAGTACCGATACCAGCCGTCTTTCTTGTTCAATTTTTCTTTTAGACGAGCGATAATTATTTCTTCATCTTTTTTTGTCGGACTCCAGTCGTTACAAAGTTCTTTGGAAAAGGAGGATACGTCAATGGTCCTTGTAGGATGGAAACCTCGTTTCAACATCTCTTTTTTTATTAATTCGTGTCGTTTCTTGAGATAAAGAAGTTTATCCTTGAAGAAACGAATATGTCCTTCCCCTAACCGATACGTTGTAGGGATGTCTTTTTTTTCAGGATATTTTCGCACATACCCGAAGAGCATGAGAATCTCATCATACTCTGCTATAAGATGCTGGTCTGCCAGCTTTTTAGGGTCTAGGAGGTTTATGCGAACCATGGTGTATTCTCTTCTCATTCCACTCTTGCTCGACTCTCCTCTCAGGCTCGGAGACTCGCTGCGGTAGAATGAGATGCGGGAGGGAGGAGTCGAACCTCCGAAGGCACTAAGCCACAAGATTTCTCCCGAAATCTAATGCTTGACGCATTCTCACGAACGCGCGACGTCTTAAGTCTTGCGCATTTGACCACTTTGCTACTCCCGCATATTGTTCTCTATAAGAAATGGCTTATAAAGCTTTCATTCTGAGAGTTTAGACTTTCTATCAGCGAGAGTTGTTTTCGACAAACACATTCCAAATTTCTTGTATATAAGCCATTTAGTTAGATGTTTAGGATTTTTGAATCCAATCTCATTTATGAAAAAATCAACGTCTGCTCGTCTATAAAGCACGACCGTAAAAACATAATTCTGATCCCTTTTCCCCTTATAAGGTTTTTTCATTCCAGGGTTTAAATTCATTTTTTTAAAGAGAAAGAAAACATCCTTCGCTAATTTTTCAGAAACAGTTCCGAGTTTTATTAAAGGGCAGTTATTAATCGGCGCTTTTCTAGATCTATTTTTGTCAAAATAAAGGTTGCCATCGGTGTCGAATAGTCCGCGTAGAAATCTTTTTGCCAGGGCGAGATCTGTTCTTATTTTGAGAGGTACACGCACGTCTATTTTTGGACCAGACTTAATATCCAGCTTATTGAAGAATTCAACAATTTTCTTATCAAATATATGAAACCCATAAATCCCTAGTTTTGGATGTTCTTTATAGTTCACTTCTTTTCCGTATAACGGAAACATTATTTTCTTATTGAATAGGGGTTTGACCCATTCATCATGATATTCTTTCTCCTCTTTTAAATCCCCTCCCAAATAGTATTCAGAATATCTTTTATTTACTGAAATACAACCATCCCCAATATGCATTCCTAATATTTCAGCCAGGTCACCGTCTAATTTCATACAAACGGGCTGTTCTTAAGCTATAAAAAACTATGGTTAGAGAGGGTCGTCAATTCGTTCTAGGATTTCGTGTGCGCTCTCTGAAACGTGACGAATGACTTCATCCTCATCAGCCATGCGATGTTTACGCATATATGCGACTGCATGCGATGCGCCTGCGATAATCGCCATCTTTATTCTCTTTTCATCGACTGCCATAAATGACTTCAGAAGCGTGCTTATTTAAGGATTATTGTGTTATATTTAAATAACGAGTTCTTTTCTAGGATTATGCATCCCCTTAGTATGTACGCGCGCTCGCGTGTTTTTCACATTAATCTGAATGCAATCATCTCAGGGATTGTTTCATTGATTATTTCTGCACAAATTGTATATACGACGAATTATTTTATTCGGGCACAGTGGGCGGTCGTCCTCTTTTCATATGTTGTTGATGGGCTCATTGATTTTCTTGTATTTGCGGGACTTCATATGGTATTATACCACGTCCGCTCGGGAGCGTGGTCCTTTTCGCCTCACCTTGCAAAAGACATTATGGCGTTGCAATCACAACGGTGGGTTCTCACCGTTGCAGGGTTTATTGTATCTGCGGGTCTACATTATTTACTCATAGATATAGGGTTTGGCCGAACGCGAGGATTCATCATTGCATACGCCGTTAGTTTGCTTATCATGCGCACCGTACATACAGTCTACGGTTTGAGGAAGGGTGTTTTTGAGCCCGTAAAAACCGATGTGCCTGTTGGTTGGAAACGGCTTTCTTCTCGTGAGAAGACGGCAGGGATGATTATTTACCTTGGAGGTATTGTGCTTATTTTTGTGGGGGTTGCGTTGTTGGTGTTGCCCGGGCCGGGGTGGCTCACTATTTTATTGGGGGTGTGTATTCTCGCGTCAAAGTTTATTTCTGACCTCTATCGGTTTCATAGACGTTTAGAACGGTAGTTCGAAAACTGATAAACACAACCCTAATAAACTCGGCGCCTTTCTTTTTGTATGCGTTTGATTCATCAAGCTCTCGTGTACATAGGAATTATCACGGGATTTATTCTGTTTATTGTGGGGGTTGCGTTGTTGGTGTTGCCCGGACCGGGGTGGCTCACTATTTTGTTAGGATTAACGTTGCTTGCAGGACATTTTCTCTGGGCTCGGCGATTATTACGCGAGGTTCGTGACCAAATTCGGGAAAGTGAAGAGTGGGTTAAAAAAGAAATTTTAGATGTGAAAAAGACTAAACGATAATTAATTCATTTAATGCGGGGGTCGCATTCAATTCTTCGCTTTCCATCTGGGAAACTAGAATATTTTATCGCAAAGTCACCATAGATATCTGCGATAACCAGCGCCTCACAGATTTCAGATTGAACTCGCGTAAACTCGGGATCTCGCGGAGCAATGGGGGCTTCAATGATGAATGTTTTCCCGTTATACATTCTCCTCTCTTGATTAGCCGGAAAGGTCATTGGATGTTTGATTGGGCCCGGGGGGGTTAGGTAAGGAGTTATTTTTATTTCAAGCGGTTCCATACTCATTGTTCTAGTCAAAAAGAACAGATTATAAAGATTGTTATGTACTAATAGGCTAGAATCTCTTAACAAATCTTGAAAAATTTTAATGTTTATTTATTTTATGGAAGAAATAAAATCCGAAAAGATTAGCTTCTTCTAAACAAAAAATTCAAAGGACCACTGTGAGGAGTTACATGCGCCCCATATATTTTTGAGGCGCCCGGCCATTGTGCGGATATTATTTTTTCAACGGCAGCTAGCTCTTTTTCAGTTGTTTCAACTTGAAGAAATTTCCACTCCAAATCCTTAATGCATTGCAATACTTCCTTCTCACCACCTTCAACGTCTATTTTTATTAAGTCATAATAGAAATCAATTTTTAGCTTTTGACAAACTCTTTTTGTTAGTTCAATAGCCTTAACCCTCAAGGCCTTGTTTGCCCCTCTATTAGCTCCTACAATAGGGCTACTTCTATCCGTTTTCCCTTCTTCTACATACAACGTTTTGTAATCTCCTTTACCAACACACGCGGAGATGACCGTATTTTGAGCTACATTCTTGTGCAATATAGGTATGGCGCCTTCTTGCGGTTCAATTGACACGATTTTGATCTCGGGAAGATACTTTTTTAACGTATAGGCAAACTGGCCTACATTGGCCCCGATATCTAAGCAGGATCGTATTCTTCCTGTTCGTTTTAGAATCGATTCTATTTCTTGAGGATACCACTGTAAAAGAAGAGGGGTATTTTTATCAAGATAGTAAAACTTGTCTCCTAAATACGAAATACTTTTTTTGGGGAAAAAGAATCTGCAAATAGCTGCCAGAATAAAAGATAAAGACTCTCCTTTGGGTCGAGACGAACTTAATAGCGTGCGCATCCCCGAGAACTCGTTTATAACTCCGCGAATCATGAATTTATTCCTTGAAATTGTCGACCCCAGATATATTTAAGCCTTTGGAATAAAATAAGCCTCCGACGGGATTTGAACCCGTGACCCCGAGTTTGTTCGAACTTCAGGCCTCATGAACCTCAATTCTTCTGAGTTGCCGTTTACGAAACTCGTACTCTAACCGCTGAGCTACGGAGGCGTACTTTTCTAACTATCAGGAGGTTTTTAAAGGAGTAGGTTTTGGTAGACGTGTGAACCAAAAAAAGAAGATTATATTGCTCGTGGCGATTGGATTTCTTGTCGTTTTGGGAATTGCAACGTATGGTTTGCTTGCATATCTTGACATTATAGGGACGACGAGCGCAGGATGGACTCCTCGAGAAATTACCCAAAGCAACGTTGCACAGGTACTTTCACAAACTAACCTAATACAAGACATTCCTGAAGAAGGCGTTATTGCCGCGTACGTCGGTGATGAAGGATACACGCTTCGGAGGGGCTCGATGAGTGGAGGAATACCCTCCAATCCTGATGTTACTATTCGCGTTCCCGAATCGTATCTCGAAACAATGGGGCAGTATGGGCCGTGCGCGGCATTTGCGAAGGCGCGCGGAGATGGAATGCTCGACGTTGAAATGCATCAAAGTTCGAGTGAACTCGGGTGGAAATACCGTGCACTTGTGAAGTATCGCTCGTGTTTAGGATAAATTTAAAAGAAGCACTCGTTGGGGTATCGTATGGTCAAACCTACGATTAGCCATGAAACGTTGTCCGATTGTTTGCGCAGAAACGGGGTACTTGAGGGACTGGCCGACTCTACGTTGATTGGGTTCCCTCCCCAAACTGAAGATCCTCTTGTATATGTGCTCTACTCATTGACACATACTCGACCTAGAGAAAATCTGTGCCGGTTAATGATTGGCGAACTTGAAGGGGTTATTATCAAACCTTTTGATTTATCTTTAACGGATAACGAAATTAACGCCCGATACCTGCAGGCACAGCAAGATGCTTGTCGAGCACACCCTTCAGTTTCGTATAAAACCTAACGAACAAGGAGCACTCGCCCATACCCTTCTCTGACAAGATACGTATCGCTCATGCTTGAGATAGATTTAAATAATGGAGGACAATTGTTTGGGCGTGGGTGATAAAAGGCTTCTTTCGGGAGTTTTCCTTTTTGGAATAGTCTTTGCTTTCGCAAGTTTCGCGTTAGCAGGGGTTGTGATTACTCGATTTGGATTTACGACTGCGGCATTTAATTTTAATGAAGATGTTTCTGTAGCTTATAATATCACTGTGAATTACACGGTGCCGTCTTTGGCTAATGCACAAGCAAACAATATTACTCAAGTTAATATTACGCTTCCGAGCGTTTTTGTTCTTTTAGCTAATAGCACTAATAGCAGTTGGGGAAGTGGATCTACATCAGCGTTTTCTATCCAAGGGCGCGTGTTAAGTTGGACTAATGCGACTGCGGGAGTGATTAATGGAAGCGTTATTGGAGTTAACCAGACATTTGGATTTAATGCCACCGTGCTTACGCCGGGCAATTATAATCTGACGGTCACGGCAACAAATTGGTCCAATGTGTATACAACAAATGTCGCCGTGCGTATCAATGATACATTGGTACCCGATGTGTCCGCGGCGAACGTGACACTTGCACATAGAGCGAACGTAACGGGAGTAATTATTTTGAATGTGAGTGTCGTTGATAATGGGCCTGTGGACAGTGTATTGTTTAACATCACTAATTCAAGCGGTTCTGTTGTTAGCGTAACTGCGACGAATCCGACGTCAATTTATTGGAATGCGACGCTCACTACTTCCAGTTACGCCGATGGTGTTTACAACGTGACTATCCTTGCAAATGATACGTTTGGAAGTGTGAATCATACTACCTATATTGGGGGCAACTTAAACAATAGTGCAATTATTGAAATCATTATTGATAATACTGCTCCGACCGCTACGGCACTCTGTACGCCCAACCCTGTCACGAGTGGTCAAACGATTACATGCTCGTGTTCTGGAACAGACGCTACGAGTGGGGTTCTTTCTGAAAGTGCGGACACCACGCCTTCTACGACAGAAACAGGACCTCATACGTTTAGCTGTTCTGTGACCGATTATGCGGGCAACGTTGGTTTGGCTGATTTTGAGTATCATGTTGATGCGACAGGAGGTGGCGGCGGAGGTGGTGGAGGTTCAGGGTCAGGGCTTTCTCCAACGATAACGTGGGCGATCACCGTGGATCAGAGTAGTGTTGATATTGGCACTTCTTCTGGGCAGATAACACAATCGTTGGGTGCTCGCGAACGGGTAAAAGTTACGTTGAATGGTGAAGCGCATCACGTAGGAGTTGTTTCGTTAAGTGCAACGAGCGCAGTAGTTGAAGTTGCAAGTATGCCTCAGCGAGCAACGTTGAATGTAGGACAAAGTGAACGATTTGAGCTTGATGGAGATGGTTATTATGACATGCAAGTTACTCTCCAATCGCTTCAAGGTTCTAAGGCGACAATTGTAACGCGTGCAATTCATGAGTCTCTGGAGCGTGCGGATGGTGAAACAACCAGTATGACGGGAGAAGAGACCGTAACAGATCAAGTGGATTCATCTTTAGAGAAGAGGAGTCTTGTATGGATTGTCGCGATGATTGTTGTAGTCGGAGTTGCGTTTGTGTTTTTTGTTGTTTGGCGAAAGAAAAACTGATTGAGGAAGCAGGTTTTTTAAAGAGTGTTGTGCTTTGAGAATCATGAAAGAGATTGTTGCTAAGGCATTGAGACCGAGTGGATTGTCACATGAAGAAATTATAGGCCTTGTGGAAGTGCCCAAGGAACGTGAACGAGGAGACTATGCTTTTCCCTGTTTTGTACTTGCTTCGCGTTTGAAAAAAAACCCTGTTGTGATAGCGCAGGAAATTGCAAAAACCATTAAACTTTCTAAAGAGGTTGCACGTGTTGAAGCAGTTGGACCGTATATTAACTTTTTTATGAACGACGGATTGCTTGCGAAAAAAACGATACAGAATATTCTTCAAGCAAAACAGAAGTACGGCGCCCATAAAGGAGACTCTTCAAAAATAATGATTGAATTTTCCCAAGCGAATACTCATAAAGCCTTCCATGTGGGGCATATTCGAGGAACCTCGATTGGAGAAAGCTTAGCCCGTATTTTAACGTTTACAGGGAACCGCGTTGTGCGTGCTAACTATCAAGGCGATACGGGAATGCATGTGGCTAAGTGGTTGTGGTGTTATACTAATTTTCACAAGAATGAGGCAATCAAAAAAGATGAGGCGTGGTTTGCACATATCTATGTTGAAGCCGTCAGGCGACTTGCCGAAACGCCTACCTATGAAAAAGAAGTTGAAGACATAAATAGAGCATTAGAAAGCGGGAAGGATAAACGCCTTGTGGGCTTGTGGAAAAAGACGCGAAGGGTCTGTCTTGATTCTCTTGAGATAATCTATAAGCAACTTGAAACGCGATTCGACCAGTATTTTTTTGAAAGCGATGTTGAGAAACGAGGTAAAGCAATTGCGCACGAACTTGTTACCAAGAAAATTGCAGAGATTTCTGAGGAGGCCACCATTATTAATTTTGAACATCACGGGTCTCCCGACTTAGGGGTGTGGGTGCTCTTGCGTAGTGATGGCACGGTGCTGTATTCTGCGAAAGATATTGCTCTTGCCGAACGCAAGTTTAACACGCTCAAGATAGAACAAGCCGTGTACGTTGTGGGGTCCGAACAACGACAACATATTTACCAATTGTTCAAAGCACTTGAGCTTATGAAATTCAAGCAAGCTGCTCAATGCGTCTATTTACCCGTGAGTCTTGTACGGTTGCCTACCGGAAAAATGTCTTCTCGAACGGGAGACAACGTGCTGTATTCTGCATTTAGAGAGGAATTGATTGAGCAGGCACGAAAAGAGATTCGCGAGCGCGACGCGAAACTTTCAAATTCGGAAGTGGAACGTCGCGCAGGAGTTATTGCTCTTGCCGCCATGAAGTATACTATGCTCAAACAAGATTTGAATAAAGTAATTGTGTTTGACAAAGAAGAAGCGTTGCGTTTTGAGGGAGATACGGGACCGTATCTTTTGTATAGTTATGCTCGCGCACAGAGTATCCTGCGCAAGGTCATAAAGAGGAAAGGAACGAATGCCCCCACCCATCTCGAGTCGAGTGAGCGAGCACTTATCAACGAGCTTGCTGCGTTTCCGGATAGTGTTCTACGGGCTGCAAAAATGCATGATCCGAGTACGCTTGCACATTATACGTACACGCTTGCACAAACGTTCAATGAGTTTTATCACCGCTGCCCCGTGGTCGGCTCAGACCGTGAGGGATTTCGTACTTCTTTGGTACGAGCATATACGTACACGCTTGAGAATGCGTTACATTTATTAGGAATTCCCGTGCTCAAGGAAATGTAATACGATACAACAATGGTTAAATAGGGCGTTCTGTCTTTTTTTGCATGGAGTTGATGACACTTCTTTTGGTTAATACGGCCGTACTCGCCTTCTTTTTGATTGCGTTGCTTGTGGTCTGGGTCGTAATGCCTTCCCGGTCTCGATTGCATGACGAATTTATTAGCGATGAAAACGAACTTGACCAAATTAAACACCAAGTTGAACTTGAGGGTGAGCAAGAAGCTGAAGAGGAATTGATGCCGTACAAGCCTCCTCGTCTTGATACTCCTCGAAATAGAAAGCGATTGTAATTCTTATAGGCAGTTTTATAAACCTGTTTCCGTCTGTTTTTATGTAGACGCGCTGGCGGGCTAGCCCCCTGCTGTACGCAAACGGGCTTCATGGCG
>ERZ1292629.3666-Hain-H43-01um-R1-3666-length-11723-cov-11_pt1 | contig 11723 bp, 12 predicted proteins | sample MGYA00564399_ERZ1292629 | MGnify/ENA primary metagenome ERZ1292629 (study PRJEB36523, sample SAMEA6512636) | groundwater metagenome | collected 2019-01-08 | study: AquaDiva: Metagenomics assemblies of 32 groundwater samples | reverse complement strand
AGAATGGTCTGGCACAATTTAATTTTGATTTACAAATGATATCTGTCCCACACCCGGAACTATTTAGTATATCTCTTCAACTCTTCACCATGAACTCTAACCAACTTACCTTCTTTAAGAGAAATCATCCCAACATCAAATCTAGAGACTTCAAAATTTTTCCCAAGAATTTCCTTAAATATTTTCATTATAAACTTTACGCCTTCTTCCATATTCATATCATCTCTGAAGCCCTTTCGTAACTCTTCCTTGATCTGTTCATCATTCTCTCCAATAGAATTAGCCCTGTAAGCAAAAAAGTTACCAGTAATGTCTGAGGTATATAAGTGGGGTTTATTCTTTGAAACTCCAGCAATCATTATTGAAACTCCATAAGGTCTAGAACCACCATATTGAGTATATGCCTGTTTATTATCGGCAATCATCTGAATAACACTTATAGGGTCAACAGGAGAGCCATAAGAAACCTTGTGCTGTTGTGCAAGCAAACGAGCTCTATCAATCAAAACTCGTGCATCAGATGCAATTCCAGCAGCAGTAGCCATAACATGTTCATCAACTTCAAAAACCTTAACTGCAGATTCAGATGCAATCAAATTATCGCGAATACGTTTATCTGCAACAAATATGACTCCATCTTTACAAACCAATCCAATACTATTACTTCCAAGTTTTACTGTCTTCTCTGCGTACTCGACTTGAAGCAAATGTCCCTCAGGTGAAAACATAGTTGCGGCTCTGTCGTAACCCATTGCTTGGTGCTGCATTTCTGTTGGCATATCCATTTTATTGTATTCTCCTTAAGCTATATAAAATGGATGTTAGAAAATAATTTCCCATTTTCTTTATATCCATTTTATTGTTATTTTTAAAAACCTCTTAAGAGATATGAGCTTTGAGATAGTGGGCTATTTAAAATTTGCGATGCAAATTTTAAAATCGGTTTAATCACCAATTCTTAATTTTTGAATCTTTTAATTTTTCAAATCTTCCAACTCTTCAATTCCAACAATTAATTCTTTAACTTCTTTTTTCATCTCATGTAGAATATCTGAGGATTTTCGATGATTATGCTCTATTTCTTTTTCTTTTCTGTATTTATTAATGGATAAGTCCCATTCATTAGATATTATTTCCTTAACTGGAATAAAAAAATGTTTTTTGAATCTATCTTCATTATTCTCTTTATTCCTTTTCTCAAAGCTTTCTAATATGTCTGGGATGTCATTCTCTTTAATCTCATTTCTTTTGTCATCTAAGCTTTGCCCATCAGCTTCCATATCATAGAACCAAACCTTTTCAGTTGGTTCTCCTTTTGTGAAGAACAAAACAGCAGTAGAAACTCCTGCATATGGCTTGAATATTTCCGAAGGCATTGAAATTACTGCATCCAACCTACATTTTTCTAAAAGCAATCTTCTTATTGACTTATGGGCATTTGAATTCCCAAATAACACACCGTCTGGGACAATTACCGCACATCTTCCCCCAATAGACAAACAATTATACATTAATTCTAAGAATAGCAACTCCGTCTTACTCGTGCTTATTGTGAGTTCATCAGATTTTTCGCTTTCATTTATAGAACCCTTAAAAGGAGGATTTGCAAGAATCACATTATATTTCCCTTTTTCATTATATCTCTTTGATAATGTATCCTCTCCACTTATTTGAGGATTAGTTATGCCATGCATCATTAAGTTCATGACGGCTATTCTTACCATTGTCCTATCAATATCATATCCATAAAGGGACTCTTCATCTAATATCTTCTTTTTCTGTGGAGTTAGTGTGCTAACTCCATTCTTTTGGTTCTTATGAAGGATATATTCATAAGCATTTACTAAGAAACCAGCAGTCCCACATGCAGGGTCTAATATTAAATCTCCAAGTTCAGGATTAGCAAGTTCTACCATCATCTTAATAATATGTCTAGGAGTCCTAAACTGCCCATTCTTACCTGCAGATTGTAATTCTGATAAAAGGTACTCATAAATATCCCCTTGAGTATCTTGATTTTGTTCCTTAATATGCAAATCATTTATTATATTTACTGCTTCAATCAATAAAGACGCAGTAGGTAAAGAGAAAGTTGCGTCTTTCATATAATTTGAATAATGAGTATTATCTCCGCCTAAGCCCCTCATAAATGGAAACACAACATCTCTAACATGAGCAAGTATCCTATCAGAAGGATACTCACTCCATTCAGACCACCTACAATCTTTATGTCCTTCAAATATAGACTTAAACTTAATTCCTTTAAGAGCGGCATTTTGTTCATTAAGGACATCTTTATCCTCAAGTTTCTTCATAAACATCAAGTAAGATATTTGTTCAATCGCCTGAAGCGGATTACTAATTCCTCCAGACCAAAACTTGTCCCATAACTTTCTTATCTTAGATTTTAGTTCTGCGTGTAACATGTTATCTCTTTGCTCCATTCTTTTTTAATGGGCAAGATGTAAAATCATCTTTATTTAATAAGATATATTTATTTACAGACTTGATTAATTCATTTGAAGTTGAAAAAAGGGCTTTTCTACCAGTTTCGTAATATGTATGAAGAATAGTTGAAACATTTCTTTCATTTAACTTTTTAATTACTGGGACGAAATCTGAGTCTGTTGCTATTAAACTAATCTTTTTAATTTGTGGAAAATCGATTAATATATCCATTAAATCCATCACCATCAAAGAATCAACTCCTTTTTGACCATATTCAAACTTATTATTTATCTTAAGTCTCTGACATCTTCCTTCACGAATAATGAAATCTTGGTATTTCTTCATTGCAGAAATAAATGTATCATAGTCTCTCTTCCGTTTAGTTTCCTCGGGAGAGGGATTGGAAGGTAAAAATGGAGGAGCCGTGTAATAAAATATCTTTTTACAATTTAAATTTTGTTTTCTGGACAGTTTTCTTGAAAATTCTATCAAATCATAGACTAAATATCTTCCATTTCCGAAGTGTTTGGAAAGCTTGGATAAAAATCCACCATCAATAAAAACTGCAGTATCATCCATTTTTAATTGCCCCATATTTAATAAACATAAAATTAAAAAAAGACTCATCCAGCAACCCTTGCGGATTACTGGGGTTCATGTTAATTTTACATGTAAAAGCAAGTTTATAAAACTTGTTATTTAATCTATAGATATTATTCTTTGCCTTTGATTTTAGATTTAAATGTGACATGTTATTGTTTGACTCCCATCTCTCTTTTCAAAGTCTGTTCAAATCGATTTATTAATCTTCTTTCAGTTATCAAAAATAGTTGATCCTGAACTCCGATTATTCCTAAATTTTTTGTATATTCTTCTTGACCTAATTGTTTGGAACCATCTTTAGGATATCTCGTCCAGTTGGAGTGTGGAAATGTAATCATTGCTAAAAACCATAAAAATAAAAAGTTTATTGGAATGTCAAGCACGCCTTCACCAACTTTTTTAAACCTATTAAATACTCTATTAATTTCATTTTGTTCTTCGTTATCAAATAAATTGAGATTATTTATTATTTGGTTCAATGAAATTATGAAAGTAGAGATTTTATTTTTAAGAACATTCTTTTGAGACTTAACATTTTTATGTATCTGTTCAAATAAAAAGATTAATTTTTTTATTTCTCCTTTAGACATTTTAGCTAGTTTGTAACTATCAAGTTTAATCACCCTTTCTAATTTTTTCTTAGACTCTATAACTGCAAGAGGACTTCTATCTTCATCTAGTAATAAATAATCAATAAATCTATCGACTCCGTGTTCAATGCCTATCTCGCGACCGACATACTCTTTCAATTCAAATTTAGACTTTACAGGATTTACCTCTTCTTTTACATATCCGCCTTTGAATTTCCAGCCAACTCTCTCCAAAACAGGATTAACTAGTTCGCTCCGTGTTTCAGCTTCAGACATTTGCTTCTTATCCATACAAAACTAATCCCATCAGACTATTAAAAATCTTCTTTCCTCGAAATACCAATCACTACCCACCTAAATCCCCAACACTCCTCAACATTGTCACAATAAACTAAGACTGTAAACCAATACCCTACTTCCTCAAACCCTTCAATGTCCCTGAAACTCTAACAATCTTCAAAGTATCTTTCGCCAAAGCCAAAGCGGCACGAACATTAGTCAAAGCCTCTCGGTTTACACAAACTACAACATCTCCAGCAATTTCAGACACAAAAACAGGAGAAGCTTCAGCCCAACCAAGAACGCCGATATATTCAAGAATCGCTTTCTCTACAGAACCACGCAATCCTTTAATTAATAAGTATCTTTTACTATCGCGTGCAGAGGATTTTAAAGTAAGCATGTCAAGATTTCTTAGAAGTCTAACTTTTTAAAGTGTTTGAAATCTTGATCATCCAAAAATCGAGCACCAATCAAACCACACCTTTTAAGGTGTGGTGGTGCATCGATTTTTTGATGTTAATTAATTATCTGAGAACCAACAATCTCATTAGCAGTCTTTCTTAATGTATTGCTTTCAAGTGCAAATCCAAGTGCCTCAGCACCTCCGACTTTGAAGTTAGCCATTCCTATAATTTTACCTTCCTTATTTACAAGAGGCCCTCCAGAATTTCCAGGATTTAAAGTAACATCAGTCTGAATATATGCTTGAAGCCCGTTAGGCCCTTCTCTATGTAACGCAGAAACAATTCCTTCAGTCACTGTAAAAGAAAGTCCAAGAGGATTTCCAATAGCTATTACTTTTTCACCAATTACTACATCATCAGAATCTGCAATGTCAAAATGATCTAAATTACCCGAAATTTTCAAAACCGCAAGATCAGCATTAGCATCAACCCCAATAAGTTCAGCAACATAAACCTCATTGGCATAAGTTTGAACTTGTATAGTATTACTTTCTTCAATTACATGATTATTTGTGATAATATAACTACCATCTGCAACGATAAAGCCAGTTCCAGCAGATATATCTGTTGTAACAGTAACTACTTTTTTAATAGCATCTTCAATTACAAGGGAAAAATCCTGTTGAGTGGACTTTAGAAATTCTATTTGATTTTCAAAATCTGTTCTCTGTTGAGACAAACTTCTAATTATCTCTCCAACACGATACTGATTCTCCTGCTTCAAAACATTTATCGCACCGTCAATTTCCTCTTCAAAATTCTCTTGTTGTGAAATTAATTTAGCAGACTGAGAACTAATAAATGTAAAAGAAATTAACTGAATAACTAACAAAAGAACTACTGCCCCATATAACACATTAATGTGATGTTCCATGACAGAGTTTGTATTATGTAATATATATAGCTTATGGACAATTCTGTTGATTATAACTCTCCAATTTCAGAATTGTCCTTTAGAGAATTCTGAACAAATTACAAATACGATTATTAGAATTCTCTATACTTTTAGTATTATTTATAAGCTTATTTTGTTTTAGTATATTATGGTTGAAAAGGATCCAGTCCGAAAAGTCCAAGAAAAACTTGTAGCAGGAATATCCGAAGACGGAAGACCTCCAGAATCAATAAGGTCTCTTCATGAAATGTCAAGATATGTTCCCCCGAATACTCCAGTAGACCAATTTGCAAGAGCAGTGGATGGTTTAGTTCAGGAAGGAGTGACTCCCATGAGGCAAACTCCAATCGCCAAAGGTTACTCTTTCGAACCAAACCGAGCAAGGGGAAAATATCTTTAATTTATCACAAACGCTCGATTAATCACCTAATTTAGATTTGCATTTATACAAATAGAGATTCAAAAATCATGCAGTTATCTATATAAACTTACTTAACAATATCAAAATATGGTGAAGATTCATGCAATAGGAGGTTACAGCGAAGTCGGTAAAAACATGACTGCTGTCGAATCAAAAGAAGACGTGACTTTATGTGATGCAGGATTATTCATACCCGCTTTAGTAGGGGTAAGTGAAAAAGAAAAAATCCCTACAGAACATGGGATGAGAGCAATAGGCGCGCTTCCAAATGACCATTACTTGGACGAAAATAAGTTGCGTCATAAAGTTAAATCCATTCTAATATCTCACGCTCACTTAGACCACGTCGGAGCAGTTCAATATTTAGCACATAGATACAATGCAGGAGTGTACGGAACTCCTTACACAATGGAAGTTCTAAAAAGTTTACTTCCAGAAAGAGGACTGCCAATGCACAATAAGATGCACACAATAAAATCTAACGGAGTAACAACAGTAAACGGAAAAGAAAAATATAAAGTCGAATTCGTAAATATGACTCATTCAACACTTCAATGTGCTTTAGTTGCAGTTCACACCCCAGAAGGAGTCGTTCTATATGCAAATGACTACAAACTCGATAACACTCCCGTAATTGGAGATAAACCAAATTACAGGCGTCTAAAAGAATTATCTAAAATAGGAGTCAAGGCGTTAATTGTAAACTGTCTTTATGCTCATTCAGAGAAAAAAACTCCATCAGAACAAGTTGCTCGTGAAATGGTTCGAGACACTCTGATAAACACAGAGGACAGCAAATCCGGTTTAGTTGTAACAACTTTTGCATCTCACATTGCAAGATTAAAATCAATAGTGGATTTCGGGCAAAAGTTAGATAGAAAAATTGTTTTTGTAGGAAGGAGTTTAGCAAAATACGTTTCTGCAGGAGAAGTCATAAATCAGGTGCCTTTCAAAAAAAATATTATAATGGCAACATACAAAAAACAAGTAGAAAAATTCTTAAAACAAGCAAATGAAGATAGGAGTAAATATTTAATCGTCTGTACTGGTCATCAAGGAGAGAAAGGCTCAATTCTTGACAGAATGGCTCGAGACCAACTGCCTTATAAAATAAAAGAAGGCGACCACATAATATTCTCATCTAAAACAATTCCTGCTCCAGAAACTATTGCCTCAAGAAGCGACTTACAAAACAGATTAAAGAAATTCAATCCAGTAATATTTGATAATCTTCACGTTTCGGGACATGGCTCAAGAGAAGATTTAATGGAACTAATAAAATTAACAAATCCTGAGAATGTTATTCCTTCACATGGTGACCATGCAAAAACTATTCCTGGAATGCATGTAGCAGAAGAAATGGGGTACAAAAAAGGTTATAATGTTCATTTGCTTTCTAATGGTCAGTCAGTAACACTAGCATGAGAGAAGACATTATAGGTATGTTGAAGAATGCAATCGAGCATGGAGGAAATCCTTCACGAATTGCTCAATCTCTAATTAATTCAGGTTATCCTTCAGCAGAAGTACAACAAGCCCTTACTTATATTACAAACGCAATGCCTCAACCATCCTCAACTCAAGGCAATCCTAATTCCCAGATAACTCCCCAAACAATTCAACAACCAGCTCAAAAAACAACAATCTCAATAAGTCCTCCGCAATCAAGCAATCAACAATCAACAAGCTATTTTTCTCAAAATCAGAAAATGCCAACGCCTCCAGTTTATCAAAATCCTCAAGTTTCACAAACCTCAAGTCCTCCACAAACACCCCAATTTATCATAAAACCACTTCCTTCAACAAAAGGTAACCTTCCAAGAGGAACGTGGAAACTCATATTTATGATATTTATTTTACTAGCCCTAGTAGGTTCATTAATTTCAGTAATTATCTTTAAAGATAAAATATTAGATTGGATAAGCTAATAATTCAGTATGAGTTTAGTCTACGAGCCCGCTGAAGATTCTTTTCTCTTTGAATCAGTAATATCAAAATATTCAAAAAACAAGTCTGTTCTAGATATGTGTACAGGTTCAGGAATTTTAGCAAAAAAAGCCCTAGAGTCAGGCGCAAAATCAGTTTCAGCAGTAGACATAAACAAAGAAGCAATTAAAGAAGTTAAGTCAAAAGGAATTAATGCAATTAAATCAAATTTATTTCAAAAAGTAAAAGGAAAATTTGATTTAATATTATGTAATCCCCCATATCTCCCAAAGAACGAGAGAGAAGACAAACAAAGCAGTTTAGCAACAACAGGTGGAAAAAAAGGAGACGAATTAATTTTAAAGTTTCTAAAACAAGCAAAAGAACATCTAGAAAAAAACGGAATTATTCTGTTATTAGTTTCATCTCTCACACCAATGGACAAAATTAACAAGTTATTAGTTCATGAAAAGCTAATATCAAAAGTAATAGCAAGTAAAAAGATTTTCTTTGAAAATCTTGAAGTCTTGGAAATTAAAAATAAATTTAGAAGAAAAACATTATTCCGATGAAAGCAATGGTGAATCTTATAGATGGCAAGACAGAAACCCTCCCAAAATCGAACACAAATATCAGCCCTCGAGAATAAGGCAAAATCCACCAAGATACCTAGAGCACAGGGGTCAAGATACAGAGGATAGATACAAATAAACCCTAAGGTGTTAAAAAACTATCACAACAAAACCTAAAAACCAGGCAGGTCAGCAAATCTCATGAGATTTGCACATTTAGCCGATTGCCATCTAGGAGGCTGGAGATATCCAGAATTACAGCAGTTAAACTTTGAAAGCTTCAAATATGCATTAGAGTTATGCAAAAAAGAAAAAATTGATTTTATTTTAATAGCAGGAGACTTATTTGATTCAGCATATCCCCCAATAGAAATAATAAAAGACGCATTCAATGAATTTAGGAAATTAAAAGAATTAAACATACCTGTTTTCTTCATAGCAGGCAGTCACGACTATTCTATTTCAGGAAAAAGTTTTTTAGACGTAATGGAAAAATCAGGTTTCGGAATAAATGTTCATAAGGCACAGGACAGAAATGATTCAATAATTTTAGAACCAACAATTTACAAAAACATTGCAATTTACGGTTTCCCGGGAAAAAAAACTGGCCTAGAGGTTTACGATATTCCAAAAATAAAATTACAAGAAGCACCAGGATTATTTAGAATTTTAATGTTACATACAACATTAAAAGACGCACTTCCAACATTAGATATTCCTTCAGTAGATAGAAAATTACTTCCGCAGGTAGATTACATAGCCCTAGGACATTTACATCTATTATATGAAAAAGAAAACGCAGTATACGGGGGTCCAATATACCCAAATAATGCAAGCGAATTAGAGGACTTAAAATACGGAGCTTTTTACATAGTAGACACAAACAAAAATATAAAACGTCACAATATAAAATTAAAAGACGTTTTAGTTCTAGATTTAGAAATAACAGACTCTTTAGAAGGTACTGAAACAATAATCAAAGAATTAAAAAATCAACCATTAAAAGATAAAATATTAATATTAAAATTAAAAGGTGTTTTAGAGCGAGGAAAAATAGTAGATATAAATTTTAACAAAATAGAAGAATTTTGCCGTTCACAAGGAGTATTCTGCTTTTTGAAAAACACAACAAAGTTATTCTTTCCAATTGTAGAAATAGACGTCTCCCCTCAAACAGAAGATTTTGAAAAAGAAATAGTTGATAGTTTTTGCATTAAGAACCCTCATGAACTAAACAAACATATTCCCTTATTGTTATCAACGCTCAATTTAGAAAAGAAAGAAGATGAAATAGCACGTACATTCGAAGACAGATTATTTGCAGATTCAAAAAGGATACTATTTCCATGATTTTCAAAAGTATAAGGCTAAAGAATATAAGAAGCTACAAAGAAGTAGAAATAAAATTTCCAGACGGAGCTGTTTTGTTAGCAGGAGACGTCGGCTCGGGCAAAACAAGCGTTTTATTAGCAATAGAATATGCTTTATTCGGTCTTCAACCCGGGCAGAGAGGGGCATCTCTTTTAGCCAATGGCGAAGAATATGGGGAAGTCTCTCTTGAAATAGATATTGATGGAACAAAAGTAGTAATTGACAGAGGACTTAAAAGAAATGTAAATTCGATAAACCAAGATTTTGCCGCAATAACTATAAATGACCTGCGCTTCGAATCATCAGTAACAGAAGTCAAGCTAAAGATTTTAGAATTATTAAATTATCCGATAGACTTCGTAAGGAAGAATAATCTTGTTTACAGATATACAGTTTATACCCCCCAAGAAGAAATGAAGCAGATAATCTTTGAAGACACAGAAGTTCGTCTTGACGTTCTAAGGCATGTTTTCGGCATAGACAAATATAAACGCATTCAAGACAACGGTCAGCGAATCATAAATTGGATTAGGGAAGAATCAAGAGCTCTTCAGATAGAATCTGCTCTTCTAGATGTAAAAAAGAATGATTTAGACTCAAACATCAAACTTATCAAAATTTTAGATTCAAAAATAATAACAAAAGAAAAAGAAATAAATCAATCAAAAACAGCCCGAGAAGTTCAGCAAAAAGAAGTAGAATCTTTAGTTCAATTAGTCACAGAAAAAGAGGTTTTTAAAAAAGAGATAGAAAAATCGGCAATAATGGCAGGCAATAAGCAAGAACAAATATCAAGAATTATAAAAGATTTAAAAGAAATAGATGAAATAATAGGGGATGCAAAAATACAGCCAGAATATGCAAAAATAAGCACCATTGTAGAACAAATTTTAAAAATAAGAAAAACAATAGAATTATTAGACAAAGAATATCTTAATTTAAGTTCAAAGAATAAGTCTTTAGATATTCTGAAGCAACAGGAGATTACTAAGAAAAATAGAGTTTTTCAGATGGGTTTCTGTCCTACGTGTCTTCAAGACGTTCCAGAAGTTCACAAACATAATATAATGAACGCTACAGAAACAAGAATAAAAGACATAGAAAAAGATAAATTGGTTCTATCTTCGGAAATAACAAGAATAGAAACAGAATTAAAAAAACAAAAAGAAAATCTCAAATTAATTGAGCACGAACGTATAACTATAGAAATACAAAATGTTAAACAAGAAAATATTGACAAGTATATTAAGAAAAAAGAAGAGTTATTAAAATTAAAAGAATCTTTAGACAAAGATGCAGTTTTAATTAACGAGCATATAGATTCTCTTAAAAAATCATCTTTAGAATACACCAAATTTGAAAATTTATTGAAAGTTAAGAAAGAAGAGTTATCAAAATTAATTGAAAACGAACAGAAAATGGAAATAGAATTAGCAGAGATTAGAAAAGAAATAGAATTAATTAACAGAGAGATAAGTAAACTTCAGAAAGAGATTTACATCGGCGAACAATCAAGAAGCAAACTAATTAATATGTTAAATATAGAAAACTGGCTGTCAAACAATTTCTCTAATTTAATAAAATTCACAGAGAAAAATATCCTCATAGCGTTAAGAAAAGAATTTACTAAGATATTTAATAAATGGTTTTCAATGCTTACAACAGATTCATTTGAAGTTTACCTAGATGAAACTTTCTCTCCAGTAATAGTGCATAATGAATTCGAGTTAGATTACGCATTTCTTTCAGGAGGAGAAAGAACCGCAGTAGCCCTTGCATACCGCCTAGCACTCAACCAGTTAATCAATTCAATCCTAAGCAAAATAAAAACCCAAGACATAATAATCTTAGACGAGCCTACAGAAGGATTTTCAGAACAACAACTCGATAAGATGAGGGATATGTTACAGGAAATGCATCTTAAACAGCTCCTCATAGTCAGCCACGAAACAAAAATGGAAGGTTTTGTAGATCACGTGATAAGGTTTAGAAAAATTAATGGGATATCTACTGTAATCGCAGAGAATTCACAACAAGAACCACTACAAAGAGACAACAATAGAAACATTTAAATACCCTGAGTTTTTCGCTCCTTTATGATACTAAAACAAGAAACAGTCAATAAAGTAAAAGAACACTTTGACCTAAACA
>ERZ1292629.3663-Hain-H43-01um-R1-3663-length-11728-cov-42_pt1 | contig 11728 bp, 22 predicted proteins | sample MGYA00564399_ERZ1292629 | MGnify/ENA primary metagenome ERZ1292629 (study PRJEB36523, sample SAMEA6512636) | groundwater metagenome | collected 2019-01-08 | study: AquaDiva: Metagenomics assemblies of 32 groundwater samples | reverse complement strand
AAACGCCATGTTGACGGATGCCCATTTTTATCGGAACAAATGGAGGATTGGGAGAGTCGTAGTAATCCACAAAGTTATCCATTACCCCATTTATACAATTTAACTGATAGGGAGAGCAAAATAGTTAAACATTATACCTCCCAAAAACAAGAGATACTAGATAGAGTGGAGGAGTGGGTAGAGACAAATTATCAACTTCATGGTAAGTCTTTTAACCAAAGTAGTTGTCTTGATTATGGCGAATTAAAAGAGTTTCTAAAAACATTATGAGAAAATGGTTTAATTACTTATTAGAGACCACTATGTTTGTGACACTAGCTTCTCTTTTGTGGATGATTGGAATACTTATTTACTTAAAGTCATTATGAACCAAACAAATAAACCACAAGAACGGGAGAAAAAGAATGCAGTAATTTATGAGGGTGCGTCTGTAGTCTTTACGCCACTTGATCCAAAGAGTAAGCACCCAGAATTAGTAGTAGTTAACTTATGTGATCTAATAGAAGCATCTAATAGACATAGAAAAGAACTATCTCTTGCCATCTCCCAGACTAAAGAGGAGATATTGGAGTGGGCAGAGAAGGACAGAAAGGATAAAATGTTTCAGGCAATATCATTAGAATGTATCAGAAAATATTTATCAAAGAAATAGTTAAAAATAAATGAACAATATTCAAATCAATTTTGAGGGTTTAAATAAGATACTATGCAAGTTGGGAATCCACCGTTGGCTTAGAGAAGAATACCCAACCACGACAGATGGTAAGATGGACTATAAACACCCAGTAATAAAGTTTTGTTTGGATTGTAACTGGGAGGTCAGGAAGAAATGAATAAAATCTGTCCCAAATGTCTAAAAAGGTACACAACCCACAGGGGGCTTAAAAGATGCCCTGAGTGTTTAGTTAAGTTTTTAAATGTGGTTGAAGACGAACTTCATAAAATAGGAGAGCATGGAGCAGTCTTTGGTTTAGAGAGAAAAGGCAAAGAGATAGTTCAAGTATGTTTAGAGTGTGGTGAGCTAGTTGAGGAGAAGAAATGAGTGAATATAATCCTTACAAAGAAAGAACTTGCAAGTGTGGAAAACGCATCCCTTTTCTTTCGGGTCCTTCTCCTTACTGTAGTCGTGTCTGTCGGTTATTGTACCGCTATCATTATGTCAAGCTTACAAATAATTGTCAGAGGTGGGAATGTAAGAGAAAATGTAGAGATAGGTTTTGTTACCAGCATCTCTGATATAATACCCTTTGAGTATCCATAGGCCGAGAGAGTCTTCGGAATATCGGGCAGGTACTTCATAACTCTCTCTGGCTATGGGTACTTAAAGTTATGATAGAATCTGCATATGTCTGCTGAACAAATCTCCAAGAAACTTATAAAGTGTTTTGAGAATGGTGGGAAGATGTTAATCTTTGGATGTGGCGGACTTGCTGCCGAGGCGAACCATATTGCCGCCGAGTTTGTTTGTAAATACAAAAGAGTTCGAGACCCCCTTCCGGCAGTCTCTCTTTCCTCAGACATGTCTATAATCACCGCCATTGCCAATGACTTCGGATTTGAGCATGTTTTCTCCAGACAAATCGAAGCACTGGGAAACGGGGGGGATATTGCCATTGGTCTTTCAACCTCTGGAAATTCTTTAAGTATCTTATACGGCCTAGAGAGAGCGAAATCAATGGGACTGTACTCTATTGATATGCCCAGGTCGGGGAGTTCGGTGTCAGAAATTCAAGAGTTCCAACTGTCTTGTTTACATAGGGTGTGTGAAATAGTGGAAACACACTTTTATCTGAAACAATTCTCTTTTTTCAAGCATGGAGAGGGAAGACTGTCAAAGTTAAAGACTTATATTATTTGTCCGAGTTGTAAAGAAAGAAGACTTGTAACCAAACAGGCCGTTTTGCGTGATGACTATACTGGGAAATGTTTACATTGCTTTAGCTCTCGATATGGAGAAAACAATCCCCTGTGGAAAGGCGGTAGGCTGAGACAGCCAACAGGATACATCTGGTTAAGACTATCGCCAATGGATAGATTTTTCGAAATGGCCATGTCCCAACATTATGTTCCTGAACATCGTCTTGTAATGGCAAACAAATTAGGCAGAATTATAACTAAGTTTGAACACGTCCATCACATAAACGGAATTAAAGACGATAATAGACCCGAGAACTTGGAATTAGTAAATGCAACCCAACATAATTTAATAACGAAAATGCAGTCAGAAATAGATAGGCTGGGAATAGAGTTAAAAAATATGAAAGAAAGATATGAGAGTTTCTAGTTCGGCTCCAACTCGTATTTCCCTAGCAGGAGGAGGCTGTGATCTCCCTATCTTTTACGAGAAACACGGGGGATTGGTTATATCCCTCGCTATAAATATCCGCCAAGAGATGATTATAGAAACAGGAATAGATGCTCACACTAAATCTTCTATCCCCGAAGGCTCCAGCCAACAATTTTATCGAGCCATTATAAAAGAACTCGGATTTAAGGACAGCGAAGTCCAGATACAGGCAAAGTTTGACGGTAAAATCCAGTCAGGACTTGGAACGAGTGCTTCAGCTGCCGTAGCCCTCGTAGCGGGGCTTACACGAGCCCGTGGGACAAACCTAGACCCCGAACAGACAGCTGAGTTAGCTTGGGACATTGAAGTCAACAGAGAAAAGATGTATGGAGGAAAGCAAGACCAATATGCAGCGGCGTTTGGAGGTATGAATACTTTTTATTTTACTGAGATGGGGGTTCTAACTTGTCCTTGGGAAAGACAAGTCGCCAAAGAACTAGAAGAAGTACTGATGTTATTTCATACCGGAATAATTAGAAGCGATACTAAAATTCAAGAGCAATTCTTAACTCTTTCTGAGTCTCAGACAATCGAATTAGAGAAAATCAGAACCAACGCTATGACCCTTATTGGAGGCCTTGAATCAGGGGATTGGAAGTTTGTTGGTCATATTATTTCCGAAGGCTGGGAACATAAAAAGAAATCCAATCCTAAAGTGACTTCTCCTGAGATAGATAAGATTTACGACACGGCCATGCTTTCGGGAGCTTACGGAGGTAAACTCTGTGGCTCAGGGGGTGGGGGGTATATCTTCTTTATTGTCCCACCAGACAAACAAGATAAAGTTATGATGAATCTGATGAGTCAGGGGTGTTTTCCCGTGGATTTCTCGGTTGACTATCAGGGGGTATCTTCTAGAATCCTATGACAAAAACGAAAGCCTTAATTTTATGTGGGGGTTTGGGAGAGAGACTCAGACCCCTTACAGAAACCACCCCAAAATCTCTTTTGGAAATAGGCGGAAAACCAATACTACAGCATATCATCGAATATTTGAACAAGTTTGAAATAGTAGACATTGCAGTTAATACTCATTGGTTACACACCGAGGTTATTAAGTGGGCGGGTAATAGAGTAGTCTTTTCTTACGAACCGGAACTTCTGGGGACGGCTGGGACGATTAAACGCTGGATACCCTGGTTAGGCGAGGACTTCCTAGTAATGAACGGAGATACTCTGACCGACCTTGATATAAACGATTTCTTTGCCTTTCATAAAAGATGGGATGAACTTGCTACTATTTCACGCAATCCCGAAAACAATCACTGCACGGGAGCAATGATATTTAACCGTCATATAAAAGGACTTTTATCTGACAAGGGAAATATAGATGACGACTTAGAGGAAATAACCCATGCGAGTTATTATAAATGCCCTGGATATTTCGACTTGGGAACACCCGAAAAGTTAGCCGCTATGAGAGAAGTCTATGAAAGAAACAAATCTCTGTAATGGATCTAATGGATTTATAGGAAGCGAACTAACACGAACCCTTAAACATGCAGGGGAAACTGTCATTGCCGGTGATAGAGTAGGAAATTGCCCAGAAGAAGTTACTAGGATATTTGACCTAGCAAGCTTTGGGAACCTCTTTCACCAAACTGACGTTAAAGAAATCTATCAAGCCAATCTCTATCGTGTACTCAGACTCTTACATCAATCCGAAGATGTGTATTACAAATCGATGGTACTTGTTTCGTCTTCCTCAGTCCTACTTCCACACCAGACTTATTACTCACTCTCTAAAAAAGCGATGGAAGAACTCGCCACTAAGTGGGCTTCCGACCACGAGCAACCTATCGTCATAGTTAGACCGACAACGGTTATCGGGGTGGGCGAGCAACCGTCACACCTAATCCCCAAACTAATAGACTCCTGTTTGAATGGAACAGAGATGCCTTTTATTGGCGACCCAACACACGATTTCCTTGATGTCAGAGATTTTGTAAGCGGAATGATATATGTTTCAAAACGAGCAAGTGATTTGCCTGGATATACTTTTAACATAGGCTCTGGAGAGAGTATTCCAAATTGGGCGATTAAATCGTTGGTAGAAGAATATACGGGTAAGAAAGCTAATACTAAGGAAATAGAGAATATGCGGCCCTATGACACAAGGGAATGGAAAGTTGATACATCAGATATTCGTTTACTGGGATGGAGTCCCAAATACACCTTAAAAGAAACTATTAAAAACATGGTAGATAAATATGACCAGTCGTGAACGGATTTTAGCGATTAGTTATGAACATAAGTTGTCACACATTGGTTCATGTCTTTCGGCTTTACCGATTTTGGAAGAAATCTTTTCAAAAAAGAAGCCAGAAGATAAAGTTGTCCTTTCTTCTGGTCATGCGGGTCTGGCTTTGTATGTAGTCTTGGAATCTCTCGGAGAAGGAAACGCCGAAAGAATGTTAGAAACCCAAGGCATACATCCCACTAGATTGCCAGGAGAAAATCTTATAGATGTTTCTACGGGGTCGTTAGGTCAGGGGCTCCCCATCAGTGTCGGTTTGGCACTTTCTGACCGTTCTAGGGGTGTACACTGCCTTGTGAGCGACGGTGAAGCGATGGAGGGGTCTATTTATGAATCTCTTAAAATCGCTCGTGATTTAAAGTTAGACAATCTCCATGTAATAGTTAATTCAAATGGTTGGGGGGCGTACTCTGCTATAGATCAAGACCAACTAGAAAGACAACTCACAGCGATAGGATTCCCAATAGACTTTAGGAGGACAGATTCTGATATAGGAACTTGGGCGGTAGGACTAGCCTCGCATTATAAGCCAGCAGATGAGGAGTTGTTAAAAATATGACACCACAAGAAAGACTAGCTAACTACCCAAGACATCCCTCAATCCGAGGGGAATTTGGGTTTGAGTTATACAAACACATGGTTAATAACAAAAATATATTTCTTTTAATGGGAGATTTGGGGTATAAGTTATTCGACTCACACCGTGAGGACTTTCCTGATAGAGCACTTAATTTGGGAGCTAGCGAAGGTAGTATGGTTGGGATAGCCGTTGGACTGGCCCAAGAAGGCAAGATTGCAGTCTGCTACACAATCTCATCTTTTTATCTCCGAGCAGCGGAAACTATCGCCCTGTATTTACACGGAGAACAGACTCCAGTAAAGCTTGTGGGGAGTGGACGAGATGACGATTATAAACATGACGGACCTAGCCATCATGGAGGATTATCCCAGGCGTTCCTGAGCGATGGGCCACACGGAATACTCAATATCAAAAACTTTTATCCACAGGAGATGGAGGATGTGCCATCCACGACAGAAGTAATGTTATATAGCAGTAAACCCTGCTTTATGAGCTTAAAAAAATGACAAAGTTTAATCTTAAAAGTTCGGTCTCAGAGAAGGGCAAAGTCGTGACAGAGATAATACATTTCGTCTACGGTGAAAAGAAAACCTTTCCCGGTGTCCATCCAGAAACTATAGTCGAAGGATCGTTTGTTCATTTTGAGACAGAAGATGGGAGATTAGTCATGGTCAATCCTAAGAATGTTTTATGTATAGAAGTATTTAGAGAAAGTTAGGATTTCTTTTTCTTTTTAGTCTTAGATTTACTCACGGGTTTCTCGGAAGGCCCTTTGTTAATTTCTTCTCTAGCCAAATCGTCGACTCTTTTCTCTGCTAATGCTTGAGCAAATTCTTCTTGTAAAAAGACTTCTGGGTCTCGGATTACTGCTTCCGAAGGGAGCGCTCCAAGCCTGACGCTCGAATAAATCTCAATCGCTCGTTTGCCTAATTCTGCTTTTAGTTCTGGTGAAAGTTCCATAAGACTATTATACCACCTGTCAATAAACTTGACACCGAGTCTTGGATTATGGTACCATAGGGTAGTCACGCCGTCTTAGTTCGAGTATTAGGACAGATATACTCGAACCCTACTCAGCTAGTCTGGGTCAAGGGGACGGCGTTTTCTGTTAATCCAAATATAGTTTTAGCCATCTCATAAGTTTCATCTTTTTTTGTTGCCGCATTGTCATAAAACTTTCCCTTTTTTGTTAGTTTACGGACATGAGCCATATTTGTAAGATTGTCGTAACCAACCACTTCTTTAAATCTCATCTCTCCACAATCTTTACAAAAACCCCATCTCAAAAAGACTTCCGGATCAGGATTTAGTTGTATTTTAAATAACTCTACTTCATGTAATTCGTCTTTCTTCCCCTCGTGATAACTTTTTTCAAAAGAATTTAGTTTGCTGTATTTAAGAGTGTCAAGCTGAGATTCTGATAGCTCGTAAATAAATTTGTTTATATTCACTGTTACTCACCCCCACTTCTCATTTTCACCCAAGCAAGTTCTTCCGCTGTCTTTGGCCTAACTGAAACGGATTGTTTTGTCACCGGCTTTGAATATCCCCGCTTAATATCCAGACCCACCCAACTTCTAAGTGTCTGGTAAACAGTCTTATATTTGAATTCTTTTGTTTCTATCTTACCAAGGATAATGTCGTGAGTCTTCTTTACTTCGTCTATACCAACCGTGTGGTAATTGGATATCTCCCAAAGTTCTTCTTCTGTACAAGGAATTAAAGAATTTTTAGAAGTGCGTGCTGGTGTACTCTTCTCCTCTATTCTATTCTCCTCTATACTACTCTCCTCTATACTATACTGGTTGAACGGTCGTTTAACATCGGTTAAACCGTTGTTTAACAAGGGTTTGTTTTCTTTAGATATGAGGCTATATCTATTATTAGATAGACCGAGCATTGCTTTTTCCGCTTGATATTTTGTTTCTTTTATCCGATTCCTGTCAAGATAATTATTTTCATACCAATTAGTTATTACAATAACCCCACTTTTGAAATTTATTACAAATCCTTTGGCCATCAGTAGTTTGAGATCGTCGTCATTCCCCCCATAAATTCTCATAACTCTTTTGGGAGAAGTAAATCCTTCATCATCGGCTTCCATTCCCAAAAGAAAATAGAGAGCCTTGGTGGGCATAGGCATGTCCATAAAAGAATCTGTCTCCATTATGCTTTTATCAAACATTCTTTTTTGAGCCATTATTCTCCTTTCTATGTTTATTCCAATAATGGGTTTTGCATCTAGGACAGAGTCTAATATCTGTCTTTCTGGGGGTCCATTCATAGTCACATCTTAGACATTTAAGGACGGGAAGTTTTATCTTTAGCATTGTTATATCATAAGTAAGCTACTTTGGTTTGTCAAGGGGGAATCTCTTAACTCCCACTTGACACCACGCCGTACTGGGTGGTATCATACCGTCATGCCTGATATACAAGTTAAACCAAAAGTAGAGGAGACACCCGAAGTCTGTGATGTCTGTGGGAAGAATCCTCCCTACCAGTTTTATGGAAGAACAATGTACTGTTTACAGTGTTGGGATAATTATGCAGATGGACACGACGATAGGGTAGCTGATGCCGCTATAGACGATGAATCAGACCGAGAATACAAGAAAGGTGGTGAGCAAGATTGACAAAGCACTACTTAACTTCACAAGAAATGGTCAAGGGGTATCGGTATTATTTAAAAAGTAATAGTATCGCTGACACGGCTCACTTTCTGAGATGCTCATATTCTAATGTAAGGACATTTATCACTGAGATTCAGAGAGTCTTAGCAGGTGGAGAACCCAAGAGATTGCACGGTAGACAGAATATCTTAGACGCTGTGTATACCTTACAGAGATTTCCTTCTGAGGAAAGAGTTGAATCGGTAGGGAATGTGGGCGATCCATCACCAGAACCTACTCCATCAGTTACGACCACCCAAGGTCTTCGCCAAATTGATAATATGGGAAATCTTATAGACGAAACATCTGAACAAGAGATGAACCGTTTGTTCGAGGAATTTAAGACAGCCGTTTCTGATTGGACTTACGAATTAGTTGAGGAGAAAAACCGAGCGATATTAGACGCAGCCAAGCGTTCCAATATCGTGGATTTCCTCAAGCAGGGTCTTAAAAGGTAGTATATAATCTAATAAAATATGAAAACAACTCTCAGACTTTCAACTAATGGAATACATGAGATTTCAGTCATGACAGAGGCTGGAGAGAACCCAGATGAAATGTTTGCCATTGGAGCAGAATTGTTAGAAAGACTAAAAGAGAAGTTTCCTAAAGCAGACCCAATTACCCCGCAGGTGTCCCAAGTATCCGAGACACCTATTTGTGGCGTACATCAGATAGGAATGGTCAAAATACCTGCGGGGACGAGTAGGAGTACAGGACGACCCTACCCCGCTTTCTGGACGTGTCCTAGAAAGGAAGCAGATGGAAGAAATTGCAGTTTTCGCCCCCCCAAAGGGAATTAAAGACTCCGACTACGTCAGAAATACAATTATCAGTGTTAGACGTAACTTAGGTATATCCTCTCTCCGTTTGGCTTACCTACTTAAAAGATTAAAAGACAAAAGACTGTACGAAGACTGGGGTGCTAATTCGTTCGAAGAAGCGATAGCCGATCCTGATATCTCTATCTCACGCTCGACAGCTTATGGTCTTTTACAAGTCTGGGACACTTGGGTAGAGAAGTACAAATTAGAACCCGAAGAAGTCGCCCAGATACCCTACGACAAACTCTTAATCATCGCTCCGATGGTAGAAGACGACAATCATGAAGAAATGTTTGAGAATGCTAAAGCCCTTTCCAGAGCTGACCTCTATCATATGAAATTAGAAAAGAAACTAAATAAAACAATGCCGAACTTCAAAGCCCTACCCCCAATTTACAGGTGTAATGCTTGTGGAGCGTGGAAGATTGAAGCCAGACCAGAAGAACTCTGTAGTTGCCACCCAAGAGATTGACTTATACGATACTTTGTGATACCATGTAGATATGCAAGACAAACTACTCCCGATACGAGAACTTTATAAAGCGATGAAACCTTTAGGCTTGGCTACCGGTAAGGGTTGGGTTATACGACACGAAAAACACGGAGATTTGAAATTAAGACGTGTTCCTACCGCCAGACTAAAAAAGGTAACTGAAGATGATATAAAGGAAATAATCAAAGCCTACTCTCCAGGAGGCAGTGGTAGATGGCATTGTGATGGGACTTCAGAGGCTGTATAAGCCCCCAAAACGGCTGATTTGGTAAAATAGGTGTATGAGTACCTCTCGGAGCAAAATACGCAAGAAGTTAGACGAATTAGTTAAGAAGGTTGTAAAAGAACGGGATGGCTATATTTGCCAGCATTGTGAAAAGAAGTTAGAAGGAAGTAATTGTCATGGTTCTCATGTTATCCCGGTGTCGGCGGGTTTGGCTTTGGCTTACGATCCGACAAATCTAAAAACTCTTTGTTATCACTGCCATATCAACTGGTGGCATAAGAATCCTATGGAAGCAGCAGAGTGGTTCAAAAACAAATTTCCTGACAGATGGACTTATCTCCAGCAGAAAAAGGCCGAAGGTAATAAACCCATAAAAGATTGGCAATTAGAAGAATTGTATAACGAAATGAAGTTGCGTCTTGTTACATAGGTGTATGTGTGCTAATGTGTCATTATGGAGGAATGGAAGTGCATATACGGATATAACAATAGATACAGTGTATCTTCGTTTGGTAGAGTTCGGTCGGGAGATAGGGTTCTCAAGCCTCAGTTAAACAAAAAGAGAAGATATCATTATATTTGTTTAGAGGGTGATGGACGAAGGAAAAATCATATCTTACACAGGCTTGTTGCTTACGCATTCCTTCCTCAAGTATGGGGAAAAAATCAGGTAAATCACAAAGATGCGGATAAGGGAAATAACAAAATAGACAACTTAGAATGGGTGACAAAAGAAGAAAACTACGAACATGCACGAAAGATGGGCGTATATGTAGGAAAGCACGGAGAAAATAGTCCATGTTCAAGGCTAAAAGAAAAAGATGTCTTAGAGATATTCAGATTAAGAATGGAAAAAGGACTGTTGCACCGACAAATCGCCCAGATGTATGGAATGGGGGTTTCTACCATTACACATATTTTACTGGGGACTCGGTGGTCTTACCTGAAATAATAAATAAGATAAAAAAACTCCAATAACTCAAAAGGCCCAACTTGCGTCAGGCCTCTTACTGCACAGACCCCTTGCGGAATCCAAGCCTGTGTATGATACTTGAATACTAGGTGAGTGTCAATAAGGAAAACCCGCTCTTACACGGTTATGTACCGTGCAGTGGCGGGTTTAGTGATTGCCTATACAGGTAACCCGGCTCCAACAATTGGTGTATAATACTTCTAGCCGTTTTAGTGAAAGACGTAGGTATCACCCGACATCCAAATACTCCCTTATAGGGGTATTACAGGTTAAATCCAAAGTCTGCGGAAATGGTCGGAAAGGAAGTTCAAATCTTCCAAGCGGCTCAAGGTCAACTCTCAATTTGTTCCCATCTCTGGGTTTCTTCATTCCAGACATTCTGGATAGTTCTTTCTCCTCGTTTTTTACTGGACTTGGGCCACTTATCTTTCGGGTGGGCCTCTGAATATTTAGTCGTTACTTCTGAAGCAATATCTCTAAAGTGTTCATCCAGTCTGTCGTCATGGTATAAATCTCCCCTGCGGGTAGAGTCTCTTCGCTCACGGCTCATCTTAGCAAACGGTCCTTCTCCTTTTCTCCCGTTTCTAGCATATTCACCATAACTATCAATGGCTCCTTTTGTATCCGCGTGGATAATAAACTGTTCTTTCAAGGCTCTTTTGCCAACATGACTAGATTCATCTACGGGTACGATGTTGTCTGGAATATTATATGGTTCTTCTAGCATTCTATTGGCTACCCCTACTGGCATTATGTGGTGCCAATTTCTATTCTTCGCAGGCTTATGAAACCAACCCCACTGTTCTGTATATTGTGGTATTGCATTTGGTATTGCAGGCTCTTCAAATCCGAGCATATTGGTAGATGCCCACATCCATGCTCTAGCAAGCCAGCCTTTTTGTTTCTCAGTCAAATCTATTCTCGGTCTCTCCGGAGGGTCTTCGACATTTCTTCCTGGTTCGAAGGCTCGGGTCCAGTTGTTTACCTCTCTAGTCATTATGTCATATTCTCCGTTACTGGCCAGCCAATTGTCTTGCCATTCCTTTTCATAAGCAGACCGAGGGCTGGACACCAGAGATAATTAACCTTAAATAACTCACCGTCTTTTTCTTCCCAGACCGTTCTCTTTACACAATCTTCACATGACTTACCCCTGTTAGCAATAGCCACTTTTAGGGGTTTCCTTGCGTCATAGTGACCATTGTAGTTTACCTCTCCTGTTAATTTGTTTCCGCACTTAGTCCTGAATAAGAAATTTAACTTCTCAATCATTTAATCGTTCTGAAATCGTCATTTCCTTGACCAGTTAAAGCATGATAAAGTTTTTGACTACAAATAACAAACATGGTTACGGTA
>ERZ1292629.3662-Hain-H43-01um-R1-3662-length-11731-cov-5_pt1 | contig 11731 bp, 11 predicted proteins | sample MGYA00564399_ERZ1292629 | MGnify/ENA primary metagenome ERZ1292629 (study PRJEB36523, sample SAMEA6512636) | groundwater metagenome | collected 2019-01-08 | study: AquaDiva: Metagenomics assemblies of 32 groundwater samples | reverse complement strand
TTTTCCCGTCACGATTGTCCGCAACCCGATTGCCGCAAAAGAAACCTGCCGGGCTGGGAAATTGCTCGGTGAAAAAATAGTAACCGCGTAATTATTTTGATGGTGTTTGCCTTTACAAAAAGGTTTTTTGTTGCGATAATAAAGCCTGCCCTGCGGTAAGCCGCAGGGTATCGGGGAGGCTATGATGCGGAAACGTGTCCCGCTCAGCGGGATTATTTAAAACTCGACCTTCGGTCGATTGCATTAAACGGCGATAAGAATATAATCCTTAGCTTACTCTTTTCATGACGGCTTTTCCGCAAAAATACTGGCGCAGGAAAAAAAATTCCTGGGGATCGCGCGGCGACTATTTTAACCAAAAACGGCGCCTGCTTTTTGGCACGGGCCGGGCCTATTCCGTCCAGTTTGGCGGCCGGGGAAGCGGGGGAAAAAACAGCCTTTTCCATCGGATTTTCAGCTTCTTAAAAAACGGTTCCTGGGCGAAAAAACTTCTTAAATTCGGCGTGGCGGCCGCTTTGGTCGCCATGCTTTTCGGCACGGCGTTTTTTATCTACTTCTCCCGCGATCTACCCAGTCCGGATAAGCTCAACGCGCGCATTGTCACCCAATCAACAAAAATCTACGACCGAAACGGCCAGCAGCTCTACGACATTTTCGGCGAAGTAAAAAGAACGCTGGTGCCGTTTGAGGAAATTCCCCAGCACGTGAAAGACGCGACCGTGGCCATTGAAGACAAGGATTTTTACAAACACAGCGGCATCGATTTCACCCGGATACTTTCCACGGCGATTATCGATACGCTGACTCTTTCTAAAAAACAGGGGGCGAGCACCATCACCCAGCAATTCATTCGCAACGCGCTTTTGACGCGAGAAAAAAGATGGTCGCGCAAGATTAAGGAAATCGTGCTGGCTGTCCAGATCGAAAGAAAATATTCCAAAGACCAAATTTTGAGTTTGTATTTAAACGAAATTCCTTACGGTTCCAACGCCTACGGCGTGCAGGCGGCGGCGCAGTCATACTTCAATAAAAACGCGAAAGATTTGACTTTGGCGGAAGCAGCTTACGTAGCCGCCCTGCCGCAGTCGCCGACGACCCTTTCTCCCTACGGCCCCCACCGGGACCGGCTGGACGACCGCAAGAACCTGACACTGCGCTTAATGCGCGACCAGGGCTATATCAACGAAGAAGAGATGAAAGCGGCTCAGGCCGAAAAAGTTGCGTTTTCGCCGGTCCGCAATTCCATCAAAGCGCCGCACTTCGTGCTTTATATCGCCGATTTACTGGCGCAAAAATACGGCGAAACTTCCCTGCAAGAAAGCGGTTTACAAGTTACGACCACGCTGGATTGGAGCCTGCAGCAAGCCGCGGAGAACGCTGTGGCCGAATTCGCGCCAAAGAATGCCGAAAAATACAGCGCCAACAATGCCGCCTTAGTGGCCTTAGACCCTTTAACCGGACAAATTTTGGCCATGGTCGGTTCAAAAAATTATTTCGACGACGCCATCGACGGCCAAGTCAACGTCGCCCTGCGCCCCCGCCAGCCCGGTTCTTCCTTTAAGCCTTATGTTTACGCCACGGCCTTTAAAAAAGGCTATTCTCCGGCAAGCATGCTTATGGATGTAACCACGAACTTTGGGGAGTTCGGCGACTCGGATTACACCCCAAAAAACTATTCCGGCAAAAACTACGGGCCGATCTCCATGCGGCAGGCGCTTGCTGGCAGTTTAAATATTCCAGCGGTAAAAACCATTCTTTTAGCCGGGGTTAAAGATTCGATAGATATGGCTCATGATTTGGGCATTACCACGCTGACCGATGAAAGCCGCTACGGCCCTTCGCTGGTTTTGGGCGGCGGGGAAGTAACGCCGCTTGACCATACTTCGGCCTTTGCCACTTTCGCCAACGGCGGCGTGCGCAAACCGCCGGTGGGAATTTTGAAAATCACCGACGCCGAAGGCAATGTTTTGGAAGAATACCAGGACAAGGAAGGCCAGCAGGTGCTCGATCCGCAGATCGCCTATTTAATCACCTCGATTTTATCCGACAACGGCGCCCGTTCGTTTATTTTCGGCGCGAGAAGTTTTTTGGTTTTGCCGGACCGGCCGGTAGCGGCGAAAACCGGCACCACGCAGGAATTTCATGACGGCTGGACTATGGGCTACACGCCGCAGCTGGCCGTCGGCGTCTGGGTGGGCAACAACAACAATGACGCCATGAAGCCGGGCGCGGACGGCAGTGTGGTCGCGGCGCCGATTTGGAACGCTTTTATGAAAAAGGCGCACGAAGGCAAGCCGGCAATGCAATTCAAGCGCCCTGTCGATATTCGCGACCTAGCCGTGGATAAGCTCTCCGGCAAACTGCCCACCGAGTTCACGCCCGAAACCAAGCCGGAAATTTTCGCCAGTTTTGCCCTGCCGCAAACCTATGACGACGTGCATGTGCCGATTAAACTCGACAAAAACACGCTAGCACCGGCTGATGAAAACACCCCTCCGGGCAACGTGGTTATTCGGATGTATACCATCTTGCATTCCGAAAAACCCAATGACGCGGCTTGGGAAAATCCGGTCAGAGAATGGGCGCAAGCCAACGGCTACCCTTATCCGGAAGGCTATACGGGCATGCCCGGCTCCCAAAATGGCGCGCCAACCTTTATCACTCTAACCCAGCCGGCCGAAGGGCAAACCGTCACCAGCCTGCCTTTGACCATCGAGGCTATCGCCGCCTCTTCGGCCGGTATCAAACAAATCGCTTTTTATCTCGACGGCAAGGAAATTCTAAAACACGATTCCGCGGCGGCCAAACTTTTTTATTCCCAGCCGCAATCCGACGGGGAACACACCTTGACCGTGACGGCGGAGGACAGCAACGGCAACAAATCCTCGGTTACAAGGAAAATAACTTTCAAACTGGCGGATCAAAAACTGCTTTTGCTCGCGCCCAATTCCGGGGACGCGATATCTTTTCCTCTGCGCTTGACCGCTCGCGGATCTTTAAATTCCACCGAGGTAAAATTTTATTACCGCAAGCCGGGGCAGGAAGCAACGCTTGTGCCCGGACCGGTACTGCGCCAAAACCAGGATAACTCCGCCGATTTCAACTTGATTTGGGCCGAAGACGATAAGCCCGGGCCCGGAACTTATGAAATTTTTGCTGGAAATTCTTCCGGCGAACAAAGTAATGTTGCCAGCGTGACCATACCGTGACACTGAATCGGAAAATAAAGCTAGGGTTTGCGGCTGAATCTTTGAATCCCGCCATTTTCTGCCAGATGCGAATACGTCTTCGTTTCTGAGCAGATGGCAGAAAATGGCGGGATTGTAAAATTTCGTAATTAAAAGACCATGACCGTTTTTATTTTCATTTCCCTCGCCGTATATTTCCTGGTCATCCTGCGCAAACCGCATTGGGGAATTTATCTGATCCTGACGCTTTTACCCGCCTATCAAATTCGCTTCACGGTTTGGGGAGTTCCGGCGACCTTTCTGGAATTGCTGGTCTTAATCTTGGCCGCCGTAACCTTCTTGCATTTGGCCATCACTTGGGTGGAAACACGGACCGCTCCCATTTCATTAAGACTCTGGCGGCAAAATTTTGAACAGCTATTTTTTTTATTGTTTTTGTTTCTGGCCGCGGGCGCGGTAGCAGCAGCCGTTTCCCCATCCAGCCTTAAAGCCTTAGGCATCTTTAAAGCCTATTTCGCCGAAGGCTTTTTATTTTGGCTATTATTTATAATTCTGATCGACTCGAAAGAAAAACTTTACGGTTGTATGAAAGCCCTGGGTGTTTTAGTCTGTTATCTTGCCGGCTTCGGCCTTTACCAATTCTTCACGCTTTACCGCCTGCCGCCCGCCTGGTGGGGGCTGGGGCTGGAACCGCGCCGAGTGGTTTCGCTTTATACCTATCCCAATGCCGTGGCCTTGCTGATTACGCCAATTCTTTCACTCTTCACCGCCTTGCTGATTTTTTACAAAAATATTCAAGCTCAAATTTCTAAAAAGTTTCTAATCGTCACTCTGGCTTTGGGCTTGATTTTATTGGTTTTAACTTTCTCCCGCGGCGGCTGGATCGGTTATGCTTTTGCCGTATTGTTGCTTACGCTTTTTTCCCAATACCGAAAATATATTCTGGCGGCGTTGGCTATCGGTCTGGTAGTTATACTTTTGATTCCAATGTCCCGAAATCGCCTTCTGCCCGCCTTTTCCGGCCAAGACCCGGCTGGCAATGAAAGAATTAAACTTTGGCAGACCACCGGGCAAATTATCGCCGCCCAGCCGGTTTTAGGGGCGGGCTTAATGGGTTTTCGGGAATGGTACGGCGCGATGCGCCCGAATAATCACGACGAAATTTTAAACTACCCGCATAATTTCTTTTTAAACTTTTGGGTGGAAACCGGCTTGTTCGGCCTGCTTTCGGTTTTGGGAATTCTGCTTTGGACGTTTTGGGAAGGCTGGAAAATTTATAAAAGCCGGCCCGAATACCAAACGCTTATTCTGGCGGGCTTTGCCGCTCTCGCCGCGCTTTTGGCCCACGGCATGCTCGACGCGCCGTTTTTCAAAAACGATTTGTCGATTCTGTTCTGGTTTCTTTTGGCCATTGTGCCGGTTTTGAAATCGTTGGAGAAAAACCAAGCGATTTGAACGAGAAACGAGGATTCCCCTCGTTTTTTTGTTATGTCATTCCGGAAGCTCGAAAGGGCTATCCGGAATCTAAACAACCCATGATGGATAGTTTTTATTTGGGTGAAAAAGGTGTAAAATAAGAGCAGGTTTTAGGTACGTAATACTTTACGTAATATAATACGTAATACCTTTTGCCTGTCATTCCGGCCCACGAGCCGGAATCCATTCTAATCACTGTCCACTAAGTTCACTAATAACTAAACCCATGCCGACGCAAAAATACGCCAACCGCAATATCCGCAAACTGACCAAACTCGGCGGCCATTCTTTGGCCGTGACTTTACCAATCGAAATGACCAAAGCGCTGAAGTGGAAAGAGAAGCAAAAAGTGAGGGTGGTTAAAAAAGGACGAAAATTAATCATCAGCGATTGGAAGGGGTGAGTTCGGATCCCTTCTGCACCGCCAAGATAATTTGTTATCGAGGGCGACCCGTGTGCCCAAAGGCTCTAACATGAAGTATCCATTTGATTGCATCACTGATTTTATTTTTATCGAGAATCCTCCAATTGCTGCGGATATCATTATGATCCCCGGTGGAAGTCGGCCACAGCTAATGGAAAAGGTTTGCGAGCTTTACAAAAAGGGGTTGGCACCATACATACTTCCTTCGGGTGGCCAAAATAAAAAAATCCCCGAATGGAAAAGTGAATGGGAATTTTTACGGAATATTGCCCTATCTTCAGGGGTTCCTGAAAAAGCAATTCTCAAGGAAGATAAAGCACTGAATACGTTTGATAATGCAATTTTTTCTCGACAAGTGGTTGAGGCGGAACAAATCAGTATTTCAAAGGTCCTGTTTGTCTGTAAAGCCCATCACGCGAGGCGGGCACTGATGACCTACCAGACGGTTTTCTCTAACAATATCCAATTTATTGTGGTTCCGATTGTTGATGAGCGCGATATAAGGAAAGATAATTGGTGCCTCGATAACGCAAAGATAAAAATTGTAATGTCCGAGGTTGAAAAAATCGGCCATTACTTTCCGAAGTACATTCCTAACTGGGTTGCGGGGATAGTTTAAAAAAAGCCCGACCCGCTTGCCTCGAATTGCCTTCGGGAAAATCACTTAAAAAAACCTTTAAACATGTCGGAACTTTTGGTACCAGACCCGAGTACACCGCCAGATTACCAACTTTGAACCCCAATAAAATAGGGCTGAAAACGAACCACCTTTTCAAATTCTTTTTGAGCTGATACAATAGAGATAATATGTCTACACCTGTTTTTACCAAAACATTAGAAAGTGCGACAAGAAAGAAGATCGATTTGATTCTTGTTAATTTGGGTTGGAACACGGACGAAACTTCACCTGATTGCAATGTGTTTACAGAGAGTGAACGAGAAACGAGGATTCCCCTCGTTTTTTTGTTATGTCATTCCGGAAGCTCGAAAGGGCTATCCGGAATCTAAACAACCCATGATGGATAGTTTTTATTTGGGTGAAAAAGGTGTAAAATAGGGGCAGGTTTTAGGTACGTAATACCCCAGTAGCAGATCCGCCTGGCGTATCGCTACGGGGCAGGCATTACATAATACTTTACGTAAAGTGGTGAAAATTAAATCCGGCTTGGGGCCGGATTGTTTATGATATTAAACTTTGCATGAACTGGATTCCCGCCTTCCTCCTTCGCTCGAAGCTTCGGAAGGACACGGTCGCGGGAATGACAGGGTGGGCGGGCTCAAGGAAAAAATCCTAGCGAACCATGACCTCCCCTGACCCCTCCTCATGAGGAGGGGAATTTCTACTACGCTTTTAATTTAATCACGATTCGGCGTTCGGGTTCTTCGCCGATGCTTTCGGTGGCTAAATCGTCGGTTTTGGCCAAAAAGGAATGTATAACATAGCGGTCATAGCCGCTCATGGGTTTTAAAATCAGGGTTTGTTTGGTATCGCGCACTCGCGACGCGGCCTGGCGCGCCAGTTCGTTTAAAAACTCTTCGCGGTTTTTCCGGTAATCTTCCACGTCCAAAAAAAACTCCACCATCTGCTCTTCCGCGCCCAATTCCTTGCGCGCGAGCAGTCTGGCCAAATGCTGGAGGGCGTTTAAGTTCGCGCCGTGCTGGCCAATAAGCAAGCGCGAATCTTCCGTCTTGATGTTAAAAACCAAACTGCCGGCGCGGTCTTCAATTATAATAGAGCCTGCCACGCCAAGCAGGCCGAGAAGTTTTTGAATCTGTTCTTTAATTTTTTCCTGATTCGGCATAGTCTGACAGCTGACATTTGACCATTGACGTTTGACTAAAGTCAAATGTTAATTGTTACTTGTCAAAGGTTTCTTATTATCTCTCATTATAATGTATTGCTGGACGATTGAAAAGACCGTGGTTATCAGCCAGTAAAGCGCCAAACCGGCCGGCAGAGTCGCGCCGATCCAAACCGTCATCACCGGAAAAATATAAAGCATGGATTTGGACATCGAGGCGCTTAAATTCGCCGCCATATCTTCCGGGTTTTTGGAGCCAGCGACGGGTTTTGGCTGGAGTGAAATCATCATTTTACTCTGAAAAAACTGAAAAACTCCCGTAATTAGGGCCAAATACAGGTTGGGTTTGGAAAGATCCAAGAAGCCCATGGAAATGTGGTTGATGCTGCCGGGGTTGGTAATAAACGGGTAAAGACTTTGCAGGGCCTGGCCGTTTAAACCGGTAAAAAAAACTCGGTAGAGCGCGAACAAAATCACCAATTGAATAACCAAGGGCAGGCAGGAACTGAAAGGGTTAACCTTGTTGGTTTTATAAAATTCCATCTGCGCTTTCGCGTGCGCTTCCCGATCGCCCTTGTGCTTTTCCTTAAGGACTTGAAGCTGCGGCTGGAGCTGGGAAAGTTTTTTTTGCGCTTCCAGCTGATGTTTAAAAGAAGGATACAACAACAAGCGGATCAAAACCGTCAGGGCTACGACGGCCAGGCCGAAGTCGTGCCAAAAAAGATTATAAAAAAAGACCAGGAGATTTATCAAGGGCTGAACGAGTAAAGTATTATACATCCTAAAAAATTATTTCTTAACAACCGGGTCTAGGGCTGGACTGGCCCAAGGGTTACATCTAAAAATTCTCGCGGAGGCGGAAATTAAACCTTTAACTACTCCGAATTTTTCCACGGCCTCAAAAGCGTACTGGGAACAAGTGGGATGGTAGCGGCAAAAGCCATAAGGAAAAAGCGGTTTAAAAAAACCGTGATCGGGAGAAAAAGTTTTTTGATACAGCCGAATTAAGGCTAAAACAAGCAATTTCATAAGCCTTTTTTAGTTTTAACCGAATTTAACAGGTTGGCGGTTTTAAACAGAGTTATCGTCTGCCGCTCTAAAACTTCAAAGCTTTCCCCTAAGATGCGCGGGCGGGCAATCAACAAACAATCGTAGCCGGGAAAAATTGAAGGGATTGTCTGTCCAACAATGTTCCGCAGCCTTCTTTTCACTAAATTCCTTTTCACCGCCCTAAGGCTGACTTTTTTTGAAACCAAGAAACCAAAGCGCGATTGGCGAAATCCTGAATTTAAAAATTTCAACGCCAGAATCGGACTGCTTCTTTCCGCGCCGCGCCGCAACACTCTCCTGATATCGGTTTCTTTGTTTAAACGAAATAATTTCGGCAACATATTTTTTTAGGACTTACACTGTCCTAAATTAGACAGTTAGCCGCGCTCGTCCCTTACGCCTTCTGCGGGACAAAACTCTGCGCCCGCTGGTCGTGCTGTTTCTTTTCAAAAAGCCGTGCCGTCGGTTCCTTCTGCGTTTTTTGGGCTGCCAAGTTCTCTTTACCATACAATTTATTCTTTATGAGTAAATTATTCTCGGTTAATTATGAGTTTTCTACCGTTTAACTATAACGATTTCCTTGGGTTCTATCAAGGCCTCTTTGGGCGGACGCAAACAATCAACTGGTAATCCACAATCTATGAACAGGGTGCATCTCAAAACGGCTTAAATAGGCCATTTATATAAGATTTTACATGTTGATAACTTACTGGTAGAATAAGTGAACCAAGTAAAAACTCCTTGATCAAAAAAACAAAAAAGCGAATTTAACAGCCGTTAGCCGAAACTGACGAAAATTAAAACCAAAACAAGATTTTGAGCGGCTGGTTTTTTGTTTAAAAAAATTACAATTCGTTAGCAAAAAAGAAATTGCGCGCTTGCGCGCTTAAGTTTCTAAAAAATAAAATTATGATGAACAACGAACAGCTTTGGCGCGCCGTGTTGGGAAATTTGGAGCTTTCCTTATCAAAACCCAACTTCACGACCTGGTTTAAAAACACCTCCATTATGCAGAATTGGGGCAAAGGGGTGACTATCGGCGTACCCAACGCGTTTACCAGGGAATGGCTGCAGAATAAATATCACAAAAGGATTATTCAAGCGGTTCGGTCTATCGACCCGGAAATCCGCGAAGTAAAATACGAAATCGGCGCCAATACGGCAAAGATACCTTTACCGCAACAACGCACCGGGCCCGCAACCGCAGAGCAGCCAAAAATCGTCACGGATAGCGCGGAAACACAGGCCACCTACGGCCAGCTGAATCCGAAATACAATTTCAGCGCTTTTATCGTTGGGCGCACCAACGAGCTTGCCCACGCCGCGGCCCTGGCGGTGGCGGACAAGCCCGGAACCGCTTATAATCCGCTGTTTATCTATGGCGGGGTAGGTTTGGGCAAAACCCATTTGATGCAGGCGGTGGGCCATAAAATTTTACAAGGCTCCCCGCAGAATAAAGTTTTATACGTATCTTCCGAAAAATTTACCAACGATTTTATCCAAGCCGTAAAAGACGGCCGGGCCTACGATTTTAAAAATCGTTACCGCAATGTCGATATTTTGTTAATCGACGATATTCAATTACTTGCCGGAAAAGAGCAGACCCAGGAGGAATTTTTCAACACCTTTAACGCCCTCTATAACCGTAACAAGCAGATTATCATCACTTCCGACCGCCTGCCCAAAGAAATTCCTTCCATTGAAGAACGCTTGGTTTCCCGCTTTGAAGGCGGGATGGTGGCGGACATCCAATCTCCGGACTTTGAAACCCGCTTGGCCATATTGCGCGCGAAAACCAAGGAAAAAAATTACGAAATCGATCCCGAGGTTTTAAACTTCATCGCCAACGGCGTGGAATCCAATATCCGGGAGCTCGAGGGCGCTTTAAATCGTTTGATCGTCTATTGCCAAATCAACAATACCCAGCCGTCTTTGGAAAAAATCAAAGACATTTTAAACAGCGTCATTTCCCAGCCGAAAAAACGCGGTTTAACCGCCAAGAAAATCATGGAAACCGTCGCGAGCTTTTATAACGTGCTGCCGGAGGATTTGATCAGGCAGTCGCGGAAAAAAGAATACGTAAAACCCAGACAAATCGCCATGTTTTTAATCCGGCGGGAGCTGGAAATGTCCTTGCCGTCGATCGGAGATTTTTTTGGCGGCCGGGATCATACCACGGTAATTCACGCTATCGGCAAAATTGAAAATTGGGCGAAGGATAGCGACACGATAAAACAAGAGTTTGGACTGATTATCGACAAAGCGTGTTTATAAATTTTATAAACAATTGTGTCGGACAACCTGTTGGAAAGACCCTGACAACTTCTTTAATAGAAAAACACTCGCCCAACAATCCACACGCGACGCACAAACCCCCAACAGGTTGTATAAAATTTTAACCGGCACCGATCAAATTTTTCAGGCACAAACAAAGCTTCCCACATTTCCACAGCGCCTACTACTATTACTGTATTTAAAAAACTAGAAGATAATAATTAGGAACCTGTTTATAACTTCTTTAATTTATAAAAAATTCGATAGAAAAAACTTGTATCGAATTTCTCATCCCATATGAAAACTACTTGCACCAGAGAAAATTTAAAAAAAGCCCTGAACCTTACCTCGCGGGTCGTCGGCGGGTCGTCGGCCCTGCCGATTTTAAACAACCTGCTTTTAAAAACCGAAACCGGACAACTGGCAATTTCTTCCACTAATTTGGAAATTGCGACCCGGGCGAGAGTGGGCGGGCAAATCGACGAACAGGGCGAACTTACGGTCCCGGCTAAAACTTTGGCCGACTTCGTCAATAATATGGCCGACGAAAGAATATCTTTGGAAACGCGGGGCAACGACCTGTTGATTAAAACAGATTCCAGCGAATCGGTTTTAAAAGGCCTTCCAGCCGAAGAATTCCCTTTAATTCCGGAGATAAAACCAACAGCCGCGACCGCCATGAAATCCGCGATTTTAGGCGAAGGTTTATCACAAGTCGCCTTCGCGACCGCGGTTTCGGAGACTCAACCGGAATTGGCCGGCGTCCTGTTTCATTTCGAAGGCAAGGAATTGCGTTTGGCTGCAACCGACCGATACCGGCTGGCCGAAAGGCTTTTGGAAACAGATCGGGCGGTGAAGCAAACATTTAAAATTATCGTGCCCAACCGCGCTGTCTCGGAATTGGGCCGGATTTTATCTTTGGATAACGGTACGGTGGAAATTCAAATCTCGGAAAACCAGATTCTTTTTCAAACCACCGGCGCCGAGCTTATCTCCAGGTTGATCGAAGGGCAATATGTTCCTTATCAGGAAATTGTGCCCAAAACTTTTTCCACGAATATTGTTGTTTCAACGGAAGAGTTTATTTCGGCGATTAAACTTTCCGGGCTTTTTGTGGCCGACAGCAATAATATTGATTTGGAAATAAGCCGCGATAACCAAAACATCACCATTCGGTCATCCTCGCAAAAATTCGGCACCAACACCACCCACACCAAAGCCGAGGTGGAAGGAGAAAATAATCGGATCGTGTTTAATTATCGTTACGTCTTGGATTGTTTAACCCGCTTAAACAGTGAAAAAACGGTTTTGAAAGTTGTTAACAGCAGTTCGCCGGCGATGTTGGGGCCTTGGAAGAAGGAAGGGTATCTTTATTTGGTAATGCCGATAAAGGTCTAGAAGCAGTCTCAAAATCTCGTAATCTATCATTCCCAACCAGACCGGGAATCTAAGTAATTCAACCCGAAAGTTCTGTTTAGATATTTATGAAAATCCAAAGGCTGAAAACCACGAATTTT
>ERZ1292629.3660-Hain-H43-01um-R1-3660-length-11737-cov-3_pt1 | contig 11737 bp, 11 predicted proteins | sample MGYA00564399_ERZ1292629 | MGnify/ENA primary metagenome ERZ1292629 (study PRJEB36523, sample SAMEA6512636) | groundwater metagenome | collected 2019-01-08 | study: AquaDiva: Metagenomics assemblies of 32 groundwater samples | reverse complement strand
TGTTGCCGGCGATCGCCTGAATGAAAATATTATTGATTTTGTGCGCAGTGAATTTAAACTCGGTATCGGTGAGCATACGGCCGAGAATGTAAAAATAGCCATCGGTGCGGTCACACCTCTTTCGGAAGCTCTTTCACGGAGTGTGCGTGGTCGCGATTTCGCGACAGGACTTCCTCGCGAGATTACTCTTACTGATACGCACGTTCGGGAAGCGATTATGCCATCTCTTGATTCGCTCATGGAGACTATAAAAGAAGTTATCGAGGCAACACCTCCTGAACTTCTCTCTGACGTGTTGCAACACGGAGTGACAGTGTTTGGTGGCGGGGCGCTTCTACGTGGGTTGCCGCAGATACTGGAAAAAATGCTCGGCGTGCCGGTAAAGGTCGCTCCGGATCCGCTTACTGCAGTTGTGCGTGGCGCTGGAATTGTGACTGAGAATCCGTCGCCGTATGTAGATTTTTTTATCGATGAAGAGGACATTCTTATCGAAGCGTAACGCATTTCTTTCTTCTGCGAGTATCTCGTGGGGTGTTTTCGCCTGTGTGGGTGTTTTCTTTGTGCTTCTGGTTCGACTATTTGCCCCGAATATTTTTTGGTATGCGTTTGCACCGGTATTTCGCGTAGCAGATTCACTCGTTATAAAAAGTCACATACTCTATTCTAGTTTCGGGGATACGGCAGCCCTTGCTTTGAAAAATGAGCAATTACTGAATGAAAATGCTGCCCTGGTGAGTGAAAATAATGCTCTTCTCGTGAAGGTAGTAAGCCTCTCTTCGCTTTTTGGCTCTCTCGCGACAGAAAGGATGAATGCTTCCGGAATCCTTACTGGTGTTGTGGCCCGTCCCCCAGAAAGTCCTTACGATACGCTTGTACTCGCTGGAGGTATGAAAGACGGAATCATTTCGGGTATGGAAGTTTTTGGTGCTGGTGGTGTACCAATTGGTGTTATTTCGTCAGTCCGCACTAATTTTTCTCAAGTGACGCTTTTTTCAGCGCCAAATATGGTAACTCACTGTTGGGTTGGGAAAGCGAACCTTCCTCTTTCTATTCACGGATCTGGCGCGGGAGTAATGAGCGCTTCGATCGCACGCTCTGCAAATATTTCGGTGGGAGATACCGTCTTTGCTCCTGGTCCAGGAGCGTTGCCAATCGGTAGTGTTACGCGCATCGATAGTGATCCTTCAGCGCCTGAGATTGTGCTTCGTATCGTGCCGACAATTAATCTTTTTTCAATCACGTGGGTTGTCGTACGTGATACAGGTACAGCGTTTTCAAATATGTTTTCATCCGCAACCTCAACACGGCCATGATACGCGGGATGTGTACGTTCTTTGCGTTTCTTTCTGTCATATTTTTTCCATGGCAATTCTCGATACTGTTCGCAACAGTATTTTCTTTTACGGAGCCGTTAGTACTTCTTGCGGTAGGTATATTTGCCGATACACTTTATTACACTACCTCGCTCCACACGGTACCGTTTTTTACACTGTATGGGGCAGTAGGTACCATCGTCGCATTTGTCGTGCGCAGTCGGGTTAGGGCGAGTATTATGGGCAGATGATGTGGCGGCGTACAAAGCGACAAGATCTCGAAATTGCTCCTGATGAGATATTTCTCGATGCGTCAAACCTTTCTTCTTTTGATCGTTCGCGTTTTGAAGGGAGAATGGAAAAACCCCTTTCCCCGAGAATATTTTTTTCAATTATAGGAGTTTTTATTTTTCTACTTCTTACTCTTGTCGCACGCACATGGAATCTTCAGATTACAAACGGCGCTGCTTTTGCTATTGAAAGCGCAGATAATTCACTCGAAGTCAGAACGCTTTTTGCTCCTCGAGGTGTCATTACCGATATCTTTGGTGTCGTAGTTGCTGAAAATGTAGAAAAAGAAGATGGGAGCATGAGGCGTAATTATTTGCTGCCTTCTCTGGGTCATATTATTGGGTATGTTTCGTATCCAAAGAAAGATTCGAAAGGGGTTTACTATGATACGAAACAGACTGGACTCGCGGGACTTGAAGCGAAATACGATTCACGTCTTGCTGGTAAGAATGGTCGGCTGCTTACTGAGACGGATGCGTTTGGCAGGGTACGCTCCGAGGGCATGATGGAGTCTGCGGAAGCAGGGGAAACAGTGCAGCTCTCAATTGATGCAAATCTTGAAAAACTTTTTGCACAGGCGATTGCTGAGGGCGTGCGTAAAAAACATTTTATTGCTGGTGCGGGCGTCATACTGAATGCACACACGGGCGCGGTGCGCGCCATTGTTTCGTATCCAAGTTACGATCCGAATGTCATGGCGAGCGGAGGCCCATCTGAAATAATCGCTAGTTATTCCACAAATCCCGGTCATCCGTTTATCGATCATGCCGTGCAAGGTGTCTACGCACCGGGATCTATCGTCAAACCGATTGTTGCTTCAGGAGCGCTTACTGACGGTATTATTACGCCAAGTACCGCTATTGATGATCCTGGTTTCATCTCTCTACCCGATCCCTATCATCCCGGGAAGTCGTTCACCTTTAAGGGCTGGAAAGCGCTTGGCATAGTCGATGTAAGGAAAGCCCTTGCTTGGTCTTCAGATATCTTTTTTTATACGGTCGGTGGTGGATTTGGTACTCAAAAAGGTCTCGGTATAGATCGGCTCGCATATTGGTATCAGCAATTTGGTCTCGGGAGTCTCACGGGCATTGATGTTCCGGGAGAAGCGAGCGGGCTTATTCCAACGCCCGAATGGAAACAAAAAACTCTCAATGAACCTTGGTATCTTGGAGATACCTATTTTACGTCAATTGGGCAGTATTCGGTGCAGGTAACGCCAATACAGATGGTACGAGCGACTGCGGCGGTGGCAAACGGCGGGAAACTCTTTACACCGACTTTGCTTGCAGGACAGGCACCAACGCATGTGAATGTTCCGGTCGACGCTTCAGCACTCAAGGTCGTGCGAGAGGGTATGCGCCAAACGGTAACAAGTGCACTGGCGGGGGCACTCAATCTTCCTTACATAACGGTTGCTGCAAAGACCGGTACTGCAGAGACGGGTACGCGCAACCAATACGATAATTCGTGGGTAGTAGGGTTTTTCCCTTATGAGAATCCGCAGTATGCATTTACTGTTGTGCTGGAGCGAGGGCCCTCCGGTACAGGATCGCAGGCTGTGAACGTGATGCGGGATCTTTTTGAAGCATTGCATGCGGAAAACTCTCTCTATGTTGGCGGAACATCTACCACAACTGCATTATTGCTTCGGGATTAACCCCGTTTGGTTTTAAGGAATGCATTGAGAATAATGTGCAAGCACATTTCGATAGGGAATTTACCTTGTGAAAATTCATTTTTGACAATAAGCATAATGCTCAGTATAGTCTCCGAGGAAGAGAATAGTGTGCTCATTGTAAATAAACCTATAACAAACTATTGAATGAAAGGAGGACGTATACGACGTCTATCTCGCAGAGTGTCGTTTGTCGAGAGTTCTGGTCGTTGTGTATGCATTCACACTTCACACTAAGGAGGATTAGAGGATGATGCAGCAAAAAGAGGAATCGAAGGATCTGGGAACTACAAGTTCAAAATCAGAGGAGCTCACTCTGAAACGGGTGTACTCATTCGGTGATGGCAAAGCAGATGGAACGTCGAACATGAAAGAATTGCTGGGCGGCAAAGGTGCCGGTCTAGCGGAGATGACCAATCTTGGTATTTCCGTTCCTCCCGGATTCACCATCACGACTGAAGCTTGCATCGAATATTACAGACTGGGGAATACCTATCCCCCTGGCATGTTGGATGCGGTCACTGAATCGCTCAAACGAATCGAGCAATCGATGGGTCTGAGGTTTGGTGATTCTGAGAGACCTCTTCTCGTTTCGGTCCGATCCGGGTCTCGGGCATCTATGCCTGGGATGATGGATACGGTGCTGAATGTCGGGCTTACCACGAAGACAGTAAAAGGTCTTGCGCGGAAAACAAACAATGAACGATTCGCGCAGGATAGTTACCGCCGATTCGTCGCTATGTTCGGCAGTATCGTCATGGGAGTTCCGCGACATCTTTTTGAAGATGTTTTAAATCGAAAAAAGGTGGAGATGGGAATCGTGTACGATACCGATTTGCGCGTGGGATCTTTGCGTGATCTTGTGGAAAGTTTTAAAATCTTGGTGAAGAACGAAACAGGAAAAAACTTTCCAGACGATGCGCATGAACAGTTGAAAATGGCGATTCGCGCCGTGTTCTCTTCTTGGAATGGTGCGCGAGCCATCACCTATCGACGGTTGCAAGGCATTCCAGATTCTTGGGGGACCGCGGTCAATGTGGTGGCCATGGTGTTCGGGAATATGGGAGAGACAAGTGGTACGGGCGTCGCGTTCACTCGCGATCCTAATACGGGGGAGCGAGTGTTTTTCGGTGAATGCTTGATGAATGCGCAAGGGGAAGACGTTGTGGCGGGTATTCGAACACCATTGCCATTGGTCGAGCTTGCTCGCTCTGTCCCAGAAGCCTACAAAGAATTGGAGGCAACCTACAAGAAACTAGAAAAACATTACCGAGATATGCTCGACTTGGAATTCACGATCCAAGAGGGCAAGCTCTATATGTTGCAGACGCGTATTGGCAAACGGACTGGTATTGCCGCCGTGCGTATCGCTATCGAGATGGTCCAGGAAGGACTGATTTCGAAACGCGAGGCGCTTCTGCGGATTACTCCGGATCAGTTGGCTCAGTATCTCTATCCTGTCTTCGACACGAAGGAAGAAGACAAGGTAGTGTATCTCTGTGAAGGTTTGCCGGCAGGACCGGGAGCCGCAGCGGGGAAGATCGCTTTAACATCGGATCAGGCCGTCAGAATGAAGGCCGCTGGTGAGAGCGTGGTGTTGGTGCGTGAAGAGACAAGTCCCGACGACATCCATGGTATGGATGCTGCGAAGGGCTTTCTTACTGTCCGTGGCGGCATGACGTCGCATGCGGCGGTAGTGGCCAGACAGATGGGTAAGGTTTGCGTGGTGGGGTGTGAAGACATCGAGGTCATTGATAGACAGTCCGTCAGAATTGGTGCGCAAGTGTTTCGCGAAGGCGACTACATCTCTGTGAACGGTACGACGGGGAAAGTCTATGGTGGCAATATCCCTGTTATGGACTCTGAAATCATTCAGGTCATTCAAGGGAAGTTGGATCCGAAGACATCAGAAAAGTATCGGCTTTTCTCACTGCTGCTCTCATGGGCAGCTGATGAGAAAAAATTGAAGGTACGAGCGAATGCAGACGTGCCGGATCAGGCAAAGATTGCGCGAGGCTTTGGTGCGGAAGGGATTGGTCTCTGCCGTACTGAGCACATGTTCTTTGCCGAAGATCGGATTCCGATCATGCGGAACATGATTCTCGCGCGAACGACAGCGGAGCGGGAGACACTTCTTGCGCAGCTCTTGCCGCTGCAGAAGGAGGACTTCATTGGGCTGTATCGTGCTATGGAAGGTTTTCCAGTAACCATCCGGTTGCTGGACCCACCTTTGCACGAGTTCCTGCCGAAGCGTGAAGACCTGATGGTCGAGGTTGCGCAATTGGAGCTGACAGGAAGAGATAATGTTCAGCTCGAAGAGAAGCGTCGGTTACTGGCTCGAGTCGAGGAACTCCATGAGTTCAATCCGATGTTGGGGCTGCGCGGGTGCCGGCTCGGTATTACGATGCCGGAAATCACGCGTATGCAGGTCCGCGCCATTATGGAGGCGGCTTGCGAGTTGAGTAAAGAGGGGAAGAAGATTGTTCCAGAAATCATGATTCCTTTGGTGGGCATGACGTCTGAGATGAAGTCGCAGAAGGATCTTGTGCGCGAGGTGGCGCAAGAAACCATGGATCGGTATGGCGTCACGATCGAGTATCTAGTGGGGACGATGATTGAGTTGCCGCGCGCGTGCGTGACAGCCGATCAGATCGCAACTGAAGCAGAGTTCTTTTCATTTGGGACCAATGATCTCACGCAGACGACTTTCGGATTTTCCCGCGACGATGCTGCGAAGTTCATTGACTTCTATCGAACCAATAAGCTCATGGACGCAGATCCCTTCGCGACACTAGATCGGGGAGGGGTTGGCGCCATGATCAAACAAGGTATTGCCGGCGGTAGGGAAACACGTCCCGGCATCAAGCTCGGCATTTGCGGCGAGCATGGCGGCGACCCGAGTTCGATCGAGTTCTTTCATGAGCTTGGTTTGGACTACGTAAGTTGTTCACCGTATCGCGTGGCGATCGCGAGGTTGTCGGCGGCACAGGCTGCCATTAGAGAGGAGGAAAAAGAAAAATAACATCCACGTGTAAATTCGTGGGCAGGGGGATGGGTCATATGACTCGTCCCCCTTTTTATTTTATTTGAGTACGCTATTGCACTCTCACACCGCTCGCGTACAATGCGCACACAACACATCGTTACTATTTTAATACCTCGTATGACTGATGCACAAAATACCGTTGTCTCGCAAGAGAAGTTCGATGAGATGATACACGAGCTCGAACATTTAAAAACGGTACGTCGCACTGAGATTGCAAAGAATCTCGAGTACGCCCGTTCGCTCGGCGATCTTTCTGAAAACGCAGAGTATCAAGAAGCGCGTGATTTGCAGGCAGCGACTGAAGAGCGCATCAAGAAGCTTGAGGAGTTAGTGAAGTACACAAAAATTATTACTGATGGAAAGAAGAAGAGTGAAGTCAGTTTTGGTTCAAAGGTTTCAATAAAAAAAGAAGGAAGTGATGAGTTGCACGACTACATCATAGTCGGCAGCGAAGAGGCTGATATGCGTGTAAAGAAACTTTCGCACGTCTCTCCACTCGGGGGTGCACTCATGGGAAAGAAAAAAGGTGACATATTCACCTTCAGTACCCCGAATGGCAAGCAGACGTACTCGATCGAGAAGGTAGCGTGATTCAGCAGAATCACCTACTGGGTGATTTAGTAAAATCACTCGCTGAGTGATAATATAGGTCCATGTTGTGGGCTGATCGCATCGCGAAAGAAATACGAGATACGCGTACGCCTCGGGACGGAAAGACTTTTCTTATCCGCGATGAAAAGACTCTTTCTGGCCGCGTGCATGTCGGAAGCATGCGCGGCGTCGCCATCCACAGTCTTATTTCTGAAGTCTTCAGGGAGCAGGGTGTCGCCAATGAATTCCGTTTCGAACTCAATGATTTTGATCCGTTCGATTCAATTCCGGGCTATCTAGATGCGGAAAAATTCAGAGAGTATCTTGGGAAGCCATTATATACGGTTCCGAGCCCTGAGCCTGGTTTTAAAAATTACGCGGAATATTTCGGCGATGAGTTTGTCAGTGTACACAAGAAGGCTGGTTTTACTCCAAATTACTATCGCGCGACCGAGCTGTATCAGTCGGGGAAGATGGATCCGTACATCAAGATTGCACTTGAGCGCGCAAACGATGTGCGCCGCATATTGAAAGAGGTTTCTGGATCCGTTAAAGACGAGTCATGGTTGCCGATCTCGGTCGTGTGTGAGGCATGTGGAAAAATGATGACGACTCGTGCATACGACTATGATGGCGAGACTGTCGGCTATGCGTGTGACAAAAATCCGGACGAAGCGAAATGTTGCGGACATACGGGGCGTGTCGCGCCATGGAAAGGGACGACGAAGCTTTTCTGGAAAGTTGATTGGGCAGCGAAGTGGGTTGCACAAGGTGTCGACATTGAGGGTGGTGGTAAGGATCACTCAACCAAAGGTGGTTCGCGCGATGTCGCAAATCATATCTGTCGTGAGTTGTTCGGTCAGGAGCCACCGTTCGATATTCCGTATGAATTCTTTTTAGTCGGAGGGAAGAAAATGTCTTCTTCAAAGGGTCGCGGGAGCAGTGCCAAAGATATGTGCGACCTATTTCCTTCACAAATCTTCCGTCTTGCCCTTATTGGGAAAGATATCCGTGAGCAGATTGATATTGATCCCGCGGGTGAGTCGGTGCCGCGACTGTATGACGGGTATGATGATCTCGCGCTCGGTGTGCGCGAAGGGAAGACTGACGACTACTCACGTCTTTTTGCGCTCTGCGAGCTTCCTGAGAAACGCGCGACGCTTACCGCTCCTTGGACTATGCGCTTCCGCGAAGTAGCGTTCATCGTACAGATGGCACATCTCTCTCTTAAAGAAGAGGCCGCTCGAGCGAAGGGAAGTGAACTCTCTGAAGATGAAGAAAACGCACTCTCCGAGCGAGCGCGTTACGCGAAATTCTGGCTTTCGACCTATGCGCCGGAAGAATTTAAATACGAGTTACAGAAAGAGATTCCGAACGTGGAGCTTTCTGATACGCAAAAGAAAGCGCTCGCAGCACTCGCCTCCTTCCTGCAAGGGGGTGCACGCACGGGCGAAGAGCTCCACTTGCGCCTGCACGAACTCAAGACAGAGATTCCTATACAGCCGAAAGAACTTTTTCAGGCAATTTACCGCATTTTTCTGAATCGCGAGTCGGGTCCTAAGGCGGGCTGGTTCCTCGCGAGTCTTCCGCACGACATTGTCGTTGCACGCCTCTCGCAGGTCGGACAATAGCTGAAATTGTCTCGAATAAAAGAAAACCGCCCTCCAACGGTTTTCGTTGTGGGCGGATGATGTCTATATAGTTTGGGAGTATTCTATTCCCAAAATCGGTACACGGCAGATGGATCGTCGATACTGATGACTTTGCCTTGAAGGTTATTTCTCAGTTCGTCGATAGCCGTAATTACTCTTTGGCGGCTGGCCTCGTCACCAAGGTGCAGTATGCTCGCTTTCCCATGATTGAAATGCCAATCAATCCGAGCATTAGCTCTTCGAGCAATCTCTAAGACCCAGTGCTCCACCGCATCTGAACTACCTTCGACAATGCAGACACCTTTTCCATTTTTGAATATTTCCGGATGACACGGATTATGGGATCCCATAGAGCTCTCCTTGGTTGAAAATATGAACTATCTAGATGGCAGGGTAGAACGGTATATCACTACTGTCAATACACGTACGACATAAGACACTAAGCGTCAAAAGACTTGGGGATAACCAGAATAGGCTAGTGGGGCGAAGTGGCATATAATCCTGATATGGTTAGTGAAGTGGGAAGCGGAGTCATAACCGCCTCGCACTCGATAACCGAGCCATCCTATGTTCCTTGGAGAATATTTACACCTTTTTGATTCTAAAAATAGAATTTCGATTCCATCGAAATTCCGTAAGGATTTGGGTCGTGTCGTCGTAGTGACACGCGGTCTTGATCATTGTCTCTATGTGTATTCTCGCAAAGCGTGGGAGAAGGAGGCCCGGGTCTATGCAGCAGAGGTCAATGGAAGCGCGGCGCGACGCGGACTTGCGCGCTTGTTTCTAGCAGGTTCTGCCGAGGCAGAGGTCGACGGTTCGGGCCGGGTACTCATCCCGGATCACTTGAAGTCGTTCGCGTCGATAGGAGAAAAGGCAATTATTGCCGGCGTCGCCGATCGTGTTGAGATTTGGGAAGAGGGGGCGTGGAAGAAGTATACGGCTGATATCGAGCGCGATGCTGACGCGTTTGCAGAAAAAATCGGAAGCAACAACTGATATGGAAGCTCGTCACGACAGCGTACTCATGCAGGAAGTTCTCGAGGCTCTCGATGTACAGTCGGGAGATACTGTTGTTGACGCGACTCTTGGTGGAGCAGGACATTTTGCCACTCTGCTTGAGAAGCTTGGTGAGGCGGGTATCATCGTCGGTATTGATGCTGATGGGGCTGCAGTTGAACGTGGACGAGAGGTCTATGCTCGCGACCGCCGTACAAATCGTCCAATTGCTCATTTGGTAAACGACAATTTTCGTAATCTTTCTCGTATTCTTGAACGACTTCAGATCGCTCCAGTCAACAAGATACTTATTGATCTCGGCTGGAGCGGGTATCAGATAGCTGCGCCACGCGGTTTTTCATTCCAGAATGATGAACCACTTCTTATGACGTATGGCGAAGGTGGTGAGACAGCCGCTGATATTGTAAACAGTTCTTCCGAGGCAGATCTTGCGGACATAATCTTCACGTACGGCGAAGAGCGATTCGCACGCGGTATCGCGCGCTCGATTGTCTCTGCACGTTCTCAGGAACGCATTCTTACGACAGGAGCGCTTGTTGCCGCCATCCTTGCTGGAGTACCAGCACGATATCGCCAAGGGAAGATTCATCCAGCAACTAAAACCTTTCAAGCGCTCAGAATTGCAACTAATGATGAGCTTGGAGCGTTACGGGAAGGTCTTTCTTCGGCGATTAGTGCACTTGCTCCTCTTGGGCGGCTGGCAATTATTTCCTTCCATAGTATCGAAGATCGCATAGTAAAAAATGCATTGCGCGATGCAGCGCTTTCTGGGTTAGGATCGCTTACTCCGAAGAAGTCTATTGTGCCGACGCGTGCCGAAATAATCGCAAATCGCCGTGCGCGAAGTGCAAAATTACGAGTATTTGAACGTGGTGCCACTATATCTTCTGCAGAATCTACTCATTCACTACATTCAATTCCTTCCTATGTATAACCTCATCCACCGCTTCCCATATTCGATGACATCGCTTTGTGTTGGTACGGTCGCAGTCCTCGCTGTCACGTATATCGGGCTCATTGCGGTCGTGATGAGTTATGCGGCGCTTACAGTAGAATTTTCACAATCGGTCAGAAATAATGAGACTGTGGTCGCTGCTCTTGAGGGGCAGTATCTCTCTACGATGGCGCGTATTACGAAAACAGATTATGTCATGGCAGGTTATGCGGCACCAAAGACGAAAGTGTTTGTGCAAGCAAAAAGCGCTACAGCATTGCGCTAGTGTAGAGAGATATGCGCGCACAGTTTCGTTTCCGTATCCGCCTCATTCTTGCTTTTGTCGTATGCGCCGCACTCCTTATTTTTATACGCCTTTATTTCATTCAGATCGTACATGGGGAAGAATATACTCAAAAAGCTGATCGGCAATTTGCTTCCGGAGGGAGCGGACTATTTGATAGAGGCGCTATTTATTTCAGTCGCAAGGACGGCACGCTTATTTCCGCCGCGACACTCTCTACTGGTTTTCTCGTTGCAATAAATCCACAAACGCTTAGTAATCCAGAGGCCGCATATGCCGAAATAGCTGCCGTCGCTTCGACCTCACTTTCTTCTTATAGTTCATTTCTTGCGGCGGCCGCGAAGAAGGCGCGGGTTTATATTGAGGTTGCGCACCATCTCTCGGAGGAGGAAGGAAAAATCCTTTCCTCACGGGCTATTCCAGGAGTACAGGTACTACGCGAGCGGTGGCGGTATTACCCTGGAGGATCACTTGCCGCACAGTCGATAGGCACTGTCTCATATGGCTCAGGCGACACGCTTGCTGGACAAACAGGTCTCGAAGCGTCTTATGACGACAAACTTTCTCGCTCAGGTGATGCACTCTATAAAAATTTCTTTGCGGAACTTTTCTCAAATGTTGGCAACCTTCTTGTTTCGGCAAAAGATGCTCGCGAGGGCGATATTGTCACGACAATTGAGCCTGCGGTTCAGACGCGACTCGAAAATGATATTGCAAAAGTAAATGAGCGTTATTCTAGTCGAGAATCGGGCGGCATTATTATGGATCCGGCTACGGGGGCGATTTTGGCGATTGCGACCTATCCAACCTTTGATCAAAATAATCGGCAAAATATTAATCCTCTGTTGCTTGGGAATCCTTTGGTGGAACATGTGTATGAATTTGGGTCTATCATGAAGCCGATTACCATGGCT
>ERZ1292629.3659-Hain-H43-01um-R1-3659-length-11738-cov-25_pt1 | contig 11738 bp, 11 predicted proteins | sample MGYA00564399_ERZ1292629 | MGnify/ENA primary metagenome ERZ1292629 (study PRJEB36523, sample SAMEA6512636) | groundwater metagenome | collected 2019-01-08 | study: AquaDiva: Metagenomics assemblies of 32 groundwater samples | reverse complement strand
TTCGCACCGTTCTCAGATGACTCCCGGCTGGAAAAAATAGAAGGCGGCACGGACAGCTCACTTGTGCTCGTCAGTTGTTGGCCCGTAGGAACGGCTTACAAAAGAATCGCCGTTCAGGCCATACTCGTGCGATAAACCTAAAACCCCGCTTCTGGCGGGGTTTTAGGTTTGAAAATATCAACAATCTTGCTTTGGTTCATCCTCTATATGTAATATAATTAGAAGTATGAGCAAAAATTATAAAATCCTAAAAAACAAAGCTGTAGGCCTGAGACAAAACGGTAAAAGTTATAACGAAATAGGAAAATTAATCTCGGTATCAAAAAGTACGCTAAGTTCGTGGCTTAAAAACATTCCTTTAAAAGAGGGGTACCGGGAAAGGTTTTATACAAATCAAATTTACAACCTCTCTCTAGGCCCTACTAGTCAAAAAGAGAGGAGGGCGAGGGAGATTGAGAAGATAATCAAAGAGGCAAGAAATGAAATAAAAAAACCTTTATTGGAAGAGTCGTTTAAATTATTCGGCGTCGCTCTTTACTGGGGCGAGGGTAGTAAAGGAGGATTATGCCAGATAACCAACTCCGACCCCAGATTGATAGCTTTTATGGTTAGGTGGTTTGAAAGAATCTTTAAACTCGCAGCAAACGATTTTAAGGCTTATCTAAATATCTACCCCCAACAAGATGAACTCAAAATTAAGAAATTCTGGTCAGAAATAACCGGCATCCCCGTATCAAGATTCGGTAAAACTTTTACCAAACCACAAAGTAGTGGTTTTAAGAAAAATAACTTATACTATGGCACTATCAAGATAACTATTCCCAGGAGTGTCAATTTTAAGCATAAAATTTTTGGCTGGGCCAGTGCTGCTTTTCAAAATGTAAACTTTGGTGTAAAATTAGCCAAAAGAAAGTGGGAGTCATTATCTAAGATTAATCGTCCAACTCCTGTAAATTTGCGTAAAACCGCCCCTAGCTCAATTGGCAGAGCAAGTCGCTCTTAACGACGAGGTTCCGAGTTCGACTCTCGGGGGGCGGACATAATAATAAATAGCCCTGCCACGGCGGGGCTATTTTATTCTTGACCAATACCTTATAAACTGTTAGATTCTGGGCATTGTTCTTTTTCAAAAAAAACGAGGTGGCATATGGCCGTTAATAAAGAGATGCGCTTTTGTTTTTCTTGCAATAGGATGTTGACCGTAGAGTCAAGAGATGAAAGTGCGCCCGTGGATAAATTTGAGACGTTTGTCATCAGGCCTCCTTTTTATTACGGCGAGCAAAAACGTTATCCCGTTCTCTTTGAACGCGTCGTATGCAAGGCCGATGATATCCCGATAAGCGGCTCATCCATAGGAAATACCGTCTTTGTGTGCGAGCCGTGTTTCGTCAAGCAAGCCAAAGGTTTTAGAAAAAAGATGGCCGAGGTCTTCCTGGCAAAATTGCGGTCCCGTTCGGTTAGTCTTGTTCATGACCTTTTTGATTCAGAGGTAATCTCCGTTGGGCCGTCAAGCGCCGCGAGATTAAAAGAATTGAACGCAGAAAGTCTCACTGAAATTTTGAGAGCGTTGCAACGAGAACGGAAAGATAAGATTTTGCCGGAATTAATATTCGCCCTTTTTGAAAATGGGGTAATTATTTTTGGCATACACGCGAAAGAGATCTTTGAGGGCCTGGATCGCGAACACGCGGAATTTATAACTACAAGCCTTGTTATGTTACTGTCGGATATGCGAAACGTTTTGCCGAACCCGGAAATAGAAAATCTCAAGCAAAAGTTATCCAGCTTGGAGGCCTTTCTTAACACCCCCGATGATTAATGCCCGCTCCCGCGAGCCAGCCCTGCCTGGCTCCTCTAGGCGGGTTTTTTGTTGGCTTCGCCCGCCGGAGCGGCTTTGATTGAGCTTTAAAGAACAAAAAACCGCCCCGCCTAAGCGGGACGGTTTTTTTGCGATGGTTATTCGCGCTTTACATTCTTGGCGGCCGGACCTTTTTCGCCCGCAACTTCCTCAAAGGAGACCCTGTCGCCTTCGATTCCGTTTTCCTTATCCTCGGCCTTCAACTCCTCAAAGGTGACACCGTCTAAATCCTCGGCATGAAAGAAGAGATCCTTTGCTCCGGCTTCTTGGCCATCGCGAGCAATAAATCCGAACTTTCTATCCTTAACGAGGGTTTTGATAGTTCCGTTCATATGGTTGTTTTTATGACTCTTTATGACGGGAAACTCGACTATGTTTCCGTATTCTGTAATTATAGCAAATTAACTATGTCTTGTCAATATACGCGCGTCCGGCCGCAAAAAACAAAAAAACCGAGTTTTTCGGTTTTACTGTTTCTTTCCTATCACGACGATCTGGATCTGCCTTTTATCTCTTCCCTTTGAATCAAAATCCCAAAAAAGCATGCTCTGCCACTTACCCAGATTGAGCTTGCCGCCGCTGAAACTCCATAGAAGCGACTCCCGAATCATGGCCGCTTTCAGATGCGCCATCGCGTTTTTTCTCTCGCCGGGGTTCATATTCTCGGTTCGGATCTCAAAATCGTTATGTTTCAAATATCCGGTCGGCCTCAATATGGTAATGAGGAATCCCAAGAGAGTGTCAAGGAGGCCTTTCGGGAAAATGTCCAAAAATCTTTCTCTCCCGACTACGGCTTTTATCTGCGGCAGTGTCTCCAGAAATCTATCAGCTCCTTCATCCAATATTTCGCTGAGATCTTTCAACAGCAGCGGCTCTTTTTCTTGCACAAGAAAGCCTGATGTCGTTTCCTGGCCTTTTGTAAGGCCCGTCGTCGTATGAAGCGTATGCACCAAAACTATGCCCTCGCTGAACATCGCGTCGCTGATAGCCGCTTGCACGTTTCCAGTTATATCAAAGCAACTCATCGCCCCGTCGCCAGCCGGAAGTTCCAAAACTTTTTGGAATATCTCCATACGCCCCCGCTTCGTTATGTTAAAAAGCTACAGATACTATAGAGGAACACAGGTAGCTCCGTCAATCCCGTCTTTGACGGGCTTATAATTACCGGCCATATTTCTGAGCGGGCTCTATTTTAATAAGGCATCAATCGCCTGCTTGAAGGTCTCGTAGGGCTGAGCGCCTACGATTTTCTGGCCGTTAATGAAGGTGGTTGGGGTCCCGGTTACGCCGATAGTTTTGCCGGAAGCTAAGTCGTCGGCAACGTGCTTCGCGTACTTGTCGGAATTAAGACAGGAAGCAAATTGCGCGGTACCAAGACCGACTTGGCCGGCATACTTGGCAAGGTTGGCCTTGGAATAGAAATTCAAATCCGATTCCAATGCCTGATTACTGAACAGCCAATTGTAATATTCCCAGTATTTGCCCTGCTCGTTGGCACACTCGGCCGCTTCGGAGGCCCATACGGATTGCTGGCCGAGAAAGGCGTAATTCCTAAAGATGAAGCGGACTTTGCCGGTATTTACATAATCGGCGATTATCTGCTTTTCAGATTGCGTGTAAAATCTTTCGCAGAACGGACAACGAAAATCGGCATATTCAACGATAGTGACTTTGGCATCCTTATTGCCCAAAACATGGTCATTGGAGTTGATCTTGATATCTACCGGCTTGCCCTGCTCTTGAGGCACAGCACCTTCAACTTGGGCGGTTCCTTTTGAGCCACTCTGGCCCCTGGTAAAGAGCAGGGTCCCGGAGATAATTAACGCGGCAAGTAAGATCGCCCCGGGTAAAATAAATTGGGCGTAATTTAGTTTGGATGCCGTCTTGGAGACCTCTTCGGTTTTTGTATTTTGTTCGTCCATAATAGTTTATTTGATTATTATATTATTATAATGACTTAAAAATATCAAATTTAAAACCTGTTCCTTGGTACGGGCCATAAAAACACCGCGATAAGTCCGCCGATAAGGCCGATGTCTCTGGCTATCTCATCGGCCGAGCCGAAAAAAACAGCCGCGCCGACAAGTAACAAGGCCGCGAGAGCTGAAAAGAATTTGGAAAATATTCCCGTCGCCAGACTGACGCCGGCCAGGATCTCAAAAACACCGCAGAGATAAACAAACTGGCTTGTGGTCGTCCAGGCATTTAGCCAATAGGAAGGGTGGACTATCTTATCAATCCCGAACCAGAGGAAAACGGCCGCCAGGCCTAATCTTAGGGCTAAATACGAGTATTTGGCAGAGCTGAACATAATAAGGTTGACAAACCTACAAATTAGGTGTATAATTAAAATACTGGATACTGGGGGGTCCGTGGCCTTACGGCTACATTTTGCCCCGCCGTTGGCGGGGCTCCTAGAGACTGAATACATAATAAACCAGTCTTTAACCAGCCGCAAGGGAAAAACTGTGGGTATCCTGCAGTGAACCGGCTTTCTGGTAGCCACGAAGTTAACAGGAAAAACCAAAACCCCGCCAATGGCGGGGTTTTGGTTTTTTAAAACGTTTAGGCGGTTACGTTCTTTTTTTCCAAAAATTCAAACACTTTTTCGTTCAACAGCGTATCCCGAATCTTGCCTTTCAATCCTTCGGGGTCAATATTTTGAAGCGCCTCCGGACCGGCTCCCCCCTGCCCGCTCATAATGTATTGCTGAAGAACGACCTGCAGTTCCTGATTCACCTCTTCTTCGCCGACCGATAATTCCTCTTTTTTCGCTATCGCCCTTGCTATCAATCCCATCTTTGCCTGCAGTTCGGCTTTTGGCCGCCATTCGCGCCGCAGTTCGTCTTGCGTCTTTTTTATATGGGCCAGATAAAGCCCCAGCTCCATCCCCTTTTGGTGCAATTCGCCGTCCAAATCACGAAGCATGGCGTCAAGCCGGTTTTCAATAAGTTCGGGTGGTATCTTAACCTCCGTCGTCGCGGCCACCTTCTCTAAGATGGCGAGACGGACCCTGTCTCTTTCTTTCATTTCCTTTTCTAAGGTCAGTCCCTGGTTTATGCTTGCTTCCGCCTCTTTAAGAGAGTGAAAATTCCCCAAACTCTTCGCGAACTCATCGTCCAATTTCGGCACCGTCTTATCTTCCACTCTTTTTACGGCAACTTCAAAATCCAGCTCTTTGCCGGCAATGGTTTTTTGATAATAATCGGCCGGTATTTTCAGTGAGAAATGTTTCGTCCCGCCTTTTTCCATGCCGACGAGCTGTTCTTCAAATCCGGGTACGAACTTGCCGTCGCCAAGCACAACGGGGTGATTTTCGCTCTTGCCACCTTCAATGATCGTACCGTTATCTTTGATGGTGAAATCAACTTCCACCCGGTCTCCCATTTGCGCCGGCCTTTTAATTTCATTGAATATCGTCCGAGACTTCAGCACCTCGTCCAGGATATTTTTGACTTCTTCATCGCTTACGGCCACCGCGTTCCTCTTTATGCCCAATCCTTCGTATTCCCCCAGAACAAGTTCCGGAAATATCAAAAAGGTGGCCCAATAAACCAGCTTCTCGGGAGAGTTTTCTTTTATTTCAAAGCTGACCCGGTCTATTATCTCAAGTTTTTCGTCAGCCATTGCTTTCGCGAGACTTGATTGCACCGCCAGTCGGAGAGCTTCTTCGCGTATTTTTTCTTCCCCTATGGCTTTTCTTACCATGTCTTTTGGGGCCTTGCCCGGACGAAAACCTTCCAGTCTTACATCGCGAGCCAGTTGTTTTTCCGCCTCTTCAACGGATAAAAGCAGATCTTTTTTATCAAGACTGACTACCAACTTTATTTTAGAGTCCGGGAGTTTTTCGGCTGTAAAAGTCATCGTTGTTACGCGTCTTCTTTTTTCTTTTTCTTTTTCTTGGGTTTAGTTTCTTCCTCCGCGGACGCCTCTTCCGTTTTTGGAGTTTCGGGACTGACTTTATCGGTCGGGGCCTCTTCGGGTACGAGCGCTTCGTCGGCAGACATTTGCGCTTGGGGAGCGCGAACGTCTATTTTCCAACCGGTAAGCTTGGCGGCCAATCTCACATTTTGTCCTCTCTTGCCGATAGCGAGAGAAAATTGGTCATCGGCGACCTCAACCAAGGCATGATGTCTTTCCGCGTCCAAAATCTTAACGTCAATTATCTTTGCCGGAGACAAAGCATTGGCCACGAATTTTTCCGGGTTTTCATTCCATTCAATGATGTCAATTTTTTCTCCCCCTAATTCATTTATGACCGTCTGCACTCTCACGCCCTTCTGGCCGACAAGCGAACCAATCGGGTCAACTCCCTCTTCGTTTGAAGCAACGGCCACTTTTGACCTTGAGCCGGCTTCCCGGGCGACGGCTTTAATCTCAACGCTGCCGGCGTCTATCTCGGGAACTTCAAATTGAAACAATTTTAGAACGAGTTTCGGATGCGAACGGGACAACAAGACAACCGGGCCCTTGTTGGTTTCGTCAACCCGCAATATCAAAAATCTGAGGCGTTGGCCCATTCTATAGCTTTCGGTAAAAAGCTGTTCGGCGGGAACGAGCAAGCCGTTGGTCCGGCCCAAGTCAACAAAAACCAGGTGGCCTTCGCTTCTCTGCACGATGCCGGAGACCACTTCTCCTTCCTTATTTTTAAATTCGGCAAAAACGGCCTCCCGCTCAATTTCGCGCAGACGCTGAATGATGACTTGCTTCGCCGTCTGGGCGGCAATTCTGCCGAAATCGGTTTTAGACTCAAGCTTGGTTACCAGTTCGTCGCCGACATTAAGTTTCTTGTCTATCTTCTTGGCATCTTCCAGGGTAACGTATTTTTCCGGATTGAACTTAAACTTAACCTCTTCCGGGCCCTCTTCCGCGGGCCCTCCTTCCGAAACGGGGGCGCGTTTGTTTTCTGCAACCTCGTGCTCGGCAAATTCCGGCTCGGCGCCCGGCCGGTTAGGCAACTCACCAATAATATTTCCCTCTTCGTCGGCTCCCTCAACAACGAACTTAATTTGGGTGATTATCACATCGCCCGTTTCCTGATTTAATTTTGCCCTTATGACCTGGCCCTTTTCCCCATAGTCCTTCTTATAGGCCGCGGCGATGGCCGCTTCTATGGTCTCAACGACCTTGTCTTCGGGCACTCCTTTTTCATCGGCAATTTGCTTAATGGCCGAAACGAATTGTTTTACGTCTAGCATGGCTCTCTATGCGACACCAATACACGAATCTCACACGAATTACACAAATAATTTAATCCGTATTCGTGATATTCGTGCCCATTAGTGTATTTGTGTCGGGTTCAGCTTTTAATAAAAGTGCCCGCTTTCTTGCGGACATCATCAGCCAATATCAACCGTAAACTTCATTATATTCTTTCTGTTCTCCACTGTCAAGTTCGTTAAAGTTGGCCCGTTCATTCGCCGGATTTTCACGGCAAAAAAAACTATCAACAGCTTATCCCCATTTGAAGCGATTGACCCCAAGAAGTATTGTTGCTAAACCAGAACTTGTTGTGTGGAGAACAAAGAAACCGAAAGGTGTTAAAATGAAAGTATAAACATGGCTCAAACAACCGCAAAAACCGAAGCTCTGGAGCAAGAACTTGAAAAGAAGCTGTCGTCTATTCAGATACAAAAAACGGAGGATGACGCGAAGGCCTTGGCTAAAAAGTCGGACTTGCCCTATGTAAATTTGAAAGCGTTCCCCGTTGACGCTAATGCCGTTTCACTGATTGACGAAAAAGACGCGCGGGAAGGGAAGCTGGTCGTTATTTCCAAAAGCGGCCGAAACCTCCGCGTCGCCGTTTCAGACCCCCAGAATCAGCAAACTCAACTCGTGTTAAATAAACTAAAGGAGGATAATTACACTTTCAGCTTGGTTGTAGTTTCAGAATTAAGCCTCCAGGCAGGCTGGCAGAGATATCAATTAAAAAAAGAGCGCGCCGAAACGGCCTTGGGATCGGTTACTATCGGAGGAGAGGAATTATCCGGCTTGGGCAAACAAATTAAAGACATCTCCGATCTGAAAGACCGCCTTACGTCGATTCCCATAACTAAAGTTCTGAATATCCTGATCGCCGGAGCGCTTAAGATAAAGGCATCTGACATTCATTTTGAACCGGAAGAAAAATCGATCCGCCTCCGATACAGGCTGGATGGCATGCTTAATGACGTCGTTGAATTCTCGCCCGCGGGCTATCCGGGCCTTCTTTCCAGGATAAAACTGCTGTCGGGATTAAAGATCAACGTTCATGATTCTCCACAGGACGGCCGTTTCACGATAAAACAAGAAAGTGGGGACATTGAGGTGCGTGTATCAATTTTGCCGGGTTCTTACGGCGAAAATATAGTGATGCGTATTCTGGATCCCGCTACCATTAAACAAAAGCTGGAAGACCTAGGTATGCGCGATGACATGCTGGTTACAATTAAAAAACTGCTAAGCAAAACCACGGGCGCGATCCTGACTACGGGGCCTACCGGTTCCGGCAAGACAACTACTCTTTACGCCTTCGTAAAGCACGTCAACGGTCCTGACGTTAAAATAATAACAATTGAAGACCCGGTTGAGTATCACGTAGAAGGGATATCCCAAACGCAAGTTGACCCTCACGCGGGCTATACGTTCGCCGGCGGTTTGCGTTCCATAGTCCGCCAAGACCCCGACGTTATACTCGTCGGCGAAATCCGCGACGTTGAAACGGCGGAAATCGCCATGCAGGCCGCCCTTACGGGGCACCTGGTCCTTTCAACGCTTCATACAAACAGCGCCGCCGGCACGATCCCCCGCCTGATAGATTTAGGCGTGCGTCCGGTTACCATCGCCCCTGCCGTTAACGCCGCCATGGCCCAGCGGCTGGTCAGGCGTCTTTGCAAAAGCTGCAAGAAAAAAGAGAAGATAAAGAGCGAGGATATGGCAACGCTCAAAAAGTATCTTACAGGTTTGCCGGAGACCATTAAGCTTCCGGAGTTAAACGCGTCTCTGGAGGTTTATTATCCCCAAAAGTGCAAAGAGTGCAATTCAACCGGTTACAGCGGGCGAATAGGCGTGTATGAACTTTTTGAAATTGATGCCGAGATGGAAAAGATAATATTAAAATCACCTCCAATCTCGGAGGTGCAGGAATTAGCGACAAAAAAGGGAATGGTAACCCTTTTGCAGGACGGCCTCTTGAGAGTCGTGGACGGCACAACTTCGCTTGAAGAAGTGTTAAGAGTGATAGGAGAATAGTTTCAAATTTAAAACCCCGTCACCAGATCGAGCATATGTTCTGCATCCCGCAAGCCTTGGCAGATTAATATTATTCACAGGGTGTTATTTTGTGAATGATTAGCGGGTGAATTAAGCAGAACGAGATGGCTTGCAAATGCTCGGCTCGGTGCGGGGTAAAACCCCTGTAATCTGTAGGCAATAGCCCAGACCTTAAAGACCCGGGGCAGAGCAATACCGAGGCATAACCCAGTCGGAACCAAGTTACCCATCTGCGAAAATGCTCCGATTGAGCCACTAAGTATCAACGAAATGCCTCAATTGCCTACAGGTTATAGAGGTTTTAAACAAAATCCCTATCAAGGGATATGCTTGCATTCTATACATAAAAACCATACCTGTCAAGCCCTTTTGATCATGGCTCTACCAGACGAAACTAAGAAAAAAGACATTCTATTGCAGGAACCAGACGATCAGGTTTTAGACCTCGCTTTAAGGCCGACCACTTTTAACGATTTTATAGGTCAGGAGAACGTAAAGGGAAATCTGGCCATACTTATAGGCGCCGCCAAAAAACGTCAGGAACCGCTGGAGCATATACTGATACACGGTCCGTCCGGACTCGGAAAGACCACTCTGGCCTATCTTATCGCCAGAGAAAGCGGAGCCGGTATCAGAATAACTTCCGGCGCGGCGATGGAAAAAGCGGGAGATATCGGTTCTATTTTAACGGGCCTGTCGGACGGCGATTTTCTGTTTATTGACGAAGTTCACCGGCTTAACAAAACGGTGGAAGAAACCCTTTACCCGGCAATGGAGAATTACTGTCTTGATATCATAATCGGCAAAGGCACTTCCGCCAAAACATTACAGGTCAAACTTCCCCGCTTCACCCTTATCGCCGCAACTACCAGAATTTCGCTGCTTTCCAACCCGTTCCGTTCGCGATTCGGCGCTCATTACAAACTTGATTTCTACAATCAAAGTGAAATTGAAAAGATAATCCAGCGTTCCGCCCGCTTGTTAAAAATCAAAACTGGCGATGGGGCCTTGGCTAAAATCGCCGCCTCGTCGCGTTTTACTCCAAGAATCGCTAATCGCCTGCTTAAGCGCACCAGAGATTATGCTCAAGTCAAAAACTCTCCCCTTCTTACCGAACTTCTTGCAACCGAGGCCCTGTCGCTTTTAGGCATAGACGAGCTTGGACTGGACGCGACTGACCGCAAAATACTTGACGTCATTTCCAAGAATTTCAACGGCGGACCGGTAGGGCTTAAATCAATCGCCGCCGCTATCGCCGAGGAAGAAGAAACCATTGAAGACGTCTACGAACCGTATCTTATGCAAATCGGCTTTTTAGCCCGCACATCGCGCGGGCGGATGCTGACTGACTTGGCGGTTAAACATTTGGGGTTGCCCCAAAATAAGAACGGCCAGGAATCACTGATCTAAACTCGTACAATTTTGGAGGGTTGTACCGGATTACAAAATGAAATTGTTGATCGCGGCCGTAACTTTCGCGGCAACCCTCGGAGTGTTGTTTTTAATTGAAGCCGACAAATCTCCCAAAGAAGAATCCGCTCGTATTATAGAAGCGCTAGAGGAGGGCGCGAATGTCACAACCTCGGCGACCCCAGCAGCCCCGACCAAGACCCCCAAACAATCATCTCCATCGCCCCAAAACAGCCCGGCAAACCGATCTGCGGCGCCCACCCCGACCCAGACCTCAACTCCAACATCAACACCCAATCATACCCCGAGTCGCACTCCCACTCCTTTCCCCACCAGAACACCAACTCCCGTCAGAACTCTGACTCCGACACCAATACCCAGTCCCAGCCCTTCCGAGACGCCGACTCCCATCAATCCATCACCATCCCCCACTCTTTCAGAAACGCCTACGCCGACACCGACCCCCTCGTTCACTGCCACTCCTACACCAACACCGGTAGCTGACCATCTTTTCTATACGAGCCGCTTGGCGTATCCTCGCTCTAAATATATCTATTGCGATACCGACAAAAATTGGAAAGGCTTGGTCAATCCTCTATCATTCACCGCTCTTGATGCGGCTTTTGCCGCCTCTCCGAATAAAACCCTGCATGAACCTTGCAAGTAACAGGCGTTGAATATAAAATTATGGCAATATGTCCGGCCATTCCAAATGGAGTCAAATTAAACATCGCAAAGGAGTCAGCGACCAGAAAAAAGGTCAGGTTTTCAGCAAACTCGCGAAAAAAATAACGATTGCGGCGAAAGACGGAACCGATCCTTCGACCAACTATAAACTCCAGTCGGTCATAGAAGAGGCGCGGGCGGCCAACATGCCAAAAGAAAACATTGAGCGCGCGGTCAAAAGAGCCACCGAGAAAGACGCTACTTCTCTAAATGAGGTAATGGTCCAAGCGATGGGGCCCGGCTCCATGGCGGTGGTCATAGAGGCAATCACCGATAATACAAACCGCACCATAGCCGAGATAAAAAACATCCTGGTAAAAAACGGGTTCAAAATGGTTCCCGAGGGTTCTCTCAATTGGATGTTTGACGCAGGCTGGACGCCAAGAGCTCCTTTGGAGATCGGCAATTCTGCAATCAAACAAAAATTTGACCAGCTTTTGGAAGAACTTGCCGCCAATGACGACGTTGAGAACGTCCACTCAAATCTGAAATA
>ERZ1292629.3657-Hain-H43-01um-R1-3657-length-11740-cov-10_pt1 | contig 11740 bp, 17 predicted proteins | sample MGYA00564399_ERZ1292629 | MGnify/ENA primary metagenome ERZ1292629 (study PRJEB36523, sample SAMEA6512636) | groundwater metagenome | collected 2019-01-08 | study: AquaDiva: Metagenomics assemblies of 32 groundwater samples | reverse complement strand
GTCAAAACCTCACTGTAGGTGATCGGGCTTCCCGTTAATGTTAAGCGGCCTGCCATTGGACGGCCTCCAGTTGCAGCGGACCTGCGTGTTTGAATGCCATATGCGAAGGATAATCAGGCAAATCTCCCTGAACGATGTGACGGTAACAGTCCTCCGCTTTATTGTCCGGGTCGATTGTGTTGTACCAGTAGAATTTCCGAATGCGATCCTCTCGGTTTAGGTATCCCCAATGCATCAAGCGTGCCGCGCACGGATGAGCGTGGCCCAACATTTCCTGCGGAATGCTGGAGCAATGGAAATTCACCGGCTCACCGTTCGGCCCATGACCAAAAGGCGTCTTCAGAAAGCGAAACTGGTGATTCATCAACCGAAACAAAGATGGGCGACCTAGCCGCTCAAAGTTCCGGTATACACGATCGACGCGGATATGCCCTGGGTCATTCCACAGGAACGGAATGCGGAGATGGTAAGCGTGGATATTGGGTCTAAGGACAGTTCGCCTGATGATCCGATCATCCCCGTTGACTAGTTCCTCATCGCCATCAATCGCCAGCGCCCAATAAGGACACGTAGGATTCCCTCGCGTGAAATGCTGATCGTCTTCAGGAATTGCCTGATACAATTGTGACAACAGGAAATCCTTATCGCGGCTCTCATCTAGCCCGGTGAACTCGGAACGGAAGACCGTTGCTCCGGTCTGCATTGCGATTGCCGGTGTTCCATCCGTGGAATGGTCATCGAAAACAAATGTCTGGTCGCAGATCGGCTTGATAGCTTCTAGAACGCGCCGCAACCAGCGGGCCTCGTTCTTCACCCGAAGCATTCCGTAGATAACTGGTTTCAAATGATCCTGCCAGTGTAGAAATTCTTGAGACGTGGAACTCGGATGAGATCGTACTCTCGGCCGTCAATTTGCCGCACTTCGGGTTTATCGTTCAAGCCATTCACCCGAGACTTCCAGTATTCTTCCAGATAGAGCGCATTTGGCGGCCAGTCTTCCCAACGGAGAACATTCGGGCTATGGTAGTTGAGTGTTTTTCCCCCAAAATACCGGCACCATTTGTTCACGAAATTAACTACACCGCGAGAGATCCGCTCGTTCGATGCTGCATCATTCGTGGCCGTGGCATTGTGAGCGATACGGACCTCTGGGGCGGCGCCGCAACGATAGCCCGCCATCCTCACCCGCAGGCAATAATCGGCCTCTTCCTGGTGCCCTAGAGCATCATCAAATGGGCCGGCATCAGTCATCGCCATCCTGGAGAGCATCCAGCAAAACCCGACGCCCCACATGATCTCTTTGTACCCTGGCCGCTGAATCTGATAGGCCCCGCCGTTCGGGAAGATCATGCCGATCTCATGAAAGCGATCAAGATAACCGGCCAGAGTCTCATCCCATCCGGCACTGTGGACCTCGATATCGTTGTCGCAATACGCCAGATATTCTGTTTCTGCGAGTGCTTGGAACTTCTTCACGGCCCCGGCATACCCGATATTTACGTCTTCGATGATCGGGACGACGCGGCTATTCTCGCGGGCATTGCGATCGATGATCTCACGCGCGACGTTCTCCCCTGCCCCTCCTGGATTATGGATCACGAAGAGACGATAATCTGTCACGCTATGCGCAGTAATGCTTTGCAAAGTTTTCGACAGGCGAACCGGATTACCGTATGATGCTATGCCAATATCCAGGCGGCGCATTATGAATCACTACCTTCTTTCAGTGGAATCCATTGGATCTGATATTGCTGACCTATCTGGGAATCTTTAAGTTCTTCGTACAGATCGCGACCTGGACCACGCACGCGATCATAAAATGGGCAGGTATGCGCGTGATTGACTTTAGCATCTTTCCCACAGAAATAGCAATGAATCTGGTTTAATTCACGCATAAAGCGTCGATCTCCTCTTGCAATTGTTCGAGCGATGGCTCAACCAATTTGACCATGCGCGAATTGGTGAATTGCGCCAGGTCATCAGTGTAGGAAACGTGAATCTGTGGCTTGTGAAAAAGCGTTGCCACGTTGGACCACGAGGAACCAATGCCGACAAAGAAACGGCATCCCGCGACTGCCGCCACCTGTTCATCAAACGGCTCATTGCTCAAATCCTGCCAGCCGTCCGGGAGTTCGCCAACCTCACCAGGCAATCCCAATACTTTCACCGGCAATGGATATGCCGCTTGCATTAGAACGCCGGAACAATTTTTCCAAAAGTGCCGGGTCCAAGGATGAATCGTGATCCAATCTCCGGACTCGAATCCCCCCCTCAACCGCAATGTTGGTGTTTCTCTGTAATAGCAAGTGGTGATCTCATCCCCGCCTATCACAGTTTGATCAGCGCGAGAATGCTTCACGAATTCTAGCGCTCGGTCCATCGCAATGTGTCCGAAGCCAGGGCACCACTCACATTCTGGATCATCGGGATCGGCGAGGATTTCATCGATCTGGTAGTTCGCGTTCTCTAGATTCTTTTTGCCCCACTCCCAAACCGGCAATGCGTAACTGCCAGCGACCACGAGCAACTCGTGCTGTTGGCTCAGATCGCAGAGGCCGGGAAGTTTCATCCAGCCATCGCCAACTAGCGAGCCGACAAGACAGGCTGTTACTTTCACGTTTTCTCCAGCAAAGCCATCGGGGAAACTGGTTCACCGTCGACGGGCACGATGCGCCAACCCGTCCCGAGCAAATATGGGATCAGGAGTGCGCCTTTCCCTGCGAATGATTGCGGATCTGTATCGTCGAACAATGCCAATGCGCCCGACCGGAAAAGATGTCCCCACCGCCGATGAAGTTCGACATACCAAAAGGCCGGTTCCGATGGACCGTCATAGTAGATGAGATCGATTTTTGATAAAGACCAATCATGCGCCGGATCATTCACGAAGGCCGCATACTCGAACGCATCAGCCCGATGAAACGTTGTCGCCATTGTGCCGTTGGGATAATGTTCCCGAAGAATCGCGCCGGAATTCTGGACGGCTCCTTCTCGGATATCGACAGCATGGACCATGCCGCCGGATAGATCGGCATAGTAAGCGAAGGCCAACAATGCATTCCCGAGGCCATCGGGCGAATACGCTTCCGATGTGCCGACCTCGACGATTATCTGTTCATCGGACTTTCGCTCGGCCAATAAATCGAGCGTTCCAATCAGCGTCTTGCGACGGCCAAAGGGCGGCGAATTGGACCAGTCGATCAACACGGCTTCCAGTCCTCCACCGGCCATTCATCCTGATCGTCCGACGCCCACGCTACGTCTGGGCAATTCACTAAGATCGCCTCTTGATCCATCAAGTTGATAATCTGCGATGGCGTACCCGCCGGAACAATCACTGCATCGGAATATGGGCCGAGACGATGAGTTGTGTATTCATCGCCGTTTCTCGAAATGATCTGAACGTGTCCTACGATGCACCTGTAATTCTGAGAGCGCTTTCGATGAAGATGCGGACCCTTGCTCGAGAACGGGGCAACCGCCGTCACGTAGACTTGTGCCGGCCGATACTCTGTCTCGCGGGAGTTCCACACCGGCAGGACCCATCCATTCGGCTTCCCGTTCGCATCTCTTGTTTGTATCCTCATGCGCTCTTGCGATACCAGTTTGAAGATTCCTGCACAAAGCCAATCTGCGAAAGCATCGGGTCCCATTCTTTTTCGTAGCGATCATTGCGGGAAAGATGCATCGGGATCGATCCGTTTGTCCCGCTACCCATCGCGGGGCCGAAAGCATTCTGTGTGAACATCACTCCGCCCGGCTTGAGACAACCGCGCATCGCCTTAACCCAGGACGGAACATCCGTTACGTGCTCGAGGAAATCGCTGCATACGATCGCGTCATACTGGCCGGCAAGATCCGGCGCCCAATCAATCGTCAGGCATTGCGGCATCTCCCGGCCCGTCTGCCGCCAGTATCGAAACGCAGCAAAGCGCGCCGTTCGGCTGCCCGCCAGATCGTGATAGGTCGCATCAAATCCTTGCTTGGCAAAATGCAGCGTCATCGTCCCAATGCCATCGCCCATCACGAGAACGGATTTGACGCCGAGTTGCTTTAGCCGCTCTGAGATTCCACGGCACATCCCGGCATAGTTAAATCCACGATCCTCATGGTAGGCGGAAAGCTCCCAGAGATAGGCATCAGTGTTCCGATACCACTCAAGCAACGCCACGTCATCCTGCGGATTCAATCGCCGGAAGTCTCGTGCTACTTCCTGGTGCAAATGCCGGAAGCCGCAAGAAAGTTTTCCTGTGGCGGTTTCTAAATTCATGCCAGAGAACAGCGCGAGTTCCGTTGCCTTATCTTGCAGACCGTGTTCCGCACGCGATCGCCAATCAGAGAGGCAGCGCCGAATCCCATATTCCCAATCGATAAAGGATCGACTTGATCCATAGGAGTACGTTGTATCCATCGGGCGCGCTGCTATGCCATCAAAGGAATCATGCGAGACCGCTTCCACCTCGATCCCAAGCGCGAGAGCTATGTCAAACCGTGAGACTCTTTTTGGGATACCAAGATGAATCACCTTTTGCCCATTGGCCTCGTGGGTGACAATGCGCCAGATTAACCGTGCGGCATCATCAGCAAAGAGAGGCGAAAACCAGCGATCGTCTACTTGTCGATTCTGCCCTGAAAGTATTTGTTCGGCGGGATTCTGGCGTCCGATGTGCGGCAATGGTCGTATGCCGAGGATAAACGTGGGACGTACAACGATCGCTGAAGCATAGGCTAAAACATCTTCGGCTGCGAGTTTCTGACGCCCATAGTGGTTGACTGGCCGACAATAGTTTTCAGGCGTATATGATGGTTCCTCACCAGAGAACACGGCCTGTGTGCTCACCTGAATCAACCGCCGCTTGTTCTCATCGCACCAGCGGGCGAGGCGAATCGGCATGTCGGCGTTGATCCATCGATATCGTTGTGGATCTTTTTCTACGACATCGGGCCGCGATTCACCGGCCAGATTTACGATCACATCCGACTGGTACTGATCGAGAAATGCTCTCACAGTCGTAGCGTCCGTGAGGTCGCATCCAATGTGCATCAGATCCGCCGTACGCCGGTGCCAGATCGGCTTCACGAGATCTGGCACGTTCAGCCTCATCCATTGCCCCAAAATCCCCCCAGCGCCCAGTATTAAAACTTTCATTGTGTCATCGCCTCAGATCTTCGCCGAGAGCGGTATGCCTTCTTGATTTTTGCAACTCGTTCTGGATAAGCCCGCCTGAATTCTCTTGCTCGATCACAAATACAAATTCGGCATTGTCTCTCGTTTCTCCATTGATAAGTGTTGGCTTTGTTATACGGATGACCCTTTGGGCAATGCACCTTTGCGCCGCTAACCTTCCATAATTCTCCTCGCCGAATATTCTCCTGAATGGTGACTGGTTCCAGGTGCTCTGGATTGACACAATTTCTGACCCTACAGATATGATCCAAACAAACCCCCGGTAAGATTGGGCCTACGTGCATCTCATAAGAGAATCGATGAGCATAAACGTGCTTTCCAGAAGCCCAAAATTGTCCGTATCCGTCCTTCAACCGAGTGCCCTTCCAAAGCCAACAGGTTCCAGTTTTTTGGATTTTCGAGGTGAAGCGATCTATTAATGAAGAGATCATGCTCGACCTGGCCTCCCCCAATTGTCGCAACCCCACTTCTGCTTGAATCGAGCGAGATTCGGGAGGAAGTTCCCGCCCGCACGCGCATCGCCCCGATACGACGATTTCAATGATTTGTGATCGACAAAGCATCCATCGTAGATGCCGAGCTTCAGCCCCGCACGACGCACGGAGAAACAGTAGTCGTCATCATCCATGCCGTAATCCACGTACCGCTCATCGAGCAGACCAACAGTTCGGATCGTTGAACGTCGGATGTATACACAAATGAACGTCACCATCCGCCCCTCTTGTCGTAGGCCGATCTTCTTGGGGTACATCGCTGTATTTCCGGTGTTGTTTGTCGTAGCCGAAATCAGCCCGTACTCATGATGTTCCTCGGCCATACAAGATAGAACGGTAAACCCTCCTGGAGTTTGCAGCAAAGCGTCATCATTCAGAACGATTACATCATCTTCGCCAGCTGCGACGATGCCAAGATTCACGTTGCGCCCGAAGACGAACGGCTTGTCGCCTCGCACAACCCAGATCCCATCGGGTATTCGATCGAGGCCGTCATCTACAGTGATTATCTTCGCCCGCGGCAGAGTTGGCTCGTGCGTCTTGATCGCCTCAACGCAGGCGAGTAAATTGACGCTGTTCTTCGATGGGATGATAACAGAAAACTTCACTTTACGGCCTCCAAAACACCCGTCACTTTCCACACATCTTCAAAAGCGTCCGTGTACTGGCGCTCCGTCAATGACAATATCCGGAATCGCGCCCTAATGCAATAGCTTTTTGCGAGGCGCTGGACTGCGAAGCTGCCATCCTGGAAGTACTGAAAGCTGTTCATGCACCATCCAACGCCCCTATGCGTCGGGTCTTGAGCATGTCCAGCTCCCTTCGAGCTGCTCGGGATGATCATTTCGAGATGCCCACCCTTTTTTAGAACTCGCCAAGATTCATTCAATGCATGGATCTTTCCCGTGATCTCAGTCGCATCCGGGAAGTGCTCGAATATATCGTAAGCTTTAATTTCATCCACGGAGCTATCGCCCCACGGCCACGGCATGAAATATGTTCTGAACTTCCCATTCGGTTCAATGCTAATTCTGAGATCAGCCAAATCCGCAATCTCATCGGCTGGCGGAACTTTATCGACAGAACGAAAGCCGGGGAACTGACGATCCGCGCAACCGAGATTCAGCTTCAGGGCAACCGCTCTCGCCATCGACTATGCTCGATTTGTCCGATGGCCTGCATGACCTGCTCTACGCGCTGCTTCAATTCTTTAAGGTCTTCCGCCACGTTCGATAGCCGCTCCATCTGAATCCCAAACGTTAGCGCAATTGATCCAATCACGATCAGCAGCCCTACTGCCGTGCTGATGCGTTCGAGAGTCACTGTCGATGATTCCTCGCTGCGACCACGCCGACTGTCCCCGCCAGCGCAAAGTTCAGAATTGCCGCCGCCCTCCGGGCCTTGGGCCACTTGCGAAGGATCAATGTTTGCACTGTGAGATTACCCGCCAGAAGACTGGACTTGACCACCGCACCTCCCGTACCGAATCGCCCATCGGCCGAGCGCAATAGCGGATTGACCTCCAGCCGTCCCCATGAGGAATACACGTCTGCGACGTGAGCCGCCGTGAGGCTTGCCACGCTGGAGTAGTAGATCTGGCGATCTTGCCCTCGTGCGATCCCGGCGAAGCACAGCAGGGCGCCGATGGCACAGAGTGTCACGATGATCTTGTCGAGAGGAGTCATATCAGTTCACGATCAGGAAAGACAAACATGCTGGATTCGTGACGGGCGCTGCGCTGGTCGTAATTACAAACGAAGTACCCGCTGTGATCGTCGTCACTGCGTAAGTGCGAATCACAGTCGTATTGCAAGTCACCGACAGCTCAGTCCCCACCGTGGTGTTCTCAGTGATTTGGATACGTGATGCAGCATTGACTGCCGTGGTGTTAACCGTCAGCGTCGTCCCGCCAGCAGGTAGAGCCACCGCACCCGAAGAGGCCGCGGCGCAGACGGCTGGAGAAGCGCCGGAGGCGCAATTAGTGGAAGTGTCAAAGCGCAAGGCATTAAAGGCCGCGCCTGCGCTATCGTCCGCAAGCCGGGCTTGGACGGTTGTCGTGGAACGCTTGAGGGCAGGAAAGCTAGATGTGGTGCCGCCGAATTGGAGAACTTCAAAATCGGTTCCGGCGTTATTGGACAGCCTAACCTTGCCATCAGCGCCTGATGCGAGTAGAGAACGTCCCGTCCAATAGAACAGGGAACTTGCTTCTATTTCAACGTTGGAAGTAGTTTTAATTGCTCCTACAATGTCCAACGCCACTGCTGGCGACGGCGTCCCAATGCCAAGCCTCCCATTCGTTGTATCCACCGTCAGGACGTTCGTGGTGCCATTCGCCTTGTTAATCTGAACCGCCGTGGTGCTGTCCGCCGCCGGGTAGATCACTCCTCCCGTCGTTATCAGCAATCCGCTCTCCCCCAGCGTCCCAGCCGCAGTCACGCGAGGCAGACGGCCGACGTTGCTGAGGGAAGAGGCACCGCCGACTGAGCCGCCAGATGGGGTAGTTTTCGTTACGATCTGAGCGGTAGATAGGCCACAAAATAGCGCCAGACAAAACGCGAGATACTTACCGAGGCCGATACGCATAAGTCACTCCTTCTCCGCTCACCGAAGCATCAAGCCAAATTGACCGCAGATCGTAATATTCATTGTGCCGTGCCATTGGCAGCAGAGCCAACGTATCGCCCGCGTTTAGAGCTACCCCGCGAGAGCTTGAAATTGTCGGTCCGCCGACGTAGATCACGCCCGTATTCGCCGCCTTAGCCTGGATAGAGACATTGACGGCAAGAATCTGCGTCGCGGAAAGTTGTACTCTTGTCCCTGCCGTAGTTACGGTTGTGGTCCCGTCAAGCAGGCTGGCGAAAAGCAATATTGCGCCAAACAAAAGCGCTGAAATCATCTTCGATAGTTTCATCATGGCCTCCATGGGAGTTCTGAAACTGGAACTAGTTTCCATTGTTTATCCGTTATCGGACGCGGCGATGTCCCAGCACTATGAGTTAACGCGACCATACGTCCGATACCCTCTTGCGCCGAGAGGACGCCACGCGCTCGCATCACAAAATCATTGTCCTCGCCACATTGGAACTCGCGGAATTTATGCTCGCGCCAATACGATTTCCAATAACAGAGGGAGGTCCCAACGGCATAATTCGGCATCCCCCTATATTCGTGCGCTTGTCTCGTTCGTTCATCCAGAAAGTGGATTGTGCGATAGCCGGTAACGAGATTCCCGCGCAGAACTTCGATCTGCTCGGCGACTCTCTCTGGATGGCTCCAATCATCATCATCCCAATGCGCGATGATATCGCCACGCGCAACCTCGCAGCAGAGATTCCGCTTCTCGCCGATGTATCGCTCCGAAGGAAACCGTAACCATCGGATCTTTTCGTCAGGCGGGAGGATGCTTCCGAGGTCTTCCCCTTTTCCGTCTTGGAGGATCAATAGTTCCCGGTTCGGGTGCGTCTGCTCCTGAAAGCACTGGATCGCAACCCTCAGATAGCTCTTCCGTGCTGCCCGCGTTGGGCATATACAAGTCACGAAAAAATTGGGGGACGACCACCTGTGTCGGAGGAGGAGCAGGAACGACTACTTTCGTTTCATATGTCGCTCCGATAGCATGTCGAGCCAAGCCACTATTAAGCAATTCCTGCGCATCTTGCTTATCGTGGACCTCGAACAATTGGCCCGGCGCGATCAATCCGACACGCTGAATGTGCATCTGTCTGTTTGCAATTAGGTTCATGGTATTAGAAGGGGCGGGTTATGCCCGCCCCTGTCGGCGAATTACGCCGGCGAAGCATTCAGCGCGCCGTAGATGTAAGCGGCAGGCCGGAAGACGACGAGCGCCAATCGCGCTTCAATGCGAATGGCAATCTTGTTTTTGATGAAATAATCGTCATGCGAATCCGAAATGTCCACCGTGACTCCCATCCGATTTCGGATGACGGCAGCAGTCGGAGCACTGGAACCGATCAGGAAATACCCGGCGGTCATTGCGGTCGTTACAATCGGCGTTAATCCCCAGACCGGCGAGAAGCCGGCGGGACCATCGGGCCGATCGAAGACATAGCGCCCGGTCGAATCTTTGATGAGCCGCATGCCCCAATAATCCGTGGGATGCAGTACCACGAAGTCGGGGTCGGTCTCATTCGCGGCAGCGATTTGCTGCACGGCGCGCCCAACCAGATCAATTTTTTCCCAGCCGTCCGATGCGACGGTGAGTGCTGTATCAAATGCAGTTGCCTGTGTGGTGAGGCCGTTGAGATTCTCGGACGTGTTATTCCCGCTCAGGATTTGATCCTCGATTTCTTCTTCGAGTGCAAAAGTGAGCTGCTCGCGGATGAGCTGCTCCAGCCCCGAGAAGTCGTCGAGAATCACCTTCGTTGCAGGAATCCACGTTGCGATCAAGCGCACGGGGACGGAAACGGTCGTGAACTTCAATTCCGATTCGCCCTTTGCACTACCTTCCGAAACCGGCGATACGACCTTCGAGAAAGAACTGATCTTTACATAGTCGATCGCATTCCGGTCCGTCGGGGCGGCCGAAAACAAACTTCTCAACCGCAATCTCCGCATCGCCATCGGGACGATCCCCGGCGTGCGCTCGAACAGAAGAACGCCGCTGGTTGCCGAACCGACTGCGGTAGATGTGATGAGCGTCTTCTGCTCACCCTGGCGGCTGAATCCATCCAAGTCCACATCTGGAAAATGGATCTTAGCGCCCTTGCTCTGGTTGTTTCGATACGCCTGAAGCTGTTCGTTGCTTTCCAGCATTTCGGCGATCGATTTCCGCTGTGTGCCGCCAGCCGCAGGCCGCTGCATCTTCACTTCGATGGCATCAACCTGTTTCTGTAGGGCGGAAATTGTATTGCGTGTTTCTTCCAGGACCGTGCCAAGGCGAGCTTCCTCCGCCTTGGCTTTGTCGAAATACGTCTTCAATTCGGTCTGGAGTTGGGAAAGTTGCTCATGCAACTCCATAAAGCACCTCCTGCCTCCCGGCAGTAGCCCGTAAATAATCGGGGTTGCTCAGTTAACGTACGATCGCATCTCAGCGATCATGCTTTCGAGCTTCGAGTGGTCCTGGACCGGCTCGCGGCTCTCGGATGGCGGCTCCTTTGCCTCTCGCGGCTCCGGCTCTTGCACGCTGACCGGAGTGCTACTTCTGGCTGAGAGTGCCGAAACTTGATCCTCAATTTCTTTGAGGCGATCTTCTAGGTTCGCGCTTTTGACGCGCGTAACCTGGGCCTGGGCCAGCAGCGGAAACGTCACAATGCTGATTTCCCAGAGCTTCAATTCCTGGATGTGCCGAACGAACTTTGTGCGGCCGGCCTCCTCGATTTCTTCCCACGTCGCCTTCATCGTTTGAAAGCCAATGGATAGACCGTTGATGATCTTCTTTTTTAGGAGGCGATATGCTTTTTGCGCCGTCGGCTCTTCCAGTTCGAGCTTTCCGGAGACAAGGATCTTACTTTGCCATTCCTTGACCGTTCCTCTTCCGACTGGCTCATCCGTCTTATGCTGCCAGAGAATTGGCACGACCGCGTTTTCCTGAAGCGTCTTAGTGAACGCGCCCTTGTCGATTACGTCTCCGCCGAGATCCTCGACGCCATACATCGAGGCAATCCCAGAAAACGTGCCGTCCTCCTGGACTTCCTTGATTTCCAGGTGTAGTTCAAGATCGTGCATAACCCCTCCTAATTCAGCCATGCCTTGCGCGTGCCATCGCTCACCTTTACCAGGCCACCTGTTTGCGTCTTCGCGGCTTCCACTGACATCGGATCGCCAGTCCCGGGCACCGTTTGCATGTTCAGTTGGATGTGATGAGCGTCTCCGCCTTCAACCGGGTCCCAATCTTCAAGTTTGCGGACCTCGTTAATGGATGCGATCCCATTCTGAAGTTGTGTCGCATATCCCGCCATGCGCGTTGCGAAATCTCCACGGATAAGTGCGTTCGCATTATGCTTCGCGTAATACCCAGCCTTGCGCTCTTTCTCTGTGAGTAGGCGATTATGAATCGTCTGTTCCCAAAGCGTCATCCACGGCAGCAATGTGATCTGGA
>ERZ1292629.2688-Hain-H43-01um-R1-2688-length-14569-cov-7_pt1 | contig 11740 bp, 24 predicted proteins | sample MGYA00564399_ERZ1292629 | MGnify/ENA primary metagenome ERZ1292629 (study PRJEB36523, sample SAMEA6512636) | groundwater metagenome | collected 2019-01-08 | study: AquaDiva: Metagenomics assemblies of 32 groundwater samples | reverse complement strand
CCCTGTCTCGGCAGAAAGACCGTGCCGCCCATGATGCCTCCGAATTACCTACGCGAGCGGCGGTTGCGACGGCGCTTCAGCCCGCCCAGCGGAGCAGTCACCGCCGGTGGCCCCCGCAGCAGAAACAAAAGCCCGATGACCGTGATGGCTGCCCCACCCAAAAGCCAGTAGCCAGTTGTCGACTCGTCTTTCGGCGACTCGTCTTTCGGCGACTTGTCGGAAAGCAACTTACCGGAAGGCTCTTCTCGCGCCTGTTGCTTCTTCCGCTCCCCCTTCACCCCTGCTCGAAACGCAGCGAGCATGAGTGCTTTTTGTTGCTCCGGCCCAAGGCCCTTGCGCTCAGCGTCTATTAGAGCACCTTCCGCCAAGTAGGCGCCTGTACGAATGGCGTCAACGTCTTTATCCGTCTTCCCGGCTGCTTGGGCCGCCCTCGCCGCGGCATTCGCGGCATTGCGTTGGGCGCCCATCTTGGTCAACTCTTCGGGTGTCACCGTCGCGGGCGGCGTTTCCGGGCGGACCAATTCCAAACTTGAAAATCCCTTGAACGAGGTCGTCACCTGTATTTCTCCTAGCGCCTACCTTTGCGGCTGTTGCGACGCTTGTTGCGGAGCCCTCTCAGCGCAGCCGCGGGTACGGGCGAACTGCGACGGGTCAGCATGTAGATGGCGCCGCCGCCTACCGCTGCCACTCCCAGCGCGATGAGGCCGATGGTGGCGAAGCTCGTGCCGCCGTCGCCGCCGCCACCCTTTCCACCGGAACCGTCGGGGAGCCCTTGATCTCCGCCACCACTACCTCCGCCCGAGTTGATGATGTCTTCGGCGCCCTTGGCGCCAACGTTGATGAGGGCGTCGGCACCCTTGGCAGCAACGTTCTTGGCAGCACCCACTACCTTCTTGCCCAACGTGCTCCCTGTGGCCTTTCCGAAAATAGTCCAGGGGGCAAATGGCCACGAAGAATCACATGCGCTGCGGCCAGGAGTACCCGGCTCAAACATGCAAGCGCAGTACGCCTCCCACGAGCCATCGGGGGGGCACTCCCGCCCATCTATCGTCGAGGCCGTCCCGAGGTTTCCCAGTCCCTGCAACGTTGCCTCCCATGGCTGGCGGAGAACGCGCGGCACAAATTCAGGAAACGCCGGAGCCGCCGCGGTCACTACCGGCAATTGCCGCCGCTGCACGCCGGCCCTGGTGAGCGTGGGCATCTTCTTCAACGTGCTTGTGTCGATCTGCCTCATTGGATTCTCCCGTGTGCCGAGCGCTGTCTCTCGATTCGATTATCCTACGCAAGTCCTCTACCTGCCTAGCCGGGCGGTGTTCCCTTGACGCTTGCGCGCTAGAATAGTTCTTGGTGGTAGGCCCATGCCTTTTTCTCGCGGTCCCATACCCAGCGCTCCATTCCGTACCCCTCCCCTTCGGGTATCCGGCGCACCCAAAAGTGTGGCTGCCCACCTGGGCGAACGCTTGCGGCTTTGACCCATCCGGCACCCTCGGGCTTCATACGAGGCGACCCGGAACCACCCAGACCCCGCCCCGCCTCGGCCCGAACCAGTGCGCCATCCGCGAGCGCGAACTCCGCCCGGCGCGGAGAGGGCGGGGCTCTTCGCCCCGAGGCCTGGTCCCGCCCCCAGTACCACCAAGCCCCGCCGGCCAGCGCGACGGCGCCGAGCCAGGTGTAGGGCGACTTGAGCATCTTCGAGAGGCCGGACTCGGGCTTCACGAGAGGAACTGGGTCAACGAAGGGCGCTTGCCCGGCGCCGCCCGCGTCGAGTCCCAGCATCTTCTGGTTGGCGCGGATGACCGAGGTGGAACTGGCGAGGTCAGCAACAATGGCGCTGCGCGTCTGGTTGCCGAACTTGCCGTCCGCTTCGATGCCCAGCCTGCCCTGAAGCGCCTTGACCGCCGCCTCGGTCTTCGGGCCGTACTTCCCGTCGACACCGCCCGGGTCGAATCCCCATACCCCGAGCTGCTCTTGCAGCTCCGTCACGTCCTTCCCTCTGGACCCCTTCGCCAGCGTTTGCCCCGGCTCCCTTACATCGGAGAGGGCCGTTGTGGGCATCTTGGGAAAGCTCAAGTCCGTCGCCATGGATTACCTCGCAGAACCGGGCAGGAATGTGCGCTTCGCGCGCGTGAGCGTATTGAGAGTGTAGAGGCCGGCGCCAACCGCAACCACCCCCGCTACGGCCTTGAGCCATGTTGGCCAGTTGGAGGGATTCAGGAGGCCATCCGTCGTCGGCGCCAACAGCTTGGCGGTCTCGACGACCGAATTCAGCGTGGCGACGAAAGAATTCGTGTTCCACGCCAGACTCGTCTGGTAGTTCACCTCGTTGGCGAGGCTCTTGCCGAAGGAGGTCCACTTCGCCCAAGAGTAGCCTCCGGTCGGCCGTTGAGCGGCATCCACGTGAAAGCCGCGGTCAGCGTCATCTCGAAGAGTGCCGCTCCACTGGAGGATGCGCTTGCCCAGCGTGCGGTAGTTGGCCAGCAACGCGCTTGTTACGTTGCCAGTGCCCATGGCCCACGTGAGGATGGCGGGCGACAACGCCGTGGCGACACCAATTCTCACTGCTCCACGCATGTACGCGCCCTGCAAGTCGGAAACGGCCCAGTTCGCCTGGGCGCGGAGCTGGACAAGCGCGTCCGTGTCAGTTTCCGTCACCTCCACCACGGCACCGAAGGAAGATGGGGCGTCCAGTAAGTCGATTTCTCGCCCCAGCCCGCTGAGGGTCTGCATCCCCGGCGGTCGCCGCTCTGGCACGTAGTACGCCACTTGTATTGGCCTGTAGGCCGTATAGGAGAAGCTCCGTTGACGCTCCATAACCGCTCGCACGGGCACGGGCCGTGCTGCCGAAACAAATGCTACACCGCGGGTCACGACCTCGGGCTCTATGCGTTTCAGCACTTCTTCGCAGTTCGACATGGGCTAACTCCCGAAGACGGCAGAACGACCACGGAGGGGCACCACGAACCACGTCACGTCGACAGCCGCGGAGGCCATTACCGCGTACCAGAGCGTCTTGTTCGGCAGCAGCAGGAAGGAAACCCCCTTGGCGATGTCGGCGTGGGACACCGATGCTCGAAGCGGAAGCGTGACGAAGTTGGCGTCCGTGTCAAGCAGGAGCACGGCGGCAGCTAACACCATCTCGCTCGGGGGCGACACCAGGCGCACCGGGCCGGCACGCATGAACACGACCACGGGCTGCAATGCTTTGTTTTCCCAGGCTTTCGCAGCCACCGCCGTGCTCTGGGGCGGCATGTCGGCAATTGCCACGTTCTTGGAGTTCTGCCCCGTTGCGATGTCCGCGAACGCCCCCGCGTTCTGGATTACGGCGGCGTTGTAGATGTCATCCCGGAGGCTGCCGAGTTCGGCGCAGAAGCCCCGGAGCACCTTGAGGGTATCGGCGTCCATGCGACACCTCCTCCCGCTACGAGGCTATTACGCGAACGAGAGCAACGTCGAGCACGACGCCGTATTCGGTGGCGGCGCCCACGTAGACGTTGGTGCCAGAGGTGACCAACGACACGTCGAGCTGAAGAGTGGCTCCGTTGAGCACGATGTGCGGGGCATCCCGCCAGTCGAGGGGCGCTCCGCCCGCCTCGCCACCCATGATGGAGCTGAGCGGCATCGCGTTGTTCTCGCCAAGAATCTTCTCGTTCGAGTCGGTGTTGGTCAGGGTGACACGGCAGTTCGAGGCCTTGAACGCCAGGCGATTGCCCGCGTGCGCAGTCGCCATGCCGGTCATCGGCTCCGTCTCGCCAGACGGGGTGACGATTACAACGTGTGGCCGAACGCCCATAATCAGGAGCTTGTGCGTGTTCGGCACCCGGTAGGTGTTACTGCCGCTTGCCGTTGACGAGGAAAGCTCCTCGCTGAGATCGACCATGTCGCGCCGGTAGTCGTCCGAGGAGAGTTGGCGACCGGCCCTGAGAAGTTGCTGGATGTAGGGCTCTGCCAGGACGGCTGCGGGAAGGTTCTGGGGAATCGGGGGCGAGTTCGGAGTCGGGGGCGAATTAGAGGGCATCGAGGAGGCTCCAGGGAAGTGGCTCGTTTCTGACGAGCTGATGAACTGCGGAGAACCATGGGTACTGCATCGGCAATTTCCAAAAACAGCAAAAGGCCACGGCGCATCTACGCGCCGCGGCCTCTCTCTTGGCCTCACGCCCTATGAGAGGCCGCGACCCGCCTAGCTGCCCTGTGCCTTCTTGATGAAGCCGTGCAGGTACAGCGTGAACACCATCCGGCCGGTCAGGACGGGCATCACCGAGGAGCCGGTGATCCACACGTCGTCGCGGAACTCAATCGTTCCGCCCAGGTCGTCGACTGCGGTGACGTTCTGCGCCACGAGCAGTTGCGGTGCGGCAGCGGCGGATGGCACCCCCGTCGTGAGGACGTGGGTGTTGTTCTCGGTGGTGAACCCCGTCACCCCGTAGCCGGTCTGATAGGTCACCAGCGGACCCTGGCTGACGAGCCGGTCGTTGATGTTGAAGGTGAGGTGGCCGGCGTAAGCCGCCTTCACCACGTCCGTGCCCGTGGCGATCGTGTTGCTGAATGCCTGGTTGATCAACACCCCGACCCGGTTCATGATGAACTCGGAGTTGCTCGGGATGCGCCGCGGAGTCTTCAGGTTGGAACTGGCGAGGTTCTTGTTCGCCAGGTCGCGGAACAACTCGAGCGAGACGCCCGCGGTGATGGCGCCCGAGGCGCGGGTGACGCTGTCGTAGAAGTCGCCCTCGCGCCATTCGATCAGCTTGATCGTCTTGCCGAGTGCGGGGAAAAACAACTCTCCGGGGTTGCCGGTTGGCTTCACGAAGGGAACGAGTTCAGGCATGGTGTTTCTCCGGTTGAAGGTTTGTTGTGGCTGTTGCGTGGAACTGCTGGTTCACTTCGTCATGTGGTAGGGGCCAGCCGCCATCGGCCAACCCCCTCGTTGCGCCCCGCGCCCGTTAGGCGGTCAGCGTCGCGGCCAGCCCGCTCAGGCCAATCTCCTCGATGGTGGAAGTCGCTGCACCCAGTCCGTTGACCTCCTCGATGCTGGCGTTGCTTCCCTGCGGCGTCCCTCTCGGGAAGAGCAACACGTTCTCGGCTGCGGTCAGTCCCAGTCCACCCACTCGCCCCGGGTTCGATGCCGACAACCCAGGGATGACGGGCTCGCCCTCGGCGTTCTTGAGGCTGCCGAGGATGCCCGCGATGCCCCGGGCGGCGAGCCCCACCGCGATGCCGGTGGCGAGGTTCTTGTTGACCTTCGCCATCGCCATGCCGCCGGCGACGCCGGTGACAATCGCGAGGACGTTCTGGGCAACCGGGGAATCCTTGACGAAGGGAATCTCGGGCAGCACCTTCTGCTCCACGTAACCCCAGGCCACCGTTGCGCCCACGGCGCCCAGTCCGGCAACGCCGAAGTCCATCAGGTCGTCCTTGAAACCGTCCATGTTGTCGAAGAGAGCCGCCAAGTCGTTGTCCATGTGCCTTGCTCCTGGGAAAAAGAAAAAGCCACGGCCCAGCACCCCGCTGGACCGTGGCCCCTTCCGAGCCTCTTGAAATTCGCGACGCCGCCCTTCCGGCGAACGTCTATGTAAAAAGGATGAAACGCTGGTCGAAAGAAAACGTCAAGAATGCCGCGAGGTGGTTAGCGTTAAGTGCTCCCGGCCGGAACCACCTTCGGGCTCACGCCTCTGGTTGTCTTGCGCATCTGCTCGGGCGGAACCACTCCCGCCAGCTCGGCCTTGATTCCGCAAGCCCCGTTGGTGAACGCGCTGATTGAGGCGCACACGTAGCAGACGAAGACTACCCGCCCGCCGGTGCAGGGAATGTGCATCGTCCCAAGCGTCGCTCGGCACCTCTCGTTCTGACAGAGCACGCGGTATGCCTGCTCGCCAGACTTGTCGCCAAAAAGGGCCATTGGACGCTGGCCGCTCAGCCCAGCCGCGGACGTTTCGAGAGTTTCTCGGCGGCCCGAAGCGCCGCAGCCCTGTTGATGAAGCACCCGTGCATCTGGATGGCCTTGAGCTTCACCCCGCGCACCGCGCTCCTTGGCGCCTTGTCGGTCTCCGCTGAGACGCAGAAGCGATGGCGCAGCTTCCCTGTCCCGGTTTTCACGGTAGCGCGACGCTTGTTCTTGAAGGTCTTCACGATCGACATGGGGGGATTCTCCGGGATGGTGGTGTCAACCAAGACGGTAACGCCTACCGCTGCACCGTCAAAGCATGTACCTTGGTGCTTGGCGTCAAGTGGTACGTGCCCAACCCCATCGCATTTACCGGAGGACCGAATGCAACCCCTGAAGCGCTTCGTCGCAAACCTCTTCGCGTCACTCTCCCCTGCCGTCGCTATCTGGATTGCGCTGCTCGCGTCGATCGCGCTCGCTCAACCAGAAGCGTCCCCCGTCGTTCCTGACGTAATCACGCCCCTCATCAACGACCCCCAGGTAATCGACGCCTCGAAGGCCATCTACAACGGCTTCGTCAACAAGCAATGGGGCTTCGTCGGCTTTGCCTTCTTGATTATCCTCGTCTCGATGGTGCGTCACTTTGGCCGCAGGGTCAGCCCGAAGCTGGGTGTTTTCCTTGACAACCCGATCGTGGCTTGGCTGCTACCCACCGCAATCAGTATGCTCGGTGCCGTTCTTGGCTCCCTGCTCGCAGGGCAGCCGATACAGGCCGCGCTGCTCGCTGGCGTGAACACGGCGGCCCTGGCCATCGCCACCTTCGTAGGCGTGAAGAAGGTTCAAGAGGCCAAGGCGAACGGGCGGGCCGCCGCGCTGGCCCAGGTGCTTGACAAGGCGGCGGCGCTCAGGGTGCTCGAGAGAGGTCCGTAGCTGCGGAGATGGAACACGACACCATCGCTTTCGTGGCGGGACTGCTCACTGGCATCGCAATCCTGTGGGTGGCCATTGCCTCCTCGACGCCTTCCGATGAGCCGCTGGCCCCGGAGTAAGAAATGCGCGCAATAGCGACCCTGCTGCTCGTGCTGCTCTGCTTCCCCGCCCGAGCCGATGACGGTGGCGTCCCGGACGGAGGCCCCCGGGGCTTCGACGTTCCGGGCGAGCCGAAGGCGGTAGACGTTGAGCGAGCAGTTCTCACCGTAACCGGAACCGACGGAGGCATCGTCCTGGTCCACGGCGGCTGTTGGCTGTCCACCGACACCTGCCTGGGCGCGGGTCGCCGTGAAGTCGCAGTTCACACCGAAGCCAGAGAGTTGGCCCACAACATCACGGCGAACGAGGTGCTGCTCGTCGCGGGTCTCATCGCCGGCGCGTTTCTTACGGGGTTGGCTGTCGAGCACCTTCGCCACGCCATCTCGCCGCCCGTTCAGCCGTAAATCACCTCCGCCCACGCAACAGGCGGTAGACCCCTACCCCGGAAGCGAGCAGCACCAAGCCGCCGACCACCCCCACCGCGACGGTAATCTTGGGCCAAATTGTAGGAGGAGGGTTGCCGTAGGGGGCCATCACGATAGGGGCGAAGCCCCGCACCCTCAAGGTAAGCCGGGGCCGGAGCTTTGCCAGAAAGGGGGCGATGGCGCTCGGCCCTTCGAGGGGCTTGTCAATCACGATGGTAGGCCCATAGGCCGACTCGAACTTGATTTGGTCGATAGGGAGCCGGAAGGAAAGCTCACCTAGTCCGCTCAAGTCGCACCGGCCAAAGCACCGCGGAACCATGGCGTTCACCGATGCCTCCGCGACGGCTTGCGGCCAACACCGCGCTTCGGGCCGCTGGGCGGACGGGGGGACGGGGGGACGGGAAGGAGGATTCTCACCTTGCCGCCCATCACGGTGCGAAAGGCGCCCCCGGTACGCCGTGGGGGAGGTGCTTGACCCACCATCTCGCCGCACTCGATTCGTGGCATGGCTCCTAACCCTTCTCCTGCGCCTTCTTCGCCGCCTCCGCCACTCGATCCGCCACGACGGCGAGCGCTACCCCAACTTTCTTGCGAAGCCCCCGGTCCGCTGCAAAGCGACCGAGCTGGGCACCCACCCGGGGGTTTGCCCCCACGAGCCGAGCAAGCAGGCCACCCCCGAGCGACCCGAGTTGGCTGAGCGAAGGCAGTTGAAAGAGAGGCGGCTTTTCAGCGCTCACGTCCACCCCCCTCGAACATGCGGCCCTTCGTGATGACTTCTTCGTTCGTGGGACACGTGGGTCCGCCGCCGCCCGCGCCGCTGGGTTGCGCGGCCGGAAGGCTGCCAGAAGTTCTAGCCATGATTCGATGATACCCTCACGCGCGGTGACGCCATAGCCCGAGACGATCTACTAGGCGTCAAGCCGCAGTCGAGTATCATCTTTCTCGTGGCCCGCCGATCTACCCTTGCCCGCCGTCGGGGCCTCAGTAACGTTCCCGTGGTCCCGGAACCGCCCCGGGCGATGTCTCTGCGCACGAAGCTGTTCATCGGCGGAGGACTCGCGGCAGTCATCATTGCCGCACTTGCCGCTTGGAAGCGAAAGGAGATTACGGCTATGGCAACCAGTCTGATGGACAAGGCTCAGTGGGCCAAACTCATCTACGACACGGCCGGAGCAGCCATCCCGGGCATCAGCGCCGCGGGACGGGTTCTGCTCGTGGCCCACGCAGCCTATGAGTCCGGCTGGGGCCAAGTCGCAACCGCTGCTCGACTGGCCAACAACATCTTCAACATCACCGCCGGGTCGGCCTGGAAGGGCACCAAGCTCGTTGAGAAAAACGCAGACTGGGAATACCCCCTCGGGGCGGCCACCACCGCGCCCCAGCCCCCTCCGCCGGCCACTACGCCCTGGCAGAAAGATGCGAAAGGGCGCTGGCGCCGACGAATCGACCAAGTGTGGCGGAAGTACCCTGACTACCGGGCCGCCATCCTTGACTACTGGGACTTCCTGGGTCCGAACCAGAACGGGGGACGGTACGTTGCTGCGCGAAATGCGCTCCAGGCCGGGAATGCTGCCGTCTTCGCCAGCGAACTCTCGAAGGCCCGCTACTTCACCCTTCCGCCAGCTCAGTACGCATCGGAAGTTGGCGCGGTCATGAGCACTGTTTCTCGCTTTCTCGCCAGTTGACCCCTGAGTCCGGGAGTTCACGGCCCGGGTACTCTCACCTCGACGCGCCGGTTCTGTTCCCAGGCCAACTCTTCGTGCCCCGCCGCTACCGGACGGCTTTCACCGAAGCCCACTGAACCAGCCACCCTTGCCCCCAAGGCGGCGAGGTAGCGGCTCACGACGTCCGCCCGGCGCTGGGACAGTTGGAGGTTGTACTCCTCGGTTCCGCGTTCGTCGGCATGGCCCTCGAGCGCCAGCGCGCCCATGCTGCACCGAGCCAGGAACTCAAGCTGGGCCTGTGTCAGCGGGTTGAGTTGGTCGCTGTCAAGGGCGAAGTACACGGGCTGGTAGTCGCATTGAAGAGGCGTCGCCGGCCGCGCTTGGCCCCGAAACACGGCGGGGCACGGGGGCGCGGCGGGACGCTGAATGCGCTCGCCGACGTTGGCGATGGGTGCGTGGACAACCGCGGCCGAGTGCCGGCAGCCGGCGAGGAGCAGTGCGACAAGGGCAAGTTGCTTCACTGGAGCACCAGCACGCTCAGGAGGTCACCGAGCTCTACCCAGACGGCCGGGGGTGTCACCACCGGCAGCGGGCGCACGGGGCTGCGCGACTCGGGCGGGTATAGATGCTCGCTCATGAGATGTCACCCGCAGCCGGTATGGTATGTCCTTCGCCGCGAGCGGATAGGGCCTCGAACCCGAACCCGTCCACCCAGGACGCCTCCGCTCGTAGTTCTCCCCTGGGCGTGCCGCGGGAGGCACCGTGAGGAAGATCTGTTCGACCCCAAATTGTGCTGAGCCCGCCCATGCTCGCGGACTGTGCAATCGCTGCTACTCCAGACACAGGAACGGTCTTCCGTTGTTCGCTAAGCCGACCTTCGAGGAACGCTTTTGGTCGAAGGTCAACAAGAACGGTCCAGTCCATCCGGTGCTCGGAACGCCGTGTTGGCTGTGGACCGGGGCGCGCGGTGGCCACGGCGGAGGGCACCCGAAAGATTGCGCCTATGGGCACGTGTGGGACGGGTGCGGAACCGCGCGTGCTCACGTTGTGGCCTGGGAGTTCGAGCACGGACGCGTTGCCGATGGTCTCGTTATCTGCCACCACTGCGACAACCCGCCGTGCGTGAACGTTGAGCACCTCTTCTCTGGAACCACCGCAGACAACATGCGCGACATGGCAACCAAGCGACGGGGTCCGATTGGCGATCGCAATGGCTCCCGCGCGCGGCCCGAGGCGCTTGCGCGGGGAGAACACATCTCGTGGTCCAGGCTCACCGATGAGCAGGTGAGGGAGATCCGACTCGCACATGCCAGCGGGACAGCCGACCGACCAGCGTTCGCCAGGCGATTCGGTGTTGGTAGATCGACCATCGACCACGTCGTCTGGAATAAGACCTGGAAGCATATCTCCGTGAGTCGTTAGCCACCACGGGGCGCGCTTCACGGCCCACCGTCCACGGGCGCCACGGGCGGCGGCGGGTGAACGCCCTGGAGCCGCAGCAGCATCCCGACCATAATTCCCGTGCGCGCGCCTTCGAGCTTCATCTCTGCCACGTCGCGCCTCATCTCTGCCACGTCCGCCTTGAGTTCTGCCACGTCCGCCTTGACAGGCGCCACCACCTCGGCGGCCTGCGCCCGCGCCTCGGGCGCGACGATGGCTGACACCGCCCAGCCAATCGGCGTACCGAGCAGAGCGCCGAGAGCCGCGATGGCCGTGACTGAGCCGGCCACTTTCGCCCAGGGGGACAGCCGGCGCAATGCGCGCTTCAGGGGCTCGGTCACGGCGTCCTCTCGTCGGCGCAGATGGGCGTTCCGTTTGCCGAGTAACCCACCAGCTCTCTGCCCGGACACGGCGCGTCAGGCCCCGAGAACGCCAAGCCGAGCAAGACCGCCACGACTAAGAGCACCACCACCCCCGCGGCCTCTGCGTAGTGCTCTCCGGGCGGGCTGCGTGTCCCCGACGTCACGGCGCGACCTCCTGGACCGTCTGTGGCCCGCACAGTAGCCGGCGCGTCTCGATGGTGTCGATCGCCACGTTGGGGTTGTGGCAGTAGTCGATGTCCGAGCCAGCGTCCCAGGGCTCGGTGCGCGTGCGGCCCGAGAGCAGGGGTACGCGCGCACAGCCACTAAGGAAGATGAGCGCGAGCAGCACCACGAACAGCGCGCCGCAGCACGCGCCGAGAACGAGCTGGAAATTGGCCTCCTCGGCGATAAGCGCCTGGCGAAATCTCATGGCGTGCCCCGGCGAAGTATTTTGAAGTTCGAGACCGCTCCGCCAAACTGATTGGCCGATCCGAGCGAGCCAATGGCGGCGCTCGTCGGCTGAGTCGTAATGATGCCAGTCCCGGCTCCTGAGCCGGTTTGCGCCGGCTTGGCGTCATCAACCCAAATCGTCAACGTGCCGGAATTCACGCACCCGTAGACGGTGTGCGCAGCCGCCGTGATGGCCGAATCCACGAGCATCTGCTTCGTCCCGCCCGAAGTGTCGTAGACGACGAACAGCGGTTTGCCCGTGGTGGTCTGCATCGAGAGCGAGGCGCTGTTGTTCGCTGCGGCGGTCGCGCCGATGTTCCCGATGCCCTGCCCGGAGGCGAGGTTCGCCCACGCGGAGGGTGGCGTCACCTTCGCTCCGATGCACCACGCACTCGGGTTCAGACTGAGGAGTGGATTTGCGACGGGACACGTCTCCGCGTCGCACGTGACGGCCGTGGCCACGACGGGGCCGCAGTAGTCCGAGGCGGTAGG
>ERZ1292629.3656-Hain-H43-01um-R1-3656-length-11741-cov-4_pt1 | contig 11741 bp, 10 predicted proteins | sample MGYA00564399_ERZ1292629 | MGnify/ENA primary metagenome ERZ1292629 (study PRJEB36523, sample SAMEA6512636) | groundwater metagenome | collected 2019-01-08 | study: AquaDiva: Metagenomics assemblies of 32 groundwater samples | reverse complement strand
AAACTTGACGTTCCTGTCCGTGCGTTATCCAACGTTCAATACAACGAAAAGACAAAAACGCTTGAATTAGGTAAAAAAGTTTCTGAACGATTGTTCTTTAACGTCGGACAAGTACGCAAGTTCGTTCAAACATTAGAAGTTGCGAAACACGCAAAAGCACTCCTTGACTTAGGCAAACACGCCTCACTACGAGACGTGTTTTACATGTCCAAGCGAACCATTCCTGGCACCAACACCAACATCGTTGACGACCAACCCGAAACCGACAACGCCATCGAAGACCTTGAACTCATCACTGACTTTTCACGAGAACAATTAAACATCAACGCAAACAAAAACGGAAGCGTTGCTGGTAAGGTAGTCATTGAGGACAAAGGAGACACCATCGACTGGGGCAGACTCGGTTCCGGAGGCTGGGCGATACCCTCCAACGTCGAAGACATCACGTTCAAAAAAGTAGACGCAGAATACATTATCTACATGGAAAAAGCAGCCGTCTGGGAACGATTGCACGAAGACAAATACTGGGAAAAACACAAATGCATCATCATGTGTTCCCAAGGACAAACAACACGAGGAATCCGACGATTACTCCAACGCATGAGCAAAGAACACAAACTGCCTGTTTACGTTTTGTGTGACTTCGATGCCTACGGATTCTACATCTACTCCGTCTTGAAATTCGGCTCGATTAATTTGGCACACATCTCTGAATCACAAGCAATTCCCTCGGCAAAATTCTTGGGCATTACTGCAGATGATATTGAAAAGTACGGCTTGTCCAAGCACTTCATCAAGATGAAGGACGTCGACATCGCTCGTTTGAAGCAAATCTCCGAATACGACTGGTTCAAAAACCACAAAGCATGGCAACGACAGTTCAAGCTCATGAAACAGTACGGCGCCAAAGCAGAAATCCAAGCACTCAGCGCACGAGGAATCAGCTTCATTTCTGAAAAGTATTTGCCCGAAAAGATCAAGAACAAGGAATGGTTGGATTAGATCCCAGGATATCTTATTCGAGGGCGGCCTTCGTGTCTCACCGCTCGTATATATTTGCTGAATTCACACATACAGTTTTGTAATGCCATCACGCTCAGTTTTCGTTCATTTAAAGGCAAATCCGTCAATATTTTCGTAAGATCGCCCAAAATTCTCGGCTGATTATCGCGTAGCCAAAACAACAATTCTTCGTCAGTCAACCCATCCTTATCTGAAAAAAGCAATCCCAACCCCTTTTTACAGCCCGGCCCCGCAACAACAAATTCATTTTCACTAAACGGAAATTCATGAATGTAGGTAAAGTCAACAAAAATTTGATACGCCAAGAATCTCCCCAGTCCTGGGCACTCCTCCAATGTTTTAAACACTTGCTGCGGCGTTGTGCTTTTACTTATTTTTTCAATTACGCCATCTTGCTTATCTTTTATTACGAGACGGATTATTCTCATACTTTTATTCGTTTCGTCAGGAAATAATTTGTTCGCAGCAGCCTTCGGACCGCTCGTGTAAAACGCATTAGAAAAAAGAACAAACGCCGCGCATTCAAATCGATTTCTTAACTTATTATAGTTCACGTCGTTAAAATCAATTAATCCGATGTGTTCTAACGTTTGAGATTTGTTGAACAAACGAAAAAGTATGCAGTTGAGAAGTTTATTTTCGTAAGAAAGACTCTTATTCAAACAAACGTTTTGCATAAGCCAGCGCGTTTCTCGATCGTGTTCTCTCCGCACATTTGTGAACTTATATTTTTGCAGAATCAGATCTTGCGTCCACGGTTTCGGCCGTTTCTCTATTTCTTTTAAGAGCCTAATGTGGTATCGTTCTCGAATCCAATGCGCAAACAGTTTTGTTTCTTCAGGACGTAAAATAGGCTTTGCATTTGCAATGCACTCTTTTCGAACACCACAATAATGAATATCGCTAGATTTTGCTTGCATAAAAACGGCCCTGGGAGGATTTGAACCCCCGATTTCTCGCTTAGAAGGCGAGCACTTTTCCAGGCTAAGTTACAGGACCACATACCATTTACTTAAAAAGCCACTTTTAAATGTTTGCACTGGACATCCACGCGTAGCCTATTTAAATAAGCCGACGATATATTTTTACATGATTTCTCCAGAATTAGCTGAACTTGCAGGACTCTTTGCGGCTGATGGTTGTATGCAGAAAACGCAACGCGGAGGCTATATTTGTTTTTGGGGCAACATCACAGAGGATCGGGAATATTACGATGCGGCTATTGCAGTCCTCTTTCAAAAAGAGTTCGGTGTTCGACCCCGACTCCACGAAAAGCGATCAAATTCAGTTTATGGCTTTTATTGTTGCACTCCCTCCATTATTCAAAAATTTAAAGACCTGAATTTTCAACCCGGCCCTAAAAGTCATTCTGTTGAAATTCCATTACCTATATTATGGGGTGGAGATTCAATAATTCAAGCTGCATTTATTCGAGGTTTCTTTGATGGCGATGGATCATTAACTTTTTACAAACGACCAGGGCCAACTTACTCAGGTTTTAACCAAACTCATCATGTTTATCCCCGAATTGAAATTACATCTGTTTCCATTAAGATGATTCAACAACTTCATGTTCTTTTATTACGATTAGGCATATTTGGAACTATTAACTCTAAATTTCCGAAAAAAGGAGGTCCGTCGTGGTGTATCTACGTTCGTGGCAAGACCATGCTCGAACGCTGGATGTCCTTGATAGGAACCAATAATCCTGCTCAGAAATCACGATATCTACTCTGGAAAAAACAAGGATATTGCCCGACGCATACAACGTTGGCTCAGCGCCAGAACGCATTGGCTTAGCCCTGAAACTTAAATGAAAGCGTATTGTATTCTTCTGTTGTGTACACGCCGATGCCTTCTTGGTGCCACAATCTGAAATCAGCAACCTTTTCGTCAAGAGCCAACTTACTGCAGATCGTGCAGTACGGCTGGCCCGAACGCAACGGCTCGCCATTCTCGTCCACGCTTGCAAAATACAGTTGTGAACCAGGCACTTTTTTGGGCTTCCACCTAATGCCATTTATTATCGCCCGTTGCTCCGCATGAATGCAACAGGTTTTGTCCGTGACTTTAGAATGATAACTGCCTTTCTCACAAGAACATCGACGCTGACTTTCCAATTCATTCGGAGGAGAATTCATTCCCCAACTTATAACCTTGTTATCGAACACGAGAACAGAACCGCACTTGCGACGTTCACACGTTGCTTCACGAGCCACTTCAGCAGCTCTCAGCATAAACACAATACCTTCCTTCGCCTCTTCCCCAACAAGCAGTCTCATGCAGTTTTACCCTTCTAATTCATTTAAATCTATTTGGCTATTCCAGAAGGTAGCTTTTTATACTCCCCCTCGAGACTTCCTCCCAGTGGAGGTTGCAGACTCCAAGTTCTGCCATCTCCTAATGCGGAGGTACCGAAGCGGTTAACGGGTTCGCCTGCAGAGCGAATTTTCCTGGGTTCGAGTCCCAGCCTCCGCTTACTTTTATTTTCTTAGAATTACTTCTTTCTTTTCTTTGACTTTTTAGCAGGTTTTGTTGCTTTCTGAACTGCTTTCTTTTTTGCAATCAAGGTGTAAATAGCCACGATTGCAATTTCTATCAGAAGAACGCCAACCAGCACGCGGTCGTTGTGGCGGCCGAAACCAAGACCCCACTTCACAATAACGCGAGGGTCGACAAACGTCAAGGTTGCGCCGATAACTCCTGTAACAACTGCAACGATTCCTGTGACAACTTTACGCATGGTGCGCCCTCAAGAACTTGTTGACAAACCAAAAGGGTCCTGCAGAAACAAGCACACGAGCAACACCGCCAATAGGTGTAGCCCCAAGTAACATGCTTGCGGCAGCAAACACGATGCCAACAACAAAGCTACCGAGCCAGACATTTGTCCAACTCATCGCATAAATCAAAACGAACAAGAACGCAAACGCAACAATCGCCGCGCTCAACGTCATCGCAAGCATCGTGGCTTCGTCAGTACCACCTGTCCATTTGATAACAAACATAATCCAGCCCCAATGCAACGCAAGCGAAGCCAGACCACAGAATGCCGCAAACGACAACGAATCGCCCTTCTTCATGACGCGTGAGCCCAAGAAATACATGAGGCCCAATGCAATTGCGTGAATGACAATATACCACACCGCATCATCAATCCTGAACAACGAATGATCGATTGTTGCCGACGCAAAACGGTAATAGAGATAAAACGCAACCGGACCCAAAAGCGAAGTAACAATACCCTGCGTACGCCCGTAACCAACCAGCCACGCAACTAAAAACACCGCCGCAAACACAATCATAAACTTCACAGCAACATAATTGAGATGCACAGCTGTGTTCGTCGCAACATGATACGTCATATCCAACGCATTCATGCCCAGCGTAACCGCAACGGCAAACACCAACGCCTTCAGGAACAGGTTCATTTTATTCAACAATGACCGCGCCCTTCATACTTGCGTGAATACCGCACACATACTCAAACGTGCCTGCAGCATCAAACGTGTGACTCCACGTTTCGCCCATGAATAATTCTTGGCTTTCAACGCCATCAATCGCGACCGTGTGCGAAGCCTTTTCATCGTTCTTCCACATGACTGTTTCGCCAACCTTAATGGTCAACGTGTCCGGAGTAAATTTGAGATTGTTCATCGAAACAACGTGGTCCGCGACCATCGTCGTTGTTTCAACTGCTGTCGTTGTTTGCGGCGCCGGAGAGGCACACGCCATCAAGAATAACACTAAAACCAATGCGAATATTTTGTTCATAAGGATACCTCAATCCGCAATTAACGAACACCGTATAAAAAGATACTGGTAGATGACCGCAGGTAGGACGCAGACTGGAGACGAGGAGCAGAAGTTATTTAAATACCCAAAAATGCGATTTTCTTATGAAACTTCTCCTCCAACGCGAACTCAAACAGCACGTTCCCGAACAAGATCGCTCGGTCACCATCGTTGAAGGCAAAGAATACCTCGTTGATGAGTCAAAAGACTTTAGCACTAAACACGGAACTGTTTCTTCTAAAGACTTGAAATCCAAAGACGGCACCACCATCAAGTCCAACCAAAACAAAGAATTCATTGTTCTCACTCCTACTTTTATTGACATCTTCACACGTCTTCGAAAAGGACCCCAAAGCATCAATTTGAAGGATATTGGAACGATTGTCGCCGAAACAGGCGTCGGTAAAGACAGCGTTGTTGTTGACGCAGGCGCCGGATCTGGAGCGCTTTCTTCGTTCCTTGCTCATCTTGTAAAGAAAGTAACAACATACGAAATCAAAGACGACTACCTCGAAAACATCAAAGAAAACTTCAAACAACTCGGCCTCAAAAACATCACGCTCAAACACGCAGACATCATGAAAGGCATCGCCGAAAAGAAAGTCGATTTGGTCACGCTTGACATGCCCAACTCTGCACCTGTAGTACCTATCGCAACCGATGCTTTGGCTATTGGTGGACATTTGGTCGGTTACTGCCCGCATGTCACCCAAGTCATCCAATTCCTCGAAGCAATCCGCAAAGATGCTCGTTTACAGCACAGCAAAACACTCGAAACTATCCAACGCGAATGGGTCGTCGACGAAATGCGCTCTAGACCCTCGAACGCAGAAATCGGTCACACCGCATTCTTAATCTTCGCGAGGCGCATCAAGTGAATCTGAACTCAAAAAAGCTCGGTGATTGGTGCACAGAAACAGAAGAACTTGCGAAAGACTTACGTCTCGAATACTGGAACATGAGTGTGGGCTTACCCTACAGCGAAAAAAAAATTGGCGAACTCGAAGTAAAAAGCGGCAAACACACCGCAACATTTCTTGAACAATTCAAACAACCACAAGACCTCGTTGATGACTGCATCGGCTCAGTCGCAGGCTCAAAAACCTACAAAGAAGGACTCGCCCTGCAGGAAGCCCGCAAGTCCAAAATCATTTCCTCCAAATACAAAATCAAGGGAAAACCAGTCACGTGGCAAAGCTGGAGACAATTCGCGGCAAACGCAAACGACACCCAACGCCAACACGTCTACGACGAATTTATTCAATTGAGCAAGCATCTTGTTCCGCTCGTCAAGAAAAAGTTTGACGTTGCCCGCGACGTTTACGCACAGTATGGAACTAATCCGCTCGACACTTATGTTAGAAGTCACCGCATGAGTGTTGACAAACTCCGACAAGTTATTCTTGAACTCAAAGACGGCATCAAAAAACCATTCATCAAACTCAATAAGCAACACTCTCAGACTCTTTTCGGCAGAGAACCCGAATACTACGACGACTTCTATGTTATTCGGAACAAACTCTACGACGACATCGACATGCCCAAAATAAATGCACTCAACAGCGTTTTTACGACGATTAAAGGCCTCGGCTTAAGCCCTGATGGCATCCAGCTCGATTCGGAAGATCGACCGGGCAAATACGCCTCACCATTCATGACCGCCATCCACGTACCGACCGATGTCCGCGTCAGCTACAAACCCGAAAACCCCTTCAACGACCTCAACTCTATTTATCACGAATACGGCCACGCGTTACATTATAAATCCATCAAACCAGACTTACCCTTCTGGACACGCAACTGCATCTCCGAAGGATTGGCCGAAACATTCTCCATCTTCTTCGACAAACTCTTGTTCGACCCGAAATTCCTCGCCCACATCGGCTTCAAAAAAGAATCAGCACATAACGTCGTCGAACTCACCCGCTACAAAGAAATGTACGGCGCCGCATTCTACTGCGCAAACAGCCTCTTCAAAATCGACTCCTGGAAAAAAGACATTGCCTTTGAAGAATTGGCTCCGCTTTACGCCAAACACATCAAAGAATGCATGGGCTTGCAAATTCCCGGCGAATACTGGTTATTACACCACATCCTTCCTGACAGTTTAATGTACGTCCCCAGCTACATGCTTGCAGAAATGCAAGTTGCCAATTTACATGAACATTTCAATCACGAACACGGAAGTGACTGGTGGGCAAACAAAAACGTCGGCAAAGAACTTAAGAAATATATGCAACCCGGAAGCGACAGCAACCTCGCAACCTTCGCAAAAATAACACCTAAGAATATGATTGCTAATTTTCAGCCGTAATACATCTTTCCTTCAGCCTTCTGCTCTCGATCTGCTACACTGCCTTGTTTGTTTAATCGCGGTCTGTGTGATTCTTCATCTCTACGGAACGTGAGTTCGATGCCTTGCAGGAAGACGTTCATGCCGTGTTCCATCGGGAACGGACCCTGCGCATCACCATGCACTGCGGGAGTTCCCGTGAACACAATAAGTTTGTCCGAGAGATAGTCCATAAACATCAAGTCGTGGTCGATAACTAATACGGGAGTTTCTCTGAGTTCAGTAAGCTCTTTGATAACCTTTGACACAATCATGCGCTGTTCAACATCAAGATATGCTGACGGTTCGTCAAGCAAGTAAACGTCCGCGTCCTTTGCTAACGTAGCTGCGATTGCAACTCGTTGTAATTCTCCGCCTGAAAGTTGGTTAAGCTGTTTGGTAAGTAAGTGTTTGAGGTCGAGCGGCTCAACTAACTGTGCCGAGTATCGGGTGAGTGCAGGGCCGAGAACCGTCATGACCAACTCAGTCGATTCCGAATCCAAATACTGCGGTTTGTACGAAACAATAACCTTGTCGTCAACCATGCCTGCATCAGGCTTCTGCACGTGTGCTAAAACTTGAGCGAATGTTGTTTTACCAATGCCGTTCTCGCCAAGAATACCGACAACTTCCTTCTTTCTGAGCATACCTTCGCCAGTTTCTAACTTGAACTTGCCCAACGTCTTTCGCACACCCTTCCACGACGTAACGATAGGTGCCGAGCTTTCCTTGTGCGGCGGTCTTGCCAAGAATTTGATTTCGTAATCTCTGAACCGCATGTTTTCATCTTTCAAAAAGCCCGAGAGGTAGGAGTTGATACCTGAACGGGTTGCTTTCGGCTGGCTCACAATACCATACGCTCCCTCTTTACCATACATGACGTGAATCAAGTCAGTCATGGCGTCCAACATAATCAAGTCGTGCTCGATAACAATAACGGCAACATCCGGCTTTGCCAAACTACGAATGTAATTTGCAACCTTGAGGCGTTGCTTGATGTCAAGATAGGAAGTAGGTTCGTCAAAAATGTAGAGATTTGCTTTTTTAAGAACGGTGGCTGCAATTGCGACTCTTTGCAATTCTCCGCCTGAGAGCGTGGAAACGTCATTGTCTAGAATCATGCGCAAATCAAGAACGTCTGCGATGACATCAAGCTTCTTTTCCTCGTCGACTTTGCCCAACAAATCTTTGACCTTTCCCTTTGTGGTTTTTGCGAGCAAATCAATCTGTTGCGGTTTGTACGACACTTTGACATTACCATCACGCACTTGCTCGAAAAAGCGTTGTGCTTCCGAGCCTCTAAAGAACTTGATAACTTCTTCGAAAGCTGCATCTTTGTCCGTGCCGAGATTGGGCTTCATCATGCCCGCAATAATTTTGATCGCGGTAGATTTGCCAATTCCATTTCTGCCAAGAATGCCGACAACCTTGCCGAACACTGGCGTGGGAAGACTGTAGAGTTTGAACCCGTTCACACCATATTGGTGGATAGGCGTTTTGCACAATTCATCAGGTAAATTCGTGATATAGAAAACATCAAACGGACATTTCACAACGCAGATTTGGCAACCGATGCAGAGATACGGGTCGACCTTGACTTTCGTTGCAGGCTCTTTTGTAATACAATCTTTGCCTTCTCTGTTGACAGGGCACACTCTAATGCAAAGATAGTTCCCGCAACCGACAGGGTTACACCGTTCTTTACGCACAACTGCTATTCGCGGCATACCCATTTTTTCGGCATAAAGGTTTATAAATGTATGCGGACGATAATAGACTATGAAATGCACGATTTGCTCGTCAGAAGTCGGCGAAACATTCCTCAAAAAACCCATCGGCGGCTACGTGGCAGACGCAAAAGGAAAACGACACTTGGTTTGCTTTTCTTGCCAAAAGAAATTCTTGACAAAAGAAGAAATCTTACAACACATCAAATAATTTTTCGCAAAACCTTTAAAAAGGGTGCAGAATGAAGTTCATACATGCCTCTGTAGCTCAGTAGTAGAGCGCTTGCTTCGTAAGCAAGAAGTCGCGGGTGCAACTCCCTCCAGAGGCTTATACGCCCCGTTCGTAAGCCCACACATTATGGGCGAAAGAACGGGAGATTTCTTTTGTCCTGCTGATTTTGGTACCAAAAAGGTACTGAAAGTTAATACGTAAAGTACACCACCTCTATTCTGTAAGACAAACGCTTTACAACATTTATGTATCCGCGCGTCGTCCTACAAAGTATATAGCCACAAAAGTGCTACAAGGTTTATGTACGCACAAGTGGCGTACAATGTTGATAAAACGAGAAAAACGTTGTGTCCCAGGAGGGCTACAAAATTCATAAACACAAATTGCGTTTATAAACGTGGGCCCGGACTGGGACCGAATGTTTATGTACGCTTTTTGCGCTACAATGTTTAAGAGTCCAGAAATTTGCTGATTTATTGCAAAAACAAAACCCCCATTGAAGAGGTGGTGAGGCTTTACTATGATTGACGTGCAAACTCCCAATGACAACGGTGCAGGAGTCTGGAGACCGCAAATGGAAACAGACTACCACAGATTCGGTAAACAGTATCAGGCAGCGATTACGAGGCTCTGGAAGGCACAAATGCCGAGAGAAGACAAAGAACTTGTCGAAAAGTTCGCTCGCGACGTAAAGACCGATGGAACGGGTAATTCGAGATTGACAAAATTGGTTCGGAACCTAGCAATATTGGGCGAAATGCTCGGCAAACCCTTCAAAACCGCAACGAGTGAAGATATGCGCCGCATCGTGCACCATTACGAATCTGGAGACTATTCTGTTTGGACACGGCACGATGTTAAGGTTATTTTGAAGCAGTTTTATCGTTGGATTGATGGCGAAGATTATCCGAAAATCGTGAAATGGATTTGCACCACGATACCGCATAAAGAAATGCCGATCATTCAGGAATCTGAACTACTTTCTGAAGAAGAAGTAAACAAAATCATTGCAACAGTAGATCATCCGCGCAACAAAGCAATACTCGCTATTTTGGGTGAGAGTGGCGCACGAATAGGTGAGATTGGGAATTTGACCATTGGTCAGGTGAAGATTGATGCAAGCGGCGCTGTCTTAAATGTCTCGGGAAAGACTGGACACCGACGCTTGCGCATTATCAGCTCAACCGCGTTTTTGGTCAAATGGCTCGACATCCACCCCGAACCAACAAATCCTCACGCACCATTGTGGATTAACATCGGAACAAAAAACTACCACCAAATAATGTCTTATGAAGGCATCAGAAAAATATTGATTGAAACTTTCAAGAAAGCAGGAATTAAGAAAAGGTGTCATCCTTACATTTTCAGACACAGCAGAGCATCTCAACTTGCGCGACACTTGACTGAGTTTCAAATGAATTCGTATTTTGGCTGGATTCAAGGCAGTCGGATGCCGAGCTGCTATGTTCATATCAGCGGCAAAGATTTGGATGAGGATATTTTGCGTATTAACGGCATGAAACCCGGCGAACAACTTTTGCCGTTCAAACCGCAAGCAAGAGCCTGTCCTCGTTGCAAGGAAATCAACGCACCAAATGCGTTGTATTGTTGCCGTTGTGCTGAAATTGTGGACTCCTCACTTGCTTTGAAAACGAAAATGGAGGACTTAGGTAAATCGGAACGTGTGAAGAGTCCTTTTGCGGAATGGATGCAAGCGGATCCGGAACTAAAAGAATTATTGCGGAGAAAAGGTCATGAATTCAAACAACGCATCAACGCCTGACCCTGTGGGTGACGGGCTGTTTTGGGCGGGCATTGTATTATGCGCTGCAGCAATCGTCGTTCGAATCGTAACGATTGTTTTTTCTTTTTTTATCAATTTTTGGCAGGTCTTTGCGCTTGGCGCAGCGACGCTATTGAGCACTTTTTTCTTAATTGCCGCAGCCATTACTGGATGGCGCACCATCACGGACAAACCGTTCCGTTCTGATGTCACCGTTCAAGAACTGATAGACCACGAAGGCGAAGACGACTATTTTGTAGAACCTGAAGACAAATATGGACGCAAATCTCAATCCATTACACCAGAGCCTTCTCAACCTTCTGAAGAGCCAGATATGAAAAATCTTAAACAAATATTGCTTGATGAAAAACAGGCAAGAGAACAAAGACAAACTGCACTGCTCGATTTTCCTTTGTACCCAATTAATGATTTAGCTCAACAAGACCGCTACTTTCTATCTACTAAAGGATATGAAGAAAAAGAATTTGTGCCTTTCGGCAAAACACGCAGAGAACAATTCTTGATTCTCAAACAAAAAAATTACGCCCTCGAACACACATTCGTTCTCTACTCCCTATTCAAGCTCTTGCAAGACCGCGACATATTTACCCGCGTCACCGCTGACAGCACACTCCACATCACCCACGACCAGAGCAAGCACGCCGTATGCGTCGTCACCCCTACAGACCACTCCCGCACAGGATACCTATACCTCACCTCAAACCGCATGCACCGCCACGGCATCTCCCACTTCCTCACCACCTCCTCCGCCTACCAACGCTCCTTCACCCACTACGCTGACACACTCACCCGCAACACCATACACCAATGGATAAAAGACACCTTCCC
>ERZ1292629.3655-Hain-H43-01um-R1-3655-length-11741-cov-4_pt1 | contig 11741 bp, 11 predicted proteins | sample MGYA00564399_ERZ1292629 | MGnify/ENA primary metagenome ERZ1292629 (study PRJEB36523, sample SAMEA6512636) | groundwater metagenome | collected 2019-01-08 | study: AquaDiva: Metagenomics assemblies of 32 groundwater samples | reverse complement strand
AGTTAAATCCTGGAGAAAACCTAGTCTTATCTGGAAAAGCAATAAAGAAAAATGGTGTTGCTTTAAATGGTTTTGTAGATTTAATCCTAAATGTAGCAAATGAATCTGGAGCTAACATCAAAGTTTCAGACACAGTAAAAAACGGTTTCTTTTCAATAAATTACACTCTTCCAAAAGGAATCAAATCTCAAGAATACACAATAACTTTAAAGACATATGACAAAGATACAGAGGGATTGGTAAAAAATACTGGAAGTGCAGATTATAAAATATTTGTAAAACAGGTTCCAACAAATTTAGAAATAATTTTAGAAAATCCAGAAGTAAACCCTGGAGAATATGTTAGAGCAAAAACAATATTACACGATCAAACAGGAGAAAAAATTAGTTCTATTAGTATTATAACAATAAAAGATGAAAAAGATAAAATAATTGAACAACAACAAAAATCAACTGATGAGTTTTTAGAATATTTAATCAGTGCAACAACCCCCCCAAACGAATGGAAAATTTATGCCATTTCAAACAAAATAACTAATGAAGCTACATTTAAAATAAAGGCGAAAGAAGAAATAACCTTCAAATTAGTAAATAAAACACTAATAGTCACAAATATAGGAAATGTTCAATATAACAAAAGCCTTTTAATAAAAATAGAAAATCAATCATTTAGTCTAGACATAAATTTAGGGGTTGGAAAAAACCAAAAATATACTCTAAGTGCTCCAGATGGAGAGCATGATATCGAAATTACAGTTGATGGACAAAATAAATTTTCAGAAAAAGTATTTTTAACTGGAGATACTGTAAATGTAAAAAAATCCTCTCTTGGCTCCGGAGTTGTAACTGTTGCTAAAAATCCATTAGTATGGACATTCATAATAGGTATACTTGGATTTATGGCATTTATGTTTTTAAGAAAAGGTTATCAGAGGAGTTTTATCGGGCATATACAAAAAAAGAAAGAAAATATTCCCGCTGCAGAGCCTACAAAACAAATAAAAGGCGATTTAATAAAAACAAGAAATAAAGCTGAAGTAGTTCTATCTATTAAAGGAAATAAGCAAGATGTGAGTATAGTATGCTTAAAGATAAGAAATGTCAATGAAGTTAAGGGAAATAGTGGGGCAAAAGAGATACTGCAGAAGATTACAGATTTCGCAGAAGACAGAAGAGCAGCAATATATGAAAACCAAGGAACTTTAATATTTATACTAAGCGCAGAACTAACAAGAACTTTCAAGAATGAGAAAACAGCTTTAAGTATTGCAAACTATATAAACGAGAGTTTAAAACACCATAACAGACTAGCAAAACAAAAAATTGATTTTGGGTTATCACTCAACCATGGAGCAATAGTTGCACAAAAAGATGCTAATTCACTAAAGTTTATGAGTTTAGGAAATCTAATGTCCGAAACAAAGAAAATTGCTTCTGTTTCCAGAGAAGAAGTGTTATTAGCCCCAAGTATAAACAAAAATTTAGGGGGGGAAGTAAAAACAGAAAAGGCTGAAAGAGATGGGGCTACATTCCATTCGATAGTAGATGTAAGAAACAGAGATGAGCATAGCAAGTTCATAAATAGTTTTGTAGATAGGAATGCAAAAGATTTTGGTAAGATGCATTAATTTCTAAAATCAAATATACTTAAATAAGAATTAATAATAGCTCTTTTAATTTCTGGATGTCTCTTCTCAAGTTCATTAATAAATGAATTTATTTTATTTTTTTTATTCTTTTCTTCTTTAAATTTTAGGTGCCTTAATTTTGCATATAATAGAACCTCTGCATCTAGAAATAAGTACAACGGCTTTATTACGAGTTTCTCTTTCTTTTCAATAGGAGAAACTTTTAATTTACTAATATCCCCTTTAATAATTTTATCTATAACCTCTTCAGATTCCATATCTAAAGTATTCGAAACAGCTAATCTATCAAATTTTTTATTTTTTGAGAATTTAACTACCCATGAAGTAGATTTTCCACAAAACATTTTTAAGATATCTTCCAAAGCCTTGGTTCTGAAATCATTTTTATTTCTATAAGCTATAGTTTGCCTTGGTTTTATCATCCCAAACTTTCTAATTATATAAAGTGTTTTTCTTTGAAAATAATTAATAAAACACCACCTGCATAGTTTTCTTTTATTAGTAAACTCATAAACTGGATTGGTATTACATGTTTTACACATAATCAAGATAGATAAAAGAGGATTATAAATTTATTTGATTCAATTGGATTTAATAAAATTTTCGTTCATTCCAATTGAATGCTATAAAAATACCAAAGCTTGTCGTAATTGGTATTTTTATTTCTTAACTAATTTTATTTCCTAACCTTTGTTTTTGTTACTTCTTCCCTAACAGCTTCCTTAATCTCTTGTCTTAAAACAACCCTTTTTATGAATGAAAAATTCATGAACTTAAGCACCAATCCTATTATGATTAAAACAATTGCAAGTGTAAGCATTATTTTGAAAACCTTTAGTGAAACAACCGATATAAAACTAAACATAGATTTTACTACCATAAAAAAAATATTTGACTCTTGAGAAGCAAGTGAACCTGAAAAAGAGAATAATCCAGAAAGAGGATAAAAAAATAATTCAAAATTAATAAAAGGTAGAATAGATAAGATCATTAAAAATCCAATTAGAATAGGAAAATTAGTTTTATTTTCTACTAAAAAGAAAGCTAGTGCAATAAATATTAAAGAAAAAATTAAAGCAATAAAGAAATTCCCCCCCCAATAATTTTTTGCTTTTAGAGAGAATAAAAAGAAAGGTGATTCTGTTTTCTGAAAACAATCCCAAAAATTACAATCATATTCCCTATAATAACTTTGGTTGACTAAATCATCTACTTCATATTCAATAATTGCTTCTTGTCCTTCAGATATAACACTGCAAGGAATTGTAGTCGATTCGCTAATTAAATTATTATAAAAAGAATAATCAGAATTATTTTTACAATTGGAAATCATTTCAGGGTATTTTTCTCCTATTTTTTGACTAATATTCATCTCATTATCTGCAATTTCTTTAATAGCTATTTTTAATTCTGGTTTAAGAATATTATAATCCAAAGCCAAATACATTACTACAAAAAAATTCATAACTAAAAGAGAGATAATTATTATTATAGAAACAACAAATAAAAAGCTACCTCTTACAAAACCCATGAAATAAATAAGAAAAAAGTGTTTATAAAAGTAATCACATCCTCTCCAATATCTTAAACTTTTTCAAAGTTTAATGAGACTGGAAAAATCACATTTTTTCCAGCACTTCAATTCTCTTCTCAATTGCAGGATGTGTGCTTGTTAACTCCTTAAATCCTGCACTGAATGGATTTGCAAAAAATAAAGGAGCAACTGCTTTAGGAATCTTTTTTTCTGGAGAGTTCTCACTTCTAATTTTTTTCAATGCATTAATTAATCCTGGAGGATATCTTGTAAATTTAACAGCAGAAGCATCTGCAGAGTATTCTCTTTTTCTTGAAATGGCTAACTGGACTAATTGAACAAAAATTGGTGCAAGAATTGCAAGAACAAGCCCAATTAAAATAAAAATCCCTTTCCCTTTGCTATCATCACTACTTCCTCTCATCCACATACTTCTTAAAAATATTTCAGAAATTATTGCAATCATTCCAACCATTACTGCTGTAAGAGTCATAAATCTAATATCATAATTTGCAACATGACTTAATTCGTGTGCTAAAACTCCTTCTAGCTCTTCTTTATTTAATTTATTCAAAGCCCCCTCTGTTACACATATAACAGAATTTCTTGGATTTCTTCCAGAAGCAAAAGCATTTATCTGTTGTGAAGGCATAATATAAAGTTTAGGCATTGGCATTCCAGAAGCAATTGTTAATCCTTCAACAATAGAATAATACTGCCTATATTGTGTTCTATCTGCTAATTTCGCGCGAACACTTGCCAAAGCTATTTTATCTGAGTTGTAGTAAGAAATTAAAAGATAAAACATAGAAAATACAATTGAAATTATCATTATAATAAAAAAATATCCTGGCTCAAATGCAAATGAAATCACATAACCAAAAAGAACAATAACTGCAAATATAACTACCATTAAGAAAAATGATTTTAGTTTATTACCCGCAATCTGGTCGCGAAAATCAATTCTTCCGTAATCCTTTTTTTCTTTAGGCATAAAAACTACAAGAAAAAGGAGTTTTTAAGATTTGTTTTCAGCCAGACAACAAGAATAGAAAAGTTTAAATATGCTTATTATATAAGTATATATAAGATGACAAATGGGACAATTTTACACAGCCCCACATTAGAAAGTGTGATTATGGTAGAGGAAACCGTAGAGAAATATTCAGGAGAACTTGGAAAATATCAATTATGGCAAAAGCTTCCTAGAAAAATGATGTATCAAACTTTTTTGGTTATTATTGATTATTTAGAAAAATCAAATAAGATAGTAATAAATCAAGAAGGAAAGATAGTTTGGATTTGGAATCCAGAATTTATAAGAAAACTTCAGAAGAAAGGGCTAATCATAAAATAAGATGAATGAAAGAGTAAAAGAAGTAGCTTTTGCAGACGAAAATGTTAAAGAGGCGTATTTTAAACTTAAAGAGGGAAAGTTTGAAGATAAGCAGATGTTTTATTTTATAAAATAACAATAAAAACCATCAATACAAATATCCCCACAACTAATAAAATCTTCTTCCCCCATATTTTACTCAAACTTCACCTTAACTAACTCCCTTTCAGCAGGAGCAATCTTCAAATATTCCTTTTCCTTTCTTCCATAAATTCCAGCAAAGAATTTTCCAGGGAAGGTTGTACACAAATTATTGTAGTCAAGAATACTATCATTGTAATACTGCCTTGAATAAGCAACTCTATCTTCTGTTGAAGCAAGTTCCCTCTGCAATTCAATGAAATTAGTATTTGCTTTCAAATCAGGATAATTCTCAGCTATAGCAAATAATCTTCCTAAAGCATGTTCCAAAACATCGTTAGCCTTTACTTTTTTCTCTACATCTCCTGCTCCAACAAGAGCTTTTCTTGCCTTATTAACTTCAGCCATAATTCCCTTCTCGTGCTTAGCATATCCCTTCACGGTTTCAATTAAGTTTGGAATTAAGTCAGCTCTTCTTTTCAGCTGAACATCTATTTGTGATAGAGAATTATCAATTCTATTTCCAAGAATAGCAAACCTATTGAAATAATAAAGAAATGCGAGTACAACTAATGCAACAACTGCAATCAAAACCCAAACCAAAGCTGTAAGTGCCATAAAGAATTAAATAAAATGAGGTTTATAAATTTAATCAAAGAACTGCTTGCCTCATTTCATTCGGCTCGCTCGTCAATAGTTGTTCGCTGTTGCTCACAATTAATATATTCTAATGTTCTATTAATCAACAAAGAAACAGATTAAATTAATTTAGGGCTTTTGTTAATATTCATTTACATCAATCTTTTCATCTCTAAAACATCAAATTTATTTCCTAGGTGTTGTAGCAAAAGCTACATTAGAATATGCAGAATCTCCAGCAGAATTATAAGATCTTATTCTATAATAATATTTTTTTCCAGCTGAAAGCCCTATATTACTGTAAGTATTGACATTAGCTCCAACACTCGCTATCTGACTAAATCCTCTAGTAGCACTTGTACTCCTTTCAATTTTAAATCCATCCTCATTATTAGAATTATCTATCCAATTCAAATTAATTTGGCTTTTAGAAATAGCTGTAGCAACTAAATTAGAAGGCATGCTAGGCAAAACAAGTTTGGTTAGAGTAGTAGCAGAAGCAGTATTAGAATATGCTGAATTTCCCACACTATTAAATGCAAGAACTCTATAATAATAAGTAGTAGCTGAAGCAAGCCCTATATCACTATAGTTATTAACATTTGCTCCAACACTTGCTATCTGTGTAAAACTATTTCCATCCAAGCTTCTCTCAATCTTAAAACCATCTTCATTATCTGAATTATCTGCCCAATTTAAATTAATCTGGCTTGATGAAACCACATTACCAACCAAACCAGATGGTGCTACAGGTATTACAGGTGTTGGAGGAATAAAACTTCCACTTAAATCGTACATGTAAATATCCCAATTGCCGTTTCTAAAATCCTGCCAAACAATTACATTACCTGAAACAGCAGGATTAATTTGGTATGCTGGATTAAAAGTAATTCTCTCTTGAATATTATTAATCAAATCATACACATAGATATCCCTATCTGCACCGATTAGTTGCCACACAACTTTATTTCCAGATATGTCTGGCGCTAGATGATTATTATTTAGTTCATTAATTATGTCGGTGATTAAATGTTTTGTATTACTAGACAAGTCATAAACATAAATTTGTGTTCCATATGTACTTCCATCTGCCCAAACAACTTTATCACCTGAAATAGCAGGTTCTACTTGCTGATTTATTGAGTCGTTGCTAAGATCTTGTTCAGTGTTTGTTGTTAAATCATAAAGATAAATGTCATAAAGACCGCGATAATCCTGCCAAACAATTACATTACCTGAAACAGCAGGATTTGTCTGCCCTGATGAATTAAGGGCAATTACTTTTCCGGTGTTTGTACTTAAATCATAAATATAAATGTCCCAATCTACGCCAATGTTAAAACTTTGGTAGACAATTTTATTTCCTGAAATATCTGGATAATTTGGATAATTATGCCCTGCAGTCCCTGCAGTACTTGTAGTAATCCGGCTCTCTTTTTTTGTAGATAAATCATAAATATAAATATCCCCGTAAGCATTTCTATTATCAGCATACACTATATTATCTCCATCAATAGTTGGATTAGTCTGATTTGCAGAATTGGTTGTAATTTGCTTTTCAGTTTTTGTAGATAAGTCATACATGTAAATATCCCAATTACCATTTCTATAATCCTGCCAGACAATTCTATTTCCTGAAATAGCAGGATTAATTTGGCTTGCAGGATTAGTTATAACTGGAATAGTAGAGTCTTTAAAAACTGTAGTATAATCCTGAAATTCATGACCCTCTTTTGTTGACACTTTTAGTATTATTGTATAAAATCCTGTACCTAATTGTGCAGCATTCCAAACTCCCAACACTCCATTGTTTACTTGAGTATAACTTCTAGAACCAATAGGAATCCAAGTAATCATATTATCTGGAGAGTAATACAATTCAGAATAATTAAAATTCTGTCCAGACGCTGAACCCATAATATTAACCTGTTGTTGCGGGCCTATAGAAGTATCAGATGTCGGATAAGTAATTTTTATGTTTGTAGGGGAAACTATATTTACAGCTTTTAATGTATTTACCCTTCCATAACCAGAGTTTATATCAAAACCAGGAGTTAAAATATCATCTGCTGATTCTTTTAATACTTGCCTGACTTGCTCGTTAGTAAAACTTGGATTATGAGATAAAATTAAAGCAGCAACTCCTGAAACATGAGGAGCGGCCATAGATGTTCCAGCTAATCTCATATAATTAGAACCTATAACATACTCTGGAAGATATGTTCTAAAATAAGAAGTTCCGATTGGTAACAAAGAAAGGATATTATACATACTAGCACCGGTACTTCCTTCACAACCGGGAGCAGCAACATCTATTTTCATTCCATAATTTGAAAAAGAACATCTTTGGTCATTTTCATCAGAAGCAGAGACTGCAATTACTTCCCCCAAATTTGCAGGAGAGAAAAAGGCAACATTAGTATTAGAATTTCCTGCAGCCGCAACAATAACACTTCCTAAAGAATAAGCATAAGTAGTTGCATTTGCTATAAGTGCAGAACTGCCCCCTCCCCAAGAATTGCTTAGTATGTCTGCACCATTATTTGCTGCATAAGTTATTGCATTTGCTAAATCATCATCATAACCAGCACCAGTATTATCAAACCCTTTTAATGCCATTATTTTTGAGTTAGGTGCAACACCAACAATACCAATATTATTATTTGCAATTGCCGCAATAGTTCCAGAAACATGAGTTCCGTGTCCATTATCATCCATAGGGTTATTATCATTATTAACAAAATCATAACCCCCAACAACCTTTGCACAATTTCCAGCTAAAAATTGTGTGCCAGTACATCCACCTAAATCTGGATGAGTATAATCAACTCCAGTATCTATAACCGCTACAATTACATTGATTCCTTGAGAGATGTCCCATGCGGGCTCGGAATTCAATTTATTAGATTTCAATGCCCATAAATCTGGATAATTTTGTCCCCAGGAATAAACAGGGGGATTCTCAAATTCTGTATTATAATACTTATCATTTGGAAGCATAAATATTTTAGCAATATAATTTGGTTCAGCATATGCAACATTAGGATCTTCGCTGTACTCACTAACAATTGATAGAATATCTGTTTGGGAATCTTTAAATTCTATTACATAAATATTTTCTAAATCAGGAATTTTTGGATTTTTTACTGCCCGATTAGCTCTCTGTGGAAATTTTGCTTTTGTATCTTCAAAATCTTCAGCTGCAGTGATAAAATCTTTTCCTTTAGCTTTCCCTTTAGCTTCCAAATCTTTAAACACTCTGTCTATTTTTTTTACTTTATATTTTGCATTTAGCTTGTCTAAATTATCTGTTCCTGTAATGGTTTTTAATGCCTTGCCTTCTTTGAAAATTTTGCCTATTTGGCTTCCTAATTCAGGAGAAAATTTAATTATAAGTTGATTAGGAGAATATGACAATTGTGTGGTTTTTTCATCTGGTGCGAGTCTAACCTTGCCTGTTAAATTAGTTTTAATAAAATCCCAGTTCGCAATTATGATTAAAGATGCAATCAATAAAAAAGCCAAAACTATAATCAAAACTTTGACAAACTTTTTCCGCCTCATTTTACCTCAAGAAATAAAGGAAAAAGAGTTTATAAAATTATTTATTATTTTATTATAAGATTAAACAGGATATATTTTATAAGACTATCTTTCGTAGAAGAATAATGAAAGAAAAATCAGCAAAACTAACCAAGCAATTTGAGAAACATTTAGGAAAGCTTTCTCGCGGCTGCCAGTTATGCTTCGAAGGGAAAAAGCTTGTTTTGTTTGTAACTGGAATTTGCCCAAGAAACTGCATATATTGTCCCTTATCAAAAGAAAAAAAGAATAAAGACATAACAAATGCTAATGAGCTTAAAACTAAAAACATAAAAGAGATAATTAAAGAAGCAAAACTAAGCAGGGCAGAAGGAGCAGGAATAACTGGAGGCGACCCCCTATCAAGATTAAACAGAACTTTAAGCTACATAAGAGCATTAAAACACACATTTGGAAAAAAGTTTCATATTCACCTCTATACTTCTTTAGAATTAATAAACAAACAAAATATCAAAAAATTAAAAAGAGCAGGTTTAGATGAATTAAGACTTCATCCAGATATATTCAATAAAAAACTATGGCCAAAAATTGCATTAGTAACTGGCAAATTTTCAGAAGTTGGAATAGAAATTCCAGTTATTCCAGGAAAAGAAAAAGAGGTTATTGAACTCATAAATTTCGCAAAAGACAAGGTTGATTTTTTCAATTTAAATGAGCTTGAATATGCTATACTAAAAGAAAAAGAGTATAAAAAAAAGAAATGGAAAGTAAATGAAAATTATTTTGTTGAAGGGGGTGAGAAAACCGCATTGAATATTATTAAAAAGTTCAAACATCAAAAAATAAGAATCCATTATTGCAGTGCTAAATTTAAAGACGCAATTCAATTTTCTGAAAGAATAAAGAGAAGAGCTAAAACAGTAGCTAGAAAATTTGACAAAATAACCAATGATGGAATGCTGGTAAGAGGAGCAATTTATCTTAAAAATCTAAAAGAATTGAATAAAATTAAAAAGCAATTCAAAAATAAATTTAAAGATTATAGTTTTGAAGTTGATAAAAAGAAGCTAAGAATTATATTTGATGTTTCTAAGGTTGGAAGAGTAGCTAAGTTATTCAAAAATACAGCAATAATAGAAGAATACCCAACAATCGATGCTTTAGAAGTTTATAAGGAATTTTTAAGTTAAAGAATTGTGCTCACAGGTTCGCATAATAACATAATTTTTAATAGATAAAGAAAGTAGTTGGAGATTACACCTCAAAAATAAGGGGTAACAAAAAGTTAACTGAGCCCTACCTTCAGAATCGTTCCATTAAAGGTTAATCGTATCTGCGAATGAAATGAGCAGTAGAATTTATTATAGATAAGCAAGATTTAAATATATAAAAATATAAGATAAATCATGGCAATAAAAATTGATAAAAAGAAGTGTAATGGTTGTGGCTTGTGCGCAAGCATCTGTGATGATGTTTTTGAAATGGGAAAAGACGGAAAAGCCCATGTTAAGGTTCAAAAAAACATTCCTTGCGTTAAAGAAGCTATAGAACAATGTCCTGTAAGTGCAATTTCTGTATAAAAACATTTAAAAAATATGCTGTCTAAAGGGGATAATGGTAAATTCAATAAAGATAGGATTTGGTGTATTTTTTATTATTCTTGGACTGTATTTTATTAATAAGTTTCAGGGAGATACGATTTCTGTTATAGGGGGTATTGCATGTATTGCAATTGGATTAGGAATTATGGCTTCTAAGAATTAAGATGGATAAAATCAAGAAGAATAGATTAGATTTAGCTTATCAAAGACAATTACATCTTCTTAATTTTATTCTGATAATAGGTGCGGGGTCAATAATATCACTAATAGTTGGATTAATTTTGAATATTGAAAAATGGTTTAATTATTCTATAGCATTTATTATAGTGGGAACATTAACTTTTATACTTTACTCAAGAGTAGATGAGAATTTAAAGGGCATTTCCTTAAAAATAAGTAAGTTATAAATCTAGAAAAAGGGCAATAAAAATATTTATTAACTATGTTTTTCTTTTCTAAACATGAGAGAAAAAGAGGAGAGAAAAAGTAGTATAGAATTTGTAAAGTGGTTTTCTGAATTAAGTAAAGACTCTGTTTCTATTGTTGGAGGTAAAGGAGCAAACCTCGCTGAAATTTATAATATGAAAATCCCTGTTCCTCCTGGATTTGTCATAACTGCCCAGGCTTATGATTACTTTATAGAAAAAGCAGGACTAGCAAATAAGATACAAGAATTACTAGAAAAAATAGATTATGAAGATACAAAACAGCTAGATGAAATAACAGAAGAAATAAGAGGCTTAATTATAAAGGCTAATTTTCCAAAAGAAATGGAAATTGAGGTAATTGAAGCTTATGAAAATTTAAGTGGTTATAATATAGAAGTAGATAATAAAACAGCATATGATATATTGCATAGAGCTTCTGAACCAATTTTTGTTGCTGTAAGATCAAGTGCAACAGCAGAAGACTCTGAAGGAGCAAGTTTTGCAGGACAACAAGAGACTTTTATAAATGTTAAAGGAAGATTAAATTTAATAGAAAATATAAAAAAATGCTTTGCTTCTCTATATACAGCCAGATCTGTTTATTATAGGCACAAAAAAGGATTTAGAGAGGAAGACATGAGTCTGGCAGTGATAGTACAAAAGATGGTTGATTCTGATAAATCAGGAGTTATATTTTCAAAAGACCCAACATTCAACAAAGATAATGTAATTATCGAGGCGGTTTTTGGTTTAGGAGAAGGAATTGTTTCAGGAACAATCACACCAGATAAATATGAGGTTTCAGAAGATTTAAGCAAAATAGAAAAAAGAATTGCAGATAAAAAGATTGCAATCTCAAGAGATTCTTCA
>ERZ1292629.3653-Hain-H43-01um-R1-3653-length-11744-cov-41_pt1 | contig 11744 bp, 11 predicted proteins | sample MGYA00564399_ERZ1292629 | MGnify/ENA primary metagenome ERZ1292629 (study PRJEB36523, sample SAMEA6512636) | groundwater metagenome | collected 2019-01-08 | study: AquaDiva: Metagenomics assemblies of 32 groundwater samples | reverse complement strand
AACGAGTTATTATGCTGGCAGTCAAAAGAATGCTTCCTGACAACCGCTTGCGCCAACATTGGTTGGAGCGCTTAACCTTCGAGAAAAATGCCTAAGCTTGCTCTAGCTGCGTGGTTTAAGGGTGTTGGCCGACGCAAACGGGCAGTAGCCCAAGTTCGTTTAGTCAACGGTTCGGGTAAGTTGATTGTCAATGACAAAGAAATTGAATTGCCTTTAAAGCTAAAACATGTCTTCGAACTAGTCGATCGTTTCGGTCAATTTGATGTTTCGGTTATCGCTCGCGGTGGGGGAATGCAAGGCCAAATCGACGCAATCGTACTGGGAGTAGCTCGAGCATTGGTTGAAATTAACCCTGACTGGCGCTCAACCCTACGCAAGGGCGGTTACATGACTCGTGACGCTCGCATCAAGGAACGCAAGAAACCCGGTCTTAAAAAGGCCCGCAAAGCTCCTCAGTGGGCAAAGAGGTAATCCTCGCAGTCCAGCGCTAGTACTCTTGCTGCTGTGGCCAAGCTTTAGTCGTTTCGCTCCTAGCCTTCACTGACAATTAGCTCGACTTTTCCGTGTTAGCCAGTAAGATTGTGATATGTCTTTTTTAAAAAGAGCCGAGAGCAGTAGTGGTTTAAAGAGATTGGTAATCAGTATTATTGTTGGAGTTGGCTTATTACTATTACTGCGCCTAATTGCCACACCAGCGGAGATCGTCAGTAAATTAGCCGGTTGGTACGGTCAATACGGCTACTGGGTAGTTTTTATTTCTGCTTTGATTGAAGGAATATTTGTCATTAATTTATATTTTCCTGGCTCGACGGCAATTTTGCTTGGTGGGGCGTTAGCTAGCCAGAACGAGCTCTCAGCTATAATATTGGTCCTGCTGATCATTCTGGGATTTTTCATCTCGTATGTATTCAACTATTTCTTGGGAAAGTACGGTGTATATCAATTACTGTTGCGTTTTGGCTACAAGGATGCAGTTGAAGGCACAAAGGAATCTTTATCTGCTAACGGGCCAAGAATGATGCTAGTTTCTTTTTTCCATCCCAATGTTGGTTCGGTTGTGGCTACCGGAGCGGGAATAATAAATATGCCTTTTCGCCAATTCGCCATTTGGTGTCTTGTCTCGTTGATCTTATGGGATACGATTTGGGGAATCGTTGTGTATGCGCTGGGCAGTCAGGTTATATATCTACTCGGTAGTTGGCTAGCCATTCCGTTTATGCTCTTCTGGATTTTCCTGATTTACTTCATTCTCCGCCGCCATTCAAAGTCAACCTAGAAAGTTATTTTGATATTTAGGGTAAAGCGGTGGCCTGAGTCGCACATGGGCTCAGGCCAAGGGAAGTCGCACAAGAGTTTCTCTTGCCGGTTGCTTACTTTACAATGAGGCGTTCCCGAGTAATTGAAGCAACAAGTATCTCAGGCTCTTATCTGACGACTAATATAGCAGAACCTGATAGGAATGTCAATAGTTTAACGGCGAATTTTTCTTGCTGAATCTAACTCGAATCTGGTAATCTATCACAATGGCGACACTAATTCTTGATATTGAAACCGTCGGGGAGAACTGGGACGAAATTGATTCCGAGACCCAAAAGTTGTTGGTTGACCGGGTCAAAAAACAACCTAATTACTCCGAGGAAACCGACCCAACTACTATTGCCCAAGAATCTCTCGGTTTACAACCTTTTACCGGTCGGATTGTTGTGATTGGCGCCTACGATCTAGCTAGTAAAAAATCGGTTGTTTGGTTTGATAACGAAGGTGAAAGCACTGACGCCATCGAAGAAGGGGACGACAAATACATTCCGGCCGGCGAAAAAGAGATGCTGGAAAAATTTTGGGCTCTGGCTCTGCGCTACACTCACTTTGTCACATATAGCGGTCGCTCGCTCGATATGCCGTTTTTACTCTTGCGCTCGGCAGTTCACGGTATTAGACCATCGAAAGACTTGATGCGATCACGCTATCTTTACCAAATGTCGCCCGACGCCCAACATATCGATCTTTATGAGCAATTATCGTTTTACGGCGCTGTTAACAAACTGGGTGGTTTGCATTTGGCCTGTCGGGCTTTTGGTATCGTTACGCCCAAGAACGGCGAGATTGACGGCTCGAAAGTCGGTCAATTCTTTCGTGACAAAAGATATATGGACATCGCTCGCTACAACGCTCGTGACTTATCCTCAACGGCCGAACTTTACGAGAAGTGGAAGCAGTTTCTAGCTTGATATTACCCTCCCAAACAGGGAAAATGGGGCAGTGAACAACAAACTCGCGATTCTTAACGGTTCTTATAAAAAAGCCCTCGGAGCTATTCTCTTGAAGGAGTTTCCACACCTTGCGACCTTAGCGGTCGCCGATGTTCTAATCGATCCGTCTGGCAAAACGGGAAGAGTTTGGTTGTCCACTACTGCCGAAATCCTAAAAGCTGTTGAGCTCCGCCGGGGCGATATCCAAAACCAGCTCAAAAAGCATGTCGTCACCCGTTACACCCCGAGCTTTACCTTCCTATTGGACGATAAATACCTCGATCGAATCGACAATCTCTTTAACGAAATTGGACATGAAGACTAAGGCGCTTTTGTTCGTTATCTTTACGATATTTCTGTTTGCTCTTGGAGTACTCGTAACAACACTTTTCAACACCGCGCCAGTCACACTTGATGCAGTGGCGATGCTTTACGCCTCGCTTGGGCTGACTTTATACGGGCTGATATTCTTTATATTTATAGTTGTCGTCCGTCTCCAAACTCAAGTTACTCCTGGCTTGTCGACGATTAAATCACTACTGCGCTTAACTTTTGTCGTTGACGCCCTTATAATCATCTTATTAGCCCTGAGAGCCAACGATGTATTGAGTTGGCCCACAGCGATCGTACTCGCTGTTGTAGCGATGATAATCGGAGTAGTAATGAAGCGCCGCAAAAATATATGACAGGACACCTTCACCCCTTAACCATTTTGACGGAAAAAATATACGACTACTTCCAGCCGTACGGCTTTGAAGTTGTGTTAGGTCCAGAAGTTGTGACGACAGAGGACAACTTCGATAGCTTGAATATTCCCCCAGATCATCCAGCAAGAAAGGAATTCGACACGTTTTATCTGCACGACCGTAGAACCCTGCGGGCCCATATGACCGCACTCTATTTCCAGGCCATGAAAACTAGAAAACCACCCGTCAGGATGCTCTTTCCAGGGAGATGTTTTCGTAATGAATCGACCGACGCCACCCACAATATGATCTTCCATCAGATGGATATATTAGTAATCGATGAACACACAAACCTCGGCAACCTAGTCGCCACCCTCCAAGATCTGATGAAGCATCTTGTCGGTCCGGAATTAGAGTTTCGCATCCGCTCTAGCTACTTTCCGTTTACCGAGCCCTCAATCGAGCTAGATATCAAGCGCCCAGGCGGTGATTGGTTGGAGATGCTGGGAGCTGGCATGCTTAATCCCAATGTAATCAAGTACTACGGACTCGACCCAGAAAAATATCAGGGGCTGGCGGTCGGTATGGGCTTGGAGCGGATATTAAATGTTGCTAGTGGCGTTGACGATATTCGCTATACCCTCGCCGGAGATTATCGATATCTGGGACAATTCTAATGAAAATCAGCTATAAACAATTCCAGGAATTGCTACCAGAACTTCAGTGGGATATTGACGAGTTAGCGGATAAACTCTCTCTTGCTGGCCACGAAGCCGAAACTGTGGATAAAGATAGCTTGGATATTACGCTCACCGCCAATCGCCAGGACTGCAGAGATATAAAGTACTTAGCTTTTGATTTGGCCGGTGTATGCGGGCTTAAAACTTTACCAGATCTAGTGAAGTTCGGTCACGGAGACCCGATTAAAGTGACGCCGGAGCGGGTCAACCGCCTGCTGGGCTCGAAAATTACGCAAAATGACCTCGCTAACCTCGAACGACTAGGATTTAGAGTTGGCTCCAGTACCGTAGCTCCACCAGACTTTCGCGATGTCTCGACACTGGCCGATGTTAGCGAGGAGGTGATGCGCCAAGTTGGCTACAACGACCTAAATATTCGACCTCTTATGGGAGAGGACGCGCCTTCGTCAGAAATTTATCAGCACCTACTGGCAGTCAGGGTGGCCTTAGCCGCCACGGGCTTGGTAGAGACGGCTACTCCGTCGTTTACGCGCCAAGGTGCGGTTGAAATAAAGGACCCGTTCTCTCGTAATGAGCCCTTTTTACGACCGAATCTGCAGGAAGGGCTGTTAAAGACGCTATCCAAAAATCCGTTTCTAAAAAGGTCAGCTTACTTTGAAGTAGGAAATGTCTTTACCCCCAGCGAACAGACAAAGCTTGGTGTTATCATCGCCGGCTACAAGGACAAGGAGGTAGAGGCTTGGAGAGCTGAAATCTGCCGGTCGCTCGGGTGTGAAGTTAAGTTTAACGTCGTAGAACCGTCGATTTCTTCCGAACTCGATGTCAAGCAAAGCCGATTAAGTTACTTCGAAATATCAGTCGACCAACTGAAACCAATTATCGCGGAGAGGCCAAGTATATTTGACTTGCCTCTACCTAAATTCCAGCCGATTAGTAAATTTCCTCCGCTCGTTCGGGACATTACAATTAACGAGCAGGATGCGAACTCCGTAGATGATCTCAAAAAAATCGACGGCTTGTTGTTGGTCGAAAAAGTCGACGAGTACGAGGGGCGCGTCACCTATCGTATCGTGTTGCAGAAAATGGAAAGTAGCTACACCGAGAGCGAAATTCAAGCGATTGATAAACAACTCAAGAAGTATTCAGACTAACCAATAACAGGTAAACTAAGACGATGGAACGAATACTAAGCAATCAGGTCACGGAACAAGTCGGCAAAACAATTATGATGCAGGGTTGGGCCCAAACTGTGCGCGCCCACGCCAAAGTCGTTTTTATAGATTTACGCGACAGGACTGGACTAACTCAATTAGTTTTTATTGGCGACTTGCTCGGACCAGCCCAAGCAATCACCGGCGAATCAGTTATCACAGTCAAGGGTAAGGTCGTCGAACGACCGCAATCGCTTCAAAACGCCAACATCGTTTCCGGTAAAGTTGAAGTTCTGGTTGAAGATCTTCAAATTGAATCCATCGCTAAACCGCTACCGCTACCGTTAAACGACCGATCGGTTAATGAAGAAGTCCGACTCAAATACCGATATCTTGACTTGCGCTCGCAGAAAATGGCTGATAATTTGCGCCGACGACATCAAATGAATCAGTACATCCGTGACTACTTAACCGAGCGTGACTTCACTGAGATTGAAACGCCGTATATCTCTAAATCCACGCCTGAAGGCGCTCGTGACTACCTTGTTCCGAGCCGAATTGCCCCCGGTCAATTTTACGCTTTGCCGCAATCGCCCCAGCAATATAAACAACTACTTATGGTTGCTGGCATCGAACGCTATTTCCAAATTGTCCGCTGCTTCCGCGACGAAGACGCACGAACTGATCGCCAACCGGAATTTACCCAGCTAGATTTAGAAATGAGTTTTGCCACACAAGAAGAAATTCTCGATTTAACCGAAGGGCTTTTCCTGTCGATGGTGAAAAAGTTCTTTCCCGAGAAGACATTGACCTTCCAGACTGTTCCTCGTCTGACCCACAAAGAAGTGATGGATGAATACGGTACTGACAAGCCAGACTTACGTAAAGATAAAACCAATGACGACGAGTTGGCCTTTGCTTTTGTTGTCGATTTTCCCTTGTTTGAATGGAAAGAATCGGAAAAACGTTTCGACGCCAATCACCATCCTTTTACCGCCCCTACCGCTGAGTGGGAAGACAAGTTCGAGAAACACCCGAAAGAAGCCGTCTCGCAAGCTTACGATTTCGTCCTTAATGGCACGGAGCTGGCTAGCGGTAGCATTCGAATACATGATTCTGGTCTCCAGGCTCGAATTTTCGAGTTTATCGGACATAGCAAAGAGGCGACTCAGGCAAAGTTTGGGCATTTTCTAGAAGCCTTTCAATACGGCGTACCGCCGCACGGTGGTATTGCCCCGGGTTTGGATCGATTCTATTCGATCATCCTCAAAGAAGAATCTATCCGTGATGTCATCGCTTTTGCCAAGGCCGGTGATGGTCGTGACCTAATGATGGATGCGCCGAGTGATGTTGAAGACAGCCAGCTCAAAGAATTAGGTTTGCAACTGCGTCCCAAGAAGTAGGATGGGGTTTGCTCCCAGCTTTGAAACTCGCAAATCTAATCGCTTAAAAATCATTGGGATTGGCCTGTTACTGGTGGCAATAGTAATAATTAGTCCCAATTCCGAAGATAAAACTCTAGTGGCTAGTTCTGCTACTGAAAATTCCCATTCAACGGAATTGGATCAGAGATTAGGAGTGGTCACGGATTATGTTGCCTTGAAACCTCGAGCCCGTCAGCCACTCATCTATGCCAAGCAGTATGTGTTACTGGACGCCAAAACAGCCGAACTGATTGTCGGTGTCGGTGAAGATTCGTCCATACCGATCGCCTCCACTACCAAGATGACAACCGCCCAGGTGGCGTTATCAAAGTTATCGTTGGACCAAGTCGTCACGATCTCAGCTAAACCGCCAACTATCCAGGGATCGAAAATTGGCTTACTGTCTGGTGAAAAGATTACCGTTCGGAGCTTAATTCAGGGTTTATTAATTTATTCTGGCAACGATGCCGCTTTTGCCTTAGCTGAAGCATACGCCAACGAACCTGGTGATTACTTACTGTTCGTCAAAGCGATGAATAATTTTGCCCTTACTAACCATCTCACTAACACCACCTACGGCGACCCGGCCGGTTTAGACGACGAAACTGGTCGCTCGACACCACGGGAATTGGCTAATGTTGCCAGACTTTTACTGCGAGAACCGTTTCTGGCCGAAACTGTCGCTACTCAAAATATGACTATCTGGTCGGTGGACGGCCAAATCTCTCACCAGCTCAAGAATACTAACCGTTTAATCGATGTTAGCAGTTCCTACTTCTTGCCAAATACCCTGGGGGTGAAAACAGGGTTTACTCTCGACGCTGGCCATTCGATGGTCGCGGCTTACAGGTGGAACGATCGCGTTTTAATCGGGGTGGTGATGAACACAATCGAATCTACCAATATCGCTTCAGCCCAGGAGATGAATAAACTCTTCCGCTGGGCAGATTCGTCTCTGGAATTGCGCAGCTACTAATCCAACTTACATATCTGAACCATAGCGAGCGGTTTACTCAACCGCGAGTTATACGAGGTGTAACCGACTATATTCCACCCCGCAGGTGGAGTCTGATTTAGCGTGATTACCAATATAATTAATCCCAGGTCTTGACAAACCCCTCTATGAGTATATTAATGGGGAATTATCAAAGTAAATAGTTTGTAAAGGTAAAATGTTACAAACAATCTTAAGAAAGGAGCATGTATGAATAGTGATAGCGTATTTAATCAATGGGGGACAACCACCCGCGATGTCGTGGAGAGTGTTTGGAATCGGTTTGTAGACTTTTTGCCCAACATTATTGGGGCGTTGATCATCTTGTTCGTTGGTATTATTGTGGCACTGATCCTGAACTATATCGTCGTTCAGATTCTTAAAGCAGCCCAAGTCCAAAAGTGGCTAGGCGAGCAGACTCGTTTGGTTGATGTTTTGAAGAAAGCCAGAATGCGCAGCGAATTACCAGAAATTGCTGGCGGTTTTGTCAAATGGGTTGTGATTCTCGCCTTCCTTGTTCCGGCTGCTGCTATCTTGAAAGTTGAAGGTGTTCAGGACTTCTTTGAGGGTGTGTTGAGCTACATACCACGCGTTCTAGGTGTTGGGTTCCTGATTGTCTTTGGTAGCCAAGTTGTCGAAGTGATTGCCCGTCTGGTACGCGCCTCGGTTGACAGCATGGGTCTGACAGTTGCAAAACTCGTTGAGATGGTAGTACGTTGGGCATTTTACACTTCTATCGCCATCACTTCGTTGTTTGCTCTGGGCGTTTCCCAACAATTCACCGTTATCATGTTCATCGGTATCGTCTCGGCTCTGGCTATCGCCCTTGGCCTGTCACTTGGTCTTGGTGGTCAGAATCATATGAACGACCTGATCAAGAAAATTCGCGAAGATCTGAAGCGTTAAGAACTCTAGTACTTGTAATTGAAAGAGCCCCCGCAACTCTGCGGGGGCTCTTTTTGTGCCCTGTAAACGAATGGATTTAATTAAATTGTTTGATTGCCTCGACGGCGGCAGCGGTTTCGGCTTTTTGCTTCGAGGACCCGGTACCGTGAGCCAAGAGTTTTTTATTAACATAGGCGCCGACGGTGAATTGTTTGGTGTGATCTGGCCCTTCTTCGGCAACAACCCGATACTCTGGTGTAAAACCCATTTTTTCCTGCGACAGTTCTTGGAGTTGAGATTTTGGGTCGATATAGAGTTTCTTTTCGATAATTTCGGGCAACAAAGCAATTAAATGTTGGTTGATAAAGACGGCCGAGGCATCGTAACCAGCGTCCAGATATATTGCTCCGATTAAGGCCTCGAAAGTATTAGCCAGGATTAAGTTCCGCGTTCTGCCACCAGATTTGTCCTCGCCGTGACTAAGAAATAGAAATTCTCCCAGTTCCAGTTCCAAAGCAACTTTAGCCAGGATCTCACCACGAACAATTGACGACCGCCAGTTTGTCAGTTCGCCTTCGGGGTTAGTAAAGTTTTTGTAGAGATGTTCTGTTACCACTAACTCTAAGACGGCGTCGCCCAAAAATTCTAGCCTTTCGTTATGTTCGAGATCTTTTTTGCCGGCTTCATTTAAGTAAGAGCGGTGGGTGAAAACCATCTCCAAGAGTCGCTCGTCTTTAAAATGTAGTCCAATTTTTTCTTCAAACTTCTGAATATCCATTCTTAAATCGTAAATCTATTGTTTGTCTTCTTTGGGTTCTTCTTCAACATAGCGGTCGCTTTGGCGATAGAGCGTACCCAACACCCCATTTATGAATTTAGATGAGTTTTCGCCGCCGAATGTTTTGGCGATTTCGACCGCCTCGTTGATAGCCACTTTCGGCGGAATATCCTGATCTTTGAGTAGTTCGTAGCCAGCCAAGCGGAGTATACTTTTATCAATGACGGAAATTTGCTCGAGTGGCCATTCAGGAGCGGCTTTTTCGATTAAAGCATCAATCTCTTTAACCGCTTTGGCTGTGCCTTTAATGACACGATCAAGATATTCAACATCGACATCTTTCTCGACTGGTTGCATGACTCGGTGAGTGATTTCCATAATGTCACCGTCAGGATGAAAATCCCACTCGTAGAGTGCCTGCATAGCAATCGTCCGAGATAGATGGCGATTAACCGACATTAGACAAAAAATCCCAGCAGCGAAAACGCTAAGAAAATGTAATGGAAAATTACTTCACCAATCCGAAAACCAAGCACGAGCCTATTGTCATTTAACATCAGATGGATCGGTAAGAATTCTTTTTACTTTAGTCAGTCGGGTTGGTTTGCCGCCGTACCAGCCGCAGTGCGGACAGATGATGTGTGGCAATATGACTTCCTTGCAGTTGCTGCAACGGGCCATGCCGGTACCAGGCACAGCGTAAGTACTGCGACGCAAATTCGTTCGAGTTTTAGACATTTTCTTTTTCGGCTCTGCCATTTGTTCAATAGTAGCAAATTTCACCTGTTATGGCTACCCTCGGGTAATTATATTCAGCAGTTCGCCAGGTTTATAGATTGATCGTAGTATTTTTTTACTGTTTAACTTCTGACTTATTTCTGGGGAAGACTTTATTAGTTCTAGTAATTCATGTTCACTTATCTCGCCACTTCGATCAACCTCGCCGATGAATCGTTGGTCGAGTAGAATCTTGATCTTTTTGGTAGCGAGTGTCGCGCCAAAGAATTTCGGCCACTTGGATTCAAAGATTGATTTTGAATGCCCTAAATTAGACCAGAGTTCCTCGGTCACAAAAGGGAAAGCGGGGGAGAGGGTAATAAGAAAACGGGAGAAAACTTCGCGATTCACTGACGCACCTGAAAGAGCGTTGGCTAGAATCATTGCCTCGCTAATTACGGTGTTGAGCCGAAAATCCTTCATCATGGCATCGATTCGACCTAGATAACCGTCGAATGACGCTTCTTGAGCAGGGCTGGCCGTCTCATCAATCTTTTGCGACAACTGGAAGATCTTTATTAAGAAGCGGTGAACACCGTTAATGCCACGAGGATTCCAGTCGAGCGAGTTCTCCATTGGGCCCAAAAACAGCTCGTAACCGCGCAGGGCATCAGTGCCGTAATGCTCAACCAAAGGATCGGGCGAGACAACATTGCCCTTGCTCTTACTCATTTTAGCCCCATTAAGGCCGACCATCCCAATATTAAAGAGTTGTTGAAATGGCTCGGGGTTGTCGTTGGTCAGGTATTTGTATTTAACTAGGAATCGGTAAACAAATCTTGAGTAGAGTAAGTGTAAAATGGCGTGCTCTATGCCCCCGATATAGAGATCGACCGGCAGCCACTTTGCGACCAGCGCCGGATCGAAGGCCCTGGTGTCATCTTGGGGCGATAAAAACCGTAAATAATACCACGATGAATCGACAAAAGTGTCGAGTGTGTCAGTCTCAAAGTGCCAGCCTTTGCCGTAGAGTTTTCCCGCTAAAGCCTGATAATCTTTTGAGCGAGCGACTGGGCTTTCGCCTCCCGGCGTGAAATCAACATCAGTCGGTAGCTCGAGCGGCAGGTGCTCATCCTTAATGGGGTGAGGTTGGCCTTCGGGGTCGTAAACAATCGGAATCGGAGCGCCCCAGTAGCGCTGACGTGAGACCAACCAGTCGCGGAGACGATAGTTGACGGTCGGTCCGCCAAAACCGCGTTTGGCTAAATCAGCCGCAATCTTCTCGGCCGCCTCAACATTATCCAAGCCATCGTAGCTGCCGGATGAAACTAATTTACCCTCTCCGATATAAGGCAGCTCCTCTGCCGAATCAATTACTTGAACAATCGGCAGGTTATGACCTTTAGCAAAGGCGTAGTCTCTTTCGTCGTGAGCGGGGACTGACATGACCGCGCCGGTGCCCACGGTTGGTAATACATAATCGGCCACCCAGATCGGTAACTGCTGATGGGTCAGTGGGTGGAGGGCGTATGAACCAGTAAAAACACCGGTTTTGGTAACATCGTCATTTTTTTGTCGGTCCAGCTCTGTTTGTTCTTTGGCCTTTTCGACATAACTCAAAACACTATTTTTGTACTCGGGGGTGGTTAGAGCGGGCAAGTCGGGATGCTCCGGGGCCAGCATAACGGCCGTTACCCCGAACAAAGTATCTACCCGGGTCGTAAACACACTTAAAGAAACTGTTTCCGTATGAAAGATAACATTGGCTCCTTCCGATCGGCCGATCCAATTTTTTTGTAGTGTTTTGACATTTTCCGGCCAATCAAGGGTCTCTAAGCCGTCCAAAAGCTCTTCCGCAAAATCGGTAATTTTTAAATACCATTGCGACAGTTGCTTCTTGGTAACTTTCATCCCACAGCGTTCACACGAACCGTTAACAACCTGCTCATTAGCCAATACAGTCTTGTCTTTCGGGCACCAGTTCACCCACGATAGCCGTTTTTCGGCCAGGGCGTGTTTGAACAATTGCAGGAACAGCCACTGGGTCCATTTGTAGTAGTTTGGGTCGGAAGTATTGATGACTTTAGTCCAGTCGTACATCGCTCCGACCGCTTTAAGTTGGTTGATAAAAACAGGAATTGCTTGGTCGATGAAATCTT
>ERZ1292629.3089-Hain-H43-01um-R1-3089-length-13190-cov-4_pt1 | contig 11745 bp, 11 predicted proteins | sample MGYA00564399_ERZ1292629 | MGnify/ENA primary metagenome ERZ1292629 (study PRJEB36523, sample SAMEA6512636) | groundwater metagenome | collected 2019-01-08 | study: AquaDiva: Metagenomics assemblies of 32 groundwater samples | reverse complement strand
AAATCAAAGTATGCTGTTCCATCTGAAGCAACTGAAGCTAAGGTTGAACCGATCTGAGTGCCGTTAACCATCAATTTGACGTTTTGAATGTCGGTTTTTGCGGCTGAACCAACAATAGTATACTTGATTGATTTCAAGTTAACTTTGCTGTTGCCAGCAGTTAATGTCCAGGCAGAAACCAAAACATTGGTTGTGCCGGCGTAAACCGCTGTTCCAGCTGAAGACGATGCAATCGTCAAAGTGGCGATGCTCGGGTTGGAAACCGAGGTAATAGTTTGGGTATTACCGTTCATCGGGAAAGTTCCTGATGGGGTAATGGCAGTATTCACGCTGTCAACTGCGGTAACATCAGCCGCGGCGTTCAATTTAAACGCAACGGTGTTGCCAGCTGTCAATCCTGACGCCGGGTCAATTCCTAAAGTGAAGTATCTGGTCTGACCGGCATTAATGCCCAAATTAAGGCCAGTGAAAGTAATTACTCCTCCTGAAATTGAAGAGAATTGAGCAACAACTTTGCCGCCTTCAATCAAGTAAGCATTATTAACGGCTGTGTCAGAAAGCACTCCTGTTTTGGTGTACTTGATTCCGTTGAACGTTACGCCGCCGGATGTGCCGGCAGTAAACGCCGTTTTCAAAACTTCAACTCTCGCGGCGCCGGAAATCAAAGATCCCGCTGCCGGATTATCTGAAGCTAATGAAACGGATAATCCTGTTGCCGGGGCTACAACAGTAGTGCCACCAGTTGTGGTGCCGCCAGTTGTGGTGCCTCCGGTAGTGCCAGCAGCCAATGAATTAACATAGGCTCTGGTTTTAGGACCAAAATATCCGACTGCCGGAGAAATTCCGACCGCTGCCTGATATTTTGCCAAAGCTGCTGTTGTCCTTGAACCGAAATAAGTGGTTTCATTACCCACTGAACCGGCTCCTGACGAAGCAACTGCATAACCTTTTGAATTCAAAAATTGCTGCAAGGCCTTAACATCATCTCCTGTTGAACCCAAAGTAAGGTCTTTGGCAAAGGAAGATGTTGTGGCAGTTGCTCCGCCTTGCAAAGCGGCGATTTGCGCCTGCAACTGAGCGATCTGATTCAATAAATCTTGAATCGTAACGTCTGCAGCTGAAGCAAACATCACGCCTCCTGAAAGCCAGGTTGCGGTTGCCAAAGCAAGACCCGTGGCAGCAATCTTCTTAAATGTAGTACTCATTTTAAATTTTGTGTTTTGTACGAGCTCACAAACTAGAAATTTACGAATAGTGTGAGGATAAAATTTCGTAATGTTTCGCTAATTTATGATTCTCTTTATATCGACATTTATTTAATTTTGCCCTTCGATTCCGCTTATTCGCATCTTGCGAATTAAGCTTGCCGAAGGATTGGTTTTTCCGAAAACTATCCGAATTATTAACCGACCCGCTGCCGTGCCTTGTGCCGCCTTTTTAAGGCGAGCCTCGCCACCTGTGCCGCCTTTTTAAGGCGCGCCTCGCCACCTGTGAGGTTGGCGGGAGGTTGGCGGGAGGTTAGGCTGCTAAGCTTAATAACTGAACAGTTCTGACATCTTAGAGTAGTGATTAGTGTTGAACACTTACCGCTAAAAACAAAAAACTCACTAATTTTTAAAGTGAGGCGATAATAAAAACAATCAACAAATAATTGAAAATATTTGTTAATTTGATTAACCACTAATTAATAGCGGCTAATCATTATTGCGGTTTAGCCTCACTCTAAACCTATCAATATAATTTTGTCTATATTTTAAGTTTAATCCCTATCCGCTGCTTGTCAATCGCAGTTATCCACTATCTTGCTCAAAATGGGGATTATAAATAAAACGAGGCAATGCGCCATTTGTTTCACCCCGTAGTAAATCTTGGCCACTAATTGGCAGTCTTTTTATATATGTAATAGCTGCCCGGGCCGCTTGTGCCTATTCGCTCAATTAGACCAATCTCCGAGAGTCTTTGAAGATAAAATCGTACGGTTCGTTCGCTGATTTCCGGGAAGAATCCGGCAATCTCCTTGGTTGATGCTTTGCCGAATTCTCTTATTTTACGGAAAATAAGGTCTTGCCATGAATCAAGAGATGGATTTTCTTGATTTTCCCTTATTAAATCGTCTGGCTTAGTGATTGCCGAACTCGCCTTTGCCGAATTATCTTGTGAAGAGCTTGCCGAACTACTTGTGGTGAGCTTTGCCGAACCATTGCCGAATTCTTTTACAACCCTTGCCCCGTATATTCCGCCTTGGCGGGACTGTTCGGAAATAGGCATTTTTGACGCCTTAACTTCGCTCACTGTCAAGTCTGATTTTGGCAAATGGGTTGAAAAAATATTTTCTATCAAAATTTCTTCTTCCGGCTTTTGGCTTAATTCTTCGGATATTTTCTGAATCGCCTGGGATATATTATCAAGTTCCCGGTAAAGCACCCGCGCGTTGATAATTTTAATTTCGCCTATTGCTTCGGATAATTTAATAAAAGAAGTCAATTTTTCAACAGCCCAACAAGACTCGCCACGGATTAAAGAATGTTTTTTATGGCGCCTTAAGATATTTTCGCGAGAACTAAAATGGCTGTGATGGGAAAGCAGTTCAATTGCGGCATCTTCCAATTCTTTCTTTAATTTCTCCTGCTTGACCAGCGAAGCGCATCTGAAAACCGCCCAAGCGATTTCAAAAGACCGATTTTTTATAAATTCGTGATTTTGGGACATTAAAAAGCATTTTAAGAGGCGCCGCGAATAAATGTCAAGCAACACAAACAAATTTAAACCTCTTACAATATTGGTGCGATCGCACCAATATTGTAATCATCAAAATGCCTTAAGTTTTAGGGTTTTGAAATTTAATTTAATAATTAAATAAAAATTTTGACAAAAATCGCAGAAAGAATAAAATTTCAATATCCAAATCAGCCCGGGTGTTGGAACCCCGAAGCAAAGCTTGCTACGGGACAGGTTGGCAGACCTGTCCGCCAAAAACCTTCTTTTGACATTTGAATATCAACTTTCGATTTATTTTCCGAAAATGGTATTTAAGTAAAATCCGAATTAGACGAAAGGCGGGCGGGTTTACCCCGCACTAATTTTATTTTTAAATATATGGGCGAGTGGCGGAACGGTTTACGCGTACGACTCAAAATCGTATGGGAGTAATCCCATGTGGGTTCGAATCCCACCTCGCCCACCAATATCAAACTTTCGGATTTTTGCCGAGGAGATTGGCCGCGCTTCGCGGACGAAAAGCTTAAACTCACGCGAGGGCGACGCGGAAGGGAGTTCAAGGGGAAATTCCGCACTGCCCGAAAGAAAAATGAGAGGAATTTTAAATTCCTCTCATTTTAACTTACCTACTTATTACAGAATATATTTGATGTCTGCCACTTTAATAGTTTCTTCCTTGTTCAGAATTAAACCAGCATCACCAGGAATACCGTTGTCAGACGCGCAAAGCAAAGTTTGTTCCCCATTGTTGCCGACTTCAATAATGCGTACAAGTTGTTCGGGGGTCGTGCCTGAAACCTTTTTAATCGTGCCATCTTTTAATAGCACCCTTGTGTAAGAAATAGGAACTTTTCTTATTCTTTCCAAAACTTCTTCCGGTTTCATCTTTCACCTCCATATTATTTCTGTTATTTTTGATTATTCCCCTATTCTTTTTTAAAAGAAACAAAAAAGATGGGTTGCCCCACCTTTTAACAGGATTTAATTTCCCTATTTTCTGACTGGTAATGATTGTTATTCAAATTTCACTTTTACCTTTTTTGATTTTTTCCGGTCAACCCTTGGCAAAACAATGCGCAGTACTCCGCTTTTAAAAGCCGCGGTCGCGTGGTCAGGATTAATCTCTTGAGGCAAAATCACAGACCTTGAAAACCTGCCCCAATAACATTCCTGATACAAATAATCCTTTTTTTCTATTCTTTCCTTTTTTTCCCTTTTGCCCCTGATAGTCACCGATTCCGGAGTAATTTCAATGTCCAAATCATCTCCAATAACTCCGGCAACAGGAGCTTCAATGATAATATCATTCGCCGTCTGATAAACATCTATGGCCAATTGTCCTTCTCCTTCGTCAAAAAATTCTTCTTCAGTGATTTTTTCTCCGTTTTTCGGTTTTTCAATCTCAATCTTCTCGGCCTTTTCGGCTTTCACCAGTTTTGGATCCAATTTTTCTTCTTTTTCCTGGGACACGCCGGCCAATTTTTCAAAAAATTTTCTAGTGTCGTCATTCATAGAGTATTCGCTAATAATGCGAATTTTTATAATAATACTAATTTAATTCGTATATTTGAGTTATTAAATCGGATTAGCCTGTCTGCCGACAGGCAGGCGTTATTCGCGATTACTTCATAATTTTATCACCTTTTTTCAGCTTTTCAAAATCGTAAAAAATAAAAAACGCGGCAATAATCAAAATAGCAATTGAATAAAATATTCCTCCGTTTAAAATCATTATAAAATAATTGAAAAAAGCGTGCAATAATGTCGCCATGATCAGCCCGAAAACAACAAACATAAAAATCCTTGCTTTTGCCATTCCCTTTGCCCAATAATAACCGACAACCGAAGAACTTAGGAGATGAAGCAGGGTGGCGCCTAAAAATCTGAAAACTAAAACTCCTATTTTTTCCGGCATTATCTCGCCGCCCAGCATCACGGCGACATTTTCCACCGCCGCCATTCCCGAGGCCGCGGTTATCATATAAACCATCGCGTCAACCGGTTCGTCAAAATATTTGCTTTTTCTTATTATTAAATACGTAAAAATAAATTTAAAAACTTCCTCTAATACCGCAAATCCGGAAATCGGGTAAAATCCTTTTTTGCTGATTAAATTAGTCTCCAAAAAAACATCAAAAAAATACTGGAGCAAAATCGTTAAAATCGCAGCCACTATGCCGCCCAAAAAAACGAGAAAAATCATTTTTCTCGGTTCAGGATGGATATCTTCCTGAAGAAAAAAACTTAACCAAATGAAACTGGGCAACAAGCCTAAAAAAATAAGTAAAATCATAAATTAATTATAAATAAAACTAAACCTAATAGAAAAAGAAACTTTCTTACAGCGCGGCCCGGCGACTGAGCGGGCATGGTGTCACGATAAAATCGGGACGAGCGAAGGAGCCGAGCCAGCGAAGCCGCTCGCTGGGCGGCTGAGCAGTAGCGAAAGAAAGTTTCTTTTTCTAAACTCATACCTCAAACCATCCTTTTATCAAATTCTCTTGTATCAGTTCATTCATTTTTTCTTCGCCGAAGTATTCAACAAAAATTTTATTCCATAAAGATTCCTGATGGTGATAAAGATACTTTACCGATTCTTTTTCTTTCACCAGCGACATTGAAGTGTCAATTAAATTAAAGCTCACCAAAACATCCAGACCGACATCAGTCGCGAAAAAATCGCCGACCCAGTTAAGATCCTGCCAGAAACTTAAATCGGACAAAAAAATATCCAGATGCTTGGCTGTCATAATCAGCATCCTTTCCGCTTTTTCCCAGTGAAGCGCCTCAGGGTCAATGTGGGGTTCAAACAATCTCCAGTCATTTTCATCGTCTTTGGCTAAATATCTCTGAATGATCATCCATTGCAATTTATCGGGATTCAACGGCAAATGAGAATCAAGAACGTCTCCTCTGAGCAAAGAAACGAGGTTTTTGGCAAAAATTTCTTCATTGGCGGAATATTTTTTAAAAAAGCTGGAATAAAAAGAGACTTCATTGAAATAATGGAGGATTAAAGAAAAGTTCCTTAAGGTTTCCCCTGAAATTTCCAAAGACAAAGGTATTACGTAAATGATTCCCAATTCTTTTAAATGGCTGATATTATGGTGTTTTTTCGCTATAAATTCCTGAGCTAATTTGGCCCATTTTTCAGACAATGCCAGAGTTATTATTTCTCTTTCTTCAAAATCAGTCGGCTTTAAAGATTCGTACTGCTTTAAAAACACATTACTTAACCATTCCCCGCCTTCAATAAATCTCAAACTGCTGAAAATTTCCAAAAAATTCTCGTTTTCAATAAGCTCATTGACGTCTCTGTAGCCCAGGGAACGAATGACTTTAAGCGGCGGTTGATTTCTCAAAAATTCCTTGGCTTTTTCTTCTTTAATAAAAAATCCCTTTGGCGGCTTTATTAAATCCGTGACCGTTTTCAACACCCGTTCCCAATCTTTAGAAACAGTGGCTTTCGGCTCTCCCAAAGCCTTAAATAAAGCCAGATCGTCGGCTTCTATTTTCCTTATCAAGGAGTCGTAAACTCTTTTTGCGGTGAGATTGGTTTTCAGACCCAATATGGTCAGCCGGCTTTTAATGGCAAAATTGTTTTCCTCAACAATTTTATCCATTACATTCTTCTTGCCGGTGATATTTCCCAGTTTCTCTTCAAGAGCTTTAATATTATCTTTGTCAGTTCTTAAAATTTTTGCGATTTTTTCGTATGAAAACATGATTTTAATCAGCAACCTAATGACCGCAACCCACAATATTTACTTATAGCGGCTAAAACCGCTGATTGTCGGTTGCCGGCTAGTTTATTTCTTTTTCTTTTTTAATAACTTTCCAGTGATACAAATAAAGCGGCGCGCCGACAATAATCATTGCCAAAGATTCCGCCGCGTCGCGCTGTCTTTGAGAAGTTTTCTGTTCTTGATTGAATTTATCAATTTCTTCCTGGCTGGGTTGTTGGACTTCGCTGTTTTTGCCGTTTTCCGGAGCCGAAACCGGTTTTGCCGCCGGATAATTATAATTCAAGTCAGCTTTGGTAAAAATATAAACTTTCAATCCCAAGGACACCAATCTCACGGCGCCGATTGTGATTAAAACCAAACCGATTAAGGCAAATGAATATAAATAAATTTTTCTGATTAGAGGATATTTGTTCATATTAAAAATTAATTTGTATTTTATTTATTTTTAAATTTTGAATTGTCATTTTGATTTTTGACCCATTCGACTTCGCTCAGAGTCAATCCTGAGTTTACTGAAGGATTGATTTTTTAATTTTACATTTTATTACTATTCGTGTTCAGATTTTATCCTGCCGCCGAGCGTTCTTAATTCCTCCAGCGCCTCTTTGGCTTGTTCTTTATCCGGGGGAATGCCATGCCATAAATAATCGGCTTCCATAAACCCGACTCCTTTGCCGGGAATGGTGTGGGCAATAATTGCCGTGGGTTTTTCAAAAGTCGCTTTTGCTTCGGAAACCGCGGAAACGAACTGTAAAATATTGTGGCCGTCTACTTCTAAAACATTCCAGTTGAAAGCTTCGTATTTTTCGCGAAGCGGCTCCAAAGGCATCACGTCTTCGGTAAATCCGTCTATCTGAATATTATTCCTGTCTATTACTGCGGTCAAATTGCTTAATCTGTTTTTCCCCGCAAACATCACTGCCTCCCAAGTATTGCCTTCCTGATGCTCGCCGTCAGACATCAGGCAATAAATATGGTATTTTTTTGTTCGCGCCGAACCTGCAGAAATGTCAATTTTGGCGGCCAAAGCCATTCCGACAGCCTGCGACAAACCGGAACCCAAAGGTCCCGAAGTTGTTTCAATTCCCGGAAGCGAACCGCGGTGCGGGTGTCCTTGCAATCGGCTGTTGATTTTTCTTAAAGTCTTTAATTCCTCCATTTTAAAATAACCGGCCCTGGCCAGACTCGCGTAAAGCGCCGGGCAAATATGTCCGTTTGAAAGGACTAACCGGTCCCGCCCGGACCAATCAGGATCCTTGGAATTATGATTTAAAATGTGGAAATAAAGAGCTGTAAAAATATCAGCCATTCCCAAAGGACCTGCTGAATGTCCGGAACCGGCTTCAACAAGCATTTCAATAATGTCCCGGCGGATAAAATTCGCCATTTCTTCCAGAAAAACCAGCTTCTTTTCGTGTAAAATTTTATGATTATTGTTCATTATGAAAACAATTTTATTTCAAAATTTCAATTTTCTTGCCCCGTACAAAATTTTAATTTTGTGCGGGGTTCTCATGAAGATTGTCCATTTCTTTTGTCTTTATCTTGTCGCTTGTTTCTAAATCACTTGTCACCTATTAATGTTCGCCGGCGAATGGTCTCTGATTTGCGGTTCTTCCTGTTTTTGTTTCGGGAAAATCAGATTGGGAACGGAAAAAATCAAAATTGCGCTTGAAAACGAAAGGATGCCGACCAAGATAAAAACAAAAGAAAATCCGAAAAAGTTGGCTAAAATTCCGCTTAAAATCGCGGAACCGCATGAAGTCAGTCCGACTACCGTGCTGTCCAAAGACCAATCAAATGAAAAACGTTTGTCATCAAGGTGCCGGGAAAAAATTCCCGACCATGACGGCACGTATAAGCCCATTGCAACGGCATAAATAAATTGAGTTAAAAACAAATGCCACAATTCAGTAACCGAAGCGAAACTGAACGCCGCTATGGAAGCCAGACTTAAAGCAATAATTAAAGTATAAAAATCGTCTTTTTCGCCGTCGTGATTGTCCAAATAATTGGCAACTGGTATCTGAAGAAGAGATTTGACAAGCCAATAAAGGGACGCGATTAAACCGACAACGATTAAAGTGGCGCCTTTAATATGTTCAATGACGAAAATCGAAAAAAGCGGCTGAACCATGCTCCAACTGCCCAAAAAAAACAAATCCGACAGAATTAAAAACCTTACCACTCTGTTAATCTTTATATTGATGTCAATTTTTATTTTCATTTTATTTAATGGTTTGCCTATGGAAAATACTTACCTTCACATATGAATTATAATATCATAAAAACATAAATAAAATAACCGAATTCCTGCGGGATATGACAAAAATACGGCTTACAGACTTATTTAAACGCTATTTTCTCTCCTTCCATTATAATTTCTATCTTTCCTCCTTTTTGAACTTCGCCTTTCAATATTTTTTCAGCCAAGACGCTGTTTAGCTTGTCGGAGATCGTGTTGCGAAGAGGCCGGGCGCCGAAAACCGGATCATATCCGATTTTTGCGACATATTTTACGACTGCGTCGTCAAATTCCAGAATAATGCCCTGATTTTCTTCCAAAGTTTTTGAAAGCTTGTTCAATTGAAGCCGGGCAATCTGAACAATATCTTCGGGAGAAAGATTTTTAAAAACAATGATGTCTGAAAAGCGGTTTAAAAGCTCAGGCCGGAAACAATTCGTGAGCTTTTTCTTAAAATCGTCTTTAAACCCGGAAATTGATTTGCCGGATTCAAGCTGTTCCTTGATATAATCGGAATTGGCGTTTGAAGTCGCGATAATAATCGTGTTTTTAAAATCAACAACTTTCCCCAGATTGTCGGTCAATCGGCCGTCGTCAAAAACCTGCAAAAACAAATTTAAAACGTCCGAATTGGCTTTTTCAAATTCATCCAAAAGAATCAAGCCGTAAGGTTTTTGAATCACCGCGTCAGTCAAACTGCCGCTGATTTTCCCGTCAGGAGAACCTATAAATCTGAAAGTGCTCTGCTTGTCCTGATATTCGGACATATCAAAACGAATCATTAAAGTCTCGGAACCAAACTGGGTTTTTGCCAAAATCTTTGCAAGTTCCGTTTTGCCGACTCCTGTTGGTCCGACGAATAAAAATGCCGCAATCGGCCCGTCGGATCTTTTAAGGCCGCTTCGGTATTCTCTCAGCGATTCCGACACCGCTTTAACCGCTTCATCTTGGTCAATAAGACTTTTATGAATTGTGTCTTCAAGACCAAGAAGCTGTTGCGCTTCGTCTTTAGCCGCTTTATGAATCGGAATGTTGATTTTTCTCTCGCTTACGGAAATAATATGGTCGGCTTTTAAAGTCTTGTCGCCTTTTTGAGCCGCAAAAGCCAGCGCTTCTCTTAAAAGATCCCCGGCGCTTGAAGGAAGAAGTTTTTGCCTGAAATATTTATGCGCCAGAACCACTGATTCTTTAATAGCCTGAAAACTGATAATCACATTATACTCGTGTTCTAAAATGATGCTCTCGTACGCAAGCAGTTCAATTGCCTCGTCATCGGAAATTTCTTCCACCGTCACGATTTCAAACGCGTTAACAAAATCCCTTCTGGACTCCAAACTTTGCTTAAGCTCTTTGGGGTAAGTGGTGCCGACAACCTGAATTACATCAGTGGTCAGAACCGGCAAAATAATATCAACGGCATTTATATAGTTTTCTCCGGAAGTCTTAATTAAATTATGGATATTGTGCATAAAAAGAATAACGTTTCCCGCCGAGGCAATTTCTTCCATTACTTTATTGACTCTTTTTGAAATTTCCTGAGGATCTGCGCCGGAAATCAGTCTGGTAATTTGCAAAGACACCACTCTTTTGTCAAAAAGCGGCTCTGGAACATTGTCTTTGATAATCTCAAAAGCCAGCCGGCTGATGATGGCTTCGCGGCCGCTGCCCGGTTCCCCCACCAATAAAACATTGGGCCTTGCCGGTCGCGCCAATATATTAACAAGCTGGCCGTATTCTTTTTCGTGGCCGATTAAAAATCCCAATTCTTTATTGCGGGCCAAATCCGTGAGGTCAACACTGAATTTATCCAGAGTCGGAGTTGGTTTAGCGGTCCAGGCTCGGTTCATAATCCGATGACGAAGCCGGTACGATCGGTGGGCAAAACTTCCTAAAGACGTCGGCCATCTCCTGAGCCAGTCGTTCTTAAAACGGAATCTGCTGAAAATTAACGCTTTTTGCAAATCCCGATAATCAACGGAAAAAAGGTTGAATATTTTTTTTAATTCTTCGTTGTCAGCCGAATCTGAAACCGCGCCCCGTTTAACGGAAGGAACCGCGCTTAGCGCGGCGAAAATATCGTGGGGCTCTACGTAGTCCGCTTGGCTTAGAAACGCACCGACAAAAGAAAGCTTGGCCAACGCCGCTGTTTTTTCCAATAAATCGCCGCGGCTGATATTTTTCCGGCTGGCAGCTTTTTCAATTTCCTCGTCAATCCTTTGTTCAAATTCTTCCGGTGAAACTTCCAAGCGCCATAAAGCTCCGCGGATTCCGCTGTCGGCAATTAAAATTTTTAAAATAAAAAGATAAAAATTCCCTCCGACAATCAATGCCTTATCAAAAGATTTTTCTATAATTCTGAAACTCTTGGGGGATAAATAATTTGAAACATTAATGCCTTCAATTAAATTTTGATTTAATTCTCTGATTGAATGGGACGCTTTATTGATAGTGTAAATTCTGTCAGCTAAAAACAATAAAAATAAAATCCCAAGCCACCTGAGCCAAGACATATCAGATAAAACAAAAACAAAAGCGATAACAGCAAAAATAATATAAAAGAAATTATAAATCAGATGCCAAAAAAACCTTAAAAATCCGGGGAATTCCAATCTGGGATCTGAAAAAAATATTTTTTCTAAGTCAATTTTTGAGTCCATTTAATTAAAAAATTGATTGATGCCCAAAATCGGGGCGACTGGCGATGATTTCAGGGCTTTAAAAATAATAAACAAAGGAATAAACGCCCAGCCAAGAAAAAGAATTGCCGCGGCAACAATAATGATTCCGTAAGAAATGCCGCCTAAAATTATCCTCATTAACCTGAAAATAAAGCCCAAAACATAGCCGATAACAGACCTGTCTTGATAAAGCGGCTTAAAAATATGCCTTAAACTGATTTTAAAAGCGAAAAACCTGTCCAGCTTTTCCAAAAAAGAAACAGTTATATGGGCAAAAATCTCAAAACTTACGACATACCAGTGCCAAATAAATTCTGAGATTCTGAAAATAAATCTATTTAACGTAAAAATCAAAAAA
>ERZ1292629.3652-Hain-H43-01um-R1-3652-length-11746-cov-11_pt1 | contig 11746 bp, 16 predicted proteins | sample MGYA00564399_ERZ1292629 | MGnify/ENA primary metagenome ERZ1292629 (study PRJEB36523, sample SAMEA6512636) | groundwater metagenome | collected 2019-01-08 | study: AquaDiva: Metagenomics assemblies of 32 groundwater samples | reverse complement strand
GCACAGGATGACCAAGTTCAGGTGCTGGCTAACGGTTGGATGGAAGCTCTCCTCCGGCTCGACGGGGTGCGGGAGCGGGCGCTCCGGCTGTGGCGGGGTTGGCTATTGCACCGGCACGGAATACGACTGGCGAACGCCCGGGGGTACAACCTCGGCAACGTCCAACCCTACCTGACAATGGACCGCCGGGAGCACGCGCGGTGATCGGGCGCGCGGCGTCACAAGCGATCGAACGCCTGGCGTTTACCGGACCCAGGGCGGTCGTGATCAACGCGGCGGGCGAGACAACCAGGTGGAGGACAGCGCTCAAGGAGCACGGGATCTGGTCCATCATGGCGTTCGTTCGAAACGACGGGTGGACACTGGGGGCGCCAGCGGAATTTGCAGCAGTGGCGTACAAGCTGTGGGAGGCAGAGTGGGAGGCCGTCATCTTCGTCGGTCACGAGGTCTGGGTAATGGACATCGCGGATTGGCGGGCGAGTGGCCGGTGCTACTGCGGTGGGACCGTCCCATGCGCGGACTGCGGTGCGGGTGTATAAGCGACGAAGGGAGATGTGATGATGAACGCGAAGGACATTGTGGTGACGGTGGCCGGGACCAAGGTGGAGTTTGAGGGGACCGCGAAGTTGACGATAAACGTCGACGAGATGGACAAGAGGATGGTCGTGACATTCGAGGCGGACCCGGGCACTGCGATCAAGCACACTGCCCTCCCCTCCATGCTCACCTTCATGGGCCGGCGGATCGATGGGGATCTAACCGAGCTAATTTGTGGGGGGTGGACAATGGATGACGTACGGTCCATGCTCCGGCTCATCAAGTCAGTGCCCCCGTACGTCAACGGGCACCCCGCCGAGGGACCACTGGGGAAGATGGCGGCGGAGATCGACGTGGCCTGGAATGTCCTGACGGACCGGGTGAAGGAGGAGATAGCTGGTGGCTAGGGCTGAGTTAGCGACCATCAAGCTGAGGGTGAGCCGCGAGCTCATCGAAACCGTCAAGCTCCGGAATGACTTGGGTCACGCGCTCCGATTGGAACTAGACGACGAGCCGGACGCGGAGGGATTCCACGGGCTTACGGTGACCACCGACATGGAGGACAGCCTGCGCCCATTGGACTGGGAGGAGTGGCCGGAGGCCAAGGTGTTGGCGGTCGTGGCCCGGGAATTAGGCCGTGGCGCTGCGAGGACGGTCTACTTCATCAACAAACGCCTGGACCGGGAGGGCATCCGGCTCAACATCTTCGACCACGGTGGGGTGTGGGATGTCGGGCTAACGCCACCGGCTGGGGAGGTAGTGGGTGTCTAAAAAGCCCGCCAGCAAGCGACCGACTAGGCGCGCGGCGCGCAAGTCCCCAGCGCACGACGTGCTGGGGGACGCGCTCCGGTACGCGGGCTTGGGGTGGAGGTTGATCCCAACGTACGCCACGGGGCCGAAGGCGAAGCGGCCGAGGATTAGGGAGTGGCCGACGCTCGCGTCCACCGCCACCCGCCACATTGAGAATTGGTACGGCACATACTCCGGGGAACCGGGGGGCTGCGCCTTCGGCCTGGCCTGTGGGGCAGCCTCCGGGGTCTTCGTGGTCGACGTCGACACCCGGGATGATGGGTTGGGGCGGTGGGAGGAGCTGGTGAAGAAGAATGGCGACCTCCCGGCGGGGCCGGTCGGGAGGCCGGGCGGCGGGGGACTGCACCTGTACTACGCGTGGCCCGACGGTGAGGCAATCGCCAACTCCGCCGGCACGGTGGCCCCGGGCGTTGACGTGCGAGCCGAGGGCGGCTTCGTGGTATTACCACCCAGCCCCCACCCCAAGGGGACCACGTACGCGTGGGGCGTCGCACCGTGGGACGCGCCACTGCCCATGCCGCCGGCGTGGCTGCTCAAGCTGGTGAAGCGGGCGAACAAACCCCGGGATTGGAAGTCGCTCGAGGTGGTGTGGGAGCCCGGCACCCAGGAGGCGCACATCTACCACTGGGCGCACGAGTTTGGGATGACGGGCCAGCCACTCGAGCTGATCACCGAGGTCCTCGTGTCGAAGCTGGGGAAGGGTGAGATCCCAAGCGAGGAGGGGAAGGAGGCGTGGACCGAGGAACAGGTGCGGGAGAAGGTCGAGCGTGGGTGGGGCGACGGCAAGACCGCACGCGAGGCCACCTTACAGGGTATTGTGATGCCACCCGAGGTGCCAGAGGGACCCAACGGCGGATTGGGATCGAATATCCCAGCGAGATATAGTAACCCGCTAGGGTTGACGGACCAGGACAACGCCATCCGCTTTGGGAGGATGCACGTTGGGAAGGTGGTGTACGCCACGGGGGTGGGCTGGCTGGTGTGGGAGGGGACGCACTGGAGGCCGGACCCGGAGGAGATCACAATCAAGCGGCTGGCCCGCGACGTCGGGAACCGGATCATCAACGAGTCGATGAACGTGGGCGGACAGCAGCGGGGGAAGCTGTTGGCGTGGGCACAGCAGTCGCTGAACATTGGGAAGACGCACGCCATGATCACGTTAGCGAAGGGGTACCTCGAGGTGGGGGCGGATGAGCTGGATGCTGATCCGTGGCTGCTGAACTTTGGGAATGGGACGGTGGACCTGCGGACCGGGGAGCTGAGGGCCCACGTGCCAGGGGATTTGATCACCAAGGTCGTCAACTGTGCATACAACCCCAGGGCCAAGGCGCCGACGTGGGAACAGACGGTGAAGTTGGCGCTGGGGGACGACAAGGAGTCGATGAAGTTCTTCCACCGAATGATGGGTTACTCGTTGACGGGGGTGCTGGACGAGCAGTCGATGTTCATCTGCTGGGGACCGGAGGGGACCAACGGCAAGAGCACGCTGATGGAGGGGTTCCGCCGGGCGTTCGACGACTACGCGGGAAACGCGGACGCTAAGGTGCTGATGAGCGACTGGGGCGGAACGGCGGGGCAGTCATCGCTGGCCGGGTTGCGGGGCGCCCGGTTCGTCGTGCTGAGCGAGACGGGCGACACCATGCGGTTGGACTCCACGATCCTAAAGCAGATGACTGGCGGGGACACGGTCATGGCCCGGGCGCTGTACCAGAACGTGATATCATTCGTCCCCAACTTCAAGCTGTGGGTCCTGACGAATGACCTGCCCCGGGTGGGCGACATGGGCCAGGCGACGTGGCGGCGCATCCGGCCCATCCCCTTCAACCACCAGATCCCCAAGGAGGTGAGGAGGGACCGCAGCCTCGTGGACCCGGAGCTGGACGCGCAGCAGGAGGGGATCATGGCCTGGGCGGTGCGCGGGTGTCTGGACTGGCAGCAGCACCGGGGGGAGCTCCCCAAGGCCGTGGAGTCGGCGAGGAGCGAGTACATGGCGGACCAAGACATCATCCGACAGTACTTCGCCGAGAAGTGTGAGTTTGGAAAGGGGGACGAGTTCAAGGAGAAGCACTCCGACCTTTACTCGAGCTTCAGCTCATTCTGCTACGAGTCGGGGCACCGGGGGGTGATGACGATGTCGTCGTTCGTACGCCGCCTCAGGAAGATGCCCGAGGTCAAGGTGGCCGACATTAGGTCCAGTGGGGTGTGGTGGGTGCTTGGGATCAAGAAGCGCTTCGACATAATGAGTTAGGAGGGTACGGTGAACATCCCAGTGTACTTGACACAGCGGTGGGACGACAACCACGACGCGGTGGTCCGATGGGTGCTCGAGCACCCAACTCGCTTCATCCCAAAGGGGTTCAAGGTGGAGAGCGTTGACGTTGAAGTGTCGCTCATCGCCATGAAGCAGAGTTTTGACTACCCTGCTGAGAGGTGGGTAGTCGGGTCGAGCGATCCCGCAGCCTACGTCGACGTTCTATTGAGGTGGGGCAATGCTGAAGTAACCAGGTATAGCGTCGTCGAGTGTAAGGGATGGAGATGTGAAGGTGGAAAGGTAATCAGGCAAGTAAAGCGCTACGCTCAGCTGTTGTGGGTGGGGCGGAAGTTGTGGGCCAAAAAAGGATGCGAAATTCACAAATATGTGGCCTCGCCCGACAACTCATCGGTTGACCTGCTCGGGGTCGCGGGGGTGGAATTTGTTCGGGTTCCGGCAAAAGTGCTCCCATGGACGAGGGCGCAGACTGCCCCTCCGGGCGAGGACGCACTTGAAATAAGTGTTCAATGAACCGGGGAAAAGTCACTTTTGGGCGCTTTTGTAATTCTTCCCTAGGTCCTCCTCCTCCTAGGGGAGATTACGAAAAACCATAGAAAGTGACTAAGTGTACAAGGCCGGTTATGTAAACCAAATCTGGGCTCAACGACCCATTACAATGAGGATGAGTGCGGGGTGATCGGATAACGAAGATGCCGGCAAATCGACGTCCAAACAGGAAGACACCCGCGGAGCGGAAGAAGACCCAGACCGGTGCGGTCATCCGTCCGGCGGCTAAGGGCGGTGGTCCGGTGAAGGGCGGCGGGAAGTTCTCGGCATTCAATGTGCAGGTCATCGAGGACTGGCGTCGCATCTTCGCCCTTCGGGTGCGGGGACACTCCTTCCCGGAGATTGCTGACGAGCTCGGGATGAGTGTTGCTCATGTTCAGGTGAGGATCCAGCAGGCATACTCCGAGTTCATCCAGGAGGATGTCGAGCGGGCGAGGCAGACAGACCTGGTGCGACTCGACGCGCTCATCCAGGTGGTGTGGCCAACCGCCATGCAGGGGAAGAGCGGCGCGATCCGGGAGATCCGCGAGCTGCTCAAGCAGCGTGCTGACCTCATGGGACTCCAGGCGCCGAGGAAGGTAGAGGGTACCCTCACTGTGCTGCCGGCGGAGCTCGAGCGCATTAGGGCGGAGCGGTGGGAGCAGTTGAAGGACACGCCGGTTGGGAAGATGTTGGAGGACATTGATGGGACGTACGCGCAACCTGAGGACGTGGTATCGTCGGTGGAGACGGGAGGCCAAGGTGACGAACACACAGCAGGACCTCCAGGTGCTGATGAGGCAGGCGGCGGAGCTGGAGGGCAAGTTTCACCAGATGGACCAGATCATGCGGGCAATGAAGCGGGATCTGGACCGGGTGCGGAACGAACACCGGACGCTGATGGCGAGGGTGAAGCAGGCGGCGACCAAGCTCAACAAGGTGACCTGAACAAGGACTTTGATGGGCAGGTACGCTTCGCTGACATTGAGGAGTCGAAGAAGCGCTTGCCGGCGAGGTATCACAAGCCGAGGTCGATCAAGGCGTCTGGACCTGAGCGCGACGATTGGCCGAAGGGAGACTAGGGTAATGATGGCTCTGTGGCTAGACCCCGAGGAGCTGTTGGACGAGGAGCCGGAGAGCTGGCCGGCGGACGGTCCAGTCTTCACCGACTGTGCTAGCTGCGGTCACGCCTTTGTTGGCGTTGGGGACTTGTGCCCGGACTGCCAGGAGGAGTACGATGACTAAGTTCATGACCCTAGACCTAGTCTCCAATATTCGAGTGTGGCTGGACGGCGAGGAGGTGACGAACCGGTGCATCTATGCCGAGGGGGCGGACGAGCCGGGTTTTGAACAGTTCGGCCGGGTTGTCTGTTATGCGCGGGGATCAGATGGCTTGTTCATCCCAAGGGTAGTCACCTTTGCCGACCGATCGCATGAGTGCTATTTGGAGGTAGAGGTGCTGGTCGGGTTCGTGGTGTGGCAACCCGAGGACGTACCCAATGCTGTGGTTGGGGACGCCATCGTGTTGGGCATGACACCCGAGGAGCTCGTTGTCCACATACACGGCAAGGATCTTGTCGTTCACAAGCATGGCGATGACAGTCCACTGCTCCAGTTGGCTAAGGCCGTCGTCGATGCGCAGTGGCGCGGCGGTGAAGGGATGGAGTGCGAGACGGCATGTCCGTTCTGCGGGGCTGACCCGTACTATGGTGATTGGCGGGGGTTGGTGGTGGGTGCGGGGGAGGATCGATCGCTTGAGAAGCATGCAGCCGACTGCCCGGTGCTCCTCGCGGCGGAGCTTGTGGGGGGTGCCGATGGCGAGGATTGAGCCGGACGAGGAGGGGAGCGTGGGTGTCCTGGTGCTGGGCATCCCGCAGCCCATCATCTGTTGTGACTGCGGGCTGACCCACGACCTCACGGTCGTTAGGGTTACACAGCGGAGTGCTCACGTGCGGTGGGACATCAACGGCAAGGTGACGGCGAACGCTAGGCGCTCCGCGCGGTACCCGATGCGGAGTCGCACGCGGACCAAGGGAAGCTAGCATGTGGATGATACCGGAGGACTAGGGGAAATCGGGACTTACAAATTTCGAATTTCAGTATATAATGACATCAGCTAGGGGAGGTTGGGCATGTGGGAGGACATCAAACAACCCATTCAGGATGATGCAGACTGGCTCCAGGAAAATGATGGGTGGGCCAATCCGAGGGGAAGGCAAGCTAGATGTGATGATGATCGTCGTAATCTCCTAGCCGACGCCGAGGCACTGCTGGAGTTTGCTGGTCCTGATCTCGCAGGCCGCAATTTTGGCGAACTATTGAGGCAAGCCGCCCAAGCGTTGGAAGATCGTGGGGGCGGTCCACTATCCAATTGCCTGGCTGGGAAGTGGGGACTGTATGAAGGACTCCCCGCCCACCTGCGGGAACAAGGAGAGGTCGAATGAAGCAATGGCGTGCTGTACAGATGGGAAGCGAGGGCTGGGCAGTATTTGGACCCTTACGGGATCTTCTCTATGGTCATATGCTCGCCAGCAACCTCACCGAGGAGGACGCCAAGCTCATGGCGTCAGCGCCCTTCCTCCAGCAGAGGGTGGAGGCGCTGGCCGGTGAACTAGCCCACGCTAATGCTCATGACTGTGAACCATTTGACGATGGGGAACACGACGAGAATAGGACGTGGTGGGCGCTGACCGATGAACAGCGGGCCTATTGGATCTCAGCAGCCCAGGAACAAGGAGAAGGATGATGGGCGATCTCAAGCTTAGTGATCTTCTTCGGGCAGATACGGTCGCCGCATGCTTTGTCGAATATGCACATCCGCCCATTGATGAGATGGACAAACGAACGGTATTAGCCTTGGAATTGGAGCAGCAGACCGTCTCCCTCCAGCAGAGGGTGGAGGCGCTGGAGCGGTTCGAGAACGCCATCACAAGGAATGGTACATTATTGCCAGTCCACTTCATGGCTTGGGCCGACAGCATAAGGGAGCAATTTGACTATGGTGGAAGTTCTCTGGAGGTGCACCTTCGGGAGTTGGCTGAGGCCCTCGCCGCCGCCCATTCCGAGGGGCAGGAGGGGTCGTGAACACGTGGTTCACCGCCGACCACCACTTCGGTCACGCCAACATCATCACCTACTGCAACCGGCCCTTCTACTCCGCGGGGGAGATGGACGAGGCGATGGTCGCCCGGTGGAACGAGGTGGTCAGGCCGGACGACGTGGTGTACCACCTAGGCGACCTCACGCTCTCGAAGGATATCCGCTATGTGGCGGGGATCCTCGAGCGCCTCAACGGCGTGGTGCGGTTGGTGCCAGGTGGGCACGATAAGTGGGTCAACCGGATAACATCCAGGTGGGAGGGTGATGTCTTCTCCCGCAAGCTTCAAGTGCTACCACCACTTGTCATCCTGCCCCTGCCTGGACAATTGAAGAAGGTCGTCGTGTCCCTCTGCCATTACCCCATGCTGTCCTGGGAGCGCAGTCACCATGGGATGCCGCACTTCCATGGGCACTCGCATGGTGGTTATGGCATTACCGGCGGTTCGGGGGATGGGGAAACCGGAGGTCGCAAACGGGGCGTGCGCATTGATGTGGGCGTGGACTGTTGGGACTTTTACCCAGTGCACCTGAACACGCTGTCGGAGGTGATTCATGCCTGATGACTACGCCCGGGACCTGCACCGGGCCCTCTTCGACCTATTCTCCCGGGTACCCGCGAGGGAGCGGCCAGTCCCCACCGCGGCGTCAATCCGCATGACCACCATCCCGGCGGAGTTGGTTGGGCACCTCGGGATGGTCGTTGAGTGTTTTCTGTGCGGGATAGCTGTCCAATGGGAGGACTGGCCAGAGCACCTGGTATGGCACCTGTCGAAGGGAGGGACGTGATGCTGGGTAATCGGGCGGCATTCCTCCTAGAGCACCTCGACCTCACCCGCGCAACGGGCGGGGAGGTGGCGGAGTACGAACCTTATCAGCTCGCCATGTGGAGCGACGAGGGGATGTTCGCGGTCTACGTGAAGTCCCGGCAGATTGGGTGGTCGTGGACGGCGGCCGCGGACGCCGTGGCGGAGTGCTACCTGCAGCCCGGGGTCACGTGCGTGTTCACCTCCATCAACCTCGAGGAGGCGAAGGAGAAGGTTCGCTACGCGAAGATGATCGACGATTCTCTGGACAACGACGTGCGGATGAAGTTGGACGGGGACAGCATGACGTCAATCCGCTACACCAATGGGAGCCGCATGATGTCGGGGCCAGCCCGGGCGGTGCGGGGGAAGCCCCGGGCCCGGGTGTACCTCGATGAGTTTGCTCACTACCGGGAGGATCGCACCATCTACACCGCCGCTCTGCCCGCCACCACGCAGGGTGGGCGGATCCGGATTGGCTCCACACCCTATGGTGCGAGGGGCATGTTCCACGACATCACCATGGAGCGGACGCAGACCTACCCCGGCTACCGCCGACTCTGGCTGCCATGGTGGCGCATCAACCTACTCTGCACCGACGTGGTGGCCGCGGGGAAGGAGGCCCCGGGCACGCCGACCGAATGGAGGGTGGACAGGTTTGGGACGGAGCGGCTGAAGGCCATCTTTGCCAACATGATGCTGGACGACTTCCAGCAGGAGTACGAGCTCAACTGGGTCGACGAGAGCGTCAGCTACTTCTCGTGGGACGAGATCATGGCCGCGACCCGGGTGTCCCAGCAGGGTGGGCACAAGTACTGGAAGGCCTACAACAAGGGCGGCATCGACACGATCATCCGGGGCCTGCGTAGCCTCGTCAAGCTGAAGGCGGGAACCGGCCTGCTGTACGTGGGGATGGACATCGGCCGGCGGAAGGACGTTACCGAGGTCATGGTGCTGGACAAGGAGGCGGATGGGGTGCTGTGGGCCCGGGCCAACATCACGCTCCCGAAGACCGCCTTCAACGAGCAGGAGATCGTGGTGGACCGCCTGTGCAAGGAGTTGCCGGTGGTCAAGATGTTCATCGACGAGACGGGCATCGGCATGCAGCTCGCGGAGAACGCCGAGCTCCACCACCCGGGCAAGGCGGAGGGCTTCATGTTCACCCGTCCCTCCAAGGAGTTACTGGCCGTGGCGACAAAGGTGGCCATGCAGCAGAACCGCCTCATGCTGCCGGCCGATCGGAACCTGCTCGCGCAGATCCACAGCATTAGGCGTATCGTCACCCCCAGCAATCAACTTACGTTGGATACGGACCGGTCGGAAAAGCATCACGCCGATGCTTTTTGGGCCTTAGCTCTTGCAGTTTACTCAGCTGAAGTGCCCACGGGCGTGTTCCTCCGCTAATGGTTTACAATAGAGGGTGAGTGCGGGTTTACAATACCGTTTACAATCCCCAGGAGGTGCGGATGCGTCCCAACATTTTCCATAGGCTGAGTGCGGCTGGGCGGATGATCGCCGGCCGACCACCCCGCATCCCCCGGGGTAGCAAGGCGGGCAATCAAACGCTGATGCTGTGGCCCCGGTGGCTCGACAACCAACCGCAGTGGCAGCTGATCGACTACTCGAGCTACATCAACGAGGGCATGAACCTCAACGCCCTCATCTACTCCGCCATCAACTACAAGGTCCGCGCCTCCTACTCTGCCCTACTCAAGGCCTATAGCGGGGACCCGGACAACCCAGACCCCATCGCACCCTCCAGCCCATTGGCCCAACTGATCATGCGGCCCAACCCGGCGATGAGCACCCGCCAGTTCGTGGCAAACGTGGTGGTGTCGTTGAACGTGGCGGGCAACGCATTCGTCTACGTGAGGCGGGGTGCGCGAAAGGACTCAGTCCCTGAGCAGTTGATCCCATTGCGGCCGGACCGCGTGTTCATCGTGCCGCACTCCAACAAGAAGGAGCTGCTGGGCTTCATGTACGTGCCCGAGGGGGTGATGACCACCAACGGCGAGGCCATCCTGCCCCGGGACATGATCCACATGAAGTTCGTCAACCCGGGCGACGAGCTCTCGGGGTTCGGCTACGGCCTCTCCCCGCTCAGCCCGCTAGCCCGGTCCGCCGACGTGGACAACGCCGTCACGCACTTCCTCAAGCTCTTCTTCGACCGGGGGACCATGCCCATGGGCATGCTGTCATTCGACACCAAGCTCGATGACACCACCGCACAGGAGGTCAAGGACCGGTTCACGGAGATCTACGGGTCCTACGAGAACTGGTCGGACGTGGGGGTCATCGACCAAGGCGGGAAGTACGAGCAGATCACGCCGACGTTCAGCCAGCTCGGCTTCGACGTGATCGACGAGCGGAACGAGTCCCGGATCCTCGGGCCCTTCGGGGTGCCGGGCATCCTCATCGGCACGCGCATCGGCCTCCAGCGGTCCACCCTGGCCAACTACAAGGAGGCGAGGGAGCAATTCTGGGAGGACACCTTCATCCCCGAGCTGACCCTGGTTGAGGACGACCTCGCCTACTTCCTCCAGTCCGAGGACGGCGCCGAATTTGTGCGGTTTGACCTCACCCACGTGCCCGCGCTCCGCAAGCAGTACGCGCCGTTGATCACCGCCTTTAGCGAAGGGGTAAGCGCTGGGATCACGAAGGACGCGTTGGCCGACATGCTCGAGCTGCCGGTTGGGAAGATGCCCGACGGCGACGTCACGTACCTCGGCCCGGGGCTGACCCCACTCGACGACGAGGGCAACCCCGTGATGACCCCGGCCCAAGAGATGGCAGCCCAGCAGTTCGGCAAGCCGGGCGGCGGTGCTGTTGGAGGCGGTGGCGGGACGGATGAGACGAACGAGGGGGCGCCAGATGCCGAGGGCGATGCCGACGATGCGGGGGCGGAGGCGAAGTCGGTGCGAGCAGCTGTCAAGCGCCTCCTGGGGTAATTGATGCCCATCCTACCCACAGCACCCAAGCGGTTGGCAACGAAGGCGCTGCTGCTCGGGCCGTGGGCGCACCGGAAGTACTCGCCCTCCCAGCCCCGGGACTGGCACGGCCGGTGGTCTGGCCCCGGCGTGACCGTGGGCCGGCTCGACCGGTCGAACTCCACCGCAACCAGCACCGAGTTCAAGCGGACTAGCGAGGGCGCCCCCAAGGTCGCGAAGCGTCGGGAGCGGGCTGGCTACATGCTGACCGACCTCGAGTACCAGGGCGCGGAGGCCGGGATCTACTCCTTTCGGGACGATGGGGGGCGGTTGCTTGGGTTGGCTAAGCTCAGTGACAACGACGACTACGTGGATACCCCGGAGCACGGGAGTGTGAGCGTGGCGTGGGTCGATGACCTAGCAACCCCCGCACCGGGGAGTGGCCGGGCCGTGATGCAGACCATTGTGGACATGGCCGCCAGCCGGGACCTCGGCGTTGGGTTGGTCAGCACGGTCGAGGCCAAGGGGTTCTACACGAAGCTCGGCATGCGGTCGGCTGGTGAGGCTGTCGCGTACGTTGTCGGGCTCTACTACTGGACCCCGGAGGACGTGCAGCTCCTCCGGAGCACCAAGGCGCTACCGCACGTGGGGGCGGAGGACGAGCCCGAGGGGTCGGAGTTCGTCGTCCGGGGCGCCCGACCATTGGTCGGCTTGAAGTACTCCCCCTCCCAGCCTCGTGTCCCGGCCGGCTCGTCGGGTGGGGGGCGGTGGGC
>ERZ1292629.257-Hain-H43-01um-R1-257-length-57095-cov-7_pt2 | contig 11746 bp, 13 predicted proteins | sample MGYA00564399_ERZ1292629 | MGnify/ENA primary metagenome ERZ1292629 (study PRJEB36523, sample SAMEA6512636) | groundwater metagenome | collected 2019-01-08 | study: AquaDiva: Metagenomics assemblies of 32 groundwater samples | reverse complement strand
ACTAATGAAGAAACTCAACGTCCTCAAGCCGAACCTGAGAGCCGCAGGACTAGAGTTGTTCTCCGTTAAGGTTGGTGGACGCAGGCAGGTTGCAATTAGAAAGAAGTCGCCACATAGCGTCCAAGTCGTCCCTACCGCCCCTTTGACGCAACAAGAAGAAGCCGACCCCCAAAACAGCAAGGACGTCGTGGACGATGTGGACGATGAAATACCTTTCTGATGGCTAGTTATCCTCAGTACTAAGAATGAGATAAGGCATAATTACTAATAACGAATGTATGGAAAATAACAAACTACTACACAAGTGGGCAAAATATCGGCGCAAATCTAGCGAAGCTGATGACAAGCAGGTCGCATCACTAGAGTCACAGGATCGTGAACTCAACGACCTTGCTGGTCGTGACGATATCATTGTGTCTGAAGAATTTAACTTTTCAGAAGCACATTCAGCAAAGAACGCCGGGCAACGGCCTGTATTCAATAACCTCCTCGATCTTATAGAGCGAGGCAAGGTTAATTCATTGTTTGTATGGAGCCCAAACCGTATCTCACGTAATGCGATCGACGCGGCACAGGTTGTTGACCTTATGGATCGTAAAAAGCTTCTGGAGGTTCGCACACCAAGCCAGACATTTCGCAATACTCCTCAGGACAAGTTCATGCTTGCTCTCTTCTGTATTCAAGGCAAATTGGAGAACGATACCAAGGGTGTTGATGTAGTGCGTGGATTGAAAAATAAAGCAGTTGATGGGGGTCGTTCAGGTCCTGCCCCTTTGGGGTACATGAATGTATGTGATGAGAAAGGAAAGAAGAGTATTGTTCCCGATCCAGAGCGTTTTCCTATCATCAGAAAAATATGGGACTTGATGCTCACCGGTAATCATTCTGTTGCGAAGATAGTAGATATCGCCAGCGACGAATTGGGATTGCGTACACCGAAACGTAAAAATGGTTCCGGCGTTAAAAAGATCACTAAAAGTTTGGCCTATTACATCCTCACTCGTACTTACTATTACGGCGAATTCGAGTTCCCTGTGAACAGCGGCAATATCTACAAAGGCACTCATGTTCCGCTAATCACACGCGAGGAGTATGACCGCGTACAGGTTCTGCTAGGGCGCAAAGGACGACCACGACCACACACACGTTCATACACGTACCGCGGTCCTATCCGGTGCGGTGAGTGCAACGGCTCCGTCACGGCAGAAGAAAAACATCACTGTGTCTGTTCAAATTGCAAACACAAGTTTTCCTACACTCACACAACAGAGTGTCCGAAATGCCATACAGATATGGAAAATATGAAAAATCCTGTGACGAGAGACTACGTGCTGTATCACTGCACAAAGAGGACTACGCCAACTTGCTCACAGGGATGCATCAACGAAAGGGATCTTGAGCTCCAACTTATCCAAGAACTCGGCAAACTTGAGATATCACCAAAGTTCAAGGACTGGGCACTCGGCGTACTTAAACGACAAAACACAAACGAGTCTGCTGATCGCGAAGTAATTATCAAAGCTCAACGAAAGGACTATGACGCTGTCGTAGAGAAAATAGACAACCTCATCGATATGCGCGCAGATAAAGAAATCGACAAAGACGAGTACCGAAGAAAGAAGGCGGTGCTACTTGCGGAGAAGTCCCGTCTCCACGGATTGTTGGTCACTGTAGACAAGCGGATTGAAAACTGGCTCGAAGTAGCAGAGCAGGGCTTTGACTTTGCGGAGACTGCCCGCACTCGCTTTAATGCAGACACGTCGGAGGATCTGCATGTGCGTAAAGACGTATTTGCCAAGCTTGGTTCGAACTACATTCTGAAAGACAAAAAACTCATAATTAAAGCCGACGATTTGCTGTTTGCTATTAAAAAAGTCAAAGAGAGCTCTACCCTCATCCCAAGTCCGTTCGAACCAACGCAAAAGGGCTCCACTGCGCCGCAAATGGAACCCTCATACGTGCTTAGTCCAAACGAGCTGCCGGGCTTGGACTCGAACCAAGATAAATAGCTCCAGAGGCTATTGTCCTACCATTAGACGACCCGGCAAAAACTATATTAGAATATATGTTTTTTAAGGTGCCGTCTACCAGATGCTGACTTAAAATATTTTCTCTTTTTCGAGCGTCAATCCGATTGGCAAACTCTTCCGTGTGCAACAACCTCCATGGTGTGTGTCGTTTAGTATAAAAATGTTTTTTTGCGTTATGCTCCTCTAAATGACGTTCAACATTATCAGTCATACCAACATACGACTTTTGGGTACTGAGACTTTGCAAAATATAAACCCAGTATTTCATGTTGTCCTACCCGCCTCGACTCGACGTCTAGGCGAGGCGGGCCATTAGACGACCCGGCAATAAGAATCACCGCAATACACCATCAGTGGACCCGGCAATGGGGTTACTGTAAAGGTTTTTCAGAATAAAATCCACCCGCTCTTTGAGCGGGAGTACCGGCACATGCACAATAGGAATACCAAGCGAGGTATACACCTCGACAAGCAGTTCGTGGATTTTTTGCTGAGCTGCCGCATCTTCGGTACGCGCATAATCTTTTACCAAAGGAAGCGGGGCGAGCATAAATGCTTTTTTGTATGAAGTATTCTGTAGCGCAGTTTTAATTTGATCATCTTCAGGCAGATTTAAAAAGCGGTAGTACGCAAGGGCGTCGGGTACTGCCCTATCAAAAAATATGACCTCACCGCGAGAAAGGGTCTTTTCCTGGGCGATCTGCATTTGCAGAACACGTTTTTGAAACTCAACTTGATTCTTTTTTATTTCATCTACGCTCCTGCCCGCAACGCGCTGCGTATCTATGTAATGGCGCGCATGCTCGATAGTAGTTATGTAGCCGCGCGCAGAAAGCTCCCGCACTGTTGTGGTTTTACCCGAGCTGGGGCCTCCTGTGATAACGTACCAATTGTTCACCAGCCAATTTTATAACAGAATCAGTGTTCAATGAACGGTACGAACACGAATCCGGGAAATTTTGTAACCTCAAATGTTTCATCCGGTTTTTTTACTTCAAGGATGAGCGCATTTTCTTTGGGGTAGATCATGCGGCCGTTAATGATAAGCTGCGCTCGCCATGCCTTAGGCACGCTGATGACTTCGGCGGCGACAATAATGCGGTCAAACGGAGCCGCTTCGGCGTAGCCGCTTTGGCCAGACATGCATAGCGTCCGTACTCGGCTCGCAAGATGCGGATATTTTTGGAGATTCTGCGCGCCCTCGCTGCACAACCCCGGCACTATCTCAAACGCATATACCCGCCCCGACGGCCCCGTGAGATGCGCGAGAAGCGCAGTTTGCCAGCCAGACCCGTAGCCTACCTCAAGAATGATATCGCCCGGTCGGACATGGAGTTGCTCGAGCATGAAGACAACAGTGTACGGTTGCGAGATCGTCTGTCCGCCTGCGATAGGCAACGCCGTGTCTTCGTACGCCGCGTACTTTAACTCTTCGGGAAGAAAGTCGGCACGGTCAATTTCTTCAAGTGCGCGGATTATCGCCGGCGAATGTAGTACTCCCCTCTCTTTCAATTGTTCAATCAGTTTCGGCATAATAACTACAGGACGAGAGATTCAGGAGTTTCTAATTGCTCTTCCGCATAGTGTTCTGCTTCCTTTTTCAACTTACTGGACAATCCCCTCTTTTTCCGGACCGGCTTAATGCCTTTGTTTTTGACTATGCCCTCAAGCCGAGGAACCACATTATGCTGCTGCGCCTCGTGCTTACGATGGCGCGGTATCGACATTGGTTTCTTATTGTTCATAAATCTATTTTTTATTGATTCTACCTCACACCTTTCCTTTTGATGAACGGATAGTGGCGACACTAGACTCTGCCGAGAACAGCAAGCCCTAGCAATGCATTGATCCAGTTTTGCCACATAGTATTTTTATAAATTAGTGCCCCTCTAGTAATGGCGGGGTGAATCTCGGATCCACTCCTGATTCGACCTATGTATCGTCGAACCAAAATTACAAAGAAGCCATTACTAGAGAGGGAAGTTTTGCATACGACGGAGGCGGCTGGTGATTGCAGGGTTTCACAGCGACTATCCGACGGCAGAATTGCTGCCGTCGGGATGCGCAGACGGTCAGCCGAACGACGACTCATCGAGAAATTTTTTGATGGCGTTGGCCAAAGGCGCCGGCACATTCTTTGCGGCGGCCTGGAGCAGCCGCTTGTGCAGCGCTTCGACCTTTTTACGCCGCGTAATATCATCGAGTACCTGAACATAGAAGAGTCGCCCGCCCGATGTAACGGGGAAGATGGTTGTCGAAAGGTTGAAAAGGTCGCCGTTCTTCTTTTTGTCAATAATCTCATTGGACTGAAAATGCTTGCCCGCGTAGAGCGTTTTCCACATGCGTTCGTATACTTCTCGAGACGTTTTATCGCTCCGGAATATTTCGGGATTTTTACCGCGCACTTCCTCAAGCGAGTAACCGAACAGTTCCTCCCAAGACGGATTGACGTATTCAATCTCTATCTTCTCATTGGTGATAAGGAGCGGCTGGGGCGAACGTTCCGCAAGAAGACGAAACAGTTGTTCGTCCCGCGAACGGTCTTCGCCATTACTGCGGCTCCAAAGCTCTTCAAAGAAAGCCTTTTTGGTGTCGGATACCCCCGGATCTTCGATAAGCACCGCAGTCGGCATTTTTTTGTTAAGGGAGACGACGGCGACCTTGTTGCCGTAAATGAGCACTGTGGCGCTTATAGGCACATCGCGTGGCATGTATCGCGTCTCGCGCAGTTCCTTGCCGTCACGGGATTTTAACTCTTCGGCTACCACGGTTTTCGGAATAAGCAGGCGCATGCGCAGATAGCGGCTCATGCGCCGCTCAATAAAGTCCTCCATAAACCCGCGTCCGAGCAGGTTTATCCATTCATCCCACGGTATGATGCCGAGCATATGCTGTCTGGTTTCCAGCATATCTTCGTGAATGAGTTTGATTTCGTCTATGCCCTCGAAAATTTTGACATGAGGCCGCCCGGGCATCTTGTCCGATTTGCGCAATGCCGTGAGCGCCGGCATCGCCGTACTGACCATCTCTTCCCGCTGTTTGAGCTGTTCCAGCAGGCGCTCGGGACGTTCGGCGACCCAATATTTGTAGCGGTTTTTGACATAAAAATTCATTAGGCCGTTCTTGTGGAGCGTGTTCACGATGACCTGCACCGAGCTGCGCGGCAGTTTAAGTTTCAATGCAATATCGGAGACATGGCACTCGCCCAATCCAAGCGCGGTCAAATATACCTTCGCCTCATTTGGCGTGTATCCCAATTGTTCTACGATCTTCTGGGTCTGCATACGTATATTCTAGCTAAAACATAGCAGCGGCCGCGTACTCTTTTTTTAGCTTTAGGAGGTCGTCTATTTCCCAACCGGGATGTCCTTGAATACCTGGTGGCCATCGTGCTCGGCAAATGCATAATCAGCCCAACGGATCCAAGTTGGTCTGATCCACACGACGACTGTTTCTACCGGATCGAGTTTCGTAATAGGCCCATAAAACCACGGGTTCGAATTGAGCACTGCCAATAATTCTTCTTTTTTCTTTGCCGCTTCTTCGTCAAGCGAGATATCCATGGCCATGCCTTCGATCTGCAGCGTTTGGGGCATATCCGGCGTCGATACCGTAAATGCAACTTGCGGATGGGCCTGGATTGCCTTGAACTTCCGTGTAGTTATGAGCGTCAGGATATAGATATTGAAGTAGTCGTCGGCAACGTAATAAACCATGCTGCCATGGACTTGATACTGACCAGGTATAGTGCTGAGTACACCAGTTTTGTGGCGTTTGAGGAATGCAAGAGCATCTAGGCGTGCCCGTTCTGCGTCACTATCCATAATAGTTAATGCTACTCCAACCGAGCGCAATTGGCGAGGAGAACAAAGCGAGGCTATCTCACACTGCGCATATGACGACAAAATTACCGTTGCCGGGCGCAGGGATAATGCAGAAAGCTCCACCTGTTACGGTGGAGCTTTCATGCCCCTGTTCATCCCCAAAAGGAATTGAATCCTTTATGCTTTATAGTGGTCCGTTGTAGCGGATGTCCCATCCACCTATAGTATGGACCTAATGTGATGCAAGGATTATTCTCAAGAGAGGATTCGCTGGAGAGGGAGTTGAGTAACTATTTTCCAACTCTATAGCGGAAGAAACCGCTCGCTCAGCCCCCACCCCAACGAACCGCTCGAACTGTCTGTCTTGCATTTTCACGTATCCACTGAGAAAGTCATTAAAAAGACGGTAAAAGTTATGCACATATGAAAATACTCTGCATCTATAGGATCAATTTGCACGACTAACGACAACAAAAAAGTTGCCGCTAGATCGTGAGCGTCATACCGTCATAGGCGACGACGAGCGAGAGGCCGTATTTTTCTCCAAGCGCGGAAATGGCCGTATGTGAGTGTCGGATATTTCTAAAGAACCACGAGCCAAAATGAATGAAAATGATTTTCTTGGTATATGGCTTAAATAATCGGATAAGATTCGGGATACCTGCATGACCCAGCCGTTCTCCTGCAGCGTCGGTTCGGATCATGCCGCCCTCTTTAAGAAAACTACCTTCAGTTACAATGCAATCAAGTTCCCCTAGTTTTTGCCGGTAATTTTTGCGCATCCAGTACAAATCCCCCGTGTACAGAATACGCGTGCCGCTCCGCTCGATAAGATAGGCGCAGGATTTCACCTTACGACTATGGTCGGTCGGGATTGGAGTAATGCAATAAGGAGCCATGCTGACTTTTTTTGCTTTTCTAAGAAACGGGTACGTGGTCTCGGGCGCATATATCGGAACATGCGGAAGCATAAATTGTGTTCGCACAAATGCGGCATGGTCTGGATGGAGATGCGTGATAAAAATGGCTTTTGGATCGTAGTCCAGAAATTTTCGCTCCCCAAGATCAAAAAGTATCGTATCGTCAACGAGCATGCCGCTGTGGTTGCGGTGGCGGGGCGCGCTTAGCGGTATTTCACCCCTCGTGCCGAGAATGCGAATATTCATAGGGCATTAGGTAAGAGTATAAACATCTTATCGTATTAAACACGTACGCCGGTCGTTGCCGAGCACGATGGGGAGTTCGATGATGGTAACGCTCCCCTCTTTGGTGATAGTAGCACTAAGCAGTAACCCGTTGGATACGTCTTCTGAAAAATATTGGTCAAAAATAAAATTCCCGAGCGAGTAGTAGATGTACTTGCCGTGATAGAGCTCGCGCTCCTGCACGATGTGCGGGTGCGAGCCCACCACGAGCGCCGCCCCCGCGTCGACAAACTCCCGCGCGAGCGCCTGTACGCGCGGCAAGGGCGCGACATACTCCTCACCCCAGTGCGTATACACGATGGGGATATATCCCTGCGCAGCCGCTATTCCAATGTTCTGCAGAACATTGGAATAAGAATCCCCGCCAAATTCGTTGTAGTTGATAAATGCGAGCGGCACACCCCTCAATGTCGTTGTGTACATCACCTCATCACCAAAAAAATCTACTCCCGCGCTCTGCAGCCAAAACTTTGTTTGCCGCAAGCCCTCGAGACCGTAGTTCATGATGTGGTTGTTGCCGATGTTGACCAGCCGTATGTTGTGGAAATAGAGCAGCGCCGCCACCATGGGGTCAAAGGTAAAAGTAAAATTATTTTCCGAACCGGGCTTCGTGTTTTCACTCACCGAGGGGTTATTTGTAATCGGACCTTCCAAGTTGGCGACCACGAGATCCGCGCCCTTTAGCGTCGCATCGATGCACGAAAAGATATAATCCCCTCCTTGTTCGCGGATAGCGGTGCGGATAGAGCGGTCAAACAAGAGGTCGCCGCCGAAAATAATTGTCGCAGAGGGAGCGGGCTGCGGCACATGCTGTATGACTACTGTGGACTCCCGCGAGGCAAGCGCCACCATGAGCACTATCGAGAGACCTATCGCCGCCGCGCCTGGTAAGGCTCGCATACGCGTAATTATACTTTGAGCGCCACTTTGCGTTTGTACGCACTTGCCACAGGAACCGCCATGCCTTTTTTATTTTGTTTGCTGGCTGCTTTGATGAACGCCACAAAGAGCGGGTGCGGCGAGAGCGGGCGGGAAAGAAATTCAGGATGAAACTGGGTGCCGAGAAAAAACGGATGATCTTTCTGCGGGAGCTCGGCTATCTCCATCAGCCGGTGGTCGGGCGACACACCCGAAAACTTGAGCCCGTGTTCGGTGAGCTTCATGATGTACTCGGGGTTGACCTCATAGCGGTGGCGGTGGCGCTCGCGGACAGTCTCGGCCCCATAGGCGCTTTGCGCGATAGTACCCGCGCGCAGCTTGCAGGGGTAGGTGCCGAGCCTCATCGTGCCGCCGAAGTTTTTTTGCGAAATTTTTTCCTTTTGTTCGGGCATCACGTCAATCACCGGATGCGCGCTCGCAGGGTCTATCTCGGCGGTGTTGGCGTTTTTAAGCCCCACCACGTGGCGCGCAAATTCGACGACCGCAAGTTGCATGCCGTAGCAGAGGCCAAAGTACGGGATTTTGTTTTTGCGCACGTACTCGATGACTTTTATCTTGCCTTCGATGCCCGTCTCGCCAAAACCGCCGGGGATAAGCACACCGTCGTATTTAGACAACACCGTGAGCGGCGCTTTGCCGGACTCGAAATCTTTTGAACTGAGGTAGGTGATGTGGAGTTTGCAGTTTTGGCTGTATGCGGCGTGCTTAAGCGCCTCGATGACCGAGATGTAGACGTCCGAGAGCACAAACTCGCCGGATTTAAAGTACTTCCCCACTATCGCGATGTTGACCGTGTGTTTGCCGTTTTTCGACTTGCGGACGAAGGTGTTCCACTCATTAAAGTTTCCTTTGCGCTTGGGGAGGTTCAAGACTTCGCTCAAAATGTTGCCGAGCCCGTCTTTTTCATAATTTTGCGGCACATCGTAGATGCTCTCAACATCAGGCGCCGAGATAACGCGCTCCGCGGGTATGTTGCAAAAGACGGCGATCTTTTCTTTGCGCTTGGCGTCGATAGGCACCGCCGCGCGCGCCAAGATGATGTCGGCCTGCAGGCCGACCGAGTTTAAGGTGCGCGCGGCGTACTGCGTTGGTTTGGTCTTCATCTCGCCGATGTTGTGCGGGATAGGCACATAGGAGACCATCACCACCGCCACATCGCGCGGGTTGGTTTGCTTTAGCATGCGCGCCGCTTCGAGAAAGATAATATTTTGATACTCGCCTATCGTCCCGCCGATTTCAACCAGCGTTACGTCGGCCTTGGCCTTTTTCTGCGCCTCTTTGATGCGGCGGATAACCTCAAGCGGGATGTCGGGCACCACCTCGACGTTTTTGCCGCCAAACTCCAAGTTGCGCTCGCGGCGAATCACCTCGAGGTACACCCGGCCGGTCGTCATGTAGTTGATGCTCGAGAGCGTCTCGCCCAAAAATCGCTCGTAGTTGCCCATGTCTTGGTCGGTCTCGTAGCCGTCTTCGAGCACAAACACCTCGCCGTGCTCGGTCGGGTTCATGGTGCCGGCGTCTACGTTGATATAGGGGTCGATTTTAAGCGCCGTAACCTTGAACCCTTTGGATTTTAAAATGCGGCCAATGGCCGAGGTGGCGACGCCCTTGCCTATCCCCGACATCACCCCGCCGACGATGAAGATGTATTTGGGAGTTTTCTTAGAGGTCTTGCGGGAGGTCTGCATACGCATCCGTTATATCCTGAGATACCGTCGCACCGCAAGGAAGCTCGCGATAGCACCAAGCAACACCCCGGTCCCCACAATAATAAGGAAAAAGGTAAGAAAATGCCGCAGATAGTAAGAAAACACGTTCACCCCGCCGAAAAAGTCGGCTGTCGACTGCCCTATCCAGTAGGTTAAGGGATAAAAGAGGAGCAGCGTCACGAAGCCCGCGATGAGCCCGTAGAGCACCCCCTCGACCATAAACGGCGCGCGGATATACGCGGCACCCGCCCCGACGAGCCGCATCACCTGTATTTCGTCGCGCGAGGTGTAGATGGCGAGCCGCAGGGTGTTAAAAGAGATGGCGAGTGTGGTTGCAATAAGAATGGCGATGATTGCGAGCCCAAGGCTTGAGGCCGAGCTGGTGATCGAGCGCAGGCGCTCAAGCGCGGCGCGGTGCTCTGCGTCGAAAAAGTTCACCTTGTCGATGATCGAGGGCCGGCCTTCGGAGAGCGCCTCTTCGCTTCGCAGAAACTCCGCGATCGATTCATATTGCGAAATTTCTTTCGCTTTAATGTTGAGCACCGCGCCGAGCGGGTTCTCACCGAGTTCGTCGAGCGCCTGGAGCGTCAGCTGGTCGTTTTGATGCCGCTCGCGAAACGCAGCAAGCGCCTCCTCCCGCGACACATACTCGACCCGCTCAACCTCGGGCAGCGCCGCAAGCGACTGTTTGAGTGCCAGGATCTGATCCTCCGGCGCCGTGGTTACGAAGTATACGTTCACGTCGGCTTTAGTGCGCAACTCATTGAGCGCGGAGTTTAAAATGACGCCCGCAAAGAGCGTCGTGCCGACCGTAAAGAGCGTCACCGTCATGACCAAGATGGAGGCCAGCGAGACGAAACCGTTGCGCCAAAAATCAAGGAGTCCCGCGCGCAAAATCCTCTTTATCGTGACGGTGTTCATGATTACAGTATATACTTGCCTTCCCTATCGTCTCGTATCACTTTGCCGCGGTCCATAGTGATGACTCTTTTTTTAAGCGCATCGATGACTCCTTTGTTGTGCGTCGTTAAAATGATGGTGGTACCGAGGTCGTTTATTTTTTTCAAAATTTGCACCACTTCAAACGTGTTGACGGGGTCGAGGTTGCCGGTCGGCTCATCGGCCACCACCACATCGGGCTGGTTGACTATCGCGCGTGCGATGGCGACGCGCTGTTGCTCGCCGCCCGAGAGCTCGTGCGGAAAATTGTTCATCTTGTCGCCCAAATCCACGAGCTCGAGCACATGCGGCACGTCGGAATGGATCTCTTGTTCAGCCCGCCCCGCCGCCTCCATGGCAAACGCGATGTTCTCATACGCGGTTTTGTTGGGGAGGAGACGAAAGTCTTGAAACACCGTGCCAATTTTGCGCCGCAGGGCGTTGATTTTATTGAGCGGAACCTCGTGGATGTTGATTGATTCAAAAAAAACGGCGCCCGAACTGGGCCGCTCTTCAGCAAGAAGCATCTTCACGAGCGTGGTCTTGCCCGCGCCGGAGTGCCCCACGACGGAGAGAAACTCTCCCGGCTCCACCGAGAAGGAGACATCCTCCAGTGCTACTGTTTTGTCGCCGCTCGGGTAGATTTTAGAAACGCGGTCGTAGTAAATCACGACACCTATTTTACCTTGATTGCGCCTGCGATTCAAGAAACGGCTCCAAGTTTCCCTCTAAGACTCCTTCAGCATCATGAACTTCCACGTTGGTGCGGTGGTCTTTGACCAGTTTGTAAGGATGGAGCACATAGGAGCGAATCTGGTTGCCCCACTCGATTTTGCCCGCAGCAACCGAGAGGTCGGAGATTTTTTCTTTGCGCTCCTCCTCGAGCCTCCGGAGGAGCTTCGCTTTGACGATGGCGAGCGCCTTTTCCTTGTTGGCACCTTGGGTCCGCTCGCCGTCGACATGTGCGGAAATACCGGTTGGGAGATGCACGATGCGCACCGCCGTCTCGCGCTTGTTGACGTTTTGACCGCCTGGGCCGGACGAGCGCGCCACGGTGATCTCCAGATCATCCGGCGGGATGTCGATATGCGATACTTTTT
>ERZ1292629.3651-Hain-H43-01um-R1-3651-length-11747-cov-20_pt1 | contig 11747 bp, 14 predicted proteins | sample MGYA00564399_ERZ1292629 | MGnify/ENA primary metagenome ERZ1292629 (study PRJEB36523, sample SAMEA6512636) | groundwater metagenome | collected 2019-01-08 | study: AquaDiva: Metagenomics assemblies of 32 groundwater samples | reverse complement strand
GCGAAGAAGACCCGACGCAGTTGCTCGCCAATCCCCAGAACTGGCGCATCCATTCCGGCCAGCAGCAGAAGGCGCTGGGCGCCGTCCTGGATGAAGTCGGCTGGGTCCAGCGCTGCATCGTGAACAAGCGCACCGGGCATGTAGTAGACGGCCACCTCCGCGTGGCGCTGGCGATCAGCAAAAACGAGCGCGTGCCCGTCGTTTACATCGATGTGTCCGAGGATGAGGAGCGGTTGATTCTCGCGACTATCGATCCTCTCTCCGCAATGGCCGGCACGGATGAAGATCTACTGGCGGCGCTACTCGGTGGAGTGGAGACGAAGGATGAGGCGCTTGACCAAATGTTGCAAGCGCTCATGGGCGATGCGCAAAATGCGGCGCTGAAGGACGAGCCAACCGACGATGAGTCGTCGCAGGAATCGAATAAGCGAAGCATGGGGGACCCAAAGCTCCAGGTCAAGCCCGTGCTCTACGTCGATGAGATCTCGATATTCGAGCGTGCCTTGCGGGCCACGGGAGAAATGAATCGAGGCAAGGCATTAATGGCGATATGCGGTTTCTATCTCTCAAATGCAAAAGGACAATTCGACATTCCGACAGAAGGCTATGCTCCGCTCGAAAGCCTTGTTAGAACTTGAGCGCCCGGTGATTCTGGAGACTCATGGCGGCCTGGGGAGGTTGTACGCCCACTGCTATAGCGAGTTTCCCGATGGCGTGGTCTTCGAGAAGAATCCAGCGAAGTCCGGGGTGCTTGCAAAGCAGCGTCCTACCTGGGCGGTATATGAGGCCGATTGCATTCGCGCAATGGCCGCCGGAGTAGGTTCGCACCTGCCAATCAATTTTGTGGACTTTGATCCCTACGGTGGTCCATGGCTGGCGATGGATGCGTTCTTCCAGGGGTTGAGATCAAGCGTCCCCAGACTCGTATTAGTGGTTCATGACGGGCTGCGGGAACGCCTGAAGATGCACGTCGCCTGGATAACCGAGGGCCTGCAAGACGTAGTGGATCGGATGGGGAATTCCGCAATCTACGAAAACTACCTGGACGTTTGCAAGGGGCTAGTGAAGGAGAAAGCGGCGAAGGCTGGCTATGTCCTTCGCCGCTGGACTGGATATTACGGAAGGCCACCTGAGCGCCCGGTCGGACAGATTGGGGAAGCGCCCGGCTGGAATGCGACTCACTATGCCGCAGTGCTGGAGCGTGCGGCGTGATCCTCCGGCAAAAAGCAGGCCAGGTCGCGCTTGATGTAGTACCGTTTCCCGAGCGATTCGAGCAGCGCTACCGCATCGCTGGCAAACGTGGCCCAGTCGATCAGCTTGGCATCGGCGTGATAGTTCCACCGACCGACCTTGAACAGGTCCACAAACTCATGAGTCTGCCGGATGATTTCGAGTGCGATGACCGGGTCCAGCACCGGCTCCAGGCTGACCCATGTCGGGATGCCGGCAGCGTGGTACTCGCGGATGGTGGCAATGCGATCCGCCGGCAGCGCGGCGCCCGGCTCCCACTCCAACGACCTCGCTTCGTCCAAGAGTGTGAGCGTGGTGGCGAAGGCATCTACCGGGCCGAGCAGATCGATATCTCGCAGCGCCCGGCCCCCTCCCTTGGTCAGGATGTGTATGGCGTGGCCATACTCATGCAGGATCTTGATGGTCTCCCGCGTGAGGCTGAGTCGCTCGTCGAGGGCTTGGTAGGGATCGCACGTGAAGCAGAGCAGGATCGGGTCCGTGGGTTTTCTGGCCGCCGCCTCGCGCCGAAGTTTGCGGAGGAAGTCCGGACCGCGATCAATCGGGCGCGCGAAGTCCTCCATTTTTCGCCGCGTGGCCGCCGGCGCGTAGCAGTAGGTGCAGGCGTGGTCGCAGCCTCGGTAGATATTGCAGGCGAGCGCGGCGTATTCTCGCGCGCGGCCCGCCGGTTCGTAAATTAGTTGACCGTTCATGAGGAGAGATTAGCAATTTTTCCGCATGTTGTCAAGACAAGTCCTTTGTTTTCAGGCATCTAACGGCGTAAAGCGTTGAAAATGCTGGAAATCTAGTTTTTCATCAACCCTCACGGAATCAATAGGATAGACCGAAATCATGGGATTAAGAGGCCCCGCCCCGAAACCGTCAAGACTCGAAGCCGCGCAAGGCTGCCCCGGCAAGCGCAAGCCGAACAAGCGCGAGCCGAAGCCGCGTGAGTGGAGCGGCGTCGATACCGATGATGTGCCGCCTGGCTTCACTGAGCGCGAGACGAAATGGTGGGGCTACTATTGCGGCGTGTTCGGTGCGAACCGGCTGCTGACTGAGGCCGATAGGACGGCGCTCGGGTTGCTCGCCAGCACCAGCGCCAAACGAGAAGAGAACGATGAGCAACTTCGCAAGACCGGGACGCTGTACAACGTCCCTGGCGGCGCGGTGCGGATCTCGCCGCTGGTCAAGATCGGCGTGATCTTATTCGACCGCGAATGGAAATTGCTCCGGGAGTTCGGTGGGTCTCCGTCGAGCAGAACACGGGTGAGCGTGGTCGTTGACGATGGGCCGAATATGGATCTGGCGTCCATCCTTTCCAGGCCGCGCGAGAAACGGTCAGAGAATGTTCAGTGAAGCCCATGCTTCCGCCGCCTGTAACTTCTTCGAGCTGGTGCTCAAGCACACTGCCGATGACTGGTACGGCAAACCGTTCATACTCTACCCTGCCGAAGAAAAAGCCGTCCGTGCAATTTTCGGCAACCTCGATGAGAACGGGAATCGACTGATCGAAATGGTATATCTTGAGTGGCCGAAGAAGACGGGGAAAACCCAGTTTGCAGCTGGTCTGGTGTTGCTGGCACTGATCCTGGATTCACGGCCCGGTTGTGAGGTCTACGGCGCGGCGTCCGCTCAACGTCAGGCCGGCAACGTATATCGAGCCGCCTGCAAGATGGTAGAGCAATCTCCGATTCTCAGGCGCGAACTGCGAATACTCCGCGGGACGAATCGGATCATGAAGCGGTCGGACCCGGAATCGTTCTACGCTGCCATCGCGGCGGACGGTGATATCACTGACGGAGTCAATCCGAACTTCGTGGTGGCGGACGAAGTCCACCGCTGGAAGACACGCAAGCAAATCGAGAATTGGGATGTGCTCGCGCTGGGCGGTATCACGCGCCGGCAGACTCTCATGCTGGCTATCACCACGGCCGGAGTGCAGAATGAATCCCCGCTCGCCTGGCGCTTGCATGAGAAAACGAAGCGTGTCCTTGATGGCGTCGTGACCGATGAGCATTTCTACGGGCAACTGTGGGGGGCCGATCCGAAAGACGACTGGCGCGACGAAAAGACGTGGATCAAAGCGAACCCGTCGCTCAAAGAGAACGGCGGGTTTCTGGAGTTGGCGAAGCTCCGCAAGTACTACGAAGACACATTGAGCGAGCCGGACGGTGAGACTACTTTTCGTCGCTACTTTCTAAACCTCTGGGATCAGAAGGAGCATCGCGCCATTGACATGAAGGAGTGGCACGCCTGTCCGCGCGACTGGCAGTCAACCGGCTGGCCAGTGGATCACGAGTTGATGATGAACCGATTCATCAATCGGAAATGTTGGGTGGGTGTGGACCTATCGATGACCACAGATTTTTCTGCGGTCTCGTTTGTCTTCCCACGCGACGATGGCGGGTACGATGTGCTGCCATTCTGCTGGCTTCCCGATTCAAAGATACGAGAACGTGAGGTGCATGATGGGATGCCGTATCGGCGCTGGGCCGATGAGGGATGGATAGAACTCTGCCCCGGCCCGCTGATTGACTACGCCAGAATCCGGGATCGTCTCCGCTGGGGTTGCGAGTTCTTCGACGTGCAAGAGTTCTGTTTCGACCGATTCAATTCGCGCGAACTTTCCACCCAGATCGGGGATGAGGGTTATGTCTGCGTCGAGATCCCGCAGAACTTCAGCGGACTGAACGAGGGCACGAAGAAACTCCTGAAGCTGGTCGCATCCGCCCAACTACACCACGGCGGGCATCCGGTCCTGGGATGGAATGCATCCTGCCTCTGCCTCAAGTCCGATGACAACGACTTAGTCAGGCCGATCAAGCCAGACCGTGAACACGAGACCGCGCGCATCGATCTTATTGCGGCTACCATAGACGCGCTGGCGCGGGCCATTGTAGCCGAGGAGGCGACCATGGAGTATACCGGAATGAGGGCCATGGGCACATGAAGAAACCCGCTGAGAAGCCTCCGTTCCTTCAGCGTTTTATCATGCGCTCGCTCAAGACCCTGGGCGTATCGTTCACCGCGCGCAACATCGAATGGTACGCGCGGCACGGCTACTGGGGCATCTATTCGATGTTGGGCGGCGGCGAGCCGGCGTGGAGTGGCGAGAACGTCTCCGAGGCGACTGCGCTCAATCATTCTGTGGTCTGGGCCTGTACGCGCGTGATTTCCGAATGTGAGGCGATGTTGCCGCTGAACCTCATGCAGCGACGCAACGGCGGGCGATATCCGGTGGATAATCACCCGCTGCAAACGGTCTTACACGATGAACCGAACGACCGCCAGACGGCTATGGAGATGCGAGAGGCGGAGACGGCTAAGTGCGTGTTGCGCGGCAACGCCTACTCGGAGATCTTCCGGCGCTCGGCAACGGATGAGGTGGTGGACCTCAGGCCACTCCCGGTCGGTGCCGTGACTCCGGACAACGACAAGTCCGGCCGGCTGGTATACGTGGTCAACCGCATCGGCAAGGACGACACGTACACGGTGGAGCGCGGCAAGCCGCATCGGATCTTTCACCTTCGCGGCCTGGGCTTCGACGGCCTCCGCGGTCAATCGGTTGTCGGTGTGGCGCGGCAGTCAATCGGGACGGCTATCGCCACCGAGAAGCACGCCGGCACGTTCCACGCGAACGGGGGGCGCACGCCGTATCTGCTCAAGCTCGACAAGCCGTTCAAGAGCGATCAAGACTTTGAGAAGTTTCGCGCCGACTGGGAGAAAATCTATTCTCAGCCGAACCGCGCGCCAATTCTTCAACCCGGTATCACTTACGAGCAGATCGGCCTAAATCCTCAAGACTCGCAGTTCCTGGAAACGCGGCAATTCGAAATACCGGAACTCTGCCGCTGGTTCCTGATTTCTCCTCACATGGTGGGCGATCTCAGTCGCGCGACGTTCAGCAACATTGAGCAGTTATTTCTCGAGTTTCTCACGCGCACCGAGATGGCCTGGCTCGTTCGCTGGGAGCAGGCGATCTATCGCTGCCTGCTGACTCCGGTCGAAAAGGCCGCCGGGTTCTATGCGAAACATAATGTGAATGCACTTCTGCGCGGAGACTTCGTGAGCCGGATGACGGGCTTCTCTACGGCGCATCAAAACGGATTTAAGAGCATTGATGAGATCCGGGAACTCGAGGACGAAAACCCGCTGCCCAACGGCGAAGGTACGCGCCATATCGTGCAGTTGAATATGCAGCGGTTAAGCGGCCCGCCACTGCCATCCGAAATTGCAGCAGAAGCGCGGATGAAAGCCACTGCCGCTGCGCTTGCATCGCGAGTGGCGCCTCCAACTGTGGGAACGGGAGTCTAATATGCCATGGGATACAGTAGGCGATGAGATCCGGCATCGGCTGGTAGATCCCGATAAGTTCGAGGAAGGGTCGTTCCGCCGAATCGAAATTCAGAAAACGAAGCCGCGCGTCGATGGCATCGTCGGGAAACTCAAAGGCGAGAAGGCGATGGTACTTCAGGCTCTACGCTTCCCGCTGGCCGATGGGTGGACCGTCGAAAAAGCAAAGGCGTGGGTCCACGAACACATGCGCGAAAACGAGGTAACGGTACCGAACAAACCGAAGGAGATCGACATGTCCGAGCACAAAGAAGTAAAGCGCCTCTATGCGCCGCTGGAAATCAAGTCCATGACCGACGATGGGCATTTCGAGGGACTCTGTTCGACCTACGGGAATGTGGACCTGGGCGGAGACATTATCGATCCGGGCGCATTCACGAAGACCATCGCGGAGCATGGCGCGCGCCTGCCCTTGCTTGCCGAGCACCGTGAAGCTATCGGCATGGCGGACTTGGAGGACCGGACGGAAGGTCTCTATAGTAAGAATTCGCTCAATCTGGCCAAGTCCGTGGCGCGCGACGCCTACGCCGACCTCAAGTTCTACAGCGAGCGCGGCATCAAAATGGGTATGTCCATCGGCTATCAAGTGCTCAACTCAGTGCGGGACAAGGCGAACGAGATGATTCGCAGGGTCACTGAGGTTAGGCTCTGGGAGAACTCGATAACTCTGTTCCCCATGAACCAACTCGCGCGCGTCACTGCGGTGAAGTCCGCCGAAGACGACATCTCGCGCTTGCTCCTGGAGATCAAGGAAGGACGGATGTTCTCCGATGCCAACATGCGCCAGATGCGCGACATGCTCACATCCCATGAGAAACTGATCGGCGATCATAGCGATCTGATGAAACGATTTCAAGCACTCCTGGAAGCGGGACAACCGAAGCCGGGAGCCGCAAAGCAGGACCACGCCGGGCCGGACGACCTCCACGCGGCGCTGGAGACTTTGAATTTAATCAAAGGAGCAATCCAGTGGAACTAACCACCGAAGTAAAGGCCGTCCGTGACGAGATCATGGGGGCCATCGACACTTTTAAGGGCGCAGCCAGAGCGGACATCGACGGACTCAAGCGCGATGTCACCCAGGCCCTCGCCAATGTCACCACCATCGCCGAACTGAAAGCGGCCGTCTTGAAAGTCCAGGCACAGGCTGACACCCTGGACATCAAGGTTGCCGAATCGCAGGCGCGAACCGGATCCGGGTTGTCCTCCGGCATCGACGGCTTCATCGACGCCATGAAGGAAGACCGCGACATGCAATCGCTCATCAAGTCCCACAAGGGCCGCGCGCGCGTGGAGTTCGCCGGGAAGAACTTCAGCAATTTTCTCTCGCGCAAAACTGTGACCGAATCCGGCGTGGGATTCGCTACCGCCGGCGTCCTGCCGCAGGAGCGGGAGCCCGGCCTGGTTTGGGCCGCGCGTCCCACGCTGCGGATGCGCAACGTCACCCCCGTGGTTCCGACCGTCAACGCGCAGATCATGTGGGTGGAAGAATCCGTCCGGCCGACGAAGGCTTCACCGATTGCGGAAGCGAGTCAGAAACCGCTCTCCGACATCACCTTCACGACTCATTACGAGGCCGTGAAGACCATCGCTCTGTTGGTGAAGACCTCGAAACAGATCCTGGAGGACTGGACCGAACTGGAAGGCTTCCTCCGCGATGAGTTCACCAGCCGGGTTCGGGAAGAAGAGGACCGGCAAATCCTATTCGGCGACGGCACCGGCCAGAACCTCAACGGCCTGACCACTCAGGCGCAGGCGTGGGACCTGACGCTTATGACCGCCTCGGATGGCTACGAATACATCGACCAACTCAACGGCGCCCAGCAGCAAGTTGCCGAGGACAACGAACTCAGCGAGCGTCAATACTTCGTGGTTCACCCCGGCGACCTGAAAAAGATGAAGCGGACCAAGGATTCGCAGGGCCGCTATATTCTCGGTGACCCGCAAAATCCGACTCCGAACATGCTCTGGGGAGCCCCCATCGTGGACACCACGATCATGACTAAGGGGTACTTCCTGCTCGGCAGCGGCGACCCGCGTGCGGCTGTGATCAGAGAGCGAACCGGGGTCGCAATCGATTTGTCCACAGAGGACGGCGACAACTTCCAATATAATCTCGTGACCGTGAGATTCGAGGAGCGCGTAGTGCTAATCGTGAAACGTCCAAATTCCTTCGTGTACGGTGCGTTCACCCAATCGCCGGCTTAGCGGACCAAGTAGTACGGATTAACTTATCGCGGGCGGGGAGACTCGCCCGCGATATAATGGAGCGCAAGCGTGACATGCTGCCCGAAGAATGGGCCGCGAAGATCAGTAGCTAAGCCATGACTCTCATCGCCACCAAAGACCTCTACAACCGGAGCGAGTACGGCAGCGTCTCCGCCGGCCAAACCTTCACGGTTGCCGATCATCTCGCGCGGGAACTGATAGCGCGCGGAGCCGCCGTCTCGCAGACCTATGATACGAAGGTGATCGTCGCCGGCCCGCCATTGCGCTACGAAATAAAGGAGGGGACTGCGGCGGCGCCCTTTCGCGACGGCACTCATCCTGACGCGGGACCGCCGGCCCTGGTTGCAGTGCGCGCTGCGGTGCGTGCGGTATCAGACGTACAAACCGCTGGAAATCCTGGTGGTGTCGAGCGGGGAAAGCATAACCGATCTGCTGGTGGAAAATGAACGCAACCTGCACCTGCCCGGAAAGCCGCCCGTCGGCGCGCTCCGCAATGCCGGTTGCGAAGCCGCGCGAGGTGAGATCATCGCTCACTTCGACGATGATGACTTCTCTCATCCAAGTCGGCTCGCTGATCAGATCGGCCGAATGCTCGGTAACCCAGGCTGTGAGGTCACTGGGTATCGCTCAATGCGGTTTACGGATGGGTCCACTTGGTGGCGCTATAGCGGCTCCGTCCGCTATGCTCTCGGGACGTCGCTTGTCTACCGGCGCGAGTGGTGGCGACTGCACCACTTCCCCGAGGTTCAGATCGGCGAAGACAACGGATTCGCGGCGCAAGCGGCCGCACGGGGCGCGCTAGTGACCGAAGACGCTGGCGAAATGCAGTGGGCTACGATTCATCCGGAGAATACGAGCCCGCGCCAGTTGAAAGGAAATCAGTGGGTGAAGCTGTGAGCGCTTGCGACTGCATTCCGTGGCTAAAGGTAATAGGTGCCTTTGGTTTCGGATTCGTTATCTCAACGTTATTCTGCTGTCTCGTTGCGGTTGTGAGTTTTTCGCGGAGGTCCAATCGGTGATCGCTTATCTCTGCATCCCCTCGAAAAAGCCCGCTCCTGAAGCGCAGGCGGTAATCGACCGATGGCGCGCGCGCGGCTACGGGACGGCCATCTGGCGCGACGCTGGCGACACTGAGGTTGACTGCGATCTGCTGTTGACCGGAGAGTACCCCGGCTATGCGAAGGCCGTCAACGCGCTCGCGCAAGAGGCCGTCAATCGCGGCGCGGAGTGGTGCATCCTGGCCGGCGATGACATCGATCCGGACCCGACGCACGCGCCGGAGGAGATTGCTTGCGAGTGCGCGAGATATTTTGGCCACATCAACGGCGGAATGGAATTCGAGGACTCGACAATTTACGGCGACGGCGAAGAGATAATCGAGCGTTACATCGGCTCCACCTTCGGCGTCATGCAACCCACGGGCGATAGATGGGGCGCGGATCGAAACGACAAGAACTTCTGCGGTTCGGCTTACATCGACCGCGTAGCCGGCTCCGCGTGGTGTGGCGCGGAATTCTGCCGGCGGATGTACGGCGGCGCGGGACCGCTCTGGCCGGGCTGGTTTCACATGTCGGTTGACGAGGAGCTACAGAACGTCGCGGAGCGTCTCGGCGTCTTCTGGCAGCGACGCGATCTGACCCAGACGCACAACCACTGGGGTCGCGCCATCCGCAGGATGCCGGAGTATTTGCGGCGCGCGAATGCGGAATTTCATGAGGCTGGCCAGTTGTTCGCTGAACGCAAGGCAGCCGGGTTTCCGGGGCATGAGCCTCTTTGAGGAATTGACATGAACGTTTACATACCAATAGGAGCCATTTACCTTCTCGGAGTACTAGTGGCTCTGTATTTCGCGGTCGAAATAGTATTCCCTTTGTATTGCCTGTCCGTAGAGGTACTTTCGCCTCGCCTTTGGTGGCGGAAACTTTGGGGCGGCAAGTGAGCTCTTTGCGAAGGTGAATGGATGCCGCGCGACGAGTCTTATTCATTCCCGACGACTGAGGAATGGTCAGGCGGGTTGAGAAGGCTTCGGCTTCGGTTTCACAGTAAATCACATTTATGATCATCGGTCCCGATTACGTCTTCATCGCCATACCGCGCACGGCCAGCGTGTCGATTGCAAGCTGGCTGGTCGCGAACCATGGCGGGGTCTGGCACGGCGATCATCACGGTACGGACATCCCGCCGGAGCATCGGAGTAAATTCACCTTCACCGTCGTGCGCGATCCGTTTACCAGACTCCCGTCGATGTACCGATATGTCGCAGAGAAGTTCTGGCCGGTTGCCCGATGGCGGGAGAGTCAAGAAGCTGCTGATTGGCGCGCGCTCGGAATACCGTTTGACTGCGATCTGACGACGTTCGTCGAATGGGCGGCGACTCAGCGCAGGCATCAGCGGTGCTCACAATGGGAAATGCTGGCTGATGTGCGATTGGACCAAACGCTGAAGTTCGAGGACTTGCCTGACTGTATTTCGGATATGCCATTCCGAGGCGACAGGGATATTGTGACATTGCCAAGATTGGGGAAAACCGGATCAACTCCAGCGCTGACAACGCGAGAACGGGACGCGATTTGGCTTCATTCACGGCGCGACTTCAGAAAGTTTGGCTATGCAATCCCTTGAAAGTATCGCCGCGCGCGCATTCAGTACGGTGGAGACCCTGCGTGCGACTTACGGAATCGCAAAGATGCTGATACAGCAATGCATCCCCGGCGACTTCGTTGAGTGCGGCGTATTCGCCGGTTCGCAGGTGGCCGCTATGGCGCTGGCGATTGTCGAGAATGGCGAGACGGGGCGCAAAATCCACTTATTCGATTCGTTTGTCGGCATCCCAAAGGCCGGCCCGAAAGATAATGCCATTCGTCAGCTGGTGGGTGGGACCGATGGCGAATTGGAGACATCCGGCGTGAGTGTCTGTTCTGCCGATGCCGTGCGAGCGCACATGAAGGAATTGGGCGTGCCGGCGGATCTGCTCGTCTATCATGAAGGCTGGTTTCAAGATACGGTTCCAGCGGCTGAGATCGGGCCGATAGCGCTACTGCGGTTGGACGCCGATCTTTATGAATCGACGCTGGTGTGTCTGAAGCACCTGTACCCGAAGATCGTCAAGGGCGGCTGGTGCATCGCGGATGATTACGTGCTCGACGGTTGCCGGGAAGCCGTGAATCAATTTCTCGGAAGTTCACCGATTTATTGGGTGGTGCAATGATTTATCATTCAAACTTGGCAGCCCCCGATCTCCAACCGTTCTTTCGGCATACCGTTTGCCGAGTGATGGGCCATTCGATGGGACACGACGTACTATCTGATTTTGCCGACAAGCCCATCGATGATCTGGTGTTCGGGATTTACAAGCAGTGCGGCTTCTGGACACACGATGAGGCGGCTATCCTGTTCAACGTCGCGCGGATTATCGGCGGAGATTGGCTGGACATCGGCGGTCTGACCGGATGGACAGCGGCGCATGAAGCGGCAGCGGGCTGTACGGTCACTGCGGTGGACACGATGTATAACGTCTTGCCGTTTCTGTATCGGGCTGCGGACAATCTGAAAGCGGCTGGCTATGTCAATCAACCCGGCTGCATTGATCGCGTGACTTTATGGCCCGGAACGTCCAATGAATTCTTTGTCCGCGATCTGAGAATCTTCGACGGCATCGTGATCGACGGAGACCATTCTCCGCCTTGCCCGTTGCAAGACGCCATCAACGCCTCGGTGCGCATCAAGCCGAGCGGTGTGATTCTGTTTCACGACGCCATCGGGGAGCCGGTCAAGGTAGGTTACCGCTATCTTCAGGGTCTCGGGTGGAAGTTGAAACTCTACAGGACGCCGCACGTAGTGGCGCTGTGCTACCGAGATCCATTCGTTCCACCGGACCACGTCCCGGACCCGAGGGTACGAATATGAGTAGTCATTATTCTCAGAACGAAGAGGAC
>ERZ1292629.3650-Hain-H43-01um-R1-3650-length-11754-cov-6_pt1 | contig 11754 bp, 16 predicted proteins | sample MGYA00564399_ERZ1292629 | MGnify/ENA primary metagenome ERZ1292629 (study PRJEB36523, sample SAMEA6512636) | groundwater metagenome | collected 2019-01-08 | study: AquaDiva: Metagenomics assemblies of 32 groundwater samples | reverse complement strand
AGCACCGGGAAGTAGTAAAGGAGCATAAGGGCGGCTCCGAGGAGTGAAGAGAGGCGTACGCCGATGCCGAGGATTAGGGAGATGCCGAGGAGGGTGAGCCCCCATTCATTCACCAGGTTCACTGCCGGCAAAATGCCCAGCTGGAGAAGCCATTGGTAAAATAACGGAAAGGTCTTGGCCTCTTTGAGGTAGCCGGCGGCTGACCAGGCTGGATCAGTGATCTTGGTTACCCCGGCGTAAAGCATAAACCAGCCCATTCCAACGCGGAGGAGAAAGAGCGAAAACTTCTGAAAAATAGTCATGAGATATTACTTAGGAGTTGAATGTTACGATGACAGTGCGTTCCCGCGGACCGTTTAGCTCCACAAGCACGACCCGCTGGAAATCACCGAGGGCAAGCTTTTCCCCTTGAACCGGGATCGCCAGGGACGAACCGATCATTGAGGCCAGGATATGCGCGGGCATGTGGGCGGCGTGGTGGGTGTGTCCCGCTTCTCCCCGCGAGGGGATCATCACCTCATAGGCGCCTAGGAGGTCCACATCCAGAGCCGGGTCCATGTGTACGGTGGTGATGGCCGCCGTTGTGTGGCTGAGGAAGAGGTGGCAGAGTCCATCCTTGGCCGATTTCCGTTCAAGAAGCGCGTTGATTTCCTTGGTGATGTCCATCACCTCCCGGGTTTTATTCGTTTTGATAGTTATTTTTTCCATAAGTTTTTTTGCATGCATGCGTGGCAGACGCATTATACATTTTTCACCTCCACCATTCCCGGATGGATCTCGGCCAACCTACTAGGAGAAGCAGAGCCAATGGTGCTCCCCAATTGGCCCATCTCTCTACAAAATCCCACACTGGCATACCGACGATCGGACGCAGGAGCGCGGTCCAAAATCCCCAAAACGCCATCCATAGGAGGACGATACGCACCGGCTTAACCAGAATAAGAATTGCCAAGGCAATATCCATGACGCCGACAAGAAACAGCAGTTGCGTTGCTGTTCCTGGATCAGAGATGCCGAATTTCGCAAACCAGCCAATCCAATCTTTTTTGCCCTGCAGGGCAAAGACGCCGTGCCCCACAAATTCGCCGGCAACGGCAATGCGCAGGATCCACTCGATAATTTTCAGATTACTCATGGCACGCTTTTTATTAAGACTGCACCGTTGGGCCTTTGCGGATTTTGCGCGCTATAGAATATAGCGCATAGATTAGCGATGCCCAGAGAACGATGCTCAGGATAACCCCAAACCAGTGTCCATGCTCAAGATGCTCGAAAGGCAAAAACTCTTGGAGCTGGTGACTGATACTCGGGTCCTCTGCGCCGTTGGCCAATGCCGCGAAGGGCAAGAGCAAACTAGATAGGCCAATGCCGATGTTTTTCATATAAAGGTCGTGATTATTTATATTTTTAATTTTGATTCGACCTTTTTTAATAATACCGCGTTTGTGGCTACAATAATAGAAGAAGCCGACATCAAGAGAGCCGCGATTTCCGGCCGCAGCGACCAGCCGAGTGAGTTATAGAAGGCACCGGCCGCGACGGGGATAGCCAGCACATTATAAATAGCCGCCCAAAAGAGATTCTGCTTCATCTTGGTAACCGTGGCTTTGGATAACCGAATCGCCGCCACGATGTCGTAAGGGTCTGATTTCATCAGGACAATGTTGCCGGTTTCTTTGGCCACGTCGGTTCCGGCGCCGATGGCAATGCCGATGTCGGCCTGCGCCAAGGCCGGCGCATCATTTATGCCGTCGCCAACCATGGCCACGAATTTCCCTTCTTCCTGGAGCTTCTTTAAGTATTTGGCTTTATCTTCCGGCAGCACTTCGGAGAATATCCTTTCGATGCCAAGCTCTTTACCCACTGCTGCGGCGACTTTTTCATGGTCCCCGGTTATCATAGCCACTTCAAGCCCGAGCGCTTTCAACGCGGCCACCGCTTTTTTCGCGCTCGGTTTTATAGGGTCGGCCGCGGCGATCACCCCGGCCGCCACCCCGCCGATGGCGAGTAAACTCAACGTCTTACCTTCTCCAGCGAATTTCTCAAACGCTGATATTGCGTTGCCTAAGTCAATGCCGTTATCCCGCAGCAGTTTTTCATTTCCGGCGAGTACCACCTTGCCTTTTATCACCGCTCTCAAGCCTTGTCCGGCTATTGATTCGAATTTCTCCATCGGCTCAAGGGGTAAAGCCTGCCGCCGCTCCGTTTCTTCCAGTATGGCCTTGGCCAGCGGATGATTTGATCCCGACTCCAAGCTCGCCTCATAGCGGAGCACGTCATGCTCGGTAAAACCGTCAAAGGCGATGACGTCCGTCACCCTTGGTTTTCCCTCGGTGAGCGTGCCGGTCTTGTCAAGGACGATAGCGTTGATTTTCGAGGTGTTCTCGAGGGTTGATGCGTCTTTGATCAGGATGTTGTACTTGGCGCCGATGCCCGTGCCGACGGCCACCGCCGTGGGGGTGGCGAGGCCGAGAGCATCCGGGCAGGCGATGACCACGGTGGATATGGCAAAAGTAAGGGCAGTGAGCAGTGTTGCTCCGGCCACGGCGTACCAGCCCAGAAACGCGGCTACCCCCGCCCCGACCGCGAGCACCACGAGCCACGCCGCCGCCCGGTCGGCAATGCGCTGGCCCGGAGCTTTTGAATTTTGAGCGGTTTCTACGAGCTTTATGATGTGGGCAAGGACCGTCTCGGCTCCGACCTCTTTTGCGCGGAACTTCACTGTTCCCGTCTGGTTAACCGATCCGCCGATGACTTTATCGCCTATTTTTTTCGAAACGGGGATGGATTCTCCGGTTACCAGTGACTCATCAATCGCCGATTCACCCTCAATGATTTCGCCGTCCACCGGCACCTTGTCGCCGGGACGGAGCACGACGATATCGCCGTGGATGATTTCGGCGCTGGAGATGGTGATTTCCTTACCATTACGGATTACCCTGGTCTGTGGCGGTACAAGGTCAAAAAGCGCGCGCAGCGCCTCCGATGTGCCGCGGCGGGATTTCATCTCCATCCAGTGACCGAAGAGGACGAAGGTGACGAGGAGGGCCGCGGCCTCGTAGAATGTTTCGCCGCCGACGGTAAAGGTCAGAAGTACGCTGAAAAGATACGCGGCCAAAACTCCGGTCGAAATCAAGACCGCCATATTGAGCTTGCGGGCCCGCAACGAGTAATAAGTGCCGGTAAGAAAAATTGACCCGGTCCAGAAAACGATCGGCGTGGTGAGGATCAAAAGGAGCCAGTTTACCGGAAGGGGTGATGGAAGATTGAGTTTGAAATAATTGAGCCCAAGTGGCGAATAAAGGACTATGGGGATGGAGAGGAAAAACGAGATCCAAAACCTGCGGCGCATGTCAGCCTCCATGGTTTTGGCCATTTGAGGGCTTGTCATAGCTGCCTCATGGTCCCGATGGCTCAACGCTGCGATCTCGCGCGCTTCGTCTCTTCGAGGCTCGGCGGCCGCCTTGGCCACAAGCTCCATACCGCATCCGGGACAACGGCCCGGTGCTGATTGGCGAACCTCTGGATGCATCGGGCAGGTATAGACGACTTTCCCCTCTTCCGCGGAAGGCTCTTCATGATCGCTGTGGGCGGTATGCTTTAATTCCTCGCTAATCCCATACTCGTACTGCTTGGCTTCCATGGCACAGCCGCAGTTGACGGCCTGTTTCTCGGCCGCGCAACACAAACACTCTTGTCCGCAAGGGCAAGGATGATTCATTGGTTGTGTCTTATTGGTTAGGTGATGATGATTGCGGTCCATTTTCTCCGATTTTGTAAAACCATCGCAGCGAAGCCACGGCGAGTACGCTGAAAAGAACAATGGGAATCCACACCGGCCCGACCCACGGCCATGGAATCAAGAAATAGACGTCCATCGTTGTGAACGAGGGCGGCCACTTCAGGAAAAAATAAAGAAAGAGGTAATATCCCAAATCCCAGACGGCGAAAGTCAAAATAAAAGCCGCAACTTTTTTTCTCCAGTCGGCAAAGGCAAGAAAGCTCACAGCCATTAGCATCACGATGGTCGCCGCTTCCCGCCATAACTCAATCTTTAAGATTGGCCAGGGAAGTGCGGTCAGATCCGCAACCGAACTGATGTCAAATCCGGCCGGATAGTAAAGTTTGCGCAAATACACCACCACCGCGGCTTCAACCACGGCCATGGCCATGGCATAGATCGCCAGAACCACAATTTTTCCTGCCCTTCTCACGCTTTACTTATTGGGCTTGTTACGGCTGCGGCTGGAGGAATCGGTTGTAGAGCCAGGCGAAGAGCCAGGCGCCAATATAAGCGTAGAAGAGTATTGGCAGGAGTCCGAATATGAAACCGGTGAATGTTATTTGCACTTCTGTTGCTTGCTCCAGATTCACAAGATGAACCATCCAGCCGAGGAAACGGAGCGCGAGCTCAGGAGCCAGAGCCGTGAATGCCGCGCAGACGATGTAAAGGATACCCATGGTCACCGCCGCCGCCAGAGCGAATCGATTTGTATTGAGGGTCATACGCCAAGATCTTTACGGCTAGTCATGCTCGACCTTTATTACCTCTTCTTTGATAATTGATATATCCGCAAGATTTCACCGACCGCCTTCTTCCGCTTCCCTGATTTCATTTGTTCCGCCACATGAGTAGCCAAATGGTTCCCCAGTATGAAATCCTCGAAGCTGGAAAGAGCTTCTTTCACTGCCAGGGACTGATGAAGAATATCAATGCAGTATTTCTCTCTCTCGACCATCCTCTCCAATCCCCGGATTTGACCCGCAATCCTCCTTAATCGGCGGACAGCCTGTGCTTTTATGTGCTTTTTCACTCTTGATTTTAAACATTTAACTTTCGACTTTTCAAATATACCCCCTGGGGGTATATGTAGTCAAGGCCGGGTTATGCACAAGCTCCCGAAGGTCTCTACCGGCTAGGGCTGGAGGATGTCTTCGCTACGTCCGTTGATGGAGACGATGACTTCTTGAATGTTCGAAAATTGCTTCAGTGTTTGAGTTATTTGGGCGCGGATGGCCGCCACACGGCAAGATCCGCCCACCTGAAACTCCAGGGCGTCGTTGAAATCCGCCGTGGCGAGGCCCTTCTCTATGGCCAGTCTCTGGATTATTACGCCTTGCGGCAGGCTGGTGAAAAAGCCCTGCGCTATATCCTCCGCGCTCGGCCCCTTGATTAATTCTTCTAAGGCCGCTCGCGCAACAGTCGTTGTTTTTGAGATTACCCGCTCCACCGCAAAGACTTTGTTGCAGGAAAATTCAGGGTCCAGGCGATCGTTGTTGAAATAAGCTTTTACCGTGATTGTTTCAGCCTGTTTTAGTCTGACCGGAATTCGTAATTCTTTGCCGTATTGCGGAAGGCCCGATGGATTGGAGTTGTTAATGACCAATATCCCCGGGCCGTCTTTTTCGGAAATGAATCGGATTTCTCCGGAAAATGAGACAAAATCTTCGGTCATCCAATTATCCAGAGCCTCGACATAACTTACCCCAAGCTCTTGGTCTGCCTCGTCTAAAATCTTTATCGGCATCGTCGCCTCAAAAAACCAGGTGCCTTTAGCCTGGCCTTCCACGCGAAGGGGGCTCGCTACCAGCTGATTAGGTTGTGGCGAAAAAATGATAACCTCATTTTCTTCTTTTTTTCTCCCCGCCAGTTCCCAGCGAAAGTTTCGTTTCTCAACTCCGCCAACCTGCATGATTGCCAAAGTGATAGATTCGGGGAGCGGTAGTATCGGTGCAAACTCCAAAATTCCTTCACGGTGGTGGCCGCCCGGACTATCCCCTTCCCAGGAGATGGGCTTATATTCCTTACCGTCCTCATCGGTAAGCACCGATAGCGCAACCATATCTTCATCAAGCTCCACGGAATGGGTATCCAGGACAACCTCAAAAAGCCATGGCTCATCGCCTCCGCTGATTCGCGGCGTTACGCTGATCGTGACTGTTCCCTCGTTATTGGCCTTTGGTTCTAAGGCGATTGGCGAGGCCGGCAAGTTTTCGCCCGGCTGACTATTGTTCCAGGCGAAAAAGAGAAGCACCGAAGCGGCAATGAGAACCAGAACGACTGAAACGATTATTTTGGTTTCTTTCATGCTTTCGAAAATCTGATGATTTTACTGGCAATATAGGCGATGCCGGCGGCATTAAAAATGAGGCCGATCCAGAAGAACTCTATCTGATACTGCCCGATAAGTGAAACAATGCCGGCAATGCCGATGAGTGGGATTATGTTGGCCAGATAATGGGCGCAGCAGGAAATCATGGCTAGGGTTGTGGTGGTGCCGGAGACGGCGACCACCGTTGCCGGTGCGCTCCGCCGCTGGATTAAATTTTTGAGATAGTTGTAAAGCCCGATTTGTATCCCAAAGCCAAGAGACAAGCCCAAAATAAAATACCAAAAAGCGGAGAATTGACTAAGGGCAAAATCCATGCCGGATATGGCGGTCACGATTGCAAAATACGCGGCGAGCAACGCTGCCGTTCCCAATAACCCGATAAGAATGGCGTTGCTCACCATTAATTAAATTCCGCAACTTCCTCCGCCAGACGATGGTTGTGGTTCGATTTCAGCAAGAATTCTCTGGTAGCCCGAAGCGCTTGAGAAATTGTAGCCAAGAATTTCTTGGGGCTCGACCTCCTTCCAGGAGATGCCCTGGGTTTCAAGATATTTGGCGATGGTCAAATAGGTATCCGGGAACCAGTAGGCATTTACCTGAAGGGCGTTCGCATACATTTCATCTTCCGAGACGCCTTGTGAGGCCATGAGCTCAAGCAGTGCGAGCATAGCCATGCCGTGGTTGCAGTCCGGGAAATAGGTTGAGTTATTACAGCACGGCCGATAGATATTTTTGGAGACGCGCTCGACGAGCTGCTGCTGTTCCGGCGTAAGGACCAAAAAAGGGTGGCGCGAGTAATGGTCCATAGCCTGTCCGCGGGCCAGGGACCATCCGCCGGTGGAGGCGAAGTTTCCCGCTCCGCCGTATTGCGGTTCAGCCATCGGTCCTCGCTCGAGTATTGGGTTTTTGTTGCCCAGGCCGAGGGCCCAGAGGAAGTTTAGGATTACCCCTGAATTCTCGCGAGTTATGACTAAATTGCCGTTTTCCGTATCCAAAAGAAGCGAACGCGTTACTTCATCCGGACTTCCTCGTTTATCATATAGCGTTTTGAATTTCTCCGCGTCAATCACGCCAACACTTGTCATTTTGACGCCCAAATCCGTCCACCTTACCGGCAAAACTACGCCTGCGGATGGCAGAACGATTTCTTCCAGATCCTCGGTCGGCGCGTTTTTTACTTGAGATGATGTCGGCTTAGGGCTTTTTCCCAGCCAGCTTCTCGGCTTGATACTGATGTCAATATCCAAAACAAGGTTAAGAGCCAGCAACGCAAAAAGCGCAAGACCAATGAGTTCTAATTTTGATAAAGAATTACCCATAACTTTCTGTTTTAATATCAGCGTTGGTTCAGCGTACCATTCAGCGTCCTATCAGCGGTGAGAGCCGCTGATTTCATGCTGATAAGTACGTCGATATGACGCTGAATTGTTTAAGGAAGTTATTTTATTATGCATCCGCTCTCCTGGGCCAATTTTTCAATCCCCTGCTCTCCTTCCAGTCTTTTGCCGTCCGGCCCGCCTGCCGGCGAGGCAGGGAAAATCCAGGTCGGGTAGCCGGTAATGCCGGCGGCCAGGCAGCGCTGTGGATCATCGGGACACTCGACATAAGGAATAAAGCGGAATGAACTGCCGAAGGCGCGTTTTTCATTTTGGCAGTGCGGGCACCAATCAGCGCCGTACATAACCGCGCCTCTTTCGGCCAGGCACTGGGCAAAGGCATCAAGCGCTGCGCTTGTCTCTTGTCTTGGCCAAAAGGCCAAAAATGCCCCGCCACTTAAGAGGAGAAAGAATATGGCTATGAGCAGCGCATTTTTCATGGGATTAGCAGCAATCTTTTAACATTTCTTCTAACTTGCTTGCCCCTGAAGTTTTTGCCTTCATCTCTTCGGCGGTCTTTCCTCCGCGTTTTACAAAGAACAAATACGTCAGTAGAGCCAGGACTATCACTTCGACGCTCAATACTTTGATGCTCGCGCCGGCGGCGGCCCAAGATGCGAGCGGCATGCCGATGGCGATGACCGCCAGTTTCCAGACGAGAGTATTGCGGCCTGCCCAGTCGAGCGACTTTTCGCCCTGGTAGGCAATGCCCACGACCGATCCGCCCATGAGGAGAAGAATAAAGGGTTGGAAAACTTCGCCATTAATATAGCCGGCCAGGGATGCGGCCGTAAGCAGTAGCCAGGTTGAGCTCACGCCGGCACAAATAGGACAAATCCTGAAGGGAAGGAATCTATTTAGCCCTAGGACAATGCCGGTGATGCTGATGAAGAGAATGAGTGTTAGCCACATATGTCTAGAATAAGAATATGACAATGCCAAGCAAGACCATGGCTATGCCTCCGCCAAACCTCATGAGTTTTCGCTCCCCCATCTGCCAGGCCTGCACTTTTGACAATAACCCCTGGTCGCTGGCAATGAGAAGTATTATCACCAGTGGCAGGATAAAGATGAGGTTATAGAAGATAAGGTAGGCAAGACCCCTAAGATAGTTGGCTTGGTCATGCAAGAGTCCGAGCACCATGAGATACGGTCCACCGGTGCAGGGAAATTCGCAAAGACCGACCAATCCGCCAAGCAGGAAAGCGGTTGGGACCGAACCTTTCTCCATAAGCTCGGCCATTTTATGGTGTGCGGCATGAGGAATCCGGAGCTTAATCGGGAAAGCCGGGAAGAACTCGTTCGCAATGTTTATGGCGCCAAGAATTACGAGGAGCGAAGCCCCGACACGCGCCATGAAGTTCGGGGTATTAAAGAAGTGGAGAGCCTCGAGGATTCCCAGGCCAATGCCGATGTATACCAGGAAAAGCCCGAGGATGTAAGAGCTGCCTACTTTCAGGATGCCGGCGCGAAGGCGGCCAATGCTGAAAAGAAAGGCAATGGTCAAGAGGAGAATGGAAAAGGCGCAGGGGTTGATGCTGTCAATAAGAGCTGCAACCCCCACCAGCGGCAGCATCCACTGGCCTTGCTGCGACAGATTCCAAAGGATTGTCGTCCCGAAATTGCCTATGCGGAAGGCCGCCACCGCTATCAGCATGAGAAGGCCGACGGCGATCAAGATGGCAAGTTTTTTAGTCATGGGAAGAGAGGGTTAGGGTGTTACGGTCGCACCAATTTGCAATTCAAGCGTCTCCCCGTATTTTTGTTCCACATAAACAATTCTTTCAATGCGGCCGATTCCGGCCGGACCGTGGGCGGTAGGATCAAACACCACCTCGATGTCGGCTTCTTGGCCAGGTCCGATGCTTTCCTGGATCCGCGGAATAAAGCCGTGGCCGGGCATGCCAAAAGGACCATTGCGCTCGTTGCCGTTTATCAGCGTGGCCGTGGTGCACATGCAGGAGGTATAGAGTTTGGTGACGGCAATCGCAGAACTGCCGGAATTCTTAATCCTGAACAGGTGCGACACATTGCCGCTGGCCATGGAGACCGCGCCAAAATCAAATGTGGATTCTTCAGCCGCGAGGCTGCCGCTATTTCCGGCTCCGGCGCCTGCATTGCCGAGCTCTTTATCAGTGCTTGTCGGCCGCCCGAGCCATAAGAGGCCCCCGATGACCGCAGCGATGGCTATTCCCATGACAATGTTTTTATTTTGCATAAGCTGTATCAGCGTCAGTTCAGCGTACCGTTCAGCGTGTCATCAGCGCTAAAGTCCGCTGATCTCACGCTGATGTATACGCTGATGTAACGCCGAATTGCATATCAAGGAATAAAGAATAAAAAATCCCCGTTGGAGGAGGGGTAGGATGGACGCGCGATCAAGCAGCTCTCATGAGCGGCCCTGGATCGGCGTCTTAAAAAATTGTCGGACTGTGTTCGCGAAGCGCGAGCCACCGTGAAACTTGGCGTTGAGATGGGAAGGGCTGGGAGCGAGTAAGTTCATGCCAGTAGGCGGCTGATATATTGACTGCTTGCGGTTGAGAGCGAATTAACATCGCACCAAAGCCGGCGCCGGATATCAGCATCAATAATACGAGCACCAGGCCGGCCAAAGGCGATGGTGCAACCGAGGCGCGTCCAAAGCTCTTCAAAACATCAAGGTGAAAGATGACAAAATTCAGGGCGCCGCTTTCTTTCGGGCAATCCAGGCCGGAGGCCTGGGCGGCAATACAGCCGCCGTGTTCATGCTCGCCAGAGGCACTCATACCGGCAAAACCAAACACAACCACGCCAACTAAGCCGAATATTAGCCAAGCCACAAAGGCCGTTTTCATACATTCACAGTATAACCTCTGCCCTTCAAGAAGTCAAAACGCCATTCCTCAATTCACGACGTATTTGATTAATTCGGTTGACTGCTGGAGGGTCAGAGGAATGTTTTCAATCGGGACTTCATTTATTTTGCCAAAGCCGCATTGGGTCGGATTCGGATCGGATGACGATGATAAGAATGAGATTCTTTTTCATGTGTCTAGGATGGCATTTTTCTTAGGAGGGGTGCAGCGTTTTTCTTTCACTGAAAACAAAAATGTAAAGAATATCCAAGATGGCTAAAGTTTGAACGACCAAAAGCGCGATAAACCATGCCTTGTCATTTAAACGCGCCGCTCTCCACAGAGCCCATCCTTTCCATGGAATAACCCATAAACTAAGCGGGATTATGATCCACCAGATATTTTGTTGCAGCCACTGGTCCATAGCGTGACATTAGCGAATTCCAGTGTCTATATCAATGTCCATCTCCGTGGTCTTGTTCGCTTCAATGTTTACATTTTTGGGCAGGGCATAATTACAGCCAAGGAAGTTGCAGTCGCTAAGTGTGACTTCATATTTTCCGGCCGGCAGCTCGGCCTCAAAACTGCCGTCCGCTTGAAGCTTGGCATAAAACGGAAGGTCAGCTGGCCGGCCTCCTCCCTTCGGTGTGAATATAAGCTCACGAGATAGATAGGGATTTGGCGGGTATGCACCCGGCGGGCATGGTTCAACCGGGCAGAGCGGTCCGATGCTGACTTTCCCGGTAAGAGTTCCCGTGGTTTTAAAATCTTCCGAGCCGTCATCCCCATTTTCTTCTCCGCCAGGGCATGCAGCAAACTCGCACCTCGGCCCGACCCTGCCGACGTAAGAGCCGTCAGGACACAATTTGGCATCTTGGGTGCAGTAGACAGGTTTCTTTTCCTGGTTAATAATAATTGGCACGGCTAAGGCGCCGAGCGCAAGTACAATCACAGCAACAAAGCTCCAAATCAGTATTTTCCCTGACTTACTCATAGGCTGGATGTTATCTTAACACGCTGATGTAGTATAATGCATGTATGGAACCAGCTCCGGCGTCAACACCATCCCCGTCAAAGAGGCGTAACGCCATAGCCGCTTTTGCCTACCTTGTTTTCTTTGCTCCGCTCTTGACTGCCGCGAAGTATGATTCTTTCATTCTCTACCACGTCAAGCAAAGCATCGGTCTCATCATCACCGGTCTTGCGGCTCAAGGCATCATCTCCATCCTTGGTTATTGGGGCGTGGGCTTTGGCATCATTATTATCCTTGTCTGGATCCTGCGTGTCTTTCTTGCTGTCCAAGCTGTCCTCGGCATAATGAACGCCTGGCAGGGAGAGAGGAAGCCTCTGCCTCTCGTCGGCGTATACGCGGCCAGGCTCTGAATCGCTCTCGCGTAGGGATTTAAAAAAGCCGCCCGGCAGGCTTGCTGG
>ERZ1292629.3648-Hain-H43-01um-R1-3648-length-11761-cov-4_pt1 | contig 11761 bp, 14 predicted proteins | sample MGYA00564399_ERZ1292629 | MGnify/ENA primary metagenome ERZ1292629 (study PRJEB36523, sample SAMEA6512636) | groundwater metagenome | collected 2019-01-08 | study: AquaDiva: Metagenomics assemblies of 32 groundwater samples | reverse complement strand
GCAAACGATAAAAGAAAAGCGGTTATACATTTAGATACCGAACAGGCAAGACATAAACACCAAAGCAATCTAAGAACAATAATCAAACGGTCTTATTATGACGCTTGTCCTAATCATTTCTTATCATACAACATTAGGGCGTTAGATATAACTAAGTATGAGGAAATAACCACAAGGATATGTGACGCTGCTAATGCTGTTTTTGGTGGCGTTCACCTTATTGTTATTGATGGTATTGCTGATTACATAGCTGACGTAAACGACACGCTTACAGCTAACGCAATAGTTAAATTCTTTGAGGACTTAGCTATAAAATTCAACTGCCCTATAATTACAATTGTACATACTAATCCTGGATCTGAAAAAGAACGGGGTCACTTAGGGTCACAATGCCAAAGAAAGAGTGAGAGCCTTTTGTCAATTAGAAACGAGGGGGATATTTCTTTTATGGAGCCTAAACTTTTAAGGATGGCCGGTAAAGGTGATGTGCCAGTACTTCAATTCGCTTACAGTAGAGAGAAGGGCTACCATATCGGACTTGGAGTTAAACCTTCAGAGGATGAGGTTAAAGGTGAAAAACAAAAATTAGAACTAAAAGCTATATCTGTTAAAGTTTTCGGTGCTCAAAAATCATTCAAGTATAATGAGGCTTGTAAAGAAATAATGGAAAAGACAGGATTCGGATTAAGTAAAGCTAAAAAACTCATAGTTCAAATGGGTGACTTAAATCTCATTTATCAGGATGATGCTGGATACTACCGATTGGGTTAAAATAAATGTAACCTAAAACACGTTTAGATTTTCTAAAAGTAACCCTATTTTAAGCCTGACAATCAATATATTATACTATCTAAATCGAGTTAGGTTACTTTTTAAAATCCCTATATACAAGTATAAAAGTAACCCTCTCCACCTACCTACCTATTTTTTTATGTATATAAAACATTATAGGTAACCCAATATGGTACCGCCCCGACTCTAACACCCCCCCATCGTCATCGGTTAGCCCTAGGTTAGGTTGGTTATCGCAAATATTCCGACTATCTTTATGCGCGGAATACTAAAATTTAACAAAACTTATTCAAATTAGTACACAACCGTAAATAATTATTTATATATTTGCGAAGAACCGTAATGGACACAAAGCTAATTATAGATAAACATTTCGAATCGAACTATGGTTATTATAAACGTGTCTGCTTTAAGTACTGTAATGGTGCGCGATGTTATGAGGAGTTGTTACATAATTGCTATGAGGAGTTTCTTAAAGTAAAAAAGGAAGTTATTATTAAATTCCATGAACTTAACCGGCTTTATAATCTAGGCCTTAAAATAATCAGATCACTTTATCAGAAGCGATTCAAGGTTAAGAAAAACAAACAAGGTAAAACATCTGAGTTATTTGATTTATCATTATCAGGACTTGGAACAAAAATAAAAGACGAGCCTAACCAAATCGAGAATAATTGTTTTTCTGAATCAGATTACCTATCTTTGGATAAAGCAGTTAATAAATTACTACAGGACCGTAATAAAAACATGGCGGTTATTGTGTTTTTACAGGCAAATGAATTAGCTGATAAGCACGAACCGAATGATTTAGGGATTAGCGCGCTTGCAAGGAAGTCCGGGATTAGCAGGTTCTATATTACCAGGGAATATAAGAAAGGAAAAGAATATTTAAAAACACATATAAAAAATGAACGACAAACTAATTAAATATATTAAATCCAATGAAGAAACCTTTCGTTTCTGGGTTGGTAGAAATGAGAAGCTGCAGCACAGCGCGGATATATTCAAACCATTAATTGAACCATTCATTACAGAGTTTCCTAATGTTAATATGAACGGATGTCAGGAATGTATTATTGATATGCTACGTTGGGCACTGAGTTTGATTAAAACCAAGGAGGAGAAGGTAAAGTAATGAGCGACGAAAAACAAAAAGAATTTGAATCAGTAGTAAGGCCAGTAATGAAGTGGCTTGCTGAAAATAACCATCCTCATACAAAGATTTTAATTGAATATAATTGTGCTGAGATGGTTGAAGGCGTTAAATTCGTTTCAACAAACGAATACATAGTTGATTAATATGCCCGACAAAATCCAAATAGCTAAAGCCCACACCTTATCGGATGAGCGACCTAACTTTGAGGAGATTCAGGACGGTGCAGCTAACTGCCGGCGTGACTTAAACAAAGAGAAGCCCAAGGCTAAGATAGTTCATGCGCTCTCGGTTGTGAGTTACAACGAAGCGTTAAGTAAGTTCGTACTCAATACCGAATTAGGATTTACTGAATAATGGGAAATACACCAGGAACAAAATACCTAACACCCGCCGAGCTTTGGGAACACTTCGAGGCTTATGTTGTCAAGGAGCGCGAAGCCCCTTGGATTAAGGTTGAGTATGCAGGTAAGGATGGGGAAGAGAAGCATACGCCATTACAAGTACCAATCACATTTGAAGGCTTTGAATGTTACTTACAGGATAAAGATATTATAAGCCACCTTAGCGATTATTCAGCCAACACGGACGGAGCCTATAAAGATTATATTCCTGTTATTGCCCGAATCCGAAACAATTGCTTTGTTCAGAACTTTAAGGGCGCATCTGTTGGAGCCTTCAATGCTTCGATCATAGCTAAGAAACTTGGACTCATTGAACGGGTTAACCAGAACGTAACCAACACTCCTATACTTAACATCGACCCATTAGATGATTCAGCAAACAACGGCCCTACGAAAGATAGCAAGGCTACGTAAGCCGATATGGTGTATCAGGGGGTCACAAGGTTCGGCTAAGACTATTTCAATCCTAATCTTATTAATCAACCACGCCTCAGCTAATCCAGGCAAGGAGATATTTATCATATCAGCCGAATTAACTAAGATGCGCTTCACAGTAATTAAAGACTTTATTAAGGTAATGAAGTCGGCAGGACTTTATAATGAGGCATCGTTTCCGGCCGGAACACTTTACCGCTTCCCTAATGGTTCGTTCATTAAGTTCATCGGACTTGATAAGGAGGATGTTGGTAAGGGACTGCGCTGTGATATCGCGTACTTTAATGAGATTAATAAGTGTGATAAAGAATCATACAATCAAGTAGCATCACGGGCGGGTAGGGTTATAATGGACTACAACCCGGACGCAGAGTTCTTTGTGGATACTGATGTGATTACAGATAAAGACTGCGATTTCCTGCAACTAACCTTTCAGGATAATGAGTTATTACCTGAACGGGAACGAGCCGAGATACTTAAGTATAAAGAGAAAGGGTATAACATGGACGGAACGGTTAAGGATGCGTATTGGGCTAACAAGTGGCAGGTGTACGGCCTTGGTAATATCGGCAACCTGATAGGCTCTGTATTTGAGAATTGGGATATCGTGGACTCGATACCGCTTGGGGCCGAGTTGTTATCGTACGGACTAGACTGGGGCTTCACGAACGACCCGACTGCGTTAATTAAGTTGTGCCGGTTCAATGGCGAGTTATACCTTGAGGAACTTATTTACGGTACAGGACTAACTAACTCGGATATTTATAATAAAATGGTTAAGCTCGGTATACCGCTCCGCGTACCAATCATTGCGGACAGTGCCGAACCTAAAAGCATCGAGGATCTATATCGGTTTGGATTCACTAATATTGAACCGGCGGACAAGGGACCTGATAGTATACGGAATTCAATCGATACATTACAACAATATAAAATACACATTACTAAGAATTCCCTAAACGCTATCAGGGAGTGGCGAGGCTACAAATGGAAGGTTGATAAGAATGGCAAAGCATTGAATGAGCCTACAGACGCACACAACCATACGATTGACCCGACTCGGTATATCGCTCTGAATAAACTCAGGCCAGAAGAGCCTTGGGATTTGTTGTAACAATTACCAATAAATTAGTATTAATGTAAGTATGAGGATACCTACATCGTACGCCAAGCTAAACCTTCGGGAATTCATCAAAGTTAAAACAATCGAACTGCACTGCCGTAGCCATGAGGCTCGGGTTGCTGCGCTCATCACTTACTATACCGGCAAGAACCTAGCCGACATTGATTTGTCATGGATGAAGATTTATCGGTTCAGAGTGAATCGGCTCTTAGAATCATGGGAGATAGTTAAGCGAGGTAAGATTAAAGATACTGTATGGATTGGCACTAAGCGATACAAGGGAATTACTGATGCTACGAAGCTGAATGTAAATCAGGCCACTACAATAAAAACATTAGTTAAAGGAGGACAGAGCGATAAGAATATTAATAAACTCGCCGCGCTTATATTCTACCGGTATAAACTCAACACTACCCCTGAGTTCAATGATAAGTTATTTGACGAGATAAGTGAGGACATGCTATCGGCGAAGGTTGGAGATATAGCACCAACGGTTTTTTTTTATGCGAAAGTATTGGAAAGATTGACACCGCTTTTGGAGTTTTATTTAGTCAGGAGCCAGATGGAGATAGAGGACGAGTTAGCGATTCTAACCCTTGGACAGGATTCAGAGAAGAGTATGGTTGGTACTATACACTAATGCAGAGTTGTGGTGATAATATATTCAACCTTGAGGCACTACTTAAAATGAATTATGTGGAATGGTTACAGTATTTAACATACATGAAGCAGAAGGGCGAAATAGAATTATTCCTTGATCAGACTAAGAATGGCGGTAATTGATATAATTGAAAAGTTCGGGCATGATTTGGTTCAGGACATACAGGAGAACTTGGTTGTTAAGCAACGAGAGAAGGCATCAAGGTATGGAACGCCGTATAATCCGAATAGTAATTTATACAACTCGGTTAAGTTTGATATAAGCAATAAGTCGGGCTCGTTAATATTTCAGCTAACAATGGCTGATTATTTTGAGTTTGTTGATAGGGGGCGTGACCCGGGCGGAGTAAGTGAATCGGGACAAAAGAAGATACAGTATTGGATTAAATCTAAGGGATTAAACCCGGTTAAGATTATATCCGAGATGAGAATGGAGGCACGGACTAAAGCAGGGACTAAAGGAATTTATAAGCCCCGTAAGAAACTAACTTTTGAAAAGGCGACTAAGGCGTTCACCTTCTTAGTTGCTCGGAAGTTGGATAGGTTTGGGTATGATGGTAATTTCTTCTATTCGGAGATAATACTTGACGGCAGGGTGGAGCAGCTTAAGGAAGATATACAAAAGGAAATGAACGAAGAAATAGAAATTTTAATAAAGTAACAATGGCATCTAACGCGAAACGATTTGTAATGAATCATTGGTTTAATGGAAGCGAACCAAGTAAAGCTGTAACGGAAATATTGAACTGGATTAGTAACGGGAAACTTACTAAATCAGGCAGAATGAATTATAAAAGACTTTCTAACAACCTCAACTAATGGCAATTACACTAATAACAACACCTGCAACACACACCCCTGCATATAATGACCAATGGTTCACCGCGACATCAACACAGACCGCGCAACCTAACTTTCAGTTCTATGTGACTATTATTGTTCATTATCATAATGGTACGGCCTACACTACATCACCCACGCTTGCTGAACCTATCAACACGCCTCCTGACGGTATAATGCGATTCAATGCAAGGAGTTACGCTGAGAATTATATTAAGAACTTTATAGCTCTCTCTCAGGCTAGTTGGTCACAATGCTTAAATAGTATACTTAAGATTGTGGTTAATGTTGGGGAGCGGTACGATGCGGGTGGTCCTCCTGCAGTCCTTACCATATTCCCAGGAGCAAACACAACGTTCTATGTTTGGAACGCATCTTTAGCGTTCCCTGACTTTGGGTCGGCTTATAACGTATCGAACTATGTTGCGGTAAATGCTAATCCGTTCCCGATACTTAACGATTATCCTGACATAAGGGCGAGCGTATATTCACAGAATAGACTTTATATTATAGCCGAATCAGATAATGTCATTCAAAAAGCAAGGGTTCATTCGACGGATGGATTCGGAGCCACCTTCTTTGATATAGGCAATCCGTTTTTAGCATCAGGGAATTGGTACGATAGATATATTTGTTTAAACGTAAGCCCTTCTCGTCTTGCTGCACTTGGAGGGGCCGGTTGGCTTGGCGTTCCTGGTACGACTTACAGTATTGATTTATATAACAACGCCGGGGTAGTTAAAAAATCTATCTCATATTCATACTCCGATGTATGTTCGAAGTTCTTTAAATACCAACAAATTTACCTCAACACTAAAGGGGCGTTCGATACGATGTTCTTTGAGATGGTTAGCGAGGAGGAGCATGAGGCGACAAGAACCAAAGTAAGCCATACGCCATATCGTGATCCTGCGGGAACGGGTGCAATGACATATCAGCCATCACAAGCGACTACATTCATAAACTCTGTCAAGGAAAACAAATCACTCAGAATCAGAACGGATTGGATTACGGAAACGCAAAGTCCGTTACTTAAAGATTTAGTGTTCTCACCCCAGGGGTACATTCAGGAGGTGCAAGGTTCGGCCTCGGTATATTATGCGGCCAATCCTGTTGAGAGTAAGTACGCACGTAAGCGACACTTCAACGGTAAGCTGTTTAATTTAGAGGTTAATATTGAGTTAGCGTATAGTAGTTTCAGACAAAGCGGAGTATGATAGCTAAATTAATAATAAACAAAATCGATGTCGAGATTCTTAAGGAGATTCCTATAAGCCTTAATTATGCTATTGCGGATGTAAGGGATTTGAGTAAGCGCGGAGGCTCAGGTAGTAAGACATTGGTACTTGCAGGGACAGCGATAGTAAACAAAATTTTTGAGAATATCTTTAACACCAATATAGCATTAGCCACATTCAATCCTAATCTAAAGTTAGAAGCGATTTATTACCTGAATGAAAAGGAACAGATTAAGGGCGATTTACAACTACTTAAGATAATCCGCAAACCAAACGGCTCGGTTGAATATAATTGTAATCTTATAGGTAGGGAGGGTAATTTGTTTGTGGCAGTTGGCGATAAGATGCTAACTGATTTAAATTTTAGTGACCTTGATCATACGTACAATAAAACGGAACAAAAGAATAGTTGGGCCACATCATATCGCAAGTCAGGAATTGCAACAGCCTTCGCTTATGGTTCGGGATACGTATACCCATTTATTAAATATGGCTATGCCGCATCGGACTCATCCTTTGATGTGAATCATTTTAAACCGGCAATCTTTCGAAAAGAATACGTCGATAGGATTTTTGCCGCTGCTGGGTTTACTTATACTTCAACGTTTCTTAATGCATCACTATTCAAACATTTGATTACTCCCTGTAATAAAGACAAACTGGAATTATCAAATGCCGCTATAAGCAATTCTCAATATTATATCGGTAAGACTACAGCCACAACGGTTGGATGGTTTGGAGCGAATACGGTTGGTAATATTGCGTCAAAACCAAATGCGCCTGTTGCGATTAACTATAATTTAGAGGTTGCGCCATATTTTGACGCATCGAATCAGTACGATTCTGCTGTAAACTTTTATGCTACAGTTGGATTCTCGGGTGTATATAATGTTGTTGCTTATGCACAGCTTGATATAACTCTACAATGTGCTGCTGCGGTTGGTGGAACATGGACAGTAACAGGGCCTACAAATAATAGTATATACATAAACATTGAGCGCAACACCGGCGCTGGATGGTTCACGATAGCCTCAGCAGTTGGTTATAAACCTAACGGAACTGTAACGGCAGTTGGTAGCGCATCAGCTTATAATATTAACGTACAAACAGGAAACATAAATCTTAATGCAGGTGATTTAATTAGGGTTAGTGTACCGTTGGCCGGAGTTAATGCATCAGTACTTGATGCCGGGAGTGTACCTGTCCCGAACGGTACGGCATTTACTTTAGACTTATCTATCCCGAACGGAACGGCTAAAAACTCGCACTACTTACTTCGTGCTGATACTGCCGTTTATGACGGAAACACTTTAGCAATGAATAACGCCATCCCTGTTAATATTAAACAAAAAGACTACCTAATGGATATTATTCAGGAGTTTAATCTTTACATCGAGAAGGATAAAACAAATGAAAAGAATTATATCATTGAGCCACGCGATACATTCTATACTGCTAACGTCGAGAACTGGACAGACAAGGTTGATTATAATAAAGATTGGGAAGTTACCCCGATGGGTGAACTTGATGGGCGTAACTATATTTGGAAGTATAAAGATGATAAGGATTATTATAATGACTTATATCAAAAGCAGTTCATAGATAATTACGGACTTAAACGAGTACAGATAATAAACGACTTTATTAAGGCTGAGAAGAAAATTGAGGTAATCTGTAGTCCGACTCCACTTGTTAGTAATTCTGTTAATAACATTATCTGTCCTCACATCTATACAAAGGATGGAGTTAATTTAAAAACAGTATCGCATAATATCAGGTCGCTTTATTACGGAGGATTAAAAAGCTCTGGTCCGACTTGGGCATACACCTCGCTATCTGGAACAACCAATGAGACACAATATCCATACGCCGGCCATGTTGATGACCCAATTACGCCAACCATTGATTTAAATTTTGGTTACCCGCAACAGGTTTATTACACATATCCGCTAGCATATTATACTACTAATAATTTATATAATGCATATTATTCTAAATTCATTAACGAGATAACCGATAAGGACAGTAAGATTATAACCTGTTCGGTTCGGCTCACAGAGCTTGATGTATTAAAATTCACGTTTCGAAATAAGGTATTTATTCAACATCCCTTGACCGGTGGCACGTATTGTGTAGTTAATAAAATCATTGATTATAATCCGCTTGTTAGCGAAACAACTAAGGTAGAGTTATTGAAGTTAAAGAACTACGCAGCGTTTGTGCCATCTACGATTGCTATTGATGTGGGTAGCAATACAGCATCAACAGAGAGAATAGGATACAACCCAGAGACAGACTCTTACGCGAATAGTAAAGAAGGAAATACATTAGCGCTTGGTTCTGGCAACAGGATATTAGGCATCGGGAATGTAGCGGTTGGTTCGTCTCGGTGTTACGTAGATCCAACGAGTACAGGGGTGACACTTATAAACTGCAAAGAGGTTAGCGTGATAGGACTAACTAACTTCATTGGCATAAATCTTAGTAATAGAAACTTTGATATAAATAATGCGGATTATAGCGACTCTATGATAAATGGAGCGGAGGAGATTTGGGAAATTAAGACAGCATCATTTAATGCAGAGCCGGGTAAGAATTATAAGATAGATTGCACAGCAGGTAACATCGTAGCTACGTTTGACTTTCTTATTATGGGTAATAAAGGCGTTAAGTTCAACAGGACTGATGCCTCAGCCAATACATTCAGTATAGATGAACTCGCAGGGGTCGCAACCCTTGAAGGAACAGGTGTGCCGGTTAATCTCGGAATGGTTCAATACGAAACGCTACCAATTAATAATAACGGAACAGACTTTTTTATAACGTAGAATATGGCATATATTAAAAATAGAGATTTTTATTTAGAACTCAGTAAGGGTAATGTAGTAAACCATTCTGATTATTCGGCTTATGGAATTAATTTAGATATTGATTCCGCAACGGTACCGGAGGATATTTGGTATAACGGAGGGATATTTGTAGCCCCTACAACTTATCGTGTGCATGATATTGTTAGCTCAAGCGTTAGTGATACTGCGGCAGGAACAGGGATGAGAAATATTAAGGTTTATGGGGTAGTGGCCGGGGGATTAGCAAGTGAAACAATCGTTTTAAACGGAACGACAAACGTACCTACCGTTAATTCCTATTCAGATATTTATTTAATGGAGGGCGCAACATGGGGAAGTGATTTATTTAATGTAGGAAGTATTAGTGCAACAGCTCAAACAGATGCTACAGTTACAGCTTATATTACAGTAAATAACAACGCAACTAAAAAAGCAATACGATTAATCCCACCCGGATATACGGGTTACTTATATGACTTTCAGGCAGGGATGCAACAAGCGACTGCATCAAGTTTCGCTGAGGTTTATTTATTTATTAAAGAAGGTACGGGATGGGTACCTAAAACAGTTCATTTATTAAGCAACACTAGCAATACAGTTGAGATTGATTTATTTAAAGCACCTCGAAAATTAACCGCAGGCACATGGATTAAGGCACAATGCACAAGCGTAACCAATAATAACACTTTAGTACACGCATCGTTTAATTTAATCTTAGTTAAGAACTAATGGCGAATATAGTTATAACATTTAGCGGTAACAACTTGCCTTGCGGGATTCACATTAGTAATAGAAAAAATAGCATAACATGGAAGATTTAGTAAAAGGATTCGAGGCGATTGTGCCTTTGTTTGAAATGTGCAAGGGTTCGGAGGAACTCGAAGCAGTAATTATTGATATTCAAAACGCAGTACGAAATGGCAAATAAAGACGGATTCGGATTTGAGGTCCCGGGACAGGTAATTAATTCTTATAAGGATTTAAAGAACGCTATTAAGGCCGCCAAGGATGAACAGGTATCCGTATCTGAAAAGTTCGGTGCCTCGAGTGCTGAATATAAAAAAGCATCCAAGTCTGTAGCAGACCTTAACGATAAGATGGAGGACTTAAACGATTCTTCCCGTTCCCTTAAAGGTTCGGGCATTGAACGTTCAGCACAAGGCTTCTCACAGCTTGGGGAAGGGTTACGTAATCTCGACTTCGATAAGGTTAAGATAGGACTCGGTGCTATAAAGTCAGCTTTGGCAGCTACGGGTATTATGCTCATTGTTCAGGGCGTGATGTACCTAATACAAAACTTTGAGGAGTTAAGTAAGGGTTCTGGATTACTTGCTAAGGCGTTAAGAGTTGTTGGTGATGTGATTCAGGGAGCTGTTGATTTATTATATGAGTTTACGGATCTAATCGGGATAACTAATTCTGAGCTTGATAAACAGGGTGAGGCGATTGCTGACTACGCCACTAAAACAACCGAGGCATTACAGGCGCAGAATAAAGAGTTTGACAATCAAATGAAGGTGGCTAAGGCAGCAGGTAAGAGTACTGTTGAATTAGAAAAAGCAAAGCAACAAGCTATCATCGATACTAATAAATTAATTCTTGAACAGATTATTGCATTTGTTCGGGCAGGAGGAGAGCTAGATGAGGAGAAGAAAAAGTTATTCAACGCCTCGATTCAGTTCGTTAAAGATGCAAGGGTTGAACAAAAAGTAATTGAGATTAATCATAACAAGGAGGTTAATGCGGAGTATAAGAAACATATTAAAGATAAACAAGATACTGATGCTGCCTATAATGCTGCTTATGAAAAATCACTAACAGCACAGAGGGATGCTCAATCGAAGGCATGGGAGACTGAGAGACAAGAGAAAGAAAAGAACGCAAAATTATATGGAGACTTTCAAAATAATTGGTTAAAAGAACAGGGCGATACTGAATGGGCTAACTCTATGGATAATCCCGATAATCCAAAAAGTCCATTAAATGAAACGAATATAGCTAATCAAAAGAAACGAAAAGCGGATGAAAAAGCGGCTATTAACGAAACTTTAGCGGTAGCTCAATTAGCATCAGAGAATCAGGCACAAATGGTTAACTTCTTATTCGACCTTAAACGGTCAAGGCTCCAAAAAGGAAGTGCCGAGGAGCTTAAAGCAGCTAAGCGTCAGTTCCAAATCAATAAGGCTATTGCTATTCAGTCCAGTATCATATCAGGTATTCAAGGCGTAATCAATGCGCTCTCGGCTCAGTCGGTTATTCCCGAACCT
>ERZ1292629.3647-Hain-H43-01um-R1-3647-length-11761-cov-4_pt1 | contig 11761 bp, 12 predicted proteins | sample MGYA00564399_ERZ1292629 | MGnify/ENA primary metagenome ERZ1292629 (study PRJEB36523, sample SAMEA6512636) | groundwater metagenome | collected 2019-01-08 | study: AquaDiva: Metagenomics assemblies of 32 groundwater samples | reverse complement strand
CGCCGGGGGCTTGACGTTTTATATTCATACAACGGTTTGCCTTTTGCATCTTCGCCCTTAAGAATGGACACGGGGTCCTGCCGCAGGCCTCCGGTGGCAAATACCCCGAAGGCACTGGTGAGATCCAACAGCCGTACCTCGCCGCCGCCCAAGGTGAGGGACAATCCGATCCGCTTGATGTTTTCATCGGTTGGCTCAAGCGAGGAAATCCCCATATCGGACGCAACGCGCAGGATATCGCGAACACCCACGAGCGCGCTTACTTTGACGGCGATGGTATTGATGGAGTTGCCCAGTCCGTAGCGCAGCTGGACCGGCCCACGGAATTTGCTGTCGTAATTTTTAGGATTGTACTCCGGCTTGACAGGATCCCCGGACGGATACTTGGTATCCACGTCCAGAAGCATGGTCGCGGCCGTGTACCCCTTTCTGAAGGCCGCAGCGTAGGTAATGGGCTTGATCGCCGACCCGGGTTGCCGCAATCCCTGCGTGACGACGTTAAACTTGAGTCCTGCCGCATCCGTTGCCGAATAGTCCTTGGATCCCACCATCATGAGGATCTCGCCGGTCTTGGGGTCAATTGCCACTGCCGCCCCATTGGATACTTTCAATCCCTTGGCTTTCTTCACTTCTTCCGCCACGATGTTCTGGGCTTTCTCCTGAAGCTTCCAGTCCAAAGTCGTGGTCACCCGCAATCCTCCGCCTTCCACAAGCTTTGATCCGAATTTTTCAATGAGTTGTTCCTTGACGTACGCCACAAAATGCGCTGCGCGCAGGCCGCTTTTGTCCTCTTTAAACTTCACAGCCTCCAGTTGCTTACGCGCCTCCGTTTCCTGGAGAGGAGAAATGTATCCGTCTTCCCGCATGCGCCGGAGCACCTGCTGGCTTCGCCAGACATATGCTTTGGGATCCGACCCAAACGGTGAATAGCGGCTGGGCGCCTGCGGAAGACCGGCCAAGATCACACTCTCCGTAAGCCCCAATTCCTTGGCAGGCTTTTCGAAGTAGTACTCGGCTGCCGACTCCACGCCCACCGCGGTGCCTCCGTAGGGGGCTTCGTTCAAATACATCTGGAGGATTTCATCTTTTTTGTATTTCCGTTCAATTTGGATGGCTAAAATTGCCTCTTTCATTTTACGGGGGAGCGTCCGTTCCTGCGTCAGAAGCACGTTCTTCACCAACTGCTGGGTGAGCGTCGAGCCGCCTTGGAAATTACGGAAGATAAAAATATTCACGAACGCGCGCAGGATCCCCATGGTGGAGAGTCCTTTATGGCGGTAAAACTCTTTGTCTTCAATCGCTACGGTTGCGTCTTTGAGGTATTGGGGGATATCTTCCCACTGCACGGGGATGCGGTTTTCGCCTTCAAAAATGTCGTAGAGGTTCTCGCCGTTTCGGTCCAGGATGACGGTCGAAAGGCCTTCACTTCGCTTCACTTTATCCGGACGGGGCAGATCTTTGGCATACCAGGCAAAAAGGAAGCCCACAAAAAGTACCGATGCGACAATGAGAAAAAAGGCGGCAGTGGCAAGTCGTGTCCATGTGCTTAACTTTACGCCGACACTCGCGTAGCGCCGCCTCCGCGCAGTCTCCCAAAAGAAATCCGCCATACCCCTATTGTACTGGAAGCTTGCAAGCATTGACAACGTGTGATATAGTAATTTCATCATGCACATCGGCAACCGATCATACCTGTGGGTTATCAAATACACCTTCCTTACCGGGGGGCCGGTTGTCGTGGCAATGACGTAAACAAATCGTTTATTCCATCAACAGACCTCCCAGAAACGGGAGGTTTTTTTGTTGGATTCTAAAAATATATGGTTGCAATCGAACAACAAACCACATCACTGCATAGTGTTAATACGGTAGACGCCGATCCGGTAATGATACTTCCCGAAGGCGCGGTAAGGAAAATGAAAGACCTTTTGCTTCCAGAAAGCTCCAGCGTCTGGATTGCCCCGTTACCGCCCAATAATTTTCGCCTGCTGCATACCTACGATGTGCTCGGTGGGCTGGTAAGGAAAGTAGAAATTATAGAAAGCAAAAGAGGAAACGGTCCCAACCATGCACGGCTCTATCTATCGCCAACGGAGGATCACATCCCTACGCTTATCATTGGTGAGTATGCTGGAGTAGCACACAGTGCATGGCGTGATGGACGGCCGGCCTTCCCGCTATCGCACAACGCGCAAGAAATACGTGTCGGATCAACAGCTCTGAAATATCCGGAGGAACTCGTGCGTTTACCTGGGATCAATGATCTATTACAAAATCAACCGAAAATAATGTTCACTATTCGACCCAGTTCATTTTTGTTACAGAGCGCTTGTATATTGGAACTTGATGGGACGATAGTCAAAGCAAAAACCTATGTAAATTACTTCATCCCAGGTCACGTTTTTTGCCATGTTACTTCACCGGATGAATGGAGTGAGGCATTGCCTGGCATAAATGGTGTCGTTCTCACCAATTCAGAGGCTTACACAATGGCGCATCCTGAACTTTGTTTTGCCGAGGCAAGCGATGGATAAAACTAAACTACCCAGCGGTAAAATCTTGTGGTATAGTAAAGGAGGATCTTTATGGACGCAATAGAGACGTTATTAACCAGAGGAGTTGACAAAATTTACCCAAGCCGGGAGGAGCTCGAAAAGGTCCTGCGATCCGGCAAAAAGCTCCGGCTCTACCAGGGGTTTGACCCGAGCGGTGCACAGCTTCATATTGGACACGCTGTGGCCATGCGCAAACTTCGGCAATTTCAAGAACTAGGCCATCATGTAATTTTTCTGATCGGTGACTTTACCGGCCTCATCGGCGATCCCACAGGGAAAGGAAGCCAACGGAAACGAATGACGCGCGGGGAAATCCTTGCAAACGCCAAGGAATACCAAGCGCAGGCATCAAAAATTTTGCGGTTTGACGGAAAAAATCCCGTGGAAATCAAATTCAACAGCGCGTGGCTTTCAAAATTAACATTTGAAGAGGTTATCAACCTTGCTTCGCACTTCACAGTTCAACAGATGATCGAGCGTAACATGTTTCAGGAGCGCATCAAGCGCAAAGATGATATCGGTCTCCATGAGTTTTTCTACCCGCTCATGCAAGGGTATGACTCCGTTGTTATGAAAGTCGACCTCGAGCTGGGCGGCACGGATCAAACGTTCAATATGTTGGCAGGCAGAAAGCTCGTCTCACAAATGCTCCACAAGGAAAAATTCGTCATGACCGTGCCACTTCTTGCGGATTCTAGGGGAGTAAAGATAGGAAAAACCGAAGGGAACGTCATAGGGCTTACGGACAAACCAAATGACTTCTACGCCAAAATCATGGCACTCGGGGACGATGCGATCATCCCGTGCTTTACGCTCCTCACCGATGCGCCGCTTCAACAAATCCAAGAAATGAAATCAAAGATGAAAGCAGGGGAGAACCCGATGGTGTTTAAAAAACGACTCGCATTTGAGCTTACAAAACAGTTTAACGACGCTCAGGCCGCCTCGGCGGCTCAAGCGAGCTTCGAGCAAACTTTTCAACAGCGCCAAGCGCCAACCGAAGCTCCGATATTTGAAACAAGTCAAACAGAATGGAATCCCGTGGATTTGTTGGTACAATCCCATCTTGCTCCCAGTAAATCCGAGGCGAAACGTCTTCTTGAACAAAAAGCGGTTGAGCTTAATAGTTCGCTTATCACTTCTCACGTGTCACTTATCACTCTCTCAGATGGTGATATAATGAAAGTCGGCAAAAAGAAATTTATCAAAATTAAAATATGAATTTTTTTCGCAAACACGAGAAAGTCTGGAAAATCATTGTTGTCATCGCATCTCTGGCGCTTATCGCCACCTCGCTCCTTCCGCTTTTGGCCGGAGGGGTATAGCGGTATAATCTTCTCATGGAGCTAACGCTCGATACCCCGATCCAATACGTGCCCCGCTGCGGGCCGGTGATGGCAAAGCGACTCGACACATTGGGCATTCACTCGGTCCAAAACCTTTTATTCTACCCGCCGTTCCGCTACGACGATTTCTCGCTGGTTTCTCCCATTGCCCGCGTGCAACCGGGAGAAACGGTCACCGTAGGAGGTACGATTACTGCGTTCCGCAATAGCTTCACCAAATCGGGAAAAAAGCTGCAGCAGGCACAGCTTACGGATGAAACGGGCAGTATTGATGTCATCTGGTTTAATCAACCCTTCCTGGCGCGTATGTTGCCGGTCGGCACTCAAGTACGGCTCGCCGGCAAAATCGACTGGTTCGGGCACAAACTCGTTATGACCTCGCCGGTATATGAAATAACCAGAATAGAAGGATCGCATACTTCCATGGACGGAAGTATGCGATCCTTCTCTGCCAGCCAAACTGAAAGCATCCATACCGGCCGGCTTGTTCCTGTGTATCCGGCCACCGAGGGGGTGTCACAAAAGTGGCTGCGTGGCCGGATCGCTTTTATTCTTGAACAATGCGCACCACAAGTGCTCGAGTATCTTTCTCCCTCAATTATTTCAAAATATCGCCTCATGGCAATCCAAAAATCTATTGAGCAAATTCATTACCCAACGGACGAAAGAACTGCAACGGCTGCGCGTCGCAGGCTAGGATTCGATGAATTTCTATTCCTTATGCTTGCGGCACTCGAACAAAAACGGGTATGGGAAACCACGCAACAGGCATATGCAATCATGGTACCTTCAGAAGAACTTGCATCGTTTATCGAATCACTGCCATTTCAATTAACAGATGACCAAAAACGATCGGTCGCGGAAATACTCGCCGACCTTGCCAAACCGTTTCCGATGAACCGGCTGCTTGAGGGCGATGTAGGCAGCGGAAAAACCGTGGTTGCGGCAATTGCCATGTACGCAGCCTTCCGACGCGGCTATCGATCAGTCCTCATGGCCCCGACGCAGATTTTGGCGGAACAACACTTTCATACGCTACAAAAACTTTTCGCGCCGTTCGAAATAGATGTTACATTAGTGACAAGTGACACGAAACATGTGACACGTAAAACAAAGAAAGAAAACATATCGCATGTCACGTCTCACGTCTCACCTGCAATTCTTGTGGGTACCCATGCTCTCCTTTCCGAATCAGTCAGTTTCACCAACGTCGCCCTCGTCATTATTGATGAACAACAGCGCTTTGGAGTAAAACAACGGTTGCTCCTGAGAAAAAGAGGATTGCGGACTAAAACGCCCCATCTCCTCACGATGACGGCCACTCCGATCCCCAGAACCGTTGCCCTCACCGTGTACGGCAATGTAAGCCTTTCCGTCCTTCACCAAATGCCCGCCGGTCGCAAGCGCGTCAAAACATGGGTCGTTCCGAAGGAAAAACGGGAAAAGGCGTACGCATGGATAAAAAACCAGCATAAAAAAACACATGGACAGGCGTTTGTCATCTGTCCGTTGATTGACGAATCCGAAACCCTCCAAACCGTCCGGGCCGCAACAAAAGAATATGAGGTACTGAGGCGCGAGGTGTTCCGGAAACTCCGCCTGGCACTTCTCCATGGTCGCCTGAAGCCGAAAGAAAAAACACATGTGTTGGACCGTTTCCGATCCGGTAGGGCAGATATCCTTGTCACCACTCCGGTCGTTGAAGTAGGTCTCGACATACCCAACGCCACGATCATGCTGATTGAGGCGGCAGACCGGTTTGGTCTCTCCCAGCTTCATCAACTGCGCGGACGCGTGGGCAGGGGAGTACTCGACTCCTATTGCTTACTGTTTACCGAAAGCGAAGAAGAGAGTGCTATCACCCGCCTCAAATCCATGGAGACCATCTACAACGGCCCGGAGCTTGCCGAAGTGGATCTGAAACTTCGCGGACCCGGTGAGCTTTTTGGCACACGTCAGCACGGCGTCCCGGTCCTTACATTTGCCACGTTTGGCGACACCGACCTTATCCATGAAGCGCAATCGGCCGCGCAGGAGATTCTTGCGCGAGACCCGACACTGACCCACTTCCCCCTCTTGAGAGAAAAGCTCAAAAGCGATACAATGGTATCGCTTGATTAGCACATGATAGAAAAACATGATGAGCACATGATCAGGTGCTAATCATGTTTGTTTTAATCACGTGCTCATCTATTTTTATATGGCTCCGTTACCCAAAAGACGTCATTCTACCCGCCGTGGCGGCAAACGCAAAGCGGCCATTAAACTCACGCTCTTGGGGCTTCTGGCGTGTAAAAATTGCGGCAAGCCAGTGCTTCCGCACCGAGTATGTAAAAACTGCGGATATTACGGTGGGAAAGAAGTAGTGAAGCAGAAAGCGATAAAAACAAAGAAAACGTAAGGTATCAATGAAGACTCCCCTTGATCCCCGGCACCAACACCGCATCGAACTCATGCAACAATTGTTTGCGGATAGCTTTCAACACCAACAACCCCCTGGGCATATCAAACAGATTCTGGCGGCGTTATCCACGCTGGACAGCGCCATTCAGACCGCGGCTCCCGAATGGCCGGTGGACAAAATTGCAAAAATTGATCTTGCCATCTTGCGCCTCGCGGCCTTTGAACTCCTCGTAGAAAAAAGCCAGCCGCCGAAGGTCGTCATTGATGAAGCTATTGAACTGGCAAAAGAATTCGGAGGGGATAACAGTCCGAAATTTGTTAATGGCGCGTTGGGAACCATACTTAAATCCATATGACCTTTGACGAACTTCAGCAAACCATTGGCGTCACATTTAAGGATGTAAACCTGCTCAAGCAGGCCTTCGTTCATCGCTCCTATCTCAACGAAGCGCGCCACCTCAAAGCTTCCAATGAGCGGCTTGAATTTTTGGGCGACGCGGTGCTGTCATTTTTGACATCAGATTTTTTGTACCAAACCTACCCGCACTATCCCGAAGGAACATTGACGAATATCCGCTCCAGTATGGTCAAGACAGAAAGCCTGGCAGAGGTGGCCAAGACGCTCCTTCTGGGTGATCTCCTGTTTGTAAGCCGCGGCGAAGAAGACTCAGGCGGCAGGACAAACACGTCGCTGTTGGCAGACTGTTTTGAAGCGCTCCTGGGAGCCATCTACCTGGACCAGGGCATTGAAAATGCCAAAACATTTCTCCAGACGTATCTGTTTTCGAAAACCGCCGAAATTATCGAAAAAAAATCGTATGTGGATTATAAAAGCCTGCTTCAGGAAATTATACAGGAACAGTCAAAAATTTCTCCCACCTACCGCGTCGTGAAAAGTGAAGGCCCGGATCACGCCAAAACATTTTGGGTAGAAGCGGTTGCGGGACAAAAAATCATAAGCCAGGGTATGGGAAAATCCAAACAAGAAGCCGAGCAGGCAGCGGCCCGCCAAGCGCTTGCCGGTATGGGTAAAATTTGATATCATCTGCGTATGGTGAAAATCCGACTGACGCAAACCGGCACAAAAAACAGAAAAACCTACCGTATCATCGCGATAGAGGAAGGAAAGCGACGTGACGGTCAAGCGATTGAAATCCTGGGATTCTATAATCCGTTGGTTAAGCCGGCACAACTTTCTGTCAAACGGGAGCGCATCACCTATTGGATGTCTCAGGGAGCACAGCTCACAGAAACGGTCCAAAAACTCCTTGAACGCCCATGAGAGATACGCTCCAATTTCTTGTTTCCAAAATCGTTGATCATCCTGACGAGGTTTCCATCGAAGAAACCGAGGGGGAGGAGCAGCGGGTCACCCTAGTCGTCCACGTCCATCCCGAAGATATGGGTAAAGTCATCGGTAAGAGCGGACGGATTATCAAGGCACTGCGCGATCTTATCAAACTCATGGCCGCCAAGCACGGCGTCTACGCGGATGTGGTACTTGCGGAGGACGCAAAAAACGCTTGAACCGCTTTGAAACATGCATTTCACCATTTTGACCCTTTTCCCCGAAATGTTCTCCGGTCCCTTTGACTACTCCATCGTCAAACGCGCGCAAGAGAGGAAAATCGTTACTGTGGACTTGGTCAATATCCGAAATTTTGCAACAGATAAATATAAAAGCGTGGATGACCACCCCTACGGCGGGGGAGCGGGAATGGTTTTGCGGGTTGACGTGGTAGATCGCGCGCTACACAATGCCAAATGCCAAATGCCAAATGCCAAATGGAGGACAATCCTCCTTGATCCGCAGGGAAAACCGTATACACAACAGAAAGCGCTGGAATTATCCCATCTTGACCATCTTATCCTCCTGTGCGGCCACTATGAGGGCGTGGATGAACGAATCCGCACGCTTGTGGATGAGGAGATTTCTATCGGAGATTACATAACAACGGGCGGCGAAATTCCGGCAATGGTCGTTGTCGACAGCATTACCCGCCTCATCCCCGGCGTATTGAAAAAAACCGAGGCAACACAACGAGAATCATTTTCTTCTGACGAGCCTCTCCTTGAGTATCCGCAATATACACGTCCGGAAACCTATAAGCGCATGAGCGTCCCTGATATTCTTTTATCAGGCAATCATGCGAAAATTGATACGTGGCGCAAAGAACAAGCACATGTCAGAACCAAAACCCGCAGACCCGACCTTGCTCTTACAAAGAAAAGGGGTCGCGCGTAGACGGCGAGAGGGGAAGCTCCGCGGACGTTTCAATGTTTCCTGCCGGAAAGCCCGATACCTTCGTCAGTGTCATTTCTTCCGCATTTGTCAGAGGTTCAACGAGAGCCTGTACATCTCCGATGGTCGTGGACATTGGCGAAAAAAATGTATCCAGTCCGGCGTGAACGACCGCGCGATCGGAAGATAAAAATGTCACGTCGAAAAACCGAATACGCAGAAGTCTACGCACAGAAACCGCGCGTTTAAAAAAATCACGAATCTGGTCAATCGTCCCTTCGCCGGAAACGGAAACCGGTACGATGCCGCTGCCGAGTTTGCGCTCCTGGGTACTTTGTTTTTTGGCTGATTCCGTAGCCAGTGCTCCGGGATTGGCGACAGACACGGCAGTCAACCCTATCCCGCTCTCCCGTGCAACCTCTTCTACCGTCGTAAACACCGTCGGAATGGATTTATCAGAAGGTACGGCGCTGATCAAAAGCGTCAGTTGGCTCCGCAGCGTTTCTTCATCCAAACCGCCAAGTGTTTGTGATTTCTTTCGCAACCCCGCGACTTCTCTCTTCACCCCCTCCCGTTCGGACACGAGCCGCCATACGATACGCCCGGCAGGTACCACACCGTACACAAATCCTCCCACGGAAAAAATAAGGAGCAATACCGCGGGGATCATCCCTTTATATGTTCGAAACAATCGTCTCAGCGCAATCATCATAGTATTGGTTATTTACTTTGCACAAATGCCACCGTCATTTGAATACTCCGATCTTTGCCCAGTGACAATCCCACTAACTGCGGATTGACAATGCGTTTTTCCTGTACCAAACGCAGCATATCCGCCACAACTTTTGCTGCTGCCTCAATGGTTGCTGCTTTTACCGTCAACCGAACCTGCCCCTTCTCGTCATAGGTCACGGTCTGCACTTCTTGCGGGGCACTAACCGCGGCTACCGTATCCAAAATTGGAGCAATGGGCCGCTGTAGAGCCAACACATTTGCTACGGTTCCCGTGCGTTGCTTCACCAAAAGTTGCAATCCCTCCTTTGTCCGCTGTCTGCTGATATCCTGCATGAGACGCGCTTTTGTTTCTTCAAGCGTTTTCCGTTCCCAACGAAGCACTGCATAGGACCCTGCCGTGACCAAGCCGATCGAAAAAAGTGCAACGACGGCAACGGTGCTTGCCGATTTTAACTTTTGTTCCCAGGCCAGAAGCTGGGCGGTGTTACCGGTTTTTGTTTGTAAAAGATTGATAGTATTGGTCATACAAGTCACCGAAGGGCCAGTCCCACGGCAACGCTAAACACCGCTCCTTCAGTATCCAGCGCCGCATACTGGCCCCCTTTTTGAATTCCCACCCACGGATTGGCAAGCTGAGTCTCAATTCCCAACGCTTGTGCTATAAACACCACCATGCCGGGCAGCCTCGCAGTACCGCCCGACAGGAGTACGGTTTCGACCCGCTCGCTCTTATACTTTTCCTGATAAAAGGCAATAGCACGGGTCATTTCCGAAACAATGGTATCCATGACCGGTTTGGTAGCGGCAACAATTTTGCCTTCCAGTTTATCCTGTTCCACTCCGTACGTTCTTTTGAACTCTTCCGCCTGGGCAAGTTCAAAGTCCAATCCTTGTGCAACTGCCCGGGATAGCGCTTCTCCGCCGGCGCTGATGGATCGGGTAAACGCTAGCACCCCGCCGTGGGTGATCGCCAAATCCGTTGTCTGGGCTCCGAGCGACACGACCATCACGGTCTTGAGCGTCGGAACGGTTCGCACCAGTGCACGGGACGCCGCGATAATTTCCGTTTCCGCTCCTACCACCGTCACGTCCGCCAATTCCAGTATGTGAACATACTTTGCAACAAGCACTTTAGGGGCAGCAACTAAGAGCACCTCCATTTTGCCCGTTCCGGTCTGCTTTGCATCACGAAGAATGGTAAAATCCACGTTCACCTGCGCAAGCGGAAGGGGTATGTATTGCTCAGCTTCCCATTGGATGGCGGAGGTCAGTTCGCGGGCAGAAAGCTGCGGCACGTCTTCAAGCACGCGGGTAATGACCTGCGACTCGGGTAGGGCAATAGACACTTCCCGGCTCGTTACTCCGCAGTCGCTAAAAAGCTTTTTGACGGCAATCGCCAGCGCCTCCTGATCCGCGGCAAGTGTCGAGGTGAGCGATTTCGGCGGCGTGGGACAACTCCCTGCGGCACGAAGCGTATACCCGCTTTTGTCTTTTGCCAGCTCAACGAGCTTGATGCTGTGCGATCCGATATCAAGTCCGACGGTTGTGTTCATTGGGCAGTTTTAGTGACTAAACGATCCTTCGCTGAATACCGCGTTGTCAAATACGCTTGCCGCACTCCGGTAGGTCCGATAGACCATGACTTTTCGTGTAATGCCGGCACCGGTTGCTCCGACGGATTCCACTCTGCTTCCTTGCAAAGGGAGCACCTGCGACGCTTCGCTAGCCAATTGCGTCTCGCTATAAACCGGCCGGACGCGCACCATAAGAAGCGTATCTACCGCCGGGGTAATCCCCAGATCCGAAAACGTAAGCCGCGCTTGATACATGGACGCATTGCCGCACCCACCCGAGGCGGCAGTCGGTGCACTAAAGTTATTCGTGGCGCGCCGCGTAGCATCGGGATCATAAGCTGCCTTGGCCACACGGTAATTGCCGCTTTGTTTATAGAGAACCGATACAACCAGACCTGGCGTCGTTGACTCACTGCTCCAACAAAGATCAACAGAGGCATCCGTGTACGTCGGTGTTTCGGCGAGGGTTCCGTCCGCGTTGTGGGACACCAGCCAGAGCGTTTCCGTAACGTCCCGCAGGGTCTTTTGCGAAAATTGGTACACGCCGACCGCGCCACCGACGGCGGAAACCGTAGTAGCGTAGGAGGAACCGGAAGAAAGCACCGCTGCTCCTCCGGTCCCGCTTTTGAGCGCCTGTTCAATACCGGCCTCTGCGGCATTAAAGGCCCGGGCCGACTCTTCCAGGTCACTGGTAATAATGACGTCCGTGGTCGTCCTGCCGATCACGGAAAGCGCAATCGTAAGGGCAATCGTGAGCACTAAGAGCGCAACCAACACCATTTGTCCGGACTGACGTGAACGGTGATCCATATCATCATTGTAGAAAGTGCTGCTTCGTTTGACAATACTCATGTCCTGGTCACGGACATTTGAGACTTTCTGCTCCTTTCTGTAAGTGTACCAGAT
>ERZ1292629.3645-Hain-H43-01um-R1-3645-length-11765-cov-9_pt1 | contig 11765 bp, 12 predicted proteins | sample MGYA00564399_ERZ1292629 | MGnify/ENA primary metagenome ERZ1292629 (study PRJEB36523, sample SAMEA6512636) | groundwater metagenome | collected 2019-01-08 | study: AquaDiva: Metagenomics assemblies of 32 groundwater samples | reverse complement strand
TCGCCACCGACACGATGTCGAACGGGCCAGCGAGGCGGAACATATCTTCCACATGGAAATAGTCCAGCGCGGGCTTGTAGGCCATCCGATCCGTAGCGGAATCGCAGACCGCTACTAATTCTGCCCCAGAGGCAGAATCCCACGCGGACACATGCGAGGCAGGCTTCGGGCGCACGTGATCGCGGTCGGCCAGCCAGCCGATCCGGCCCAACCCCACGACGGCCACGCGATAGGTCATGCGAGGCCCGCCCAACGCGCGGCCTTCATGGTTGACCGCCACCCGTAATCCCGCGGGCTGGGGAGACAGGCCATGATTGCTGAAACCCTGGCGAAATCCTCCTCCGTGTCCACCGAGAGCTTCAGGTGCCAGAGCTCGGGCGCCTGTTGGACGTGAACCGTCGTGAGGTGCTGGCGCATCCACGGCGTCACATGCTCGATGTCGAGGGTGAGCGGATGCCGACCCAAGGCGTCACGGGTGAAGGCTTCCGCATCAAACCCGTCCACGCCAGGCCGCGTGTTATGGGCATAATCTGCGTGCGCTGAGTGCAGGGCTGCCAGCACCTGCCCGCCCAGGTCAGGTGCCCAGAGGCAGCAGTCCGGTGTGGCCCGCAGAATCATGTCCGCCTTGAAGGCGTCAGCCGCCACGATGAACCGCCACAGGACGTCCTCTTCCGGGCCGATGATCCATGGGAGTCCTTCGGCTTTGGCGAATTCCACGAGGGGGTCATTGCCCGGGGCGTCCCCGATGGCCAGCCCGATCTCGTCCAGCCCGCGCATTTGCCGGAGCCGATCCACCAAATGCCCGATCAGCGGGCGCCCAGCGAGTTCCCGCAACGCCTTGCCGGGCAGGCGCGTGGAGCCAAGGCGGGCTTGGATAATTGCCACTACGCGTGGCATGGTGCGAACTCCGGCTTCCAATATTTGCCAGCAAGTATTCGCCGAACATTTGGTGCCGATACACCGTAGATGCTAGCCAATGTACCGGCTCTCATTCCCTCGGCTGCGTGCTGACGAATGTCTGCTACTTGTGCCCACGTGAGCTTGGCCGTGTTTACTCTGTCGCCTCGAACCGTCCTTTCTGGATGAGTGTAGCGACCATTACGCGATCCTGTGCCCAGGCCCTTCCGATTCGGACGAGGACCACGAGCTAGTCGTTCAGGATGGAGCCGTGAACCATTCCTGTTTCCAATAGCCATCCGCCCCTTTTGGGAAGCGTCACGCATGTTATCTCGGTATGTGCCTTCGAATAAATGATCAGGACGAACGCATAGTTTTACGTCACAAGAATGACAGACGCATAAATCTTGAGTCAATCGACCATGTAAAAGAAAATAGCTGATTCTATGGACTAGAATCGGCCGAAATCCCGCCGGTGTCTTAACGCCGAATGTTCCATATCCGTTGTGTTGAATTCGACCGCGCCAGAGCCAGCACGCGCAAGTCTTTTCCACGCGACTCCAAAAGCTGTCAATCTGGCAGACACTTAGCGACAACTCACAATGGAATCTGTTCATCCGCCCCATCCATGAATGCGAAGCGCCTGCACCATGCGGACGCCGTCGATCACCGCCCGGAGCAGCATCGCCACCGCGAACAGGATCAGCGCCACCCAGAGCCGCTGGAGCCACTTGACGACGTCCATCACACGCGTCCCATCTCGGCCAGCGCGTCCAGGGACAGGCGCGGGGCCGTGTCGCTCCGATACGAGAACCCTGCGGGCAGCGCCTCGCCCTTCCAGGGTTCCCGATCCACCGGCAACTCCCAATCGGGTTCCACGACAAAGAGGTCGCCCACGTCCACGGCGCGATGGCTTTCATGCTCCGAGAGGAGCGTTTCATGCGCCTTTTCCCCGCCGGGCCGCTTGGGCACGAGCCGCACTCCGGGGGCGCCCATGGCCCGCGCCAGGGCCTCCACGGGGGCCGAGGGTAGTTTGGGGACGAACACCTCGCCGCCCCGCATGAGCCGGAGGCACCGGCAGACCAGCGCCGCCGCCTCGTCACGGGTCATCCAAAAGCGCGTCATGCCCCCCTCCGTCACGGAGGCCACCTCGCCGTCCTGGGCGGCGTGGCGGAAGGCGTGGGCCACGCTCCCGGTGGAGGACAGGACGTTGCCATACCGCACGCAGGAGGACAGCTGGCCGCGGGCGTAGCCGACGGCATTCCACGCCGTCACCAGCTGCTCGGCCAGGAACTTGGTCCCCCCATACGGGTTCGCGGCCTCCACCCCCTTATCGGAGGATACCAAGAGGATGCGCCGCACCCCGGTCGTCAGAGCCGCCCGGAGGACGTTCTGGGTGCCGAGCACGTTGGTTTTGATCAACTCCTCGGGATGCCGCGCCGTATCGTCCACTCGCTTGAGCGCGGCGGCATGCACGACGATGTCCACCCGCCAGAGCGCCAACTCCAGCCGATCCCGATCCCGCACGTCCCCCAAGCGCATGCGCAGCCGATCCCGATGGCGGGAGAATTCCTCGGCCATCTCCGCCTGGCGGGACTCCCCGCGGGAATAGACCGTCACCCGGGCCTCGCGTGTGTGGTCGAGGATGGCGGCGGCCAAGGTGTGGCCCAGCGAGCCCGTCCCGCCCGTGATGAAGATGGTGCGCCCTTCCAAGTGCCCGACATCAGGCGTCACGGGCGACCTCTTTCCCCATCGTCACGACGCTATCGCTGAGGTCTTCGATCCGATAGCCAGCATTAGCGAACGCGGTGCGAGAGCCCGTGTTCCGCTCGAAGATCTCCGCGCGGAGATGGACGATCCCGAGGCTCCGGCCTTCGGTTTCCAGTCCGCGAAGAATGGCCGCTCCAAGACCCCGGCGGCGCTCGCCTTTTGCCACCAGGACCGACACGGTGGCCTCTCGGCCATCGGCCTCCAGATCCAGCCGCACCGACCCGACCGCCCGCCGCCGTTCAGTGGCCACGAAGAGATGTACCCGCGGGTCGGTCAGGACAGCCTTGAGCCACGCCACATGGCTCTCGAAGGTTGGGGGCCCCCCCGTGAAGGAATTCGCCCGCGCCTCGGCGTCCCAAAGATCATAGAGGAACTTCGCATCGCCTTGCACGGCGGGCCGGAGGATGGGGGGCGGAGCCACGGGGGCAGGGGGCATGGTCAGCGGAGTGGGCGCGTCCACGCTGCCCCCTATCCTACGCTCGGTTTGGTCCCCGTCCAAACATTTTGCCCCAGCGGGGCAAAATTTACGGCACGAGGGCATCCAGCAGGACGAACCACCGGATGGCGAACCAAAGGGCTTCGGCCACCACGATGGCGAGGACGAGCTCAAGAAAACGGCCTATGGCCTCACCTCGACGGTTCTGATCTCGGGCTGCCGGGTGAACATCCGCTCAGCGACCGCCTGGTACTCCCAGAGGGCCGTCGCCTGGCACCCCCGGCCGGCCCACCAAGCGGCGACGCGCTGGCAGGCCTCGAGGGATGGCAGGAGCTGGCTCTCGCACCCGTGCAGGCCGCAGATCAGGACGAAGCGCAGGTCGGCATCGTCGGCCATGACCTCACACTCCTCCCAACTCCATGAGGGCGATGTCTAGGAGTGCGTGCTGCAACTCGTGACGATAGGCCTTCCAGCGGCGCGACACCGCCAGGGATCGGTCTAGGTACATGACGCGCTCCCCGATGTCGAAATGGGCGGCCGAGCAGTGGCCCTCCGGTTCGCCCTCCTCGTCGGCCTCCGCCAGATATTCAGCGTGTGGGAGCTGGACGACCGGGATGATCCATTCCGGACCCAGCACCACGCGGTGGGGGATCCGGGGGATCATCCCTCGGCGCGGATGTCAATGGCGAGGTTGTTGCTATTCGACCCCGCCCGGCGTGGGCGCACGTGCAGCGTGGGCGAACCGATGATGGAGGCGCGCAGCATGCGCTGCTCCGCATAGCCACCGCGAGGCACGCGGCCCTGGATAGCCCCCACGACGTACTTTTTCGAGTATCCTCCGGCGCCGATCAGGATGATCTTGCGGTGGGATAAGTCGGGCGTTTGCCATCGCGGAATCATCTTTTGGGTGTATTCCGTGGCGGCTTTCGTTGTGTGCCCGATCACGAACACGTCCACGCCTTCCCAATCGGCCGCCTCCTTTTCCAGCCGGGTGAGTGGATAATAACCGGTCTGCCCCGCCCCGGTTCCGTGATGGGCCCAAATCGTCACGGGAAGCCGTTGCCCGCCGACGTTTTGAAACACCAGACGCATGAGCGCCGACGTGCCCAAGAACCGCGCATCGAGAAGGCTGGCCAAGTACATATCGGTGGTCTCGCCGTTCTTGAGTGCCGTGAGGTGATGGCCCTCGATCAAGCCGAGCCATTTGCCGCGCGTCGGCTTCAGGGCGACTTCATAGAGTTCTTCGATGAGATCCTTGGCCTTGTGATCAATGATGTCTGTGGCCGTGTCATACAAGTTGGCAGACGCCAGCCGCGCGCGATTGGACGGCGACATGAAATCGCTGTAATCTCCGAGACCGAGAAATAGCACTTGATGCCCCTGCTCGGCGTACTGAAGATGCGTGGCGATAGATTCTCGAAGTGCCTGGAGCGCAGTGCCGCCATGCTTCTGGCCAGCCCACTGGATATCCCCGAGAAAGAGAACGTGGGCCGGTTTCCATTTGAGATAGACGGTCGCCATTTCCATGGGTTATGACCTCTCTGGCGGGCGCCGCCCGGAGCGCTCTTGGGTGGCCCGTTTCGCCAGAGCCTCCAAACGCCGCCGGGTCGCCAAGTCGATCGGCGGCTTTGTTTCATGCGGGCCCGCCCCGTGGGCCGCTTTCCGGCAGTGCCCCCGGTCAAACCACGAGAGTCCCCAGCACAATGCCGCCGCCCACCAGTGTTTGTGTTCGGCGCGGCCCGCCCGGGCGCTGATGGTTTCCAGGGACGCGCCGCCGAACCAGGTATTGACCCAGCGATCCAACCCCAGCCAGAATTCCCGCCAAGACCAGCCGTGCGTGGGGTGGGTCACTCCAAGGCGGCCTTCAGCTTAGCTAGGGCTCGCAACATCTCGCCTGCGGCTTCGGCGTACCCGATGGCCCGGGCGGGGTCCTTCGGGCTTACCTCCGCCAGAACCGTCAGGGCTTGGATCGCCCGCGTCTGCGCGTCACCCTGGCCCGCCGACAGGCCCTTCAGGAGGTCGGCCTTGTCGCCGAGTATGGAATCGAACTTTCCCGACCCAAGGAGTCGTTCCACGAGGGGCAGGAGCATCATGTAATTCATTTGCCGTTGCCGACCTTGCTCACGGCCGCCCGCAATGCCATCAGCCCTCCGCCCATGAGCAGACCCTCAAGCGCCCGATAGGTGCTCTCGGTGATGAAGCCCTGCTGGTACAGGCCCCCCGCCACGATGAGGGCGGCGCCCGCTAGGTACGTCTTCCACCCTGGGAATGTCATGTCATGTCTCCTTTCAATCGTCCGGTGCCTCCGTGCCGCAGCTGGGACACACCGTGCCAACGGGCACATAGCGTCCGCAGAATCGGCACAACCAACCGATGCCTAGTCAGCCCCCTTCCACAGGCCCGCAAGCCTGAGCGCCCCCAGGAGCATCAGGGACGACACGCCCCAACACGCGAAGGCGGCGGCCCCCTTCCAGGGCGCGGGGTCAGCCAAGAAGCCAATGCCGAATCCCCATCCGAAGAGCGCCATGCCGCCCACCCACAGAAGTGCGGCGGCCACCGTCCGATAATAGGCGGCCCAGCTATTAGCACCCTTGGTTGTCATCCATTTCGGCGGTGCCTGCCCGCCCCGCAGATTCTAGAAGACGCACTGCCCGGTGGTGGCGGGCCGCAGCGCCCACATGCCATAGAGCCGAACCAACGTACAAAAAAATCATAATTCCGTAAGTGACCGCATGGGCAATGTGCCACCTGGCCGCCCGGGCCTCGTCGGCGTGCGTTTCCTGGCCAAACTCGCGGAGGAACCTAAACACAGAGAAACCAGTCTGCTGCACAGGCCGCACAATACAGCCTCCGCGACTCCGTAATGTCTTGGAAAATCTCGGCGCTCCCGCATTTGTCGCATCGGACCGGTGGCCCATAGGCCACCCGCTGGGCGACCCCTTCGATCCGGTGCGGCATGGCCGCCCCCAGCCCCAGGAGACCCATGACGCTGTACCGCCGCTTCGCGACGTACCCTAGAGCCATCCGACCAGCACCAGCAGGAAAATTGCGCAAGCGCCCGCCACGAGGACGGCTTTGATCGTCCGCCGGTCCCCCCGATCCAGGTCGAACTCTTCCGTCATCGGCGCGGCGTCCACGAACCGCTTCGCCATCCGCATGGGCACACGTATTGCCCGGCTAGCACATCTTTGGTTGCCGTATATTGCAAGCACTGAGGGCAAAGCATGCGCGCGATAATGCGGTCATCGTCCGCCGGCGTCAGGAGGGTTTGCGGTCGCTCCAGCTGCAATGAGTGCATACCCATCGCCTCCACACGAAATCAAATTTGAGCGCATCCTCCCCGCACCGTGGGCAGATCGTGTCCTTGCGGGCAAACCCGCCCATTCACAGCGTCCCGCGCCGCCCGAGCGCCCGCTCGGCCTGCCAATCGTCCGGGCCGGATAGATCGAACTTCGTCCCCATCGGTTCAGCGTACCCGCCCGTCACCGCGAAGAGCCGCCGACACGCCACGCAGCGGTAAAGGCACCCCATCTCTCGGCAAAGCACGCCGCCGCAGTCGGGGCAAGCGAGTCGCCACTCATCCATCGCCCAGCACCCGCGTGAGGTAGTTCTTGGTCTCCAGGGGCAGGAACGCCTCCCACTGGTTGCCGTGTTTCTCAATGGTTTTCCGGACATTGCCCAAGCCGAAGTTGTACGAACTGAGGGCTTTCGTGGCGTCCCCGTTCCACACCCCTAAAAGCCACTGCATGATGTCCGCTTGCGCCCTGATGGCGTCTTCGGGATCAAACGGACTCACATGCCGATTTGGCGGGATCGCCGGGCCGAACTCGTTCGCCTCCCATTCCTTCCACGTCGCGTCCATGAATTGCGTCAAGCCTTTTGCGCCAACAGGACTGACAGCATCGGGATCAAGACCGCTCTCGGCAATGGCCTGTCTCTCAAGCAGACGCCAATCCAGCGGTGGTTGGCGCTCGAACCATGTGCTGTCGCGCCGACGATCCCAAGTGGCATAACACTGGAAAAGGCTCGCATAGCGCTCGCTCGGCTTCACCGTAGGCACCGATCCCTGGCGTCGTCCGTCTTGGCCATCGACACGCACAGGAGCCGGAGGAGCCGCACCTGATCCTCCGCCGTTCGCTTGGTGTCGGCGGCCATCTCCTCCTGCTTGCGGGCGTGCGCCCGGAGATCTTCCTGCGTCTGCTCGACGGCCTTCTTGGTCTCCGTGACGGCGGACGGCACGATGCCCGTGACCACCGCCAACAGGGCCAGGACGACCACGCCCAAGAGCCCCCAGCGGGTCCACCAGGGACCGTTGCTGCGGCTGTTGCTCGGCCCGTTGCGCCGCATCGGCGTGGCGTCCATCTCCTCGGGGTCGCCCTCGCGGTGGCGAGTCATCGGCCAGCGGGCTCCAGGGTGCGTTCTTGGCGCTCTTGCCGCAGGAGCCGTTCCCGGGCCGGGCGACGTTCCTCCTTGATCTCCTTGAACAGGTCCGGTTCGTCCCGCCGCGCCCGCGCCCGCGCAATCGCGCGAATGCCCGAAAGGCGCTTTCTGAGCGCGTTCATCTTCTCGGCGTCGGTCAGCCGCTGGTAGTTGGCCGACCCGACATACGGGACGAGCCGCTCCTCGGCGAGTGCCCCCAGGTGCTTCGCTAGGAGGTTGTCGCCTGCGGGATCGCCTATTGACGGCCCGAGAATCTCCCGGCGGTCGAATTGGAAGCGGTCCAACTCCCGCTCCAGCGGGTTCTTCTGGGAGACCACCGTCAATCCCGTCGCCTGCCGGAGGGCGGGCTGTTCGCGCTTCAGCGGCTCCGCCCTCGTCGGGGAATAGACCGGCTCTGGGACGTCGGCTCCCACCGCCCGAAGTGCGGCCGGGGGAATCTGCGCCTTGGCGGGGCCGAGCAGCGGCTCGCCGCGCCGCTCCCGGCTGATTTGAGCCTCCGGGTCGAATTGCGCGTAGAGATCTGTGAGCGTGCGAAGCGGGACCAAGAGGCCCGACAGCAGTTCGCCGCCAGCGGATTGCATGGCCTCCTTCAGCTTGCCGGTCTTGGCAAGGTCACCGAGGCCCTGGACGGCCTTGTCCAGGGCGAAGAGGCCAAGGCCGCCCCGCACGTTAGCGCTGGCGAGGCCCCGGATGATGTCCGCCGAGTCGATCTTGTAGAGCGTGCCCTGGCGCGCGCGCTTCACGATTTCGCCCACGAAGAAATAGGCCGCGAACGGGTTGAACGGCCGGATGTCCACGGTTCCCATCCCCGGCGCATCCACCTCGTTCCAGCGATTCTCGTCCGGTTGACTTTCGCGGACTGCCCAGGCCGCGAGGAACATCGCCGTCCCCAAGGTCGCCCGACTCATCGTCTGGCGATCGCCCGCCCGCCATTTCCCGAGTTCCGCTTGGGTAAACGCCCGCCCCGTCAGGATCGGGAGTGGGCTGAAGTCGTAGAGGAACCGGAGCGACTGGGCCATGAACCGCGGGAACGGGATCGGGCCGGTCAGGACGATGGGGAGTTGGTTCACCAGCTTCACGAAATGCCAGCCCACGCTGCCGTAGGGCGGCTGTTGGGCGAAGGTCATCTCGAGGGCTTTCTGCACGGACGCCTTGACGTCCGGCTCGACGGCGTCCCATTCCTCCGGGCTGAGCCGCCGCTCGCCTCTGGCGAGGGCTTCGGCTTCGATGCCGCGCGTGTCCAGCCGGGAGGAGAGTTCCGCCCAGAACACCCCGCGCCGCGTGGCGAATTCCTGGAAGCGGTTGAAGAAGTTCAGGAGGTTGACCATGCGCTCGGCCGGGACGAGCACGCGGTCGGCCCCCGTCAGGGGTGCGCCGCTCTCCCTGGCCTGCTTGGCGATGTCCGAGGAGTACGACCCGAAGAGCCGGTCCCATTCCCTCGGGAAGGCCTCCAGCAGCGCATCCACCTTGGCCTGGGAGACCTTTCTGGCAGCGGCCCCTTTCGGCGTGGGCCGCAATTGGCTCATGGCGTCTTGGAGGGCCTTGACGGGCGCGCTCGGATCCGCCTCGCCGCCCATGACACGTTGGACCGCCCGGTCAAGCACGTCGATCCCGAGCCGCCCCATCTGGGTCTCAAGGTTTCGGACGGCCGTGGCGAGCTGGGTGACCAGCAATCCGCGCCGCACGTTGTCGGCCCGCCGCCACCAGGACAGCGCTTTCAAGGCCTCATCCGTCTCGCGGCCAAGGAGTGCCGCCCGCTCCGCCAGCCCCGTCAAGACTTGGGCCTGCTCCTTCGTGCCCGCCTCGGCGGCCATCTGGTTGAGTCGGCGCTGGAGGGCCGAGAGCATCTGGAGGCGCTGGGCGGCGTTCTTCACGGCGGGGCGGAACAGCTGCTCGCCGAACTCCGTGAGGCTCAGGTGGCGCGCCTCAAGGGCGCGCTGCATCTGGGGCAGCTGGAGCGTCCCCTCTCGGAGCATGTCCAGGAGCTGATCGGACAGGATGGGCCAGCGATCCTTGTCGCGGGCCACCCCTGTTTGGCGGAAGAGATCCTCGGCGGCGTCCAGCACCTCCTTGTGGCGGGGCAGCCGCAAGATCGGCTCCTCAAGCGGCGGCAATTCTGCCCGCAGGGCAGTTTCTGCGGGCGGCGCCCCCGCCGGCGGCCCGACTTCCACGAGCCCCTTCTCCTTGCCCTCGCCGCGCTGGCGCTGGATCTCGTCCCACACCTGCTGGAGGTGGGGGCGCACCCGCTCGCCGAGCGTCCGCGCCATCCGGTCGGACCAGGCAGCGAACTCCCGGAGGCCCCCCTCGACGTAGAACCCCCCGACCTCGACCAAGTCCTTCAGGAGCGTCGGGTCGAGGCCCGCCGCGAGGCGCTGGCCTTTCTCCCGCAAGCGCGCTTCTGCCGCCTCCTTCCGTTCGCGCGTGAAGAGGACGTTGCCCGCCCCGAACATCGCCTGGCCCTCGCGGAGGACGGAGGCGCGCATCTCGGGGGTGATGTCAATGGCCGGAACATTAAACTGTTTGGTGAATCGTTCTCCCGTTGAGATTCGCAGTGCCTGTTCTCCAGTATCAATCTTGATAGTTCCAACCCGCGCCCCCCACTTCTTCCCGTACTGGTTCAGGAACTGGGGCACGATCTGGTCGTAGAAGGCGCGCATTCCCTCGCCGCCAACCTTGAGGTCCACGCCAGAGAGGGCGAACGTGGGTGGCAAATCCTTGCCGAAGGCATCCTTGTTCGGAACTCGTTGCCCCTCGCCTCTTAGGATTTTGTCAGAGATGTCCTTGCCAACGAGGCGATCCAACTCCGACGGCGGCGTCGTCCGCTCAATGATTTCAGTTCCGGTCATGCGCTGAGACGGGTAGAGTTTCACCGTGATCTGGCCGTCGGGTGTCTTCCACCAATCAAGACGGTCTACCTGCTTGCTCAGGTCATACCGCTCCGCCTGCTGCTCGCCCGTGGTCCACGCCACCTTGTCGTAGCCCTTCTCGGCGGCCCACCGGAGCATCCGCTTGAGGACGAGTTCGTGCCAGGTCTTGGCGAAGGGGGCGGGCGGAACCGCTCCCGTCCCAGCTATTGACGAGCGGGCTGCCTCGGTGTTCGCCTCGTCTCGCGTCCTAAACGCCCCGCTAACCTGTTGCTCGCCTCGGAACCATGCCCAGAGACCGCTGGCGTTCAGCCGAATCGTCGGAACTGCTACTTTCTCCTCTCGGTATCCCTTTCTCCTGCCCTCCTGGTGCCAGTCCGACTGGAGTTCCTCGATGAACAAGACCTTTTTGCCCTCGGCGTCCGTGCGCTCGTTGAAGCGGACGTGGGCGAGGACGTTGGGCTCGTCGAAGTGGGGGGAAGTATACGTCGGCGATTCAAGATATTTGTAAATAGGCTCGCCTTTCATGCTTGTACCAGCGAGCTTTTCTGGGCGTTCTGGTAGTGTCAGCAGCAACTCCCGGTACTCCCGCCCGCCGGGGAGGGTGAAGCGGGCGAATTTGGTCTCCTGTTCGGGCGCAAGTTCAAGCCGATCGGCGATCTGCGCCATTTCCGCTTCTAGTTCCTCAATTCTTCGTTCATCCGGAATTTCGCGCTCTTGCTCGAATTGAAATTCCGATTCAAGATCAGCCAGTCTCTCGCGAAGTCTCTCTTCTTTCTCTGTTAGCGTAGTACGACCTTTCGTGATCTCCTCCACCCGCACCTCGTTCTGGCGGAGGAAGTCCAGCACCTCCTGCTTGGCAACCTTCCGCCCGCCTTGCTGCGCGAGCCAGTCGTCCACGCCCGTCCACTTGGCCTCTTCGGGGCTCGTCCCCTTGAGCGCCGCCCGGATCTGCGGCACGAAGGCGGCGGTCGGCACCTTCTGCTCCACGGCTTCGCGGAGGGCCGAGCGGAAGACCGGGGCGGGTTCCGCCCGCGAGACCCGCTCCCAGACCTCTTGGAGGAACCGCCGCACCGCCTCCCCGAATTCCTGCGTCATGCGAGCCGACCACGCCCCGAATTCCCGGACGCCGCCCTCGAAGTAGAACGTGCCCACCTGGACCAAGTCGGGGACGAGCGTGGGGTCGATCCCGGCCCGCAGGGTCTCAGGGCTCAGCTTGTCCTTGATCCGCTGGACGGCGGCGTCCTTCTGCTCCCGATTCACGAGGCGGTTGGTTGCGCCGAACTCGGGCGACGTGACCCACTCAGGCACCGCCTCGGATACTTCTGGCTTGACCGGCGGGACCTCCGTCGGCCCCG
>ERZ1292629.3009-Hain-H43-01um-R1-3009-length-13475-cov-3_pt2 | contig 11767 bp, 19 predicted proteins | sample MGYA00564399_ERZ1292629 | MGnify/ENA primary metagenome ERZ1292629 (study PRJEB36523, sample SAMEA6512636) | groundwater metagenome | collected 2019-01-08 | study: AquaDiva: Metagenomics assemblies of 32 groundwater samples | reverse complement strand
TCAAAGTTTGAGATCGTTTTCTTTAACTGATCGAGAATTTTTGTTTTTCAGAAAATATGGTAAAATGTGGGACTTTGATACTGATACAGTCGATGAATCAACTACTGGCTCTTAATAACTTTCAAATTTTACGAAAGTTCTTTAAATGCCCTTAAGTAAATAAAGTAAAATGGATGCTCAACAAATATTGGTCGAACTCAAGACTGCGTGCCTTCGAAAATTGATTCAAGAAAAGAAAAAAGCGACTGATTTTACCGGGCCATCATTTGAAGACTTTGTAGCTGATGTTGCCACAAGCATTTTTGATGATGTTGAACATTATCAAGATGGCACTTTTCCCGATCTTCGAGTTGAAAAAACGGGAATTGAAATCAAAATGCGTCAAAACGGCGCATGGAATACCGTTGGTAACAGTATCAAAGAGTCTTCCCAAGCAAAAAAATTAGAATCGACTTATGTTTTCTTTCTTCGTTTCGCAGATGAAAAACCAGAGATTCGATTCGCAAAATACGATGATTGCGTTAGTGGCATTGCGATAACGCACTCTCCCAGATACACCATTGATATGGAGCAAGAACCGTCAGATAGTATTTTTGTTCGCTCAGGCGTTAAACCAGGAGATGAATTCAAATTAAAGATGCAAAAATTCGTTCAGCATTACAAAGCGAATGGACTTAAACTAGGCTGGTTAGATCTGTTCATTGATCCGGACAATACACCATCCTCCTCCGCCATATTGTCAACGATTCCTAAAGCGCAAGAAGACACTATTCTGGCAGAATTGTTGGCTCTCTGTCCTGAAATTTATGATGAAGATTATACTCAAGCGAGTATGCGTTTAATTACCGCACATAATACTTTAATTCATAATCTGCGCGATTTCTTTTCAGCAGGTGGAAAAATGCCAAATCCCCTTAAAAATAGCGAGAAGATTCCTAGAAAAGATTTTAATACTTTTTGTCTTGCAAAAAAGATCGCTCAGTTCTTAAAAGCCGCTAAAAAGGAATTACTTCAGGGTTATTGGGGTAAAGAATACGTTTCGAAAATGTCTCCGGTTGAAAATTGGCTTAAAATTATAGATGATCAGAAAGTAAAAGAACTATTTCTTGCGGGCCTCAAAAGCTAAAACTAGTTCCATCAAGCATTTCGTCGGGTCACGACAAAGAGCCGATTCTCTAATGCGAAGAACTTTCCACCCGCTCATTCTTAACTTTTTGTTTACTTTGAGATCTCTCTTCATATTATTGCGAATTTTATTAATCCAAAAGGACTTGTTGACTTTGAATTGATCTTCCATTCTCCGCAATCCTCTTTCTTTCCAACTATGGCCATGCCAGAAATCTCCATCACAAAATACAACTAATTTTGCAGAGGAAATTAGAAAATCCGGACGACCAATCAAATTAGGATGTCTTTTGAATTTGACTTGAAGTAATCTGAAAAATCCAGCAACTTGCCGCTCAGGAAGAGTATTTTTGCTACGTACTTCTCGCATTATGCGACTAGTAATTTTAGGATCACGACGCATCGTTATTTTTAAGAACTCCTAGAACTGATTGGGCCACATGCCAGCCTAAAACGGGTGGAACCGCATTTCCAATAAGAACATAATTCTTTGACGCACTTTGAGTAAAGTCAAAGGTATCCGGAAATGATTGAAGACGGGCGCATTCTCGCACACTTAATCTGCGTTTATTGGAATAGTGAAACTCGATATTTCCGTGATGCTCCGCTCTAATTGTAGGACTAGGTTGATTCTTTTCAATCGCTTTATTGCCCTGTAAATGCACTCCATAATTTTTCGCTTTTGAAATCTGTGTTTGGTTGGGATGTTTATCAGTTAGATCAGATAACGCCGCATGAGCAGAAATCCAAGGCAATAGTTTTTTTGTTGCGACTTTAGCATGTGTTGGGTCAGGATATTTGAATTGCGCTTTCAAATCTTTTCGGACACCCACTATAATCACTCGTTCTCGTAATTGAGGCACTCCGAAATCCGCGGCAGTCAATACTTTATGTTGAATTGCGTAAGCTGGCATGATTTTTGAAAAATCTGCTTTTATTTTTTCTAAAGCGCCAGGCATCAAAACAAGTCCTTTTACGTTCTCGGCAATGAATACTTTCGGTTTAGTTAGTTCAATCACTTTCTTCATCTGCCAGTATAGTTTCCCCCGCTCAGTATCAAATCCTTTTCGATTTCCAGCAAGGCTAAAATCTTGACAGGGAAATCCACCTAACACCACGTCAGCATTTGAAATTTCAAATTGATTAGTATCAAGAAGTTTTTTTATATCCTCACAAACACAACTATTTTCTTTAAAATTATGATTATGAGTTTCAACCGCAGAAGGCATTATGTCATTCGCGAATATTACTTTGAATGGATTTGAAGCGTATTGCGTACCCAAGAAGTTGAAACCCCCCACAAAACCCAGATCGAGTCCTCCGCAGCCTGAAAATAAGGAGACTACTTTGTACTCTCTTTTTTTGCTCATTTCACCCTCGATGGAAGACTCACCGCTTTGGCTTTTATATCTTTCGGCTCCCTGTCTTGTGGATTCTGAGATTACTGGGCTAAACTCTTCTAAAAGTGTTTGCATATGTTAAAATGATAATTCAATTGTTCATATGCGTTATTGAAGAAAAACCGGAAAACCATCCGAAAAAACCGGTTGTTTTTCCGGAATTTCAGTGGCCTCATTAATAAAGAAATGACGCTCTCACAGTGAACTACTTCATTTGTTCAAAATTATTCCAGTATGGCGTAAAATCAATAAATTTTCCTTTATTTTTATAAGTCCATTTTTTGTTGACAAAATCAGGATAAACAAAAACGTTAAAAACTCCCGAGTCATTTTTTTTACCAGCGAATTTTCGCATAGCAATCCACTTTTGTAATAATTTTGATGGTATAACTAGAAAATTGTGCTTTTTACCCATAAATTGTCTTCTTCCAAGAGATTTACAAACAAAAATGTAAAAGGTACGGTCAGAATAAACCATTTTTTCTTTAAATAGATCGAACCAAAAATAACTTTTTTTCTGAAACATTGAAGTTTTTACTTGTATTTGATACGCATTGTTTTTACTTATACTAATGAAGTCTATTCCATGATCTTTAAGCGGTAAGTAAATTTCTTGTTTTTTAATTGTTTTAAGAAAATGCATTACTTCTAGTTCTCCTAAATGACCAACGCCTGACATATTAATAATTTGATCTTTTCAGTATATAAACTCATTCTTGTGTTCATTAACCAAAGTCTTAAGAATATCTAAACTTGCGGAAGATACGTGCCCACCCTCTCCAAATCAAAATATATGTCCGGCCTCAAATGCCCTCGTCACTTGTGGTTTCTCATCAACAAACCCGACCAATTACCGAAGTTTGACGCCAAAACACAAGCTCGCTTTGACATCGGTCATGACGTCGGAAACTACGCGAAGAAGCTGCATCCGAAAGGCATCGAAATACCTTTCAGTAATGAAGCAATCAAACTAACGAAAGAAGCTCTTAAAAAAAGAGTTCCTTTGTTCGAAGCCACTTTCAGCCACAAAAACAGCTATGCAAAAGTTGACCTTTTAGTCCCCGTGCATAAAGACGAGTGGGACCTCTACGAAGTTAAATCTTCAGGTTCTGTAAAAGACGACCACGTCAAAGACGTCAGCTTTCAAAAATACTGCTTGGAAGGCGCTGGAATTAAGTTAAGAAAGTGCCATGTCATGTTCATAAACAATGAATACGTAAAGAAAGGAAAAATCAACCCGAAACTATTATTAGAATCAGAAGACGTTACCGACCAGCTAGAAACAACTGTTGAAGAACAAATAACGCAACTCATAACCATCATCCAAGGCAAAGAACCTAAAGTCCAATTAGGAACAGAATGCAAAGACCCATGGAAGTGTCCTGTCTGCAGCAACGAAATCAAGGGTGATGTAGCAAACCTGTACTGGATAGGAAACAAAGCCTGGCAGTACTACAACCAAGGAATCACCCACATCAAAGACCTCCCTAAAGACTTCAAATACAACCAAAAACAGCTCATCCAAAAAGCCAACAAACTCCACGTCAACAAAGAAAACATCCACAAATTCCTCAAAACACTGGAATATCCAATCTATTGCTTAGACTTCGAAACCATCAACCCCACCATACCCTTATTCGACAACAGCCACCCATTCCAACAATTACCCTTCCAATACTCCATACACATCATTACGAAAGACTCCATAGAGCACAAAGAGTTCTTGGTCAACCACAACAAAGACCCACGAAAAGACCTCATTGCCGCTTTAAAAAAGATCGGTCCCAAAGGAACCATCCTCGCGTACAACGCAAGCTTCGAAAAAAGCGTCATTGAAGACTTAGCAGACTACAGCAAAAAAGACTCTAAGTGGCTGCACGCACTCATACCACGCTTCCAAGACCTCTTAACACCCTTCAAAAACTTCGACATCTACCACCCCAAGCAGAACGGCAGCTGTTCCATCAAAGCCGTTCTGCCGGCGTTTACCGAGACGAGTTACAAGGATTTGAGTATTGCTGAGGGAGACACGGCGCAGTTGGAATTCATGCGTATTACTTACACTAAAGTGTCTAAGGAAGAAAAGGAAAAGATACGGAAGGCACTGCTAAAGTATTGTGAAAGAGACACGCAGGCGATGGTTGACATTCTTAATGTGCTGAAGAGTTTATAATTCTCAAGAGGCATGAATTACAGGCATGCGTATTTCTTGAGCGATGGTTGGGTACACGCTTCGTTTTTCTTTGCGCATCTTAACAAGCCCCCATACTTTGAACAATTGCAAATCTTTATGCACAACCTCAAACGGCCTATTAAGACGGTGTGCAAGTTCGGTGACGTTCTCACCCTTTCGAAGCGCATACAACAATTCCAACCTTTTTGGACTGAACATTTTGACAAACATGGCAGCAGTCATAACAAGTTCATTTTTTCCGTTTTCAATATGCCCTGCCATCATTTCATCAGATGATGCTTTCATGTGATCATGTAGTGCCTTGTCATCTTTTACGATTTCAATAGTTATCATACCAACTCCGGATATTTTTGTTTCAAATAATGCTCAACATACTCCATGGCTCGATTCGGATCCACAATTTCGGGCAAATGAAGGACACGGCCATTCACGTGAACATGAGTACCCATATCATGATGCGGATAATTGTCAATTCTGATAACGTCCCGAAACTGATCTCGTAATCTGGCTTGACCAACAACGGCAAACAAAATGCCTGCAGGATTTTGTTCAGTCTTTGGAACAGTTCTTGCTTTACGTTTGAGCTGCAGATGATCCCCGATGAGATATGTGGTCGTGACGCCTGTACATGTCACGAGAGCACTTCCCAACATATGACTTGACAAGTCATATATTTAATACTTTCGCCAAAAACAGTAATTTTCATGAAACAAACAAGACGTTACTCCTTAATATGATCACGCACGCCAAAAGCGGAAAAGTGACTGAAAAGTTCAGACGGTTTTGCGGATTTTAAACGAAGAACTATAAAAAGAAAAACAACACTCACTCACACGGATGCTTACTTCCCAACTTCCATTGCTTCTTCAAACGCAGTCTGTTTCTTTTTGGAAGCTATCATCTTGATCGGTATCGTTCCTATCTTGAACAGCTTATTTCCTGAGTCTAAGACATCATAGGAAGCGTATCCTGCCAATAATGAAAGCGAAGGCGACAAGTTAACAACAGCACCTAAAAACGCTCCGCCAAGTGCGTTAAGCACCAACAAAAGCAGTCCAGAACTCAACCGCATCCGTTTGCGAGCAATAGCTGACTTCAATAAAGAAAAGATTGTACGTGCTAAACCACCACACATACCTAAAAGACCTGACTGCACAATCGGATTCGTAATATCCATAAACATCACCTTTTTTGAGTATCTTACTCTTTTCTGTTTTTAAAGCTTTTTCAACTATCTGCATTATGAAAAGCTTGTACATACATTCGCATAGTCTCCGACTTGTCAATATTTACGGACACCTGCAAACCATAAGAAGTTGGTTTCACATACAACACGTTCTCTTTTACCAATTCCTGCACGATTTCTTTCACTCGGCCAACCATGTCTTTAGGAAACCCTTTCTGCAAAAATTCAATCGCGGTATGGCTGTGCTCAACCTTACCACGACGAAGTAATTTGTCAAGAATCTTTCCCTTCACCTCAGCATCAGTCCAATTTTTCATACTTTCAAAGCAAATATTTTTATACTACCTTTTCTATCAAATAACTATGAAAGAACAATCCCTGTTCATGCAATTCCTTGGCGACAACGCAGTCATTCGCATTCTTGACTTCCTTATCGAGTCCAAAGGAGAAGAACTCACCAAGAAACAAATCGCTGAAGGCGCTGAAATAAGCAGAGCAACACTCTTTCAACACTGGCCCCTCATTGAAAAACAAGAAATCGTACGCGTAACACGTTCGTTCGGAAAAACAAGACTGTTCACACTGAACAGCAAAAATCCCGCAGTCAAAAAATTGTTTGAACTCGAATACACGCTGATCTCCCAATTCCTGGAATCCAAAAAGATCGCTCTGCATGCAACTCATTAACAATTCGTCCTTAAAATTTGCTCCTGCACAAAAACCGGAAAACCAACCAGAAAAACCAGATGGTTTTGCGGAAAAAAGAAAGCTCTAGTTATAAAGAAAAGGAAGTCCCATGATTGAAACACGCAAAAAACAGTATTGGTTTCTCAAATCACTTCGCGATGATATTAATTGGCAAATCAAAGGAGGCTGTGAAGACATTGATTGTGATCATTTTATTGAGAAACGATTGTTAAAGAAAAAATACAAACCAGTTTTGACTCATTCCTTCTCTTGCGTTCCTAAACTGAAACACGAACGCGCGTTACTTGAAACGTTACTTAAACATAAGATGTTCACGTCTCTACGATACAGAGCCTGTGATTTTTGCAAAAAGGCGCTTGACGATTTAGACGAAAAGAACCCGCACATCATGTTCATCGCAATAAAACCCACCATAACCAAGAACCGCAAAGGCTACGCAACAGAAATCATGAAAGTTCATGCTTACTGCAAAAAGAAAATAAAAGCACCCGCTGGATTCAAGGCAGTCTAATCTTTTCACCACACTTCACCAATCCTTCACCTTCCATCTCGGCTAATATCTCGTTCAACGCGTCCACATGCTTCTTGCTCAGCTGTTCATTACCTAAACCTGCTTTGAGCTGTACTGGTGAAAGAGGACCTGCATGCAAGGCTCTGAGAATGGCACCTCTGACTTGACGTTTACTTCCTTCAAATTTAGACTGAGGTTTTGGCTTGACGTATTCGAAATTGCCAACCTTGAATGCTGCGCATGATTTGGATAGTGGACACTTCGAACAAACAGGATTGTTCGCAACACAAATAGTACTGCCGAAATCCATCAACGCATTGTTCCAGTCGCACGCTTTGCCTGTTGGCGTTTGCTTTACGACGTCTACTTCCACATTCTTTCCCGCATGCAAATACCGGGCATAGATTCTGCGAATGTTTATGTCAATGACTGGAGCTTCTTTGTTGAACGCAAACGCGGTTACGGCTGCTGCTGTGTACGGACCAACGCCCGGCAAATCATCCAAGTTCGCAGGCCAACCCTTCGTCGCAATAACCTGAGCTGCCTTTTGAAGATTAATTGCTCTGCGATTGTAGCCAAGACCCGACCACCATTTCAAAACCTCTGAAGTCGGTGCTTGAGCAAGAGCTTTTGCTGTCGGAAATTGTTGGAGAAATGCGAGATACTTCGGAATTACTCTATCAACCTGTGTTTGTTGCAGCATCAGTTCAGAAACAAGAATCTTGTACGGATCTGTGGTTTTACGCCAGGGCAAATCACGCTTGTTCGCAGCATACCATTCAAGAACTTTTTTCGAAAAATCCGTTGCCATTATAGATTGCCTGTAAATCCTCTTGCTCAGGAAGCAGTCTTAAATCTTTCTCACACGTTTTGATTTCAACATACTGCGGACGCGGTGTCGCCTTCGGGTTTATAGCCGCATTAAACCTTCTGGAAAATTCTTCTTCAGACAAACCCGCATCAGGAGATGGAAAATCACAAGAACGGTAATGAGACCGAACGGACACAATAACCCCTCGTTGAATAATAACTTCTTCAGAGATCTCTCCATTAAGATTGATATGTGTCGATTCACCACTGGAAGTCAAACAATATTTTACTTCTAAATGACCAAGTTGATGCTTCCAGTGCTTCCTCGTGGTGAACACCAGCCTCATTCCCGGCATGTCTGGAAGTGGACACGTATCCTCTTTCCACACATCTTCAAGGCTCATAACTGCCGAAATCCAGAAATCTCGACATCAATCTCGGTCAACTTCTTCTCAATCAATTCGGGCTTTTGTTCTGCCTTCGGAAGCTTGGCTAACTCGGCAACATCATGAATCAACGCATTAGCCAACGATTCTTTGTTGAACTCTTTCAGCATCTTCTTCAAAGCCACGATTTTTGTTGTAACCTGCAAGAACTTGCTCTTTTGCAAGCTATTACGAATAGACGCAATCTGTGTTGAAACATCATCGACTGACATAGCTTCATTGATGTGCGTAATGCTTAAAAAGGCTTCGTCTGACTATTCACCTATGCAATCAGACATTCTTGAACTCCAAGAGCTCGCCCGCAAGTTTTGCGCTGACCGAGACTGGGAACAATACCACAATCCGAAAGAATTAGCCATCGGACTTATAACTGAATCATCTGAACTCCTTGAACACTTTCGCTTTAAAACAGAAAAACAAATGGACGAAATGTTTCGAGATCCAGCCAAGAAAACCGCAATTGCTGAAGAAATAGCCGACGCACTCTACTTCATTCTTCGATTTGGACAAAAATATGACATCGATCTTGCAGCAGCAGTCAAAGACAAAATCAAAAAGAACGAACTCAAATATCCCATCGAAAAATCAAAAGGACTCAACAAGAAATACAACGAACTATGAACACAATTCTCGGCATCGAAAGCACCGCGCACACCTTCGGTGTAGGCATCATCACTGACAAAGGCATTATTCTTGCTAACGCTAAAGATATGTATCAAACAACTTCTGGCGGTATGATCCCGAACGAAGTTGTTCAGCATCACGAGCGCGTCAAAGAAATGGTTTTGCACAAGGCACTGACTGATGCTAAATTGACGATGGACCAGATTGATGTTATTGCGTTCTCCCGCGGACCAGGCTTGACAACGTCTATTTTGAAAGTAGGAAAAGAATTAGCAATTTCTCTTGCTCTGAAACACAAGAAACCCATTGTTGGCGTCAACCACAGCATGGCGCACCTCACGATTGGTGATTTGATTACCAAAACAAAAGACCCCGTTTATTTGTACGTCTCCGGACCGAATACACAAGTCATCGCCTACGCTGGTGAGAGGATGCGTATTTTCGGCGAGACTTTAGATAATGGCTTAGGAAACATTTTGGATAAGTTTGCTCGCGATGCAGGACTGGGCTTTCCTGGCGGACCGAAAATTGAACAATTGGCGAAGAATTCAACAACGCTTGTTGAACTGCCTTACTCTGTCAAAGGAATGGATGTCTCGTTCGCAGGCATGCTTACCAAAGCGCAACAGTTGCTGAAGACAGGAACTCCCATTGCCGACTTATGCTTCTCACTCCAAGAAACCTCATTCGCCATGCTCGCAGAAGTCGCCGAACGAGCAATGGCGCACTGCGACAAGAAAACATTGATTCTGATTGGTGGCGTTGCAGCAAACCAACGTTTATGCGCAATGCTTGACGGCATGTGCAAAGCCAGAAAAGCAGTCTTCAAACCCGTTCCGTTGCAATACTGCGGCGACCAAGGAGCCATGATCGCCTGGCAAGGATACTTAGAATTCAAACACGGCGGACTGATGAAGTGCAAGTTACCAGCCGAGATAGACGTCTGGCAGACAGAAAGAGTCGACGAGATACCTGTAACCTGGCGTTAGTCTTGCGACTTCGTGAGGAGGAGGGAACAGTCTCAAACACGATCGCGAAGCGAGCGTTCTATTTCTTCGGTTCCGGACGACGAACGAGAAGCAATTTGATCAAACTTTCTCAAAGTTTGGATGAAATACCCATAACGTGGAGATAACCTTTTTAAACCCCTTTTTCTGACCCATACCTATGCCACACGCAACATTAGTAGGTCGCATCGAAGACCCCGCCGTCAAAGAATGCAGAGACGCGCTCAAAAGCCACGGCTTCGAAATCACCTTCCGCCCCTACTACGGCGCAGCCTACAACCCACACGAATTTCCCATCGTCACACACGACCAACGCAGCTACCACAGCACACGAGAAGTCTACAACTTTCTCGCAAAATACGGCACGCGACAGTCACAAAAGCCTGAAACAAAAGTAATCAGCAGCGTGCAGACCCCCGAACGAAAATAGTGGCAGTCAAGTAGCGAAATACTTTTATTCTCCCGTAAAACAATAAAAAATCATGAGAAGAATACCCGTCACTCAACCAGCTAAACCAGAACCTGCACAACCCATTTTTCTCACGGACAAACTCGCCGTGCAGTGCAAAATCGGAACCAACAAAGACATCACTGACGCCTTCGCAGAAGCGCACAGGTCTCTTGATGACGGTCGCAAACGGTTCCGCGTCGGACCAAACCAGTACACCTACCAAGAACTCGTTCAAGAAATGAAAAACCATTCGCACTACGGCAACGAATTCATCACGGCATTACGCAGAAAGTATGGCTGAAAAAGAGGATACGGAATCCTATAAAAAACTCGTAAGAAAAAAACAAATTACTTCTTTTTCTTGCCTTTGGCTGCGGGTTTGGCCTTTGCTGTTTTTCTGCCACCCATGGTCAAGTCGTGCGCTTTTTCGTACGCTGCTTCCGTCACGGGGTCGAGAGGTTCGAACAACAAGCCGCAATCCTTGCAAACCAACTGGTCAAGCGCGGGTTGTTTCACGATATTCGCGCTTGCGCAGTCTGGGCATTCCTGCACTTCAGATACATCTTTTATCATGTGGGTGATTAGGTTTTTCTAAACTTATAAAGTTTATGATTCACGAGATAGGGAGTAATACCAAAGAAAAATATGCATACGCCTTACTGAGCTACTTCTGGAACTTTACGGTCGAACTGTCGGACCAAAGACATTTTTTTGTGAAAATCCATAAAACCAATCGAAAAGCGTTCAATAAACCGTAATTTTTTAGGTTTCGCAATCTTATAAATATCGTCATGACCACAACTATAACTGGGTCCTTCACCAATACAAATAAAGTGTTTGACTGACGGATATTTGAGCACATCAATGCCGATTCTGGACTCCCCTGGAATCCACGATGCAATAACCACTTCAGGATCATACTTTCTTAACGCAGCGTTATGCTTCAATTTTTCGACCTGTGACTGATTACGAACCATGCGTTGCACATAACTATCCGTAGCGATAACATCACTACCTTGTTTACGTAAATGATGCGCAAGCTTACCTGACCCTGCACATACTTCCAAAATCGGTTTTTGCGTTGGTAATGTGCGCAATTGTCCGGCAAGAGCATAAACAAATTCATAAGAAAGCAACTGATACACACCAATATCATTGCAATAATCCATCAAACCGCCAACAACTGCCTCTCGTACACGAAATAATTCATCATATTTTGGTAATTCATCAAAAGAGGCAAGCTGAGACTTAATACGAACAACATCAGGATGATCTTCCAACACTTTTTCAAGCGCCATTAATTCG